>Ga0209458_1000252_pt1 | contig 22584 bp, 16 predicted proteins | sample WorMetLIZAISLAND_FD_187411 | JGI IMG/M metagenome (GOLD analysis project Ga0209458, IMG submission 187411) | Marine gutless worms symbiont microbial communities from Max Planck institute for Marine Microbiology, Germany - Inanidrilus manae... ...
GTCTGTGACAACGTAACTTGTGCCCTGATCACATACAATGGAAGTTTCTGAAAATTCTTTCACGGTTTATTACCCTCAGTATGTGCTCTTTGGGGACCGCACCGTCATGGTGTACTCCAAGGGAACATCCCCAAATTTTAGCGCGAATGGGGGTGGGTATGGAAAACGTGGCTGTTGGCATACATAGGCCGCAATATCACTGAAATGACTGAAGGTAGAAAGTTACTATTAACTGCCAACGGTCACGCACGGGCTTTCGATTGCCACGAAAATTAATGATCTTGAATGATATGTAAGCGAGATTAAAGGCCATTTATACTGTAAATGTGGCAAAATAAAGAAATAGCCGGAATCCAAAATTTTGCAGTTGTTTTGATTTTTCAAGTTGGAACTCACGTCATGGAATTTGTTTCGATTTTGACATGAAGGGAATAACTTTAAAGAAAATGATGATTTCTATAATTTTAATCATCAAGCATCATCATTTAACTTTAATCATGCACATTCTGCAAACTAGCAGTATAATGCTCATGTGTCTGCACCGCAGTATCGAATTGAAATGGTGGTGTTTAATGCCGGGTTGTATAATTTGTGAAAATGCAAATGTGCGAAACTGCGAAAGTGACAACATATAACGAGAAAGTGCGAACAGCGGCATCATGCAGTCTCCCTGCGATAGCATGGCTTTCTTGTTTAGGGTCTCAGGACAAGGCTGAGACTTCAGATTTTTATATGGGTATACATCCTGAAAGCTTATACCATTGTGTACGAATCTGAAGACCACAGCCTCAGATTTGGGTTTGTGTTATATGGGCAAATAGCAGGCTTAGTACAAAGTCCCCAGTTTCACCACATGCATTTCACAGTTGCAGTCATTGAGGCAGCTGCAGCTGCGGTGCAATGAGCCAACCAAAATGCTAAGGATTGTCTTATGATGGCATAATTCCCGCTGCCTCTGTAAACTGCCCAGGATTGACTTTGCATTGAAAAAAGAATTGCTTTTGCCTCATATCACCTCGTATCACCATAGGAGTGCACTCAGACGGTCATACTGAGGTAAGACTGATAGAGATATTTGGCACAGGAGGAAAAAAATGAATTCTAACTTACTTTCAAAAACACAAGTTTTGAATTGACTGCATTTTAGCAGAACTCAGCATCCAGTGCCTGAGGGCCTAAAGCAGAGAGCTACCGATATGTGCAATATCAGTTTCTGCCTTGGCATGGCACTGTTCAGTACAGGCCCCACAAGGCTGTTGACAATGCCGCACATGCCAACGTATGCTATTTAGGTAGGACTGATTCTATTCCATGTTGTACTAGATGTTACCTTCGGTCCAAGACCGAGTGCATAGTCGGCAATGCAAGCCTGGGCCAGCTGGGCTGATTGGCTGCCCGGCCCTGCAGTGCCCATGCACCATTCAGTGTGAAGAGACGGATGCAAAGACGCATTTTATGATTTTAGAAGGTCAGACGTTAACACAGAAGACGATTTCATGTTCGGCTGCGCCACTTTGCTACGCAATGCCGACAATCAGTATATAACCTACAAGCATATCATGATCCTGTAGTATAGAATTATTCATACAAGTCTCGACACTCAAGGGTGCATACAGACGTTTGTATCACATTGCTCCAATATGTGAGGCCTGTAATATGGGTAAGCTCCAATACATAAGCAAATTAGTGACAGGAGGATGCAGAGAAGGTAGTTGTGTACGAATGTGAGGATGCAGTGTTAAGACTGGTACACGATCATATAATCTCTTGGGATGTACCCTTTGTATAATAAATCTGAGGTCTCAGTCTAGTCTTCAGATGCCTAATCATACAATCTTATATGCCTTCTGTATATGCACATATGTTGTATATGAAACTGAGGACTCAGCCAAGTCCTCACATTCATACATGTGTGTACACTGTACATACAGATGGCATATATCACTGTGAATGAATCTGAGGACTTGGCTGAGTCCTCAGATTCATACACAATATATGTGCACATAGTGCATGAGATTTTTACAGCACAATGCTACACAAGAGTGCAGTATTCCTACAATACATTGTCCTTCTGTCTGTGACAACGTAACTTGTGCCCTGATCACATACAATGGAATGTTCTGAAAATTCTTTCACGGTTTATTATCCTACGGTATGTGCTCTTTGGAGACCCAACCGTCATGGTTTACTCCAAGGGGAACATCCCCAAATTTTAGCGCGAATGGGCATGGGTATGGAAAACGTGGCTGTTGGCATACATAGGCCACATATCACTGAAATGACTGAAGGTAGAAAGTTACTATTAACTGCCAATAGTCATGCACGGGCTTTCGATTGCCACGAAAATTAATGATCTTGAATGATATGTAAGCGAGATTAAAGGCCATTTATTCTGTAAATGTGGCAAAATAAAGAACTAGCCGGAATCCAAAATTTGCAGTTGTTTTGATTTTTCAAGTTGGAACTGACGTCATGGAACTTGTTTCGATTTTGAAATGAAAGGAATAACTTTAAAGAAAATGCTGATTTCTATAATTTTAATCATCAAGCATCATCATTTAGCTTTAATCATGCACATTCTGCAAACTAGCAGTATAATGCTTATGTGTCTGCGCCGCAGTATCGAATTGAAATGGTGGTGTTTAATGCCGGGTTGTATAATTTGTGAAAATGCAAAAGTGTGAAACTGCGAAAGTGACAACACATAACGAGAAAGTGCAAACAGCAGCATCATGCAGTCCCCCTGCGATAGCATGGCTTTCTTGTTTGGGGTTTCAGCACAAGGCTGAGACTTCAGATTTTTACATAGGTATACATCCCAAAAGCTTATGCCATTGTGTACGAATTTGAAGACCACAGCATTGGATTTGTGTTTGTGCTATATGGGCAAATAGCAGGCTTAGTACAAAGTCCCCAGTTTCACCAGATGCATTTCACAGTTGTAGTCATTGAGGCGGCTGCAGCTGCGGTGCAATGAGCCAACATCGATGCTAAGAATTGTCTTACGATGGCATAATTCCTGCGGCGTCTGTAAACTGCCCTGGCTTGACTCTGCATTGAAAAAAGAATTGCTTTTGCCTCATATCTCCTTGTATCACCATAGGAGTGCACTCAGACGGTCATACTGAGGCAAGACTGATAGAGAAATTTGCCACAGGAGGAAAAAAGTGAATTCTAAGTTACCTTCAAACACACAAGTTTTGAATTGACTGCATTTTAGCCTAACTCAGCATCCAGTGCCTGAGGGCCTAAAGCAGAGAGCTACTGATATATGCAATATCAGTTTGTGCTTTGGCATGGCACTGTTCAGTACAGGCCATACTAGGCTGTTGACAATGCCGCACATGCCAACGTATGTTATTTCGGTAGGACTGATTCTATTCCATGTTGTACTAGATGTTACCTTCGGTCCAAGACCGAGTTCATAGTCGGCAATGCAAGCCTGGGCCAGCTGGGCTGACTGGCTGCCCGGTCCAGCAGCGCCCATGCACCATTCAGTGTGAAGAGACGGATGTACAGACGCATTTTATGATTTTAGAAGGTCAGACGTTAACACAGAAGAGGATTTCATGTTCGGCTGCGCCACTTTGCTAGGCAATGCCGACAATTAGTATATAACCTACAAGCATATCATGATCCTGTAGAATAGAAATATTCATACAAGTCTTGACACTCAAGGGTGCATACAGATGTTTGTATCACATTGCTCCAATATGTGAGGCCTGTAATATATAAGTTTATTCTTTCGCACACAAGTGCAGATAAAATGCAGTAAAAGAAAAACTAGGCTAAAATTAAAGACATATAAAGTCAATACACAGAACTGTCAATCAATGTATACTACCAGCATACCTTTCTTTTATACAATGTGTAATTTTAGTTTTGCTCTCACATGGTTGAACACTGGCAAAGTTATAGGCTTTTATGTACTCATCAGTTTGCATAAAAATCCCCATAACAGACAATACCACATCACTGTTACAACTCAGCAAACTATGCAGGAAACAAAGTTTCTTCTGGAAAAACAAGTGTTCAAAATTTATTCTATCCAAGCAGTAAATTAGCTCTCGTACAGAAGTCCATGGCTTATAGTGGAATATTTTACGATAAACTGAATTCCAGCATGCACTCAATTGCTACATAAGTGTACTCATTATGTCAAAACATTCAAGTGCATATTATAATACCGGATAACAGTAACTTTCTACCAAATGCAGTTTCACCATATCAGACATACCAGAACTATGATTCATTATTGAATTCACGCATCCAAAAAACTTCTGTTTCACTTGATTAAGATCTAATGCAACTTTCTTAGATGACATAAGAGTAACGCCAAGATATTTCACGGAATTAACCCACTGCACTGGTTTATCATGCAGGTACATAGGTGCAACTTTACACTGATACCTAGGTCCAAAAACAATACAGTGTGACTTTCTCTCATTAAATTGCAAACATAATTCCTTAGCAGTCATAACACTAACATCAAGTAATTTCTGAAGACCAGTGACAGAGGATGACAATAGCATCAGATCATCAGCATACATGATACATGATACACAGCATTGATTGATGTGACATCCATTATTGTTTATTAACACATTGTTAATGAACATATCAGCATAAACATTAAACAAACTGGGTGAGAGTACCTAGCCTTGGCATATACCACTACGGACTCTTAATATGCCTGAGACTGCTGTATTCCACCTAATCATTACAGTCAGTTTACTATACCAGTTCATTATGATATTGAGAAAGGTTATTGGTACATTACGTTTCATTAATGTTTGATAGAGATGAAAATGATTAACACGGTCAAAAGCGTTTGTTACATCGAGAGATGCAAGATAGACATTGCTTCCTCGTTCATTAAAATATTCAGTCACATTGCGCAAAACAAAAATAGCATTATTTCATCCCGTATTCTTTTTAAAACCAAACTGTCTATCATTTACATTTAAAAACTCACCATATTTAATTACTAGTACCGATTCAAATATTTTAGATATTACAGGACTAAGTGTTATTGGCCTGTAATTTTCAACTGATGATAAGTCGCCTGATTTGTCTTTTATAAGTGGTACGATGATACCAGTAGCAAAATCATTTGGCACATATCCATGTAAAGCAAGGTAGTTGTGTACGAATGTGAGGATGCAGTGTTGAGACTGGTACACGATCATATAAGCTTTTGGGATGTACCCTTTGTATAATAAATCTGAGGTCTCAGTCTAGTCTTCAGATGCCTAATCATACAATCTTATATGCCTTCTGTATATGCACATGTATTGTATATGAAACTGAGGACTCAGCCAAGTCCTCACATTCATACACGTGTGTACACTGTACATACAGATGGCATATAGCACTGTGTATGAATATGAGGACTTGGCTGAGTCATCAGTTTCATACACGATATATGTGCACATAGTGCATGAGATTTTTACAGCGCAATGCTACACAAGAGTGCAGTATTCCTACGATACATTGTCCTTCTGTCTGTGACAACGTAACTTGTGCCCTGATCACATACAATGGAATTTTCTGAAAATTCTTTCACGGTTTATTACCCTCGGTATGTGCTCTTTGGGAACCCCACCGTCATGGTCTACTCCAAGGGGAACATCCCCAAATTTTAGCATGAATGGGGGTTGGTATGGAAAACGTGGCTGTTGGCATACATAGCCTGCAATATCACTGAAATGACTGAAGGTATAGTTACTATTGACTGCCAATAGTCATGCACGGGCTTTCGATTGCCACGAAAATTAATGATCTTGAATGATATGTAAGCAAGACTAAAGGCCATTTACGCTGTAAATGTGGCAAAATAAAGAAATAGGAGGAATCCAAAATTTTGCAGTTGTTTTGATTTTTCAAGTTGGAACTAACGTCATGGAATTTGTTTCGATTTTGACATGAACAGAATAACTTTAAAGAAAATGACGATTTCTATAATTTTAATCATCAAGCATCATCATTTAACTTTAATCATGCACATTCTGCAAACTAGCAGTATAATGCTCATGTACCTGCACCGCAGTATCGAATTGAAATGGTGGTGTTTAATGCCGGGTTGTATAATTTGTGAAAATGCAAATGTGCGAAACTGCGAAAGTGACAACATATAACGAGAAAGTGCGAACAGCGGCATCGTGCAGTCTCCCTGCGATAGCATGGCTTTCTTGTTTAGGTCTCAGGACAAGGCTGAGACTTCAGATTTTTATATAGGTAAACATCCTGAAAGCTTATACCATTCTGTACGAATCTGAAGACCATAGCCTCAATTTGGGTTTGTGTTATATGGGCAAATAGCAGGCTTAGTACAAAGTCCTGAGTTTCACCACATGCATTTCACAGTTGTAGTCATTGAGGCAGCTGCAGCTGCGGTGCAATGAGCCAACCACGATGCTAAGAATTGTCTTACGATGGCATAATTCCCGCTGCCTCTGTAAACTGCCCAGGATTGACTCTGCATTGAAAAAAGAATTGCTTTTGCCTCATATCGCCTTGTATCACCATAGGAGTGCACTCAGATGGTCATACTGAGGCAAGACTGATAGAGATATTTGCCACAGGAGGAAAAAAATGATTTCTAAGTTACTTTCAAAAACACAAGTTTTGAATTGACTGCATTTTAGCAGAACTCAGCATCCAGTGCCTGAGGGCCTAAAACAGAGAGCTACTGATATGTGCAATATCAGTTTGTGCCTTGGCATGGCACTGTTCAGTACAGGCCCCAATAGGCTGTTGACAATGCCGCACATGCCAACGTATGTTATTTAGGTAGGACTGATTCTATTCCATGTTGTACTAGATGTTACCTTCGGTCCAAGATCGAGTGCATAGTTGGCAATGCAAGCCTGGGCCAGCTGGGCTGACTGGCTGCCCGGCCCAGCCGTGCCCATGCACCATTCAGTGTGAAGAGACGGATGCACAGACGCATTTTATGATTTTAGAAGGTCAGACGTTAACACAGAAGACAATTTCATGTTTGGCTGCGCCACTTTGCTAAGCAATGCTGACAATTAGTATATAACCTACAAGCATATCATGATCCTGTAGTATAGAATTATTCATACAAGTCTCGACACTCAAGGGTGCATACAGACGTTTGTATCACATTGCTCCAATATGTGAGGCCTGTAATATGGGTAAGCTCCTATACATAAGCAAATTAGTGACAGGAGGATGCAGAGAAGGTAGTTGTGTACGAATGTGAGGATGCAGTGTTGAGACTGGTACACGATCATATAAGCTATTGGGATGTACCCTTTGTATAATAAATCTGAGGTCTCAGTCTAGTCTTCAGATGCCTAATCGTACAATCTTATATGCCTTCTGCATATGCACATGTATTGTATATGAAACTGAGGACTCAGCCAAGTCCTCACATTCATACATGTGTGTACACTGTACATACAGATAGCATATAGCACTGTGTATGAATCTGAGGACTTGTCTGAGTCCTCAGTTTCATACACAATATATATATGCACATGGTGCATGAGATTTTTACAGCGCGATGCTACACAAGAGTGCAGTATTCCTACGATACATTGTCCATCTGTCTGTGACAACCTAACTTGTGCCCTGATCACATACAATGGAATTTTCTGAAAATTCTTTCGCGATTTATTACCCTACAGTATGTGCTCTTTGGGGACCCCACCATCATGGTGTACTCCAAGTGGAAAATCCCCAAATTTTAGCACGAATGGGGGTGGGTATGGAAAACGTGGCTGTTGGCATACATAGGCCGCAATATCACTGAAATGACTGAAGGTAGAAAGTTACTATTAACTGCCAATAGTCATGCACGGGCTTTCGATTGCCACAAAAATTAATGATCTTGAATGATATGTAAGCGAGATTAAAGGCCATTTATACAGTAAATGTGGCAAAATAAAGAAATAGCCGGAATCCAAAATTTTGCAGTTGTTTTGATTTTTCAAGTTGGAACTGCCGTCATGGAACTTATTTCGATTTTGACATGAAGGGAATAACTTTAAAGAAAATGCTGATTTCTACAATTTTAATCATCAAGCATCATCATTTAACTTTAATCATGCACATTCTGCAAATTAGCAGTATAATGCTTATGTGTCTGCACCGCAGTATCGGATTGAAATGGTGGTGTTTAATGCCGGGTTGTATAATTTGTGAAAACGCAAACGTGTGAAACTGCAAAAGTGACAACATATAACGAGAAAGTGCGAACAGCAGCATCGTGCAGTCTCCCTGCAATAGCATGCCTTTCTTGTTTAGCGTCTCAGGACAAGGCTGAGACTTCAGATTTTTACATAGGTGTACATCCCGAAAGCTTATACCATTGTGTACGAATCTGAAGACCACAGCCTCAGATTTCGGTTTGTGTTATATGGGCAAATAGCAGGCTTAGTACAAAGTCCCCAGTTTCACCACATTCATTTCACAGTTGTAGTCATTGAGGCAGCTGCAGCTGCGGTGCAATGAGCCAACCTCGATGCTAAGAATTGTCTTATGATGGCATAATTCCTGCGGCCTCTGTAAACTGCCCTGGCTTGACTCTGCATTGAAGAAAGAATTGCTTTTAGCTCATATCGCCTCGTATCACCATAGGAGTGCACTCAGATGGTCATACTGAGGCAAGACTGATAGAGATATTTGCCACAGGAGGAAAAAAATGATTCTAAGTTACGTTCAAAAACACAAGTTTTGAATTGACTGCATTTTAGCAGAACTCAGCATCCAGTGCCCGAGGGCCTAAAGCAGAGAGCTACTGATATGTGCAATATCAGTTTGTGCCTTGTCATGGCACTGTTCAGTACAGGCCCTACTAGGCTGTTGACAATGCCGCACATGCCAACGTATGTTATTTAGGTAGTAGTGATTCTATTCCATGTTGTACTAGATGTTACCTTCGGTCCAAGACCGAGTGCATAGTTGGCAATGCAAGCCTGGGCCAGCTGGGCTGACCGGCTGCCCGGCCCAGTAGCGCCCATGCACCATTCAGTGTGAAGAGACGGATGCACAGACGCATTTTATGATTTCAGAAGGTCAGACGTTAACACAAAAGACGATTTCATGTTCGGCTGCGCCACTTTGCTACGCAATGCCGACAATTAGTATATAACCTACAAGCATATCATGATCCTGTAGTATAGAATTATTCGTACAAATCTCGATACTCAACGGTGCATACAGACGTTTCTATCACATTGCTCCAATATGTGAGGCCTGTAATATGGGTAAGCTCCAATACATAAGCAAATTAGTGACAGGAGGATGCAGAGAAGGTAGTTGTGTACGAATGTGAGGATGCAGTGTTGAGACTGGTACACGATCATATAAGCTATTGGGATGTACCCTTTGTATAATAAATCTGAGGTCTCAGTCTAGTCTTCAGATGCCTAATCGTACAATCTTATATGCCTTCTGCATATGCACATGTATTGTATATGAAACTGAGGACTCAGCCAAGTCCTCACATTCATACATGTGTGTACACTGTACATACAGATAGCATATAGCACTGTGTATGAATCTGAGGACTTGTCTGAGTCCTCAGTTTCATACACAATATATATATGCACATGGTGCATGAGATTTTTACAGCGCGATGCTACACAAGAGTGCAGTATTCCTACGATACATTGTCCATCTGTCTGTGACAACCTAACTTGTGCCCTGATCACATACAATGGAATTTTCTGAAAATTCTTTCGCGATTTATTACCCTACAGTATGTGCTCTTTGGGGACCCCACCATCATGGTGTACTCCAAGTGGAAAATCCCCAAATTTTAGCACGAATGGGGGTGGGTATGGAAAACGTGGCTGTTGGCATACATAGGCCGCAATATCACTGAAATGACTGAAGGTAGAAAGTTACTATTAACTGCCAATAGTCATGCACGGGCTTTCGATTGCCACAAAAATTAATGATCTTGAATGATATGTAAGCGAGATTAAAGGCCATTTATACAGTAAATGTGGCAAAATAAAGAAATAGCCGGAATCCAAAATTTTGCAGTTGTTTTGATTTTTCAAGTTGGAACTGCCGTCATGGAACTTATTTCGATTTTGACATGAAGGGAATAACTTTAAAGAAAATGCTGATTTCTACAATTTTAATCATCAAGCATCATCATTTAACTTTAATCATGCACATTCTGCAAATTAGCAGTATAATGCTTATGTGTCTGCACCGCAGTATCGGATTGAAATGGTGGTGTTTAATGCCGGGTTGTATAATTTGTGAAAACGCAAACGTGTGAAACTGCAAAAGTGACAACATATAACGAGAAAGTGCGAACAGCAGCATCGTGCAGTCTCCCTGCAATAGCATGCCTTTCTTGTTTAGCGTCTCAGGACAAGGCTGAGACTTCAGATTTTTACATAGGTGTACATCCCGAAAGCTTATACCATTGTGTACGAATCTGAAGACCACAGCCTCAGATTTCGGTTTGTGTTATATGGGCAAATAGCAGGCTTAGTACAAAGTCCCCAGTTTCACCACATTCATTTCACAGTTGTAGTCATTGAGGCAGCTGCAGCTGCGGTGCAATGAGCCAACCTCGATGCTAAGAATTGTCTTATGATGGCATAATTCCTGCGGCCTCTGTAAACTGCCCTGGCTTGACTCTGCATTGAAGAAAGAATTGCTTTTAGCTCATATCGCCTCGTATCACCATAGGAGTGCACTCAGATGGTCATACTGAGGCAAGACTGATAGAGATATTTGCCACAGGAGGAAAAAAATGATTCTAAGTTACGTTCAAAAACACAAGTTTTGAATTGACTGCATTTTAGCAGAACTCAGCATCCAGTGCCCGAGGGCCTAAAGCAGAGAGCTACTGATATGTGCAATATCAGTTTGTGCCTTGTCATGGCACTGTTCAGTACAGGCCCTACTAGGCTGTTGACAATGCCGCACATGCCAACGTATGTTATTTAGGTAGTAGTGATTCTATTCCATGTTGTACTAGATGTTACCTTCGGTCCAAGACCGAGTGCATAGTTGGCAATGCAAGCCTGGGCCAGCTGGGCTGACCGGCTGCCCGGCCCAGTAGCGCCCATGCACCATTCAGTGTGAAGAGACGGATGCACAGACGCATTTTATGATTTCAGAAGGTCAGACGTTAACACAAAAGACGATTTCATGTTCGGCTGCGCCACTTTGCTACGCAATGCCGACAATTAGTATATAACCTACAAGCATATCATGATCCTGTAGTATAGAATTATTCGTACAAATCTCGATACTCAACGGTGCATACAGACGTTTCTATCACATTGCTCCAATATGTGAGGCCTGTAATATGGGTAAGCTCCAATACATAAGCAAATTAGTGACAGGAGGATGCAGAGAAGGTAGTTGTGTACGAATGTGAGGATGCAGTGTTGAGACTGGTACACAATCATATAACCTTTTGGGATGTACCCTTTGTATAATAAATCTGAGGTCTCAGTCTAGTCTTCAGATGCCTAATCATACAATCTTATATGCCTTCTGTATATGCACATGTATTGTATATGAAACTGAGGACTCAGCCAAGTCCTCACATTCATACATGTGTGTACACTGTACATACAGATGTCATATAGCACTGTGTATGAATCTGAGGACTTGGCTGAGTCCTCAGTTTCATACACAATATATGTGCACATAGTGCATGAGATTTTTACGGCGCAGTATTCCTACGATACATTGTCCTTCTGTCTGTGACAACGTAACTTGTGCCCTGATCACATACAATGGAATTTTCTGAAAATTCTTTCACGTTTCATTACCCTACGGTGTGTGCTCTTTGGGGACTCCACCGTCATGGTCTACTCCAAGGGGAACATCCCCAAATTCTAGCGCGAGTGGGGGTGGGTATGGAAAACTGGGCTGTTGGCATACATAGGCCGCAATACCACTGAAGTGACTGAAGGTAGAAAGTTACTATTGACTGCCAATAGTCATATACGGGCTTTTGATTGCCACGAAAATTAATGATGTTGAATGATATGTAAGCGAGATTAAAGGCCATTTATACTGTAAATGTGGCAAAATAAAGAAATAGCCGGAATCCAAAATTTTGCAGTTGTGTTGATTTTTGCAAGTTGGAACTGGTGCCATGGAACTTGTTTAGATTTTGACATGAAGGGAATAACTTTAAAGAAAATGCTGATTTCTATAATTTTAATCATCAAGCATTATCATTTAACTTTAATCATGCACATTCTGCAAACTAGCAGTATAATGCTTTTGTGTCTGCACCGCAGTATCGAATTGAAATAAAGGTGGTGTTTAATGCCGGGTTGTATAATTTGTGAAAATGCAAAAGTGCGAAACTGCAAAAGTGACAACATATAACGAGAAAGTGCGAACAGCAGCATCGTGCAGTCTCCCTGCAATAGCATGGCTTTCTTGTTTAGGGTCTCACGACGAGGCTGAGACTTCAGATTTTTACATAGGTGTACATCCTGAAAGCTTATACCATTGTGTACGAATCTGAAGACCACGGCCTCAGATTTGGGTTTGTGTTACAGTATATGGGCAAATAGCAGGCTTAGTACAAAGTCCCCAGTATCACCACATGCATTTCACAGTTGTAGTCATTGAGGCAGCTGCAAAACACAAGTTTTGAATTGACTGCATTTTAGCAGAACTCAGCATCCAGTGCCTGAGGGCCTAAAGCAGAGAGCTACTGATATGTGCAATATCAGTTTGTGCCTTGGCATGGCACTGTTCAGTACAGGCCCTACAAGGCTGTTGACAATGCCGCACATGGCAACGTATGTTATTTAGGTAGGACTGATTCTATTCCATGTTGTACTAGATGTTACCTTCGGTCCAAGACCGAGTGCATAGTCGGGAATGCAAGCCTGGGCCAGCTGGTCTGACCAGCTGCCCAGCCCAGCAGTGCTCATGCACCATTCAGTGTGAAGAGACAGATGCACAGACGCACTTTATGATTTTAGAAGGTCAGACGTTAACAAAGAAGACGATTTCATGTTCGGCTGCGCCAATTTGCTAGGCACTGCCGACAATTAGTATATAACCTACAACCATTTCATGATACTGTAGTATAGAATTATTCATACAAGTCTCGACACTCAAGGGTGCATACAGATGTTTCTATCACATTGCTCCAATATGTGAGGCCTGTAATATGGGTAAGATCCAATACATAAGCAAATTAGTGACAGGAGGATGCAGAGAAGGTAGTTGTTTACGAATGTGAGGATGCAGTGTTGAGACTGGTACACAATCATATAAGCTTTCGGGAAGTACCCTTTGTATAATAAAGCTGAGGTCTCAGTCTAGTCTTCAGATGCCTAATCATACAATCTTATATGCCTTCTGTATATGCACATGTATTGTATATGAAACTGAGGACTCAGCCGAGTCCTCACATTGATATATGTGTGTACACTGTACATACAGATGGCATATAGCACTGTGTATGAATCAGAGGACTTGGCTGAGTCCTCAGTTTCATACACAATATATGTGCATATAGTGCATGAGATTTTTACGGCACGATGCTACACAAGAGTGCAGTATTCCTACGATACATTGTCCTTCTGTCTGTGACAACGTAACTTGTGCCCTGATCACATACAATGGAATTTTTCTGAAAATTCTTTCATGGTTTATTACCCTATGGTAGTACGGTATGTGCTCTTTGGGGACCCCACCATCATGGTCTACTCCAAGGGAACATCCCCAAATTTTAGCGCGAACGGGGGTGGGTATGGAAAACGTGGCTGTTGGCATACATAGGCCGCAATATCACTGAAATGACTGAAGGTAGAAAGTTACTATTAACTGTCAATAGTCATATACGGGCTTTCGATTGCCACGAAAATTAATGATCTTGAATGATATGTAAGCGAGATTAAAGGCCATTTATACTGTAAATGTGGCAAAATAAAGAAATAGCCGGAATACAAAATTTTGCAGTTGTTTTGATTTTTGCAAGTTGGAACTGACATCATGTAACTTGTTTCGATTTTGACATGAAGGGAATAACTTTAAAGAAAATGCTGATTTCTATAATTTTAATCATCAACCATCATCATTTAACTTTAATTATGCACATTCTGCAAAGTAGCAGTATAATGCTTATGTGTCTGCACTGCAGTATCGAATTGAAATGAAGGTGGTGTTTAATGCCGGTTGTATAATTTGTGAAAATGAAAAAGTGCGAATCTGCGAAAGTGACAACATATAACGAGAAAGTGCGAACAGCAGCATCGTGCAGTCTCCCTGCGATAGCATGGCTTTCTTCTTTAGGGTCTCACGACAAGGCTGAGACTTCAGATTTTTACATAGGTGTACATCCTGAAAGCTTATACCATTGCGTACGAATCTGAAGACAACGGCCTCAGATTTGGGTTTGTGTTATATGGGCAAATAGCAGCCTTAGTACAAAGTCCCAGTTTCACCACATGCATTTCACAGTTGTAGTCATTGAGGCAGCTGCAGCTGCGGTGCAATGAGCCAACCTTGATGCTAAGAATTGTCTTACAATGGCATAATTCCCGTGGCCTCTGTAAACTGCCCTGGCTTGACTCTGCATTGAAAAAAGAATTGCTTTTGCCTCATATCGCCTCGCATGACCATAGGAGTGCACTCAGACGGTCATACTGAGGCAAGACTGATAGAGATATTTGCCACAGGAGGAAAAAATGAATTCTAAGTTACTTTCAAAAACACAAGTTTTGAATTGACTGCATTTTAGCAGAACTCCGCATCCAGTGGCTGAGGGCCTAAAGCAGAGAGCTACTGATATGTGCAATATCAGTTTGTGCCTTGGCATGGCACTGTTCAGTACGGGCCCTACTAGGCTGTTGACAATGCCGCACATGCCAACGTATGTTATTTAGGTAGGACTGATTGTATTCCATGTTGTATTAGATGTTACCTTCGGTCCAAGACCGAGTGCATAGTCAGCAATGCAAGCCTGGGCCAGCTGGGCTGACCGGCTGCCCGGCCCATCCGCGCCCATGCACCATTCAGTGTGAAGAGACGTATGCACATACGCATTTTATGATTTTAGAAGGACAGATGTTAACACAGAAGACTGGTTCATGTTCGGCTGCGGCACTCTGCTAGGCAATGCCGACAATTAGTATATAACCTACAAGCATATCATGATCCTGTAGTATAGAATTATTCATACAAGTCTCGACACTCAATGGTGCATACAGATGTTTGTATCACATTGCTCCATTATGTGAGGCCTGTAATATAGGTAAGCTCCAATACATAAGCAAATTAGTGACAGGAGGATGCAGAGAATGTAGTTGTGTACGAATGTGAGGATGCAGTGTTGAGACTGGCACACGATCATATAAGCTTTTGGGATGTACCCTTTGTATAATAAATCTGAGGTCCAAGTCTAGTCTTCAGACGCCTAATCATACTGTCTTATGTGCCTTCTGTATATGCACATGTATTGTATAATTTTTTATGAAACTGAGGATACAGCCAAGTCCTCACTTTGATACACGTGTGTACACTGTACATACAAATGGCATATAGCACTGTGTACGAATCTGAGGACTTGGCTGAGTCCTCAGTTTCATACACAATATATGTCCACATAGTGCATGAGATTTTTACAGCGCGATGCTACACAAGAGTGCAGTATTCCTATGATACATTGTCCTTCTGTCTGTGACAATGTAACTTGTGCCCTGATCACATACAATTGAATTTTCTGAAAATTCTTTCACGGTTTATTACCCTACGGTATATGCTCTTTAGGGACACCTCCGTCATTGTCTACTCCAAGGGAACATCCCCAAATTTTAGCGCGAATGGGGGTGGGTATGGAAAACATGGCTGTTGGCATACATAGGCCGCAATATCACTTAAATGACTGAAGGTAGAAAGTTACTATTAACTGCCAATAGTCATGCATGGGCTTTCGATTGCCACGAAAATTAATGATCTTGAATGATATGTAAGCGAGATTAAAGGCCATTTATACTGTAAATGTGGCAAAATAAAGAAATAGCCGGAATCCAAAATATTGCAGTTGTTTTGATTTTTCAAGTTGGAACTGACGTCATGGAACTTGTTTCGATTTTGACATGAAGGGAATAACTTTAAAGAAAATGCTGATTTCTATAATTTTAGTCATCAAGCATCATCACTTAACTTTAATCATGCACATTCTGCAAACTAGCAGTATAATGCTTATGTGTCTGCACCGCAGTATCGAATTGAAATGAAGGTGGTGTTTAATGCCGGGTTGTATAATTTCTGAAAATGCAAAAGTGCGAAACTGCGAAAGTGACAAAATATAACCAGAAAGTGCGAACAGCAGCATCGTGCAGTCTCCCTGCGATAGCATGGCTTTCTTGTTTAGGGTCTCAGGACAAGGCTGAGACTTCAGATTTTTACATAGGTGTACATCCTGAAAGCTTATACCACTTATACATTGTGTACGAATCTGAAGAACGCAGCCTCAGATTTGGGTTTGTGTTATATGGGCAAATAGCAGGCTTAGTAAAAGTCCCCAGTTTCATGCATTTCACAGTTGTAGTCATTGAGGCAGCTGCAGCTGCAGTGCAATGAGCCAACCTTGATGCTAAGAATTGTCTTACGATGGCATAATTCCTGCGGCCTCTGTAAACTGCCCTGGCTTGACTCTGCATTGAAAAAAGAATTGTTTTTGCCTCATATCACCTCATATCACCATAGGAGTGCACTCAGACGGTCATACTGAAGCAAGACTGATAGAGATATTTGCCACAGGAGGAAAAAAAATTCTAAGTTACTTTCGAAAACACAAGTTTTGAATTGACTGCATTTTAGCAGAACTCGGCATCCAGTGCCTGAGGGCCTAAAGCAGAGAGCTACTGATATGTGCAATATCAGTTTCTGCCTTGGCATGGCACTGTTCAGCACAGCCCTACTAGGCTGTTGACAATGCTGCACATGCCAACGTATGTTATTTAGGTAGGACTGATTGTATTCCATGTTGTATTAGATGTTACCTTCGGTCCAAGACCGAGTGCATAGTCGACAATGCAAGCCTGGGCCTGCTGGGCTGACCAGCTGCCCGGCCCAGCAGCGCTCATGCACCATTCAGTGTGAAGAGATGGATGCACAGATGCATTTTATGATTTTAGATTTCATGTTCGGCTGCACCACTTTGCTAGGCACTGCCGACAATTAGTATATAACCTACAAGCATATCATGATACTGTAGTATAGAATTATTCATACAAGTCTCGACACTCAAGGGGGCATACAGACGTTTCTATATCATTGCTCCAATATGTGAGGCCTGTAATATGGGTAAGCTCCAATACATAAGCAAATTAGTGACAGGAGGATGCAGAGAAGGTAGTTCTGTACGAATGTGAGGATGCAGTGTTGAGACTGTTACACGATCACATAAGCTTTCGGGAAGTACCCTTTGTATAATAGATCTGAGGTCCCAGTCTAGTCTGTAGATGCCTAATCATACAATCTTATATGCCTTCTGTATATGCACATGTATTGTATATGAAACTGAGGACTCAGCCAAGTCCTCAGATTCATACATGTGTGTACACTGTACATACAGTTGTCATATAGCACTGTGTATGAATCTGAGGACTTGGCTGAGTCCTCAGTTTCATACACAATATATGTGCTCATAGTGCATGAGATTTTTACAGCGCGATGCTACACGAGAGTGCGGTATTCCTACGATACATTGTCCTTCCGTCTGTGACAACGTTACTTCTGCCGTGATCACATACAATGGAATTTTCTGAAAATTCTTTCACGGTTCATTACCCTATGGTATGTGCTGTTCGGAGACCCCACCGTCATGGTCTACTCCAAGGGGAACATCCCCAAATTTTAGCCCGAATGGGGCTTGGTATGGAAACTGTGGCTGATGGCGCACAAAAGCCGCAATGTCACTGAAATGACTGAAGGTAGAAAGTTACTATTAACTGCCAATATAGTCATGTACGGGCTTTCGATTGCCACGAAAATTAATGATCTTGAATGATCTGTAAGCAAGATTCAAGGTCATTTATACTGCATGCGGCAAAATAAAGAAATAGTAGCTGGAATCGTTTTGCAGTTATTTTGATTTTTCAAGTCGGAACTGACGTCATGGAAACTGTTTCCATTTTGACACGAAGGGAATAACTTTGAACAAAATGCTGATTTCTATAATTTTAATCATCAAGCATGGTCATTTAACTATAATCATGCACATTCTGCAAACTAGCAGTATAATGCTTATGTGTCTGCACTGCAGTATCGAATTGAAATGAAGGTGGTGTATAATGCCGGGTTGTATAAATTGTGAAAATGCAAAAGTGCGAAACTGTGAAAGTGACAACATATAATGAGAAAGTGCGAACAGCAGCATCGTGCGGTCTCCCTGCGATAGCATGGCTTTCTTGTTTAGGGTCTGAGGACAAGGCTGAGACTTCAGATTTTTACATACGTGTACATCCTGAAAGCTTATACCATTGTGTACGAATCTGAAGTCCACGTCCTTAGATTTGGGATTGTGTTATATGGGTAAATAGCAGGCTTAGTACAAAGTCCGCAATTTCACCACATGCATTTCACAGTTGTAGTCATTGAGGCAGCTGCAGCTGCGATGCAGTGGGCCAACCTCGACGCTAAGAATTGTCTTACGATGGCATAATTCCCGCAACCTCTGTAAACTGCCCTGGCTTGACCCTGCATTGAGAAAGCCTTGCTTTTGCTTATATCACCTCGTATGACCATAGGAGTGCACTCAGACGGTCATACTGAAACAAGACTTATTGAGATATTTGCTATAGGAGAAAAATGAGTTGTAAGTTACTTTCAAAAACACAAGTTTTGAATTGACTGCATTTTAGCAGAACTCAGCATCCAGTGCCCGAGGGCCTAAAGCAGAGAGCTACTGATATGTGCAATATTAGTTCGTGCTTTGGCATGGCACTGTAAGCGAGATCCAAACCCAAATCTGAGGACGTGGTTTTCAGATTCATACACAATGGTACAAGCCTTCAGGATGTACACCTATGTAAAAATCTCAGTCTTGTCCTCAGATCCCTAAACAAGAAAGCCATGCTATCGCAGGGAAACCGCACGATGCTGCTGTTCGCACTTTTGCATTTTCACAAATTATACGACCTGGCATTAAACACCACCTTCATTTCGATTCGATACTGCGGTGCAGACGCATAAGCGTTATACTGCTAGTTTGCACAATGTGCATGATTAAAGTTAAATGATCATGTTTGATGATTAAAATTATGGAAATCAGTGTTTTCTTCAAAGTGTCTTCATGTCAAAATGGAAACAATTTCCATGACGTCAGTTCCGACTTGAAAAATCAAAATAACCTCAAAATTCTGGATTCTGGCTATTTCTTCATTTTGCGGCATTTACAGTTAAAATGACCTTGAATCTTGCTTACAGGTCATTCAAGGTAATTAATTTTCGTGGCAGTCGAATGCCCGTAGTCGACTTTACATTGGCAGTTAATAGTAACTTTCTACCTTCAGCCGTTTCAGTGATATTGTGCCTTTTGTACGCCAACAGCCACTTTTGGCAAACCACACCCCCATTCGGGCTAAAATTTGAGGATGTTCCCCTTGGAGTAGCCCCATGATGTTGGGGTCCCCAAAGAGCATATACCCTAAGCTAATAAGCTGTGAAAAAATTTAAAAAAATTCCAATGTATGTGATCAGGGCACAACGTCGTCACAGACTGAAGGACAATGTATCGTAGGAATACCACACTCTTGCATAGCATCACGCAGTAAAAATCTCATGTGCCTTCTGTATGCACATATATTGTATATGAAACTGAGAACTCAGCCAAGTCCTCAGATTCCTATACAAAGGTAAGTTTAATTCAAATGTGTATCAACAATTGGCGATTCAGTCTGCCATTTACTGCCCCAGTTCACTATCCCATCTGCCGGCAGTCTTTCCCTTCTGTGCCATCATATTTTAGTTACTGTTTACAGTGGTTACCACCAGTGATGTAAACAAGACCTTTTGTCCAAGACCAAGACCGGAGGTTTTAACACCTAGTAGGACCTGTGGCTCCACGACTAAACCATTAAGGTCTGGTTGCACCAATCTCAGTTAACTGTACTGTCAGTTGACTAACCCACTTTACGCTAATGCTGTTGGCTGATGTGGCACGTGAGTTGCCACGTCAGCCAACAGCATAATTGTGGACGTGGTCCACATTTTACCCACGTGCCGTTGTCACGGATGAAGTTTGTAATTCATCGCTTACTTTCTGATAGTTGCAAGGTCAGATGACACAACTGGAAGTAGAAATATAAAACCGGAAGTAGTTTTCAAAGTGCAGAAAATGCCTCGGTATGCCACATTTTGCCTCATAATGAGCCCGTTTAAGGGGGAAGTGCCTGTTTTTGCCAAATTATGGCCTATTTGGGTGAGGGTTAGGGTTCGTTTTACAACTGGGGCAGTACGGTCGGCCATCCTAGCAACAGCTGGGCTTCTTGTTTGTATTCGCATAGTGCTCATTTACGATATACCCGATGACCAGCCACCAGACGAACCACTCGCGGCGACTTAACGTACCGAGCGTGCGGTCGGGCTGACGCCGGTACGTGGCGGCAACCAGATGGACAACTCATGGCAACCAGACCGCCTGGACCCATGTTTTGCGGGTGCCATGCAGTCAAACGACTGTGATGAAAGCGGAATACTGACTGATTATTTGTATTCACATAGTGTTCATTTTACGATATACCCAATGACCACCCACCAGACGGACTGAAACAAAGTCAAACTGACACGAAGACACAGCGGCAACCACACGGTCGACTCACAGCAACTTAACGGACCGAAGCGAGGTCGAGCTGACGCGGCGGTGCACAGCTGTGTGCAGACCCCAGCTCCTCCTCTTTCGTTTCCATGCATAGTCAATGGCAACCAAACCTCCCAAACCTACCAAAATCCCATCGTCTATTTTTATGGATCCATTTTCCTCTCCTCTCTCCTATTCGACATCTCCGAAAACCCATACTTACTAAATGAACACTTACGAAACACGGGCTTTCAAAACCTGACACTTTTCGATACTGGCCTTGTAGCCACACCATTGAAGTCAATGGACATTGCTGGTCTTGTATCCGCATGGGCAGGGGTCTGACTAAACACTGTGTCGGCCGCGTCGACCTCTAAAGTACCGTATTTTCCGCGTCCACGGCCGCCAAAATTATTAGGATGTTTAACTATTGCATCGACTGCTGCGATCTTTTAAATATTGTCAATGCCGATGCCAGTGGGAATTGGGAAATAACTGAGGAGTAAGACACGCGGTTGACGCTACCGCAGCGGTCGACGCGGTACGAAAGGGCCTACATGCGCGGTCAACGACGCAGAAAATATGTGGTCAACGCGATATTTAGTCAGACCGGCATGGCGGTGTCCCTGCATGGTGGTAAATCCGCATGGCCTTGTATCATCATTTTACATACTACTCGTTTTTAGCTTAGTGACTGGTATGACCTGAAAACTCAACAACAGTGGCGGCTGGGGAGTGGGGAAGGTGGCAGCTCCAGCAACTGCTTTTTCAACATTAGTTTCTAAGTCTGAATTCAATAGGAAACGATTTTTGGCAAAAACTATCATTTTACTATGCTGTTGCCATCGTCTTTTGGCAACAGACAGACGTCTTTTGCTGTCTTTAGCCATTTTCAGTTGTCTCAGTGGTCTTTAGTTGTCATCTGCCGTCTTTGTGGAATTACACGGACCGATCTAGAGGCGTCCTACAGCATCTTGCGGCGTTCTGTGGCGTCCTGCCGGTTTTCAGGCAGACCGCGTGGTCGACGCTACCGACGCAGTACGGAGGGGAGGGGGCTACGTACGTGGTATTTTAGAGCTCGAGGGGGTCAACGCGGCCGACGCAGTCGACGGGGTATTTAGTCAGACCGCTGCAAGCGCCGTTGGCTGGTTGTTAATCGGGCCTTTCTATTATTCACACGCAACGGGAGCCAGTCACTAAAATCGTGTGACGTTAACCGTCGTGTATAACGGCATTGTGACGAGGTAGCCACATCACGCAACAAGTTGCTTAAATGCTGAAAATCAACACTCTACGAGATACGTAACAACAATACGCATTTGAAAACATTTATTGGCATTCAAAACATAACTTACTTGGCCTCAGCTGGCGCCAATGCCGTCAAACACTACCGTTTCAAAATGGCGACGTGTCGACGACGACGAGTCGACGACTGTGCTGTAGGCTAGGCTGTAGGCTATTGATGATTCATCACGCACACATGTAATCTGTTTCACTGCGCTCCAGTCGCCACGCCCCCCTCAGGGTAGATGGCAGCACCTTACGGTGTACGTGTGTATAGATACACACGTGTGCACAAATTTCCAGGGTAAACGAGGACCATAAACTAGAGACCAATGCCTATTCACCAACGAAAAATGGGCGTGATCTGACAGGTTTTTAAACGAGGACGTGAAAAAGTCCTCACATTCTGGCTGGGAGACCTCGTTTAGAAGGTCGAATATCAAGCCCAGACTAGCTCTAAGACCTCAGATGGCATGACGGGACAAACACACACACACACACACACACACACA
>Ga0209458_1000254_pt1 | contig 22405 bp, 15 predicted proteins | sample WorMetLIZAISLAND_FD_187411 | JGI IMG/M metagenome (GOLD analysis project Ga0209458, IMG submission 187411) | Marine gutless worms symbiont microbial communities from Max Planck institute for Marine Microbiology, Germany - Inanidrilus manae... ...
AAAATGCAGATTGGTTCTGGTACCGGCTCACCTGGGTAATCGTGGACAAAGTCCATTAGGGCCGTAAAATGGATGTGTGTGTGTGTTCTATACATCATAATGACCTTGTGACCTTGACCTATTACCTTATTATTGTATGATTCTTGTTTTTAGTTGGTATTGTGATAAGGTTACTTCTGTCATCATGAATGTCTTAGATGAGACGTCGAGTTATTAAGCCGGTAGACGAAGCAACACATTATGTCAGAAGCGATCGTGATAGACATGGACTGCAAAAGCGATTCATCAGTCATGAAATAGGTGACGTTGGAGGCTATCTTTATAGTTTTTGGTATATTTAAGAGAACAAACCCTTATTTATTATTATGGAAAATGTAGAACACACTTATTTGTTTCTAAGTTACTGTATTTACTGTTTTATTATTATTACACAGAAGGCACTGTTGTAAGGCCTATATGCAGAGTCAATGCAAAATGCCAAATTAGACTTTCTGTAACATCAGAACCTTCAATTTATTATTTCACATTCTGTGCAGACAGTTATATCTGCATTGGACATATCATGCTGTGCCAATTTTGGTTCACAACGTTTCAGAAGCGGCTTCTCCCCATATTTGTGAAACATTACAGTTTTGGTGACTTTTGGTTGTTCTTTTCCGTCCCATCTTTTTCTTTGGCATGTCCTCGAATTCGGTTTTGATGCATAATTGACATGCTTTTGTCCAAGATGTGCCTTCTAGAAGTCTTGATGATGAAGAGTAATATTTAGGAAGAAAAGGTACTTTCCAGCACAGCAAAATTTAAAAAAAGGTCAAAATTATGTTTTGAACAAGCTATCAGCATCAAGTACAATTTTCACACATAAAAATGTCAGCATGGGTTTGACAGCATAATAGTGACGGCATGTGGAGCTTTGAACACGTCAGTTTGCTGTTCCACAAATGGTTCTGTGCGGGCTCTGGGAATGTATTGTTCAGGAATGTATTAAATGTATTAGTAGAATAGATCTGACCTGTTTCCTGGCCGGTGATCATGAGCGGTGACTAAACCACTGTTAGCTTGGTTTTGTTAACAAAGTCGACTGATACTTGTAGCATTTCTAGCATTTCACTGTTTATTTTTACAGGATATGGTGTAGTCACTACACAATGTTTCCTCAAGGGGGATTTTTTAGTTGATTATCATGGAGACTTGGTATCTGCTGAACAAGCTGCAAAGAGAAATGACAAAGACTATTTGTATTTCTTTCAATACGGCAGAAAAGAATACTGGTTGGTAGATTTGTTTCATGAGTACAGTAAGCTGTTGTTATTAGTTGATTCATATAGAATCACACTGTAATTATTTTGGCGATGTTGATGTTTAGCTATTCGTCTTTTGTATATCATCATGATCATTGATCACGTCTGCATGTCAGTTATTGTTGTTGTTACTAAAGCTGTTCTGTGATTGATGATGGCACAATCGAGCACAAAAATTATTGCTCACAATCGTCTTTTTTAATATTTCACAGCTGCTACCGACAGCCGTTCATATTTTGCAGAACAAGAATAAGACTAGCTTAGTATTGTTATGAGCTATGTGTTACATAACTGTAGTGAGATAATGCAGCATTATAAAAAGCCTCTTGGACACTTATCCGGAGCTTGTATGTGTCTGCACTTGTCTGCATGCTTCTGGTCTGCGCATTTGCTCACGTTAAACTCCAGCGTTTCTCGAGCATGAGCATTATTTTCAGAACTCGTCTTGATGGAGACGTGTTAAAATCCTTAGTCTGTCTTATAACCCATAGTTATTTTTTCTGTCTTAATGTATGTCCGCGACGTCTCATTATAACCACACTTTATGAACACTGTGTGTGATTATTTGTGTGCAGTATTGATGCAACAAGGAGTGATAGACTTGGACGATATGTCAATGACAGTCCACGCCGCTATGCAAATTGTTATCCTAAGACAGTGGTGATTGATAACAGACCACATGTCATTATATTTGCTGCAAGAAATATATCAACTGGCACGGAACTTCGTTATGATTATGGTGGAGGTGATTTGCCGTGGAGACAGGTAAACTTGCTGCCAGATTTTGCCACTGATGTGGTAGCTGTACAATACTAGTTTTGTATGGTCATAACAGCCAAAACTGTGTTCAAAATGGCAGAGTTTAGTTGATTTTAGGTCAGTTAAGTTGTGGCTAGCAATGATATTATAAAATGATAAATTAGCAATAAAATGGTAATTTTGTTAATAGAAATAAGAGGCTTGTCTTGTATACTAGCCTCTCATGCTTGTGATAAAAACATTGTGTGACTTTCTGGCAAGCTAATGTGTTGTGTAGAGTCTTCACTTAGGAGTCCGTGCTATTAGTTCTATACTGTGTGCGACAGAAACATAGCCGAGACTCTTGTTTTTAGCATTGGAAAGTTTGTGCAGATGTTTCCACAGGTTTCCCTGACAGGAATTGGGAAGGACGTTAAAAAGGTGAACCCATGTACAGATGTGTTGTAGTCTGCACATTTTCTGCAAAAGTATGAAACCTGCAGTCACAAAACTGGAGAAGTGATGATTCTGCTAGTGTAGTCTTTTGAACGGCAAAAACAAAAACCATTTTACAGCTCTCTGGATTTTGTACAGGTCAACCCGGGTGAGCCGGTACCAGAAGAAAACATTCACCCATTTAAACCTATCCTGATCATCAATCATTATTTATCTCTTACCTCCATCTGTTGCGATCTATGGCATCCTCCTTGTTCAGCTTACATGCCTGACAGTCTTAACACAATCTCTGTCCAAGTTTTCTTTCGTCTACCTCTTGCTTTGGCACCCTCTGCCTTGTACTCCGTACATTTCTTCACCCAATCATTATCTTTTCACAGCACATACCCATACTATCACAACCTGTTTCCCATAATACTGACACCATACCATCCAACCCCAGCCCCCCACCCAGAAGTTTATCCCCAGCCCAATGCCACACATCCATCCCACCATCCCTATCTCCGCCCACCAAAACGCCATTCCATCCCTCTCCCACAGGCCAGGTCCCACCTCTACGCAACACACCACCTCACACACAACTGCCACACAAGCCCCCCTTCCAACCGCCAATGACATCCTTATTGGCAAGCAATGGCAACAACCACCGGAACTAGACCTGGGAGTAACTGAGGTCAGTAAAATTGACTCAACCTGGGTTAAAATTGACTTGAAGCAGGGTGGCAGGGAGCAGCTGTTTCTCCCATGCCCTGACCCTTGCAAACCCAGCTGCCCTTCCCCACTCAAAATAATAGGGCCTTGGTTTTTAAAGTACCCTCTCTGCCTCATCGTTTTTCTTCTGAAAATCAGTTAATATTTGATAAAGTTATCACCGTTTACGTTAATGTCCTGTTTTTAAGGACCACGGTGTATTTACGTAGCTGGCAGTAATCTGTGCCAAATAGAACCTATAGCAAACAAGCATTTGCTCGCTATATATTGAAAACCAAATGGCCAAACTACACCAAATTTTCTGTGCATTATCGACTGTGTCCATGTCTTCTAGCAAGTACTCATCGTGGATTGCATGCACCAGGAGCGAAGTCTGCTACCCACGACTATTTTGTTACAATTTCCCCGTGCCCTGCCTCTGCCCCTTATGTCAGAATCCTTGCGCCACCCACGAGTTCAAGTCGATTTTCTGTAGACTTTAACTAGCTAGGAATGGCCATTTTAGACGTAACATTTGCTGTCATTTTTTACAGTCCACTATTTATATAATTATATCATGCTTCTTTTATTTTAAGTAAGTTATTTACTTTATCTATAAGCTTTAAGAGTTAAAACACATCCACACATTCACGCACGACGTCAACTTTCAAGTTTCAACATTGTGTAGTCTGTGTTGGCTATGCTAAATTAGGCCTGTGGTAGAAATTAAAATTGGCCTATACATCACGAATTAAGAACTAGCGGTACACAACTCTCACATTCTAATTCACAAGAAAGTCTAAAACTGTAAATGATGTAATTTATAGACGATGACATGATGTGCATATTGAACATTAACGTCAAGTCAGTTTTAAGTCGACTTTCGACAAAACCAACTTGAGGTCAATAAAACTGACTGCTGAGGTGAACAAAACTGACTTGACTCAACTTGGAACGCTCAGATTGACTTAAATCGACTTGAACAAGTCGACTTAAGTCGACTTGAACCAACTTACTCCCAGGTCTAACTGGAACCCACTCCATCCAACCCAAACCCCGGCCCCCACAGCCACACCAGTATCCCCACTCACACCCAACATGCTACCCATAAAAACTTATCCACCGACTCCAGACTGGCACCAGTGCCAACCTCCCCGAACCTCCACACATGCACCAGGCCCAAACCCCTTTTTAAAACTGCTGAAATTGCATTTTAGCTATGCATTTAGTGCTGACTGACTCACTGTGTTTTTTGTGTTCGTAACTTTGGACTGCTCAGTTTGTAGTAGTTGCACTGCATATGTTCTGCGATGAAAATGATGAGTGATTATGTGATAACACAGAGCAATAGCACCTGTCTGAGACAGTCTGAGAACATAGCAATCTAGAACTGCACACTTGTGGGACTTCTGTCATTTAACAATTTGCATTTATCTATTATTGCATGTGCCTTCAGTGCTTTGACGCTGCTGGTTTGGTGGCAGGAAGGGCAGATAACCACGCCAGCACCCTACCAGTCATTTTTTACAGGCTGGATGCCCTTCCTGCCACCGAACCAGTGGCAGGAAGGGCATCCAGCCTGTAAAAAATGACTGGTAGGGTGCTGGCGTGGTTATCTGCCCGGGACGAGGTGCAGATTTGCATATGGTCCAGCTGATGCCACTGCCACTCGCTGTCTCTTGATTCTGTAAATCCAGATTGGATTTTCCTTTCTGGTGCCAGCTTACCCAGGTTGTCCTGGGAAAAAAGGCCGTTAAATGGATGTAGTAGTGGTAGTAGTAGTAGTAGTAGTAGTAGTGCATCTCATGGCCGTCAAAAGTAGCAGTCTTTTTGTGGTGTTAAACTATCAGTGTTGGTCTTTGTATTGGTGTTAACATTGTGGTCTTGCTTCCTTCACTAGTAATATTAGATTGATACATAAATACCGAAAAATAAAAGGATGTATGGTGTAAGGTTAGACTGTTATATACTTGTTCAAAACTTAGCTACAAGTCTGTGGCATATGTGACTTTTATTGTACAGCAAAGAACTACACTGCAGCCTCAAAGTAATCAGTCTTATGTCATTGTTTCCACAATATATTATTAGTTTTATGTTGCTTTGTAATCAAATGATAACATTGGCTAAATGTGATCTAGATAAGTAACCCATATTAAGCAGTTTCATAACGTTTACAGTTTTCATATTATGTGTTTTACTAACTAAGGGCCCATTGCACCAACCATACTTAACTTAAAGTCCCACTTAAATCCCGAGATAAGTGGCACTTAACGAAAAACTCGTTGCACCAACCCCACAGTCCAAGTTAAGTGCCACTTAAAGTTAAGTGAAGAAAATTGGCCACTTAACTTTAAGTTGATATGCTATTATAGGCCCTATCTCGATTTTTTGGAACTTACCGACAGTTCAGTGTGCAAACGCTTCACTGCGCCATCAGATGCCAAAGTAATCGATAGAACAAGCAATAAACGACACCGCAACGTTCGACAATGGCGCTTGCATAAATTAACGCCATTCAGCCCGGCTAGGCTAGCCGCTGCGGGCTGCAATGCAGTGTACCAGGCGGGCCATGGAGCTATTGTTAAACTGGAGTGAGCATGGAAATTTCCCAGACGGGCCCCTGGCAGGCTGGCAGTCAGTCACAGTAACCAATCAGAACTCTCGATTCATCGCCTGCTCACTTAAGTCTCCACTTAAGAAATTAAAGTATACAATTGGTTGGTGCAACGCAAATCGATTAAGTGCAGAATTAAGTGGCGCTTAAAGTTAAGTCTAGATTAGCTAAGTGCCGATTTAAGTCTGGTTGGTGCAACGGGCCCTAAGTATTTAAAGTGTTTTACTAACAACCCTGCTATGTGCTGTGTGCTAGCAGCTGATTTATGTATTAGATGTTTATTTAGATGCAAATTCATGATCGTTTTTCTACTTTTCATACAATGAAGCAAAGGGTTATTTATGACGTTTTCGTCACTTTTCTTTTCGGTAGAGGCAGCAAGAGTATTAACGGCGACAGGCCTTGTCTGTGGGAACCACTAATTTTTGACCCCCCCCTTCACAAATCCTACCCTTGACCAATTGCCAAAAAATTGTCACAAGTGATTACATCAGTGGCAGCAACCCCAAAAACAAATTTGGTGTAAATCTGCCCATAGGGGGCTTCTGGGCACATACATGAAATATAAGCATTTTTTATATATACCCTATTTTTTGGGAACTCACCTACAGGTCAGACCAGTCGGCAGATTTTCGCGCTTGATGGCTCAAACGACGCAGTCTTATGCAAGAACGTGCCTTTTTGGAGTTTCGTTGATATTTCTGCCCATTTTAGGGGTCAAATTCCCCCAAAACCCCATTTTTGGGGCCCAAATAGGCATTTTCAAGCCAAACATGCGAAAAAAATCAAACTTCCATACTTTGAAAGTGCTGCATCGATTGCAACCAAATTTTACACAGTGATAAAGACCACCAAGTGTCCTTCGTGGGTGGTCCAAATAAGCCCCAAACAAATCCAAGGTGGCGGACGGCCGCCATCTTGAAAAATGTATATCTATGCAAATGATGGATGGATTTTGACGAAACTTGGCACAGTTACACATCTCGGGCCTCCAAACCCCCTCAGCTAACAAAAATCCAGAATTTCTGAAACCCCAGATGGCGGCGGCTGCCATCTTGAAAAATAAAAAATTGTGTTATTTCAAAACCCCGTTTGATCAATTTTGACATAGGTATATGCACTTGCATATTTTTTTCAAAAGTCGCTGTAATCACATGCAGAATGACAAAATATGTCTACTCAAAACTGGTAATAAAACAGCAAATATTAATACACACTGTTAACGGCGACCGAAAACAGCAAAAATCATTAAAAAGCAATATTAACCATAATAACATTGACATTCAGGCGATGTTATTGTTGTTAATATTGCCTTTTATGATTTTCGCTGTTTTTGCTCTGTTATCAGTGGATTTTCTTGAAAATTGATTGGAAATTAAATTTTTGATGTTGATCTGTTTCTCATCTGGATTTCCTGTGAAATGTGCAAATTCACTGACATTCTAATGAAACAAAGTTGGGTGTTTAAATATCTAGAGCTATAAAAAGCAAAAAAGCATACTAACAATCCTGCCTCGTGCTGTGCACTAGCAGCTGATTTATGTATTTAGATGTTTATTTGGATGCAGTTCTTAGACCGAATTCACGATCATTTTTCCACTTTTTGTACTATGGAGAAAATGATGATTTCTGACGTTTTCACGAAAAAAAGTTATCAGTGGATTTTCATGAAAATTGGTGGGATTATTGGAAATTAAATTTTTGATGTTGATCTATTCTCATCTGGATTTCCTGTGATATGATAGGAAATCTGTCACCTGTTCAGGTTGATCACAGAGGCTGTAAGCTGTTTCTGAGTTCAATGTATGCTCAATCAAGAGACTGGGCTGGTTTGTTGTCTAGCTCTAAGTAGATACAACTTTGCAACATTACCTTAATATGTTTTACCATTCAGATCAAACACCTGATTTTGTTTTATGTTGTTCGTTACAGTGCTAACAGGTGCCAGCGTGGAGCATAAGGATGACGGTGGACACATGCAAGCCGATGCTGGTGGTATGCCAAGTGCCAGACAGGAGGCCGATGACGACGATGGTGAACACAGTGTCAGCCAGGAGGCCGATGCCGACGACGGTGGACACATGCAAGCTGATGCTGATGGTATGCTGAGTGCCAGACAGGAGGCCGATGACGACGATGGTGAACACAGTGTCAGCCAGGAGGCTGATGCCGACGATAGTGGACACATGCAAGGCGATGCTGATGGTACCCCGAGTGCCAGACAGAAGGCCGATGACGACGATGGTGAACACAGTGTCAGCCAGGAGGCCGATGCCGACGACGGTGGACACATGCAAGCTGATGCTGATGGTATGCCGATTGCCAGACAGGAGGCCGAAGACAACGGTGGTGAACACAGTGTCAGCCAGGAGGCCAATGCCGATGATAGTGGACACATGCAAGGCGATGCTGATGGTACTTTGAGTGCCAGACAGGAGGCCGATGACGACGATGGTGAACACAGTGTCAGCCAGGAGGCCGATGCCGACGACGGTGGACATATACAAGCCGATGCCGGTGGTATGCCAAGTGCCAGCCAGGAGACTGACGACGATGACAGTGAACACAGTGTCAGCCAGGAGGCCGATGATGACGACGGTGGACGCAGTGTTAGCCAGGAGGCCGATGACGACGACGGTGGACATATACAAGCCGATGCCGGTGGTATGCCAAGTGCCAGCCAGGAGACTGACGACGATGACGGTGAACACAGTGTCAGCCAGGAGGCCGATGATGACGACGGTGGACGCAGTGTTAGCCAGGAGGCCGATTACGATGACGATGGACACAGTGTCAGCCAGGAGACCAATAACGACAACGGTGAATACACGCAAGCTGATTTCAATAGTGGATCCATTGCCAGTCACGAAGTTGATCTTTCTGATCCAGTAAGTATAGCTTTGTGTTATGTATGACATAGATTCACATTTTTGCAACTGGAATGACAGGTAGATAAATGAGAGATGTCAGTTTAATGACCATGTTCCAGGTTCACCCAGGTTGGCTGTCAACAGAACGGCCAGAACGACAGGCCAGTTCTGAATTTTATGGTAGAAAAATGTACTATATTGACCAGTGCTAGAACCCGTATGACAGATGTGTATTAGTACTTCCTTGTCACGTTTTGTCATGGCACGGTTAAGTTCAATTTTGTGAGGTTTGTGCTTCATTCAGTGCTTTGACACTGTTGATTGTGCGGCAGAAAGGGCATCCGGCCTGTAAAAAACTGAGCGGTGCGTGCTGGCATGGTTGTCTGTCTGGGTCGTGGTGCAGATGGTTGTCTAGTCTGCAACAGGCAGCAGTGGGTCTGCAAGGGTCCAGGGTCACATAAAATCGCCTCTATAGTGCAGAGGAGAATGCTGAAGGCTCCTGTGTCTAACAAAGGGCGAATTAATGTCCTACTGTGGTACTGCCTACTCGGCATGTATGTCAGGCTGCCTCTGGGTGTAGAAGGAAGCCCAGAAAGTAAGTGGCTGCACATGGTATGGAGACGACGGTCCCCACCTAGATGGCATCATTTAGTGGCAGGAGGCTCTAACAGTCAACAGGCGAGGCTGGTGAAAATGGTCAAAGTTCTGTAGGGTTAGCAAAGACCTTGCTGGATCAGACCATCGGTTCTCCTTGTGAGAGGAGGAGGGTCGCTATCAACTGGGTCACCAGCTGGTCAGGTTTTCGGACCTGGCTCGATGTACAATGAGGCCTACATAAGTGGTGGCAGTGCGAGCATAGCTCCCTGCAATTGAGTGGATTTAAAATTGAAGCTAGGGAAGCATGGAGGAGGTAGAGCTCTCTTATCTATCTTGGAACGGCTCCCAGCCTTGACTGCACCATGCAAGGAGGAACTCTGCTTTATGGTGAACCTATGTGTCGCCTGCAGGGGGAGACCTTGCAGGAGGTTGAAGGGAGTAAGCGTTGCATATGGCCCTGCTGATGCCAATACCACTAACTGTCTCTTGCTCCAATAAATCCAGAATGGTTTACCTTTCTGGTGCCGGCTTACCCAGGTTGTCCTTTAAAAAGGCCGTTAAACAGATGTAGTAGTAGAAGTTTGCTAGGTTTGTGTCAAATAGTAGTGCTGCTGGTTTGCCAACTTTTTTGTCCATGCATTAAAATGTTTAGTGGTGATTATTTAATAGCCATAATTTTTGCGCTGTATTGATTTGTTTTGTGCTGTGTTAGGTCATAATGGATCTTGATGTTCATGTTACTGAAGACTCGATAATTACTGAGTTGTTTCCAGAGCTGATAGTAACGGACCTGGGCATAAGTATCACAGAGACATCAGGTGATAATGGACCAACTGGTTCATTGGATACACAGATGGACGATGTTTCCAATGCAGTAAGTATAGCTTTGGCGTGATCTGCTAAATGGATTTAAATCAAACCATAAGTGTAAGGTCTCTTTTCTGCTTTGTTTCATAGCGAAACACTTTAAAAACTGTATTCATAAGATAATGTATTCACACATTTTTGTCTGACAGCTCATTTATATCATAAAAATTACAAAAAATTACTTATCATTTACTTTTTGTATATGTGGCATTACTGACTTCAGCAGGAAAGTTTTTGTTGGTTTGTTTTGATACTGTTGGTTGGGCGTCAGGAAGAGCATCCGGCCCGTAAAAAAATTGAGTGATGGGGCGCTGGCGTGGTTGGTTGTCTGGAGTGTGGCGCAAATGGTTGCGTGTGTTCCAGCTGATGCCACTGCCACCCATCATCTCTTGCTTCAGTAAAATCCAGAATGGTTTACCTTTCTGGTGCTGGCTTACCCAGGTTGTCCTGGAAAAACAGGCCATTAAACGTATGTAGTAGTGTTTTGATGCTTGTTGGCCTGTGAACAAGATTACTGAAAATATTTTGAAGTGATTTTCACAACACTTGGACCAGCAAGGCAAAGAAGCTGTTAGATTTTGGTGTTCCTCCGGATCTGTATCCAGATACAGTATCATTTTAGCCACTTTAAATGTGGAAATTGAATTTTTTGATTATGCCTACTTACAATAAAACCAATAGATTTAGATGTTTTTTTGTGTAGAAAAGCACATAAGCAAGATTTGAGAAATTGGCATGCACTACACCAAATGTTCTCTAGTTTGCCTTGAAATCAGAAAAAAGTGCGAATTTTTTGCTACCTGTGTAATAAAATTATTGTTCTTACTTTTAGAGTACTGCCTGTGAAGACGAGGTATCTGAATACTTGCCATCTGATGATGATAGAGTATCCAACAGTGGTATGTGGCTTTTGCATATGACAGCCTGAGTATCATTAATGTTGTTTATTTGTCATCTCTGAATGGAAATCCGTACATCTGTAATGAAATGATATCAGATAATGTGCACCATTTTGTACACACACACACACACACAGACATACACAACCGTTTTACTGCTCTTCAGGAATATGTCCGGGACCACCCGGATAAGCAGGTACCAGAGAGGTAAAACCAGGAAGGTTAAAACCAATCTGGATTTACTGGAGCAAGAGATGGTGAGTGGCAATGGCATCAAACAACCACGCCAACATCCCACCACTCAGTTTTTTTTACAGGCCGGATGCCCTTCCTGCCGCCCAACCAACAGCGTCAAAGCACTGAAGGAGTATGTGCACCATTTTGTAATGTAACCTATATTGTTTTCAGTGACTCTGAGTAGCACTGAATGTCTGTGTGAATACACCATCTTTGTTTTTAACATGTTTGCTATTTTTGATATCTCAAGTACATTAAGTCTAGTGTCGAGTTAGTTACCGGTACTGGCAATAATATTTTCTTATTTCATAACTTTCTGCTGTTTGTTCTGCCGAGCCCCTTCACGTGACATTAGCTAAAACACATTTGTCCTGTAACGAAGTTACAACAGAATCGTTATGAGGCATCGTCGCGCGGATCTCTCAGCACACCTGATCTGAATTATGACTGTCACCATAAAGAGACTAGTCGTTGACTGTAGATTAGAACGTGAACATTTCTTATTAGGCATTTTCAGTAGGCTTGATATATATATGCATTGCATCGTTAAAGTTGTTGGCGCTTTGCCGGTATTCAATTTTTCGCGCAATTCGGAACCGAATTTTTACCCATCTCTAATCTATGATGGATTAAAAATATGTAGAAAGGGGGGAGACGTTCCCTTTGATTTTGTATGGATGGGGGGGGTCTTGGAAGGCCCGAGAGGTCCTTGGAAGGCCCGGAAGACCCGTCGGAAGACCCGTCGGAAGGCCCGGAAAGCCCTCGGAAGGCCCGGAAGGCCCTCGGAAGACCCGTCGGAAGGCCCGGAAGACCCCAAAAAGTATAAATAGGAGCCGCTCACGCCAGTCGGGATCTTGGATTTTTGCCAAGAAGACGTTTCACACGGGCAACGATCAGTCTGGAGTGAGGAACTTCTACTGAGGAATTCAAGGGGCTCAGCGATCGTCTCAGCAGTAGATCAGCGAGCAGCGACCTCTGGTGAATGAACGACAAGCCAGTGGAGTATCGCAACGTCGAGGATCAAGCTGTTGAGTTGGGTGATCGTCGGAGAGCCAGTGTGGAAGACGTGATCGTCAAGCGGTGGATCAATCTCCTGTTGGATCGAGCTGCGACTCCTGGAGGAGGTGTAGATCAATTCATTCTCGCTGTGAACGCGTGAGGAGGATCGCAACGCCGACGCTGGTGTATCCGAAACCGTTGCCCAGTGTCAGCACCCGGAATTTCCCATTTTTGGTGTTAAAAACCGGAGAATTGGGGCAAGGAGGGGCAGTTCAGAACCTAGACTGGGAATCTAAGGAAAATCTAGGTGAATTGAGCTCAGAAATCGCAGCCATAATAACCAGATTTCCTAGTGTTTCTAGTGATTCAACCTGCAAAAACTCCGTACCCGTGAAACCGGAAGTGGAATTCAGAAGTGAGGGAATTTTTGGGAATTTGCTGAATAGTAGCGCCAGCAACTGAAGGAATTTGCTGTCAACATTGAATGTGAAGAGACTAATTTTACTGTGAATAGTGAATGAGACGAGAATATTTTGAAAGTGAACTTGTGTGGTGAATGTGTGTATAATAAAACGGAAAAGAGTCTATAAAAATCTAAAAACGTGTGTTGAGTCAGTGAAACTATGGACACCTGTGAGACCGCACGTATTCACCATAGTCACGGTGGGGAATATGATGATAGAGGGCAGGATAATGCTTACCCCCTCGACCTGCAACCGGCCCTGGATAAATTAGATGTGGCAGCCTCTGGTCCCCGTGACCTTGGACCAGAAATCCCTAGTCCCCCTCCGAAGAGAATGGCAAAGAAAATGGCAATGGTCAGGGCGAAAAAGGATGGCAGAAAAGAAGTTGTAACAGTTGATGTACATCACCCAGGTGATGAGGTCACAGTTGATGAAGAAGAAGGAGAGCCAGACCAGCCAGATTCTGAATCGTCAGATGGGGAAATTTTATACCATCTGAGAAGTGATGTCGAGAAGGGAACACCAACCCCCGTACCCGCCACAGTCCTTTCTAGTGATGTAGTCAAGACTCGGGTCAACGTGACCAAGACCAAAACTCCATGCTCCAAGACCAAGAAAAAGACCAAGACATCATATAACGTAGACTTCATGCTCCAAGACAAAAACCAACACACTTCTCTCAAAGCTTGTCAAGCATTGTTGAGCTAGAAATAATATACTTGTTGTTCACTTTTCATGTCATTGGCGACATAAAAAGTGAATAATTTGATAAAATCCCAAAAATAACATGCATGCCACAGTGCAACTGTTATATTGCTGAATGTCACAGTCTTGGGCATGGGCTGCAGCACCTTTCCTTCAGTGACTAGGTCGACTCAGCCTTCCACCTTCTGCAGGATGGTAAAATGAGTACCAGTGAAAGCTGGGAGGAAAGTCGGGAGAATCACCTCTGCCGGGTGGCAGGTAACACTGTGATCCCATACGGCAAATGATCTCTCGAGCACATTAGGAGTTTGTATTAACGACAACACGTGTTACAAATCGACGTATGCTTTACCTTACTTTACTGATGGCACGTAGCAGCTGGGCAGAGGTCGATGAGGTCACATTTGGTCGGCGACCAGCACCAGCCTGGTCCTCACCCAGCACAGGGAGGTGATAGCCTCTGCCCGCTGACTGGCTGAAGACTGGCAGTGACAGTTTCAGAGGCAGTATGCCACCCCAGGTAGGTGATGGAGCGACTATGATGTTTGCCGGTATCGCCACCCAGAGTCTTCTCCCGGAAGGGGCCCGTCTCCCTCTACTGTACTGGGAATAGGTAGGTAGGTAGGTAAGTTTATTTGCCAAACTGTCAAAAGCAACAGATTGACAGGCTGCCAGAAAACCCGAAAATCATCAAAGCTGGCCACCGACTGACACCTCAAGAAAAAGAAATTAACAGGGGCAGTTGTCAGTGCATTCGTGCCTTTCTGTCCTGCTCAGTTTGTCACACATTACCTACATTTGTAGTTTGTACTGTTCTGTTTGAGCAAATAAATGATGATGATGATGACAGTAACAAGCAATGTGCATAAAGGCAAAAAAAACTAGTGTCCATGCAGTAAAATAATGTAAAATAACCATAAACACCAGTGCAGTCCGACTTTGAACACCAACATAAAATTGAAACAAAACATAGCAGAATACATAGCATAGAAACACAGATATTGCATAGTTTATGAGTTGATTACTGAGCTAAGTGCAATTTTAAGGTACGTTTAAATAAATTAGTCTTGGCAGCAGGCAAGCCCACATCTGCCCCAGGCAGTGTCGGGAGACCAGTTTTCCAGTAACAAAGACTCCAAATGACGACCTGGCCTGTCTCAATCGATCGACTGTCACAGTTGTCATCGCAGTCGTCATAGCACCTCCTCCTGTTTTGTTTTGTATTGTGTATTGAGGCTGTGCACAATCACAAGCACACTTAGATGAGCAGTTCTTACGGTTCCTTGGATTCAGTTTTGTCACACTGGGCCAGTTTAACTGTAAATATTATTGTGAGCACGGTCGGGTGGACCTGATGAGATTAAAGCCTAATCCTTAGGACCTATCTTCCTTCAGTGCTTTTACGCTTGGGTCATTTGACCCGTAAAAACCCGTCCATGATATGACCTATAATGGGTTTGGTGCGACGTTAAACCTTGCTCTACCAACCAACCTCCTCCAGCAAACCGTGGCCACGGCCCCGGATGCTCTGTCTGGATGTCAAGTCGATGCGCTCTGGCGGCATCCAAGAGCTGCGCTGCACGGAGCATATGCAGTCAATGTCGCTGTGGTCTTGGGCGCCCAGTCCACTCGGTACCATCGGCAAAGGTGGTGCCACGGAAGCCGAAGGAGCAACCGCTGTCGTCGCCTCGGTGGTCAGGTCGACTGGAACATCCGCCAGAGGCTCGTTGGCAAAGGTGACATGACTCTCCAGTAGTGCCCCATTCAAACACGGTCCTCGTACCGGCATTTCGTCGACGGTCAATGGTGAGCATCGGCCACCAAAACCCGGTGGTGATACGCATGGTCGTTCGTTCCGGCGGCGATATCGACAAGGTTGGAGGCAACGGCAAAGCAGGTTATCCCGGCGGCTGTGAGGTTGGCTGCCCCGGCCCGGCAGTTCAAGAGGGTGAAAGTCCACTCAATCACAGGGAGCTACGGTCACACAGGGTTCAAGCCCAGGCTTATGTAGGTCTGACTGTACATTGAACCAGGTTAACGAACCCGACCAGCCGGTGACCAAGTCGATAGCGACCTCCCAGCCAGCCACAAGGTGAGAGTGCAGTGAAGATCCTCCCGTATGCCAGCACTGCTCACGGCGCCTTAATATGCCGTCCCTTCGTGCAGCGACGGGCGGGGCAGCACTCCCACTCCCAACCTGTCGCCCTAAACTGGAGAAACCAATGGTTTGATCCAGCAGTATCTACCAACCCATACTGAACTTTGTCCGTTTTCACCAGACTCCATAACACTGCATCACTGGTCTTTTCACAGTTATTGAATATAAAAGAAGCCATGTTGTAATCATGCTACTTATTGCATCTAAACTGCCTGCAGCTTTGGTAACATTTCTTTGCAAATCTTTGACAAATTTATTTCTTTTATTTTATTCTGACTGTTTTTCTGTTGTAGCTGTATAAAGTGATTTTATGTTATATGCAGATGATGACGATAGCAGGCAATCCACTGAATCTGTTGTCATTCCATACCTTGTAAGTTATATTTTGCATTAAAATTGATATTTGCTGGTTTGTTGTAAGGAATGAGGGTCTAAGTTTTTCTCAGCTCATACAGTTGTTACTCATGTTGATGTTGGAAAGTTCGTGCTTCTGTCTACGAATGCTGTCTTGAGTTGTGTAAAATCTGCATCAGTGATGACAAAACTATATCTTGTTAAAGGAGTTTGCATGCTTGTATTAAGTTACGGCCACATTGCAGTCTCAGTGCAGCCTGCATTACACCTTTAAATGACACGTTCATTCTCCCCATTTTTAGTTATTTATAGACATAGAATTCTGGCATGCCCACTGGAGGTTGTGATGCTTTAGAAACGTTGCTCGCTAGACCTTTTACTTTGTGGACTTCCTACGAAACTGGTACTGAAACAATGGCCACAGTGTATCACATACGAACAGATTTTTGAGCCAGTGGCAGATGCATAATTGGGGGGGGTCAGTTGCCTCATGATGCTTACAATGTTGTAATGCTGGTATGAAAAAACTCTGAAAAAGAACCAGAGTTCGCTAATGCCAGCTGCACTGCAGTAGTTTTTCTTCATTATGGTCGTATTGCAATACATCCTCCTTCATGCACAACTTTGGCCCAAAGTGTAACTTACACTTTTAAGTCTGCTAGTTTTAGCAAAGAAAAGCTGTCACAATTTAATATGTGCTGGTGTGGGATATGAATAAACTTTTGAATACAAATATGTTAACTAATGCTACTCTATGTGATAAAGAAGATTCGTTAAAATGTGTAGTAAAAGTAACCTTAAGGTCAAAAACTGTTGAAGTAATCTAATACTGCGCTCAGTGATTTTATTTATATATACAAAATGTTTGAATTTAGTTCTTCGTGTAGGACATGAAATTTAAGTTAGTCTGTTATAATGTCAAATGTTTGTCCATCTGTTGTGTTTTTCCTGCTGGCTTTCTCTGGCACCCTCAAGGTGTTTCATATGTATCTTCGTATGAGTACTTTGAGTCATGTTGTTTAAAAGGATGTGTTCAAAATACTATATACACATAGGCACAAAATTTGGCAGCAGCAAGGCTTAAACCCTTCCGTTAATTTTTGTCACCAGACTTGTATCACCAAGGAGCGCCAATATTTTGGTCAACTCGGTGCACTTTTTTTCTGCAGTTTATTACTCGAAAATGCACATCTTTGTATTTGAAATGCATAAAAATTTTCCGAAGTAACGCTGTAGGAGACCCCATTGTAGTAGGTATTGGCCAGTATTTTAACCAGTTTACACCACGGTACTGTATGTCTATTGTTGAATGTTGTTTAAAGGGTCGTTTTTTGCCAAGTTCACAGAGCTCAACTGCTGAAACAACTACTGCAGCACTGTCACTGGACAGGCCCAGTAAGTGAAATAATGTTGAAGTGTTATGTATTATAACTTCATTATTCGTGTAGTCCTTAAGTGTGTGTTAATGTTAGTGCTTGGCCGCAGTGGCATTTGTCAGAACTGAAAATATGCATCATTTATGGTGAATATTTGCACACCTATCTGCTGGTTTCACGTGGTTTTGACATGCATCATGCTGAATACAGTAGATTAAAGTAGATGAAAGTAGATGATTGTCATTTTCGTTTGTGTTAGTAAGCCTATATTTTACACAACAACTTATTTGTTACTGCCTACTGAGCACTACCATGGAGCAGTGTTATACTCAGTATACAGCAGTAGCAATATCATCTGTAAATGTTTTGAGTAACAGTTAAATTACTATAATGTAGCTGAGTCATGGTCTTTTTAGCCATCAAGTGTGCTTATAGGTATGTAGTTTTAATTCAGTTTAGAGTAAAGCCATGTATTTGGGAGAAGGTCATTACATTTCATATGTTCTGTTTTTGTTTGAATGTATGACACCTATTAATGCACATTTGGAGTTTTTGTCGCACTTTTGCCTTTGAATTTACATATATAAGAGCCATGTCATCTCACATAGATTATAGTCTGGTAACCATTCAGCAGTTTGGCTGCCACATGTCTACACTGTCTGAAACTTGTTAATTTTATGTAGGATACATTTACTGCAACTGTAATGTACTTCTTTGTTTTTTAATACATTGAGTTTGTGGTTGATGCAGATGATAACACCACTAGACATTCCGGTGCATCACATATTGGACCTAACGTGGTAAGTTATATTCTGCAAAGACGTTGAAGTCTGTTAGCAGCACATATGCAAAGTTCTTTCAGTGCTTTGACGCTGTTGGTTGGGCGGCAGGAAGGGCATCTGGTCTGGTGGGATGCTAGCATGGTTATCTGTCTGGAGCGAGGTGCAGATTTGCATATGGCCCAGTTAATGCCACTATCACCCACTATCTATCTCTTGCTCCAGTAAATCCAGATTGGTTTTACATGTACCTTCCTGGTTTTACCTTTCTGGTACTGGCTCGTCCAGGTAGTCTCGGACAAAGTCCAGGGGCGATAAAGTGGTTGTTGTAGTAGTGGTAATAATAGCAGCTAATAGCAGCACATATGCCATTCGTGAAATGGTAGTGGTCGTGTGTCCGTCCGTCCATACATGTGTCTGTCTTTCTGTCTGGGGCGATATCTTAAAACAAATGTAAGATGATGAAGTGTTATTGTGAGCTTCTTATTATGCAGTTGCGGGCTCAGTGTTTTTAATTGGCTTAATACATGTTGTTCAGTGGACTGGTGTGAACAGGTAAGGTATCATTGTGGACTCACTTGTTGGTGGGTTATGGGCTTAACTGGGATTTGAAGAATTACAATTTAACTCAAAGTAGCAGAACATCTAGGATATACAACGGCACTGTCGGGGTTGTGTTAGAGTGAATGCAGATCAGTCATTGATCATGAAGATCATGAAAATAGGTTATTGATGACGACAGTGATGAATGTCAAATACTTACAGAACTCTGAAGCTGTCATTGCAGATGTATACATCCTCTTGGTGTGCACGAGATGGTCTAATATCTAGTGCAGGCCAGACAGACTAAGAAAGCTAATCAGAGCTGAGGAAGCCCCATGAAACTGTATCTGTTTCAATGTCTGATGGACATTGCTGGTGATTTTATTCATGGATTTTTGCCCAGCAGATCTTGGGAATTCTGAAAACAGACACTCAGACTGAGTTTACTTTAGTTTGCGGCGACAATGGCAGCGAAAAACATGTTGTTTTGGGTTCAAGATCATTCAAGGTCATCGCAATTGGTACCAACTGAAAGTGCAAAAAGTTCATATTAGCATTTAATAGTCATGTAGGCCTAATTATCTCACGCTGTTTCCAAGATGTGGTGATCAAAAGGTTAAAAAAATTGCCGATTTGCTTACCTCATGCTTCTTTGTCCTACTGTTTTGAGGGCGTCCTTGTAAATTTATGTATATAACTTATCTTTCAAAAAATTAAAGAAATGGGGTTATCACGATATGAAAATCTTATTGTCATTGCTGCAGCCAATTTTTCACAAGAGAACATGACAGACAGATGGACATATGTACGGATTTGCCGTAGCTAGTAGCAAGATAAGTCTTACTTTGAAATAGTCATATGCTTAAAATAAGTGCAATCAGAGGACATCTCTCTGTCTGAGAAATCTGTGAAAGATGCAACAATTTGGAGCATCTAGAATTCTTTAAAACTTCCAAGTGGTCATGGCTATACATTTCCCCTGGTTCAGGCCTTGCCCATCAGTGTCACATTCAGTGCAAAAGTCTGGCTATGTCTGTGGAAGGCGAAGTAATTACATTCAGGGTGTTTTTGAAGTATTTAAGTTATGGTTGGTTTTTGTTTTGAAGGATTGTTTTTTACCAAGTAAGCAGAATGTCACTAATGAGGTTACTACTGCAACTGTGTCGTCTGCATTGCCACCTGAACAGTTGCCAGGCAAACCCAGTAAGTAATGTTTCAGTGCTAATTGTAGGTGTAATTGTAAGTTTGATGGTTTACTTTCAATATAATTGTCTTGAAGTTCTCTTGTTTACCTTATCAGTGGCATATACACCGTGGGCCATAAAAACGTGCAACTTTTTTGGTTTTTGACTTTTCTTGATCCTTCAGTTTTCTCGCATTCATCTTCGCTGTCCCATACATTTTCTTTGCTCATCACGCAATTTCTTCATGTGCTGTTTCCGTATCTTCTTTATTTCACCTTCAAATACAACCTTGCCATCTCTGTCCTTCAAGCATTTTATGCCTACAATATGTTTCGTATCTCTTGACAGTTGTTTTGCTATCCTGAAACATTTTTTCTACCTTCTTCGCTTCCTAAGTTTCCTGCAAATTCTTGTAGCTCAATTTCCTGAGCTTTTAAACATAGTTTCCGTGCCATTCACTTTTCTACAATGTAAGAAAGCCTATCTGCTTTCCACTTTGACTATACAAATAATGTCCATAAAAATCAAACTAATGAGTGCCTTACACTATTTATAAACTTACAAAAAATGTCTGAAGTTAGAAACAACATAAACTTTCGACATTTTCCGTCATCAGTATGAACTACCAAATAACAAGAAGCTCTGCAGCTGCAGGGGAACTGCACGACATGCCATGTCACTGTTAACGAGTGTGAAAAATTTTACCTGAAAGGAAAATTACCTTTTAGGTCACTCAAAGTCAATTAAAAAGTGCCATAATTCAGCAGGCTGTATATCACTTCCTGTCAATGGTTTGTAGCAGTAAATATCAATGTCTCTATTGCACTATTTCTAAGATATTACCACTTTCCCAGCATATGTAACTGCCTGTGATCTTTAAAAGTCCAGAAGTTTTTGACAATATAATTGAATTACAAGTCACAGGTGCTTTATGATTCAAGTGTAAACATAATTGTTATTATGAGCTATATCTCCCAAGGTGTGAGAGCTCGTATTTAAAAGCAAAAGTGACCTTCAGTGTCACTCAAGGTATTGGTATTGTTGCTGTTTGATAGGCCATATATGATTTTCGTTTAGCCTTTTATTGTAAACTATGTCTGTATCTTGTACTGTTTCCAAGATATCAGTTATATATCAAAATGTAAAGAGGTTGTATGACTTTGGGAGAAATCTATCATGCTTGCACCAGTTCTGATCAATCTTAATATGTAAATGTAATTTGAAGTGCCTAGCTTCATCCATTTCAAAGACATTATTATGGCATGACATTAAAGTGGGTCACATGTGTCTTCCTAAGGCTGTAAACTTGATATAATCTACCCATGCAGAAAAGCTGATTACAATCTTCAACCATTCCATAGATATGACTGAGCCCAAAAAATGTAACCCTCTAATCGCCACATGCCAGATATATACGGCCCCACAGTAAATTCTGTGCTGCTCAATGACGGCATTTTGGCCGTGGCCACCGTGTGAGCAGCATTCTGGGGTTGTCATTCCGGCCCCTGATTTACCCACTTTGGCATTCTGGCCCTATGACTACCATTGATTTGGCATACCGGGGTTCGGCATTGTGGCCTCGCATTTGGCATGCAGGTTTTTGGCATTCTGGCCTGCTCCCAATACTGCAGACAGTCATACACAGGAGTCCACAATACTGTGAACATGACGAGTCCACAATGAAGCAGTCATGACACACACACACACCATGGACAACATATCTTCATGTGTGTGAGTATGAGTCCAACAAGTTCACAACTCCAGGACAAGTGGAGCGTAAGAAAGATAAGTAATCAAAGGCCTAGTCCCGCATCCGTCAATGCACTTGCAGCTTCATCGTTCCTTGAGATGCCATTTGCCGATGACGCAGTCTGCCAGCTGTGGAAGGCTCTTGTGCAGTGCACTCAGCATGTGGAGTGTCTCTGATGACACAATAGTCATTTCTGAGCTCTGAGTTGGCGATTAACTGGAATCGTCACCACTGCTTCTAACCCTAACCTCATGGTATTCATTCACACACACATGGAGATGTGTCATTTGTGGTGTGTGTGTGTGTGAGTTCATGAGTAGTGTCATGCCTGCTTCATTGCAGACTTGTCATGTTCAAAGTACAGTACACTCGTTTGTGTGACAGTCTGCAGCATGATTTGTGTGTCTGTGTTCATATTATGTCACAGCTTTATGAGCCTAGTTCCTGTCCTGAAATTGTGACTCACGGGACTCATACACACACGTGGAGATGTTGTCCATGGTTTGTGTCATGCTTGCTTCATTGTGGACTCACCATGTTCACAGCATTGTGGACTCGTGTGTATGACTGTCTGCAGCATGGTCTGTGTGTGTGTGTTAGTATCATGTCACTGGTTTATGAGCTCAGTTCCTGTACTGGAGTTGTGAACTCGTGGGACTCACATACACACATGGAGACGTTATCCATAGTGTGTGTGTGTATGTCATGACTGCTTCGTTGTAGACTCGTCATATTCACAGTATTGTGGACTCCTGTGTATGACTGTCTGCAGCATGGTCTGTGTCTGTGTGTCATGCTCGCTTCATTGTGGACTCATCATGTTC
>Ga0209458_1000255_pt1 | contig 22335 bp, 19 predicted proteins | sample WorMetLIZAISLAND_FD_187411 | JGI IMG/M metagenome (GOLD analysis project Ga0209458, IMG submission 187411) | Marine gutless worms symbiont microbial communities from Max Planck institute for Marine Microbiology, Germany - Inanidrilus manae... ...
TCGGGTATGGTGCATTCAGTTCGGGACATGTTACAGATGATATTATCAAAGAGTATATCAGGAAACACCGAGAGCATATGAATCATCATGATGATGACTTTCCAGTCGAATGAAACCTGACTTTTAGTCATCGTGGACTGACTTTTAGTCTAAGGCGTTCAGTCGGCTTTAGCCGAAACAACGACTTTCAGTCGCACCCCAGACTATGGACTTTCAGTCCATAGTGGTTGATTATGACCAATTTGGTTCTGCGGGTGTTTCAGCAAGCGATACGGCTTTCCACGGTGGAGTGTGCCGCACTCGTTGAGGGACTTATCGCTAGCCTGGATAAACCCGATCACTCGCTTGATGCCATGTGGCTGAAGGAAGCGGAGGATCGCATGAATGTCTATCGTGCTGGAGACCTTGCAACCGTTGACGCAGATGGAGTATTCGTCGAGTTTGGGCACGGCGCGTGAAAGTTAGACTTTTGTTACCAGCGCGATATGAACTTAGGGAAGCGGTTCGTTACTATAATTTTCAGCGGGTTCGGCTTGGCGACGAATTCAGGGACGAGGCTTGGGCAAGTATAGAGCGTATTAAGAATTTTCTATTGGCATGGCAGCCACTTGGAGGAAATATTCGTAGATGCCACAGGAGTAATATTTTCCGAGGAAGCAGCAAAGCAAGTTCAAGCCATTCGGAATAAAACATGAGGAAACTTGTCTATGAACATAGATCAGTTAGCAAATGAAACTCTTCAACTTGGTCCAAAGGATCGAGCTATTCTTGCGGAGACGATATGGGAAAGCCTGGAAGATCCATATGTTGTATCATCGGATATGTCTGATGAAAAGTCGATAAGGTTGGCGAAACAAAGAGACGATGAGATTGAAAACGGTGAAGTAACACTGTATCGCACATGGAATTGATGAATAGACTGCGCAGGAATAAAGGTTGAATACCATCCCGCAGTAGAGTGAGAACTCAGAGAAATAACCGATTACTACAATGAATGTTCGCCAGGGCTTGGCAATGAATTTTTGGATGAATTTGAGCGCCAGGCATTAAAAATAGCAGTCATGCCTTATCGATGGATCGCTGTGAATAGCGATGTCCGGCGGGCTCTGATGCGCAGATTTCCATATGTTATATATTTTCGGGCGGTGAATACAGATACGTTGCGGATAACAGTAGTCAAGCATACTAGCGTAGACATCCAAAAAGAGGCTTGGGTAGAAAATAAGGTAGTCCTGAAATCTATAGGATATGGCGCGAGGCCGCGCTAGGTTTTGCCTACCCTGTCATCCTATATATTGCAGCACTACCGAAAATAATAGTCGAACAAGGTGTTTAACTCGGCTCACCTTCGTCGCTGTGTTCCTCAGACGACCGGTTTGGCTCGACGCAGTTGGATCACTCCAGCGGCCAGCGTTTCATGACACTGGAGCGCCTGAATTTGCTCTCACGCTGAGCGTGGGAGCCTGAGAGGAATTAACGGTATGACTCCAATGTAATAGACAAGTTCAAGTTTAACTCAAGTCGGATTTGGGGGTGCTGATACCCCCGCAAAGGTTTTCCCAAGCGTAGTCGGCCGTGCCGCTAATAATGAATGCAGTGTCGGTGAAGACGCTTTGGCCAAGGGAACGAACGTTTTCGTTGTCCGGAAGCACTTTTTCAACCTGCCTTTAATAGGTATGGAATCGGCGTATTCATGAAACCTATTATAACACTATTATGAAGTGTGATGTGGATATACGCAAAGATTTATACGCAAATACTGTTCTTGGGGGTTATACAACGTTATTTCCCGGGCTTGCCGATCGTATGCAAAAGGAGATTACAGCACTCGCACCAGCCACATCAACCACTATGGACTGAAAGTCCATAGTCTGGAGGACTAAAGTCCTCATCCGTGGACAAGCCACGGACTGAAAGTGAAGGGACTTAAAGTCCATAGTTTCAACTATGATGCGCTTCGCGCACTAAAGTTATTGAAGCAATGAACTACTTTACTCTATCACTCTGAAATATACCACTACCGCTAAACTTTACCCTTTGCGCTTTTGCTGTTCACCTCGGTAAGTTCGCGAAAACCGACGCAAATCAGCGGATCTCCACCAGGGTCCCGGTCGGAACCAGGTCAAAGAGCTCAATCAGATCCCGATTGCGCATGCGGATACAACCATGGGAGCAGGGCACCCCCATGGGCTCCGTATCCGGGCAACCATGGATGTAGATATAGCGACGCAAGGTATCCATATATCCGCCCCGATTGCGCCCGGACTCCAGCCCGGTGAGCCAGAGGATGCGGGTCAGGACCCAATCCCGTTCGGGATATTGTTCCGCCAGCTCCGGGTCGTAGATCTCGCCTGTCGGACGACGCCCCACGAACATCGTTCCTTCCGGACACCCAGCCCCGATCCGGATGCGTATCCGGTGCAGCCCGCGGGGCGTACAACCACTCTCCTGCCGTTCGCCGGGGCCATTGCGGGCGGTAGAGACCCGATACCGTTTCCGCACTCGATTCCCCTCCAAGAGCACCAGGCTCTGAGCGGCGAGATCGATCAGGATATGCCTAGTACCCCATTTCACCTTATTTTTCGCTCTCAGAGCCTCCCAAACGCGCTCAGGCAAGGCACAGCGCGCCGGGAATAGCCACGCTCTTGCCAAGCGCTGTAACGCCGCCTTGGCACGTTTTGGGAGGCTCCCTTCGGGCGCGACGAGAGGCGGCCATCTGCGTTGTTGCGCGAGCTTGAAAGAGGACGGGCTATTCCTGCGCTCGCGCGCCTCGCATCTGGCCGCCTCTCGCCGTGCTGAGAACGGAAAATAAGGTGAAATGGGGTACTAGCGGTAACAGACATCTTGCTTTAGGGCACTTTTAAAAATACGGTTTTCGTCTACAGTATATATTAACAATCAATGGCTTAGAGTCGCTTGATTGGTGAAAATACCTATTTTTCAAGGTGCCCTTTATGGAGACCAAACGGGAGTGTACCTTCGTCACGACCGACGCGAATGCTTTCGCAGTCTCGATCGTCTGGGAGAAGGTTGCAATCCTTATAGGACTCACTGCATAGGACTCACTGCGTCATTCCGGCAGGGAGTGCCGGAATCCAGGTGCCAGGGATGGTAAAAACAGTGGGGGTTGAATCACATAACCGTACCACTTGAAATTTAACCACTACCCGATCAGGAAGCAGTCGATTGCAGCACCGAAGAGTCTCACCAACGTGTTGGATGTTGATCTCGACAGAAATCGGGAAAGGTCCGTCCCCGTTTCCCTCTCTGTGCAGACCTTCTAAATGTCAACAGCTCCTAACCCCGATCCGCAATCGGCCAATAGTCCTTCAGGATCTGCTCCTCATCCCAAAGGCACGACTTCGGGAAGCTGTCGTAGTCGAATGGGGTTTCTGCGACCGCTAGGTCCACCGCATCGGGATAGGCCTCGGCAATGGTTTTTTCGAGGTCGGTTCTGAGGCTGGGATTCTCATCCAAGAGCCTGGTAACGGCACGGCGCTGGGTATTGATGGTCGCTCGCCAGGATTTCCGGTTCGGATAATCAGGCTGGTAGCGCCACTTGAGCAGGTGTCCGATCAGCACCGCCAAACGGCTCTCCAGGGCTCGCCGTTCCCGTTTTCCCAAATCCCCTATCTCCTCGACCAGATGCGTGACGTCGAGCTGTGAGAAACGTCCCGACCGTAGCAGCCGCGCCTGCTCCTGAGACCAGGCGAAGAAGTCTTGGTCATAGTCGATACTCATGATCCGTGTGCAATCTCCAATTGATACTCACTAAACCTCGATAAGTATAAACCAGGACCAGTTTTCTTAATCATTCTTTATCTGCTGGTATATATGGAATAATGCCTTTTTCATAAGCCACCTCTTGTGTTTCTCGGGGCAGTTGCCTCGCATCTACAAGCAATCCATTGACCATAATCATCCACGCCATTGGATTATCGTCCAGCTTGCTTGGCAGGCACCAATTCGGATCCAACTGCCTCATACCTAAAGTATCGCGTACCACTTTGGATCTGGCGGAACCTATGCTTTTGCTGACACCAAAATTTCCACACAGATCGGCAGCACTGATGTAAGGCTTTTGACTCTTATCAAACAAGAAATTAACAAATCCCAAAGCATAAATGATTCCACAGGCCCAGGTATCAGGGCGGCCGCTGCCAAGTAGTGACGGACGTTTGCGGCATAAAGCTGCCGTAGCATAACGCGCTAATTGAGCGTATTCATCATTTAAATGATGTTTGCTGAATTCATCGGTAAGCGTTACAATTACCTCGAATACGTCCTGCATATTCTTCGGTACTTTTTTAGATTTCGTTACTTTCATCGTCTCAATCGCTATAAGTCTCTCAGTGCGCACCACGATATGGTATAGGATTTCTTATCCAAATACTTCATGCAATACATCCGGGTTCTGTTTTGCAATTTGAATAAGTGACATAGCAGCTTTAGGGCACTTTGAAAAATGCGATTCTCATCTACGGCACACCTCAACAATCAATGACTTAGAGTTGATTGATTGGTGAAAATACCTATTTTTTAAGGTACCCTTTACTCGGTTTATGACGCCCTTGCTCCCAATTTTGAAGAGTACGAACTGGCATACCTAATAGCTCTGAAAACTGAGATTGAGACAAGCCGGATTTCCGGCGAGCCTCGACCACAGGAGGCAGTTCAACAGTTTCAACGTGACCTACATTTCCAGCCTTGATGTCACGCACGGCATTCAGCGTTTCTTGCCAAATATCACGCTCGGAATCCCGCTCAATGAGTTCTTTTTCATTCATAACCATTGAACTGTGTCATGAAGCAGTACAGCGTCGGCTTGATGGGTGTGCTAGGCTATTTCTGTTTTTGCAGACACGTAAGGCAAAAGGAAAAAGACTTGATCCCCGATTTGATCATTCCACTTTGACGGCATGCTCAGCCTAGAAGCGCCCGCACTCGGCGATGGCCTGTTGCCAAAATGGGTGTCCTTTTTGTGTTTTCTGTTCCCGCAGGGTGAGTCCATAGCGGACCAGATAGCTGCACCTGACGCCTACCCTGAATCTACTCATATCCTGGATGTAGGTGATCTTGTATCCCGGATCGCCGTCGTGAAAAGGGGCGAGTCGTTCCCAAGGATCCACATAGGGGAAACCGCTCGGACCGGGGCGGTCATCTAGCCTGCGGGGATCGACCCCCGGTGGGAGATTGCCATCCCGGATCTGCCTCCAGAGGTTCTTGGCGACGACGAATTCACGTGAAGCATTGTCCCTTACGTGATTCAGGTCGATCCAACCGCAGTTGCAGGTGTAAATGAGATCATCATCTTCAATATCTTTGCGCTTTGTCATTGGTTACTCCTACTCCAGATAGGTGATTTCGAATTGGTCCGGCGCCTTGCTCGAAAGATCGAGTACATGGTCGTCCTGATAGAAAGAGAGATATTCCCGATCATAAGCACCGATTTGCCGCTCCGGCCCCCGATAGCCCCACGCCAGAAGCAGATCCCGGTAATGGGTGATGGCGGCAGCCGGATCGGAGGTATGGCAATAACGCCTCACCCTAATGGGGTGAGAGCCCGTCGGCTATACTATGGCGATAGTGGGCGGGTCCGGTGCAATAGTCCAGCGGCAGGCGGCGGACACTATCCAGCACCAGAATCCAGTATGCAAGTGAGCAGCGATGCGATGGAAAACGCGTGAGTCGTCGAAAACAAGTATGAAGAGCCACTAGAATGCGGCGAGAACTACTAGGAGGACACCGGCGATGGTCAGAAAGATGATTTTACCTCGTCCGCAGTGTTTCATTGCTTCAATAACTTTAGTGCGCGAAGCGCATCATAGTTGAAACTATGGACTTTAAGTCCCTTCACTTTCAGTCCGTGGCTTGTCCACGGATGAGGACTTTAGTCCTCCAGACTATGGACTTTCAGTCCATAGTGGTTGATTGACAGAAATCGCCTTACAGTTTGATACCTTGCCCAAACCGATGTGAGCGGCTAGGCCGCTTCTTTGCTGTTGCGAACCGCGGCGAGGGTGCGCACGAGCTTGCCGGGGACCTCGTTGATCGTCGCCGCGAGCTTCTGTACCGGGGCCTTCATCACGGCCATCAGCTGACTGATCGCCTCATCGTAGGTCGGCATCTTCGCCAAGGTGCCCAGCTCGGAGAGATCCAGCAGCTTGCCGCTGATGGAGACCAGCTTGACTACAAACTGATCGTGTCCCTTGGCAAAGGTCTCGGCTACCCGCGCCGCAGACCCCGGATCTTCCTGCGAAAAGGCAAGCAGCAGCGGACCTGTAAGACCTGCTTCCATACAGGCGAAATCCGTGCCGGAAAACGCGCGTTTGGCCAATGAGTTCTTGACGACGCGGACATAGACCCCGGCCTTACGTGCCTCGACCCGCAAAGCGGTCATTTGTTCCACTGTCAAACCCCGATATTCCGCCCCGACGGCCGAATAGGCACCCTTCGCAACTTCCGCGACCTCGGCGACGATCGCCTCTTTCTGGGCAAAACTCAGCGCCACAGTCATCACCTCCCGATTTGAACTTACATTAGGGTCTAAACCCCAGATTTCTTCGGCGGCCAACTCTGAAACGCCTTTTCCATAGCAACATCTGAGTAATTCGCCTGTGCACCATCATCAAGAGGTGGCCTCGCGCTTTCGCGCTGACGTAGCCATTTCCGATTCAGGAACACCGTCTGCGCAGGCTCGCTCGAATTAAGCCAAACCGCCGTAACTTCCTGCCCGACCGTAAGGCACTTGCGGTCTTTGACGGCTACCCCCTACCAAATTCTGAATTCCTCTTGCAGTATTACAAGAGGAATTCCGAATTTGGTAACAGGATACCCGAAAGAACTCTTTCTCAACTTTTCAACCGCGACGCCCGGCTCGGGCAACGCGTTGTTACTTTTCAGTGTCCACGCCGACAGCAAAAAGTAGAGCAAAGAGCGAGCAGTACTTTTTGCAGTCGGCATCTATTAATCGTTGCAAAAGTTCTCAGAATATGAAATTTCGCAGTTCAGTTCCTATGCCCATCGCCCAATGACAGTTATTGTGAATACTTATACAACGATTAATATACGATTGGTAGCAGTCACTTTAGTTCAATGTTTACTTTCCGAAAATCTAAAAACTTTGGATAATCAATTGTATTCTGCAATGACTCAAAACTTTCTTTTGCCTTAAAAACTGCTACTTTCCCCATATGCCAGAGAGGAGCATTTGGAATATTGTCTCTTTCGTCAAGACATGTATTGTCTTTTTCAATAAGAGATTTAACATCTGGCATTTAATTCCCCGGTATTTACGCCGTTCGTTTAGCGAGGCATCTCTGGTTCCCCCGCTCCAACTTCACGAAACGCTGGCCGCTGGAGCAGCCAAACTGAGTTCCCACGCTGGAGAGACTGTGAAAGTATTCGCTTTTCCTGATGGCGGTGGGATGAAGCTGCTATATTTCACGCTAAATTCCGCACCAAGTGGGGTTAGGAGAAAGCTATGCTGCCTAATTTAGAAAAATTGCGTTCCTCTATCCCTTGCCACTCCGAAAATTCAGCAATACCTTCACAGTCTCTAGAGCGTGGGAACGAGCCAACGATTGCACCCTGTTTTGGCTAGGATTTCTTGACGATCCCGCATCTTTAGCCAAAAACTCATGCCTCGTCGGTCTGATGCGAAGCCTCGCTGGCTGTATATACAGGTCCCTTAATTTCATCTAGTCACATTTCCAGACAGCCTCTTAGGTTTGCGAACAACCTTGTACCGATTGGATGCTTTTTCTTTGATCTTTAGATCTGCAAACATTGCATCGAGGTCGAAATCGAATTGTTCCGCATATTCATTGCTTCAATAACTTTAGTGCACGAAGCGCATCATAGTTGAAACTATGGACTTTAAGTCCCTTCACTTTCAGTCCGTGGCTTGTCCACGGATGAGGACTTTAGTCCTCCAGACTATGGACTTTCAGTCCATAGTGGTTGATTCTGACCTTATGTATTTCTTCGATAATATGTTGGCTGGTAGGATCTTTTGCCTCCAGAAATGTAATGTTTCGACCTAGCTCGCGAGGTGTTTCGCTAAACCAAAGTCTATCATCAGCATCTACATCTTCATGGACTACCTTCCAAATGATCTCATGGGCCCACGAAGAACAATTATGAGTAGGTCTCCAAGTTACATTTGCTCGCAGCAGTAGATCAAGGACCTTTTTTTGCTCAGCAGATCGTTTGTAGTATCGGCTTGCCTTTGGTTTATTGTTTCGCTCCAGACCTGTTCGGATGTTCCATCCCAGTCCATTGTTAGATGTCAGGGAATGATTATCAGGCCAAAGTCCATAATATCGGGTGATGCCATTACGGGTAACCGTGATCCATACATGACCCTCTGTGTAGCCTGCTCTACCTAAAACATTGCTATGGATTCCCAAGATGGTATTCTGTGGCATATTGAAATCCTCATTCCACTTTGCCACATTATAGAACAACCAACTGATTTATAATGGATTCACGAAAATAGAGAAATCCATAAAATGGTAGAGTTCTAACTTTGTTTTTCAGGGTTCAAATAGAACTTCTAAATCAATACCTTATGCCCCGGAAACAACAGAGTTGCAACACCACCCATAAAATCAACAAGTCAAACTACATGTGACAAAGTGGAATTTAAAACGAAAGTGCGGAATGATCAATCTGGAGCCCCGGTCCCATGGTGGAAGAGACGGTGACCCGCCGCATGTAGACACCTTTGGCGGTGCTCGGCTTGGCCTTCATCAGGTTGGCCAGTAACGCCTCCAGATTCTCGCGTAGGGTTTGAGGGTCGAAGTCCACCTTACCCAAAGGGCAATGGATGATACCGGCCTTATCGGTCCGGTAGCGGACCTGACCCGCCTTGGCATTGGTCACCGCATCCGCTACATTGGGGGTAACGGTCCCTACCTTGGGGTTCGGCATCAGGCCACGGGGCCCCAGGATCTTACCCAGCTGTCCGACTACACGCATGGCGTCCGGCGAGGCGATCACCACATCGAAATCCAGGTTCCCGGCCTTGATCTCGTCGGCAAGGTCTTCCATCCCGACCCGGTCGGCACCGGCGGCGATTGCCGCCTCCGCATTCGCACCCTGAGTAAAAACCGCGACCCGCACCTGTTTGCCAATACCATGGGGCAGCACCGTAGAGCCACGCACGACCTGATCGGATTTGCGTGGGTCAACGCCCAGATTAACGGCTACGTCGATATTCTCGGCAAATTTGACCTTGGAAAAACCTTTCAGTAAGCCAAATGCCTCTTCGGCACCGTACAGCTTGCCCGATTCGATCTGCTCGCGGATCGTCCGCATTCTTTTCGACGACCTAGCCATTACTCCATGCCCTCCACATTCAAACCCATAGCGCGTGCGCTGCCGGCAATAGTCCGCACGGCCGCGTCCATATCCGCGGCCGTCAAATCGGGCATCTTGGTCGTGGCGATCGCCTCCAGCTGGGCGCGAGTAACGGTTCCTACCTTAGTCATATTCGGAGTACCACTGCCTTTGGGAACCCCGGCGGCCTTCTTGAGCAACACCGAGGCAGGAGGCGTCCTGGTGATGAAAGTGAAGCTGCGATCCGCATAGACGGTGATGACGACAGGGATCGGTAGCCCCTTCTCGATACTTTGCGTCTTGGCATTGAACGCCTTGCAGAACTCCATAATGTTGACGCCGTGCTGGCCGAGTGCCGGACCGACCGGTGGGCTCGGATTGGCCTCACCGGCCTTGACCTGCAGCTTGACGTAAGCCGATATCTTCTTCGCCATAGAAATCTCTCGTGGGTACTGGTACAGCAGTACGAGGTACCGATAACTGGGAATCGTTTTTTTGCCACAATCAACCACTATGGACTGAAAGTCCATAGTCTGGAGGACTAAAGTCCTCATCCGTGGACAAGCCATGGACTGAAAGTGAAGGGACTTAAAGTCCATAGTTTCAACTATGATGCGCTTCGCGCACTAAAGTTATTGAAGCAATGAACGCGAACCGCTCAACCCTTTTCGATCTGGTCAAACTCCAGGTCCACCGGGGTGGAACGCCCGAAGATGAGAACCGAAACCTTGAGACGGCTCTTCTCGTAATCCACATCTTCGACCACACCATTGAAATCGGTGAAGGGGCCATCGACGACCCGCACCACCTCTCCCGGCTCGTAGAGAACTTTGGGTCGGGGCTTTTCCACACCCTCTTGCACCCGCTGCAGGATCGTCTCGGCCTGCCAGTCCGGGATCGAAGCCGGCCGATCACCGGTCCCGCCGATAAAGCCGATAACTTTCGGGACGCTCTTAACCAAGTGCCAGGTGTCGTCCGTCAGATCCATCTTCACCAGCACATAACCGGGAAAGAACTTGCGCTCACTCTTGCGCTGCTGGCCCTCCCGCATCTCCACGACCTCTTCGGTCGGTACCAGAACGGGACCGAACAGTTCCTCCATGCCGGCCCGTTTTATGCGCTCCTCGAGGGAGTGCTTCACCTGTCCCTCAAAACCTGAATAGGCGTGGATCACGTACCAACGCTGGGCCATCCTCAGTCCCCCTGCCCGGTAAGGAACCGCAATATCGCCATGAGAACCGTGTCGAAAAGCCACAGGACAATGCCCAGAATAAGCACCATCACGATCACTACCAAAGTGGTCTGCAAGGTCTCCTGACGGGTCGGCCAGACGACCTTACGTACCTCCGTGCGGGCATTACCCGTAAATTGCCACAAACGCCGCCCCTGCTCCGTCTGTAGGGCCACAGCAGCCGCAACGGCGCTGATTGCCAGTAATCCCCCGACCCGCAGCAAAGTCGAGTAGGCGGCGAAATGGTAGAAGCCATAGATCCCCGCCACCAATAAAACAGCCGCCGCCGCTAGTTTGCTCGTATCCAAACCGGTGGCGCCGGCCTCTGCTTTTGCATTCATTGCTTCAATAACTTTAGTGCGCGAAGCGCATCATAGTTGAAACTATGGACTTTAAGTCCCTTCACTTTAAGTCCGTGGCTTGTCCACGGATGAGGACTTTAGTCCTCCAGACTATGAACTTTCAGTCCATAGTGGTTGATTTATAGTACCCCGCTTCACCTTATTTCTCGCCCTCAGCAAGGCGAGAAGCGGTCACATGCCAGACATGCGAGCATCGAAATAGCCAGTCCTTTTTCAAGCTCGCAAAACAACACGGATAGTCGCTTCTCGCCTCGCCCGAAGGGAACCCTCCAAACGCGTCAAGGCTGTGTTACAGCGCTTGGCAAGAGAGTGGCTATTTCCTGCGCGCTGTGCCTTGCCTTGGTGCGTTTGAGAGGGCTCTGAGAGCGAGAAATAAGGTGAAACGATGCACTAGTATTGTTCGCGCGATAAAAAATGGCAGGCCAGGAGGGACTTGAACCCCCAACCTGCGGTTTTGGAGACCGCTGCTCTGCCAATTGAGCTACTGGCCTGGAAATCAAGTAATTGTTCACCCCCCGCTGTTTTGCCATCCCTGGCACCTGGATTCCGGCAATCCCTGCCGGAATGACGAGGTGGGGGCCGAACGATTACGAAATTAAGGGCTTAAACCTCGGGTAGAGCGAATGGCCGGCAGTTCCGGCCATCTCCGCCATAAGGGCCTAGAGCGCGTTATTCGATAATCTTGGCGACCACACCGGCCCCGACCGTGCGCCCACCCTCGCGTACAGCAAAGCGTAGCCCCTCTTCCATGGCGATCGGCGCGATCAGCTTGACCGTCATCTTTACATTGTCACCCGGCATTACCATCTCGATGCCTTCCGGCAATTCGCACGCTCCCGTCACGTCCGTGGTCCGAAAATGAAACTGCGGGCGGTAGCCATTGAAGAAGGGCGTGTGACGACCGCCTTCGTCCTTGCTCAACACATAGACCTCACACTCGAAGTGGGTGTGCGGGGTAATGGTCCCCGGCTTGGCCAGCACTTGACCGCGCTCGACCTCGTCGCGCTTGGTGCCCCGCAGCAATACTCCCACGTTGTCACCCGCCTGTCCCTGGTCCAGCAGCTTGCGGAACATCTCAACCCCCGTGCAGGTGGTCTTGGTCGTCTCCTTGATGCCGACGATTTCGACTTCTTCGCCAACTTTGATTACGCCGCGTTCCACCCGACCGGTCACCACCGTGCCGCGACCGGAGATCGAGAACACGTCTTCGATCGGCATCAGGTAGGGCTGGTCGATATCGCGTTCCGGCTCCGGGATGTAGCTGTCCATGGCTTCGATGAGCTTCCGGATAGACTCGGCGCCCAAGTCGCCTTCGTCACCTTCCAGCGCCTGTAACGCCGACCCGGTGATGATCGGGGTGTCGTCGCCGGGAAATTCATAGCTGTCCAACAGCTCGCGGACTTCCATCTCCACCAATTCCAACAACTCCGCGTCGTCCACCATGTCGGCCTTGTTCAGGTAGACCACGATGTAGGGCACCCCCACCTGGCGCGCCAGCAGGATGTGTTCGCGGGTCTGCGGCATGGGACCGTCGGCGGCGGACACCACCAGCACCGCCCCATCCATCTGGGCCGCCCCGGTGATCATGTTCTTCACGTAGTCGGCATGGCCCGGACAGTCCACGTGGGCATAGTGACGCGCGTCACTCTCGTACTCCACGTGGGCGGTGGCGATGGTGATGCCGCGCTCGCGCTCTTCCGGGGCATTGTCGATCTGGTCGAAGGCCTTGACCTCACCGCCGTGCTGCGCGGCCATCACCTTGGTGATCGCCGCCGTCAGCGTCGTCTTGCCATGGTCCACGTGCCCGATCGTCCCGACGTTGACGTGCGGCTTGGTGCGTTCGAATTTCTCTTTGGACATGGACTCCTCTCCCCAAAATACCAAATGTTGTAGTGTGCCCTACTTGGCACGTGACCTGTTATAAAAGGTGAATTTGGAGCCCATGACCGGGATTGAACCGGTGACCTCACCCTTACCAAGGGTGTGCTCTACCGCCTGAGCTACATGGGCATACCTGAGAAGTTATCTGGTTAAACGCAATCCTGAGCTATTTGACGCTGTTTGGGAGATCGGACGTGTTGCTGCCTATCCGCGCGGACCTCGCTTCGCGTGTAGATTGCGTTGGCCGTACGAGAAAAGACCTGGGGGAGCAGGCGTCGAACGCGGTACAACGCAACACAGCGCTAGGATCCGTTTTAACCAGACAGCTTCTGACACTTCCTCGCTGGAGCGGGTGATGGGAGTCGAACCCACGCCATCAGCTTGGAAGGCTGAGGTTCTACCGTTGAACTACACCCGCTTGACAAACCGCCGGGCTGCAACTCACCACGACCCGTCATCCCCAATCGCCACTGGTGGAGGGGGGAGGATTCGAACCTCCGAAGGCTGAGCCGTCAGATTTACAGTCTGATCCCTTTGACCACTCGGGAACCCCTCCGACAACGAGCCATTCATAATAAAAACTCGGTTATCTTCTGTCAAAGGAAATTATATTTCCGTAGCATAGCAGTTATTCTTAGAAGCCCAAGGCCTAGCACCCCATTTCACCTTATTTTTCGATCTCAGAGCCTCCCAAACGCGTCAAGGCAAGGCACAACGCGCAGGGAATACACTCTATTGCCAAGCGCTGTAACGCCGCCTTGGCGCGTTTGGGGGGCTCCCTTTGGGCGCGACGAGAGGCGGCCAGCTGCGGTGTTGCGCGAGCTTGAAAGAGGACTGGCTATTCCGGCGCTCGCGCGCCTCGCAGCTGGCTGCCTCTCGCCGCGCTGAGAACCAAAAATAAGGTGAAATGGGGTACTAGTGCGGAAAGTGGAGGAGAATCCTGCGCAGTAGTGGCAAATTCTCAACTGATAGAGGGGTCGATAGTCCCAAAAGACTTCAAATCTGCCGAATCGCATAGCGGCCCAACCTCCCCTCTACATAGTTCAAAGATTGGCTCTTTATGGATTCCGGACTGTTCTATCTCCACCCTCGGCATGACCGTAGTGGGCTGTGCCCACCGACCAGGCTTCCAGTTACCAGCGACCAATCGCCGGCTGCCAGCTCTATCGATGCGGTTCGCTGCGCTCACCACATCCTACACTCCCGGTAAGACCGCAGCACAGCGGTGGGGTGTGGTGAACGCAGCAAACGGTTCGGCAGCGAAAAGCGACATGACCCTTAAAGATTTACCACTACCAAATTCATACGCGCTCGCCCCGCAAGCATCGAGCGTCCATCATGCATCCCGATCCCCCTCAGTCAGCAACGGACGCATCGCATGCAGCATATTCGCGAACAGGTGGGGGTAATCTGCCTCCTCGCGGGCCAGCAGCGCTTTCATATGCTCGCGCCTGGTCGGGGCGGAGAAGCACGCAGGACAACTATCGGGAACCACCGGCAGCTTTGCTGCGCGCGCAAAGTCGGCTGTCTGGCGTTCCCGACAATAGACCAAGGGCCGGATGACGCGGATGTCTCCCCTATCGTTCAGATACCGCGCCTTCATGGTCCGCAGTTGCCCGCCGTGGAAGAGGGACAGCAGCAAACTCTCGGCCAGGTCGTCCAGATGCTGGGCCAGGGCTAGTACCCCATAGCCCTCGCGGCGGCAGGTGCCGTACATGATGCCGCGCTTCATGCGGGCACAGTAGGCACAGAAGGAATCCCCGTCCATTCGCGCCTTGGCCTGCTCCAGGATGGGATGTTGCTCATAGAACCAGGTCACACCCAGGCGGTCGTAGTAGGCTTTGAGCGGGCCAGGGTCGAATCCGGGTATTTGCGGATCGACCGTGACGACCCCGAGCGTGAAGCGCACCGGGGCGTAGGTTTGCAGGTGGCGCAGAATGGCGAGCAGTGACAGCGAGTCCTTGCCGCCGGAGACGCCGAGCAGGATACGGTCGCCGTCGCAGATCATGGCGTAGTCGGCAATGGTCCTCCCGACCCGGCGCAGGAGTGACCTGGGTGGTTGGATGCCGGGCCGGCTCATGGATGCAGGGTCCGGTCCGCTACGGACACCGGACAGCGTGGAACGGCTATACTTGCGACAGCATTAACTCGGGTATCAATCAGTATGGGGTTCATTGCTTCAATAACTTTAGTGCGCGAAGCGCATCATAGTTGAAACTATGGACTTTAAGTCCGTGGCTTGTCCACGGATGAGGACTTTAGTCCTCCAGACTATGGACTTTCAGTCCATAGTGGTTGATGTGGGGAGAACTCGGCCCCTACAACGTAGAAGTTACCGATTACCACTAGAGGTGCGTCATGGTCCGTATCCCCACAAACAGACCGCCCACCCATCCTGGCGAGATGCTCCGGGAAGAATTCCTTGAGCCTATGCGGATAAGCCAACGTGATTTGGCAAATGCTATCCATATTCCCTATCAACAAGTGCATGAACTGGTTAATCAAAAACGAGGTATAACTCCAAGTACCGCGCTACGTCTTGCAAAGTTTTTTGGAGTATCTGCCGATTTCTGGCTTAACCTGCAAATTCGGTGGGATCTTCACAAAACACAGGTCCAGGAAGGAAAAGAACTTGAAGCAATTGAGGGTTGTCATCACTTGCAAAAAACGGCCTAACAATCGCATGCACTCGGATAGCAAATATCAGTGGTAGGTCGGGTTAGGCACGTCTTCCGGTAAGGCATCGCCCCATAGCCTAACAGAGAGTCATCATGAAGCAGAGACAACCCAGATTAGAAGGCAAAGCAGCCATTGTCACCGGCGCCGGCTCCAGTGGGCCCGGATTGGGTACCGGTAAGGCGACGGCTATTCTCTTCGCCCGTGAAGGGGCGCAGGTGGTGCTGGTCGACCGGTCTGCCGAGCGCGCCGAGGAGACCCTGGGCATCATCCGTGACGAGGGCGGTGAGGCATCGATGTTCGAGGCTGACGTCGCGCTGGCGGCGGATTGCCGAGCTATGGTGGAGGCTGCCGTAGAGTGCTACGAGGGTTTGCACATTCTCGTGAACAATGTGGGGACTGTGGCATTCGGCACGGTCATCGATGTCAAAGAAGGAGACTGGGACCGGGTGCTGGAGGTCAATCTCAAAGGCATGATGCTGACCAGCAAGTATGCCATCCCAGAATGGTAGCCTCGGGTGGGGGCTCCATTATCAATATCTCGTCCATTGATGCCTTACGTTCAGGCACGGTAGCGGCCATCGTCCCCTACATGGCTTCCAAGGGCGGGATCATCGCGTTGAGCACCGCCATGGCAGTTCAGCATGGCCGGGATAACATCCGCGTGAACTGTATCGCGCCGGGCTTCCTCTACACCCCGATGGTGGCGCCGTACCTGACGGAGGAGGTCCGCGAGCTGCGCCGCCAGGCAGCGCCGCTGGGGACAGAAGGGAATGCCTGGGACATCGCGTGGGCGGCGGTATTTTTGGCCAGCGAGGAAGCACGTTGGATTACTGGAATTGTCTTGCCCGTGGACGCGGGTCTCATGGCGACTACGCCCCTTAGCATGTTGCCGTATTTGCGTCAAGGCTGACCCGACACCAAGATCAAGTCCATCAGGCTTTTCATGGCCTCTGCCCCAACTAGAATCCCTCGAATGACCCACGTCTTTACAAATGAGTCAAGTTTGTGCACGGCACAAAAGATTCACGCCTGGTGGGCTTAAGGCGACGTCGCGTCTCGCCGGCTAATCGTACAGGATTAACAGGATGTTCAGGATTAACAGGATTTTTTTATTGTGAAGCGTGCTTGCCAGTTTGGTCAGGGCGTGATCGGGCGTCGGAAATTCAGGCACGACAAACATCGTGTAAATCCTGTGTAATCCTGTCAATCCTGTCCTGATTGGCGTTTTGCGACGACGCTCGAGTTGGGCACTCGGTGGTCTGAGGCGAAGCCTCGCTAGGTCGTTCTGATGCGCAGGCAAGCCACGCGGGCGGCTCAATAGGCGTAGGTTGCGTTAAGACGCCGGCACTAACCCGACAGACGATCAGCGAGCCTTGGTGCGTCCGGCCGCATGATCCGGTCATACAACCTGTAGAACCGAAACCGCGGCTCCTGCTTCGCTTTGATGGACCGTCGCTTCCTCAGCTTGAAGACTGTCTCCGACAAGCCCGCGTCATTGACCTCAAACGCCAACGTCGCTCGACCTGCCCTCACTCCGTAATGGTTCGGTTTTGCTCCGACAAGCGGATGTCCTCCTGCTGAAAACTCGACGTGTCAATGGTGTGATCCCTTTGCTCCCTAGGCGTTACCCCGGTTCATCGCTACTACACTACGGACCACGCCGACTTCCAACATACTGGCCCGTGCCGTTATTGATTCCCGCACCGCGTCTTCGGTGACGACCCCCGGTACGTCGGATCTTCCAGGTACCTGATCCGTCTGTCGCTGCGCGCCATCCGCTCTCACCCCGGCAGGCCAAAACCGGTGCTTAACAACGATTCTTCCCGGTGCGTGCCGGCTTCGGCTTATTCGGCAGCTTGGCCACCCGCATCTTGGGTTTCAAGACCAATCTCGATTCAACCTGTGACGGCTTGCGGCTCACTGCTTCGCTGTCCACATTTGCCGACGCTGCGCTCGGGTCCCTTTCCCAAACCGGCTTCGCTTCCCACGCTTCGTTACCTCCACGTGACCGGCCGCAGCTAGATGTCTAATCAGCAATTTACATGGCAACTACTCTTCAGGTTGCCAGACTGACCAGGCTCCGCCTGGCGCACCGAATAAACACGAATTTGTGTGAAATAGCAGGGTATCCTCACTCCGCACGGGCACCTTGAGTTTTTCTAAGGTATCTGTGAGAGATTCTTGTTTATTAATTCTAGGATTAAATCACGCATATGAGAGATGATAAGTTTTTGGGTAGGATAAATTTTATAAAGTCCCCCAAAGAAAGAAGGTCACGTAGAATATAATTATAGATTTTTGCATTGAGGAAGCGGTATTGAGGAGTCATTTTTGGGCCATTGGGTAGGGTGTTTTCGATTCGGGACATGTTACGGACACGATTACTAAAGGATATTAGAGTTGTACCCGATGCGAATTCTTAAAAATCAATCAAATACTAGAGTATAAGGTCAATACGGTAGTCATTAACCGGAAACACAGGGTTAGATGCCAAATAACTCCCGTAACATACTGATTTTAAATCATGTTATAAAGAGTACCCTCTATATAGAGCCTGTGAGTCATTATGATGCTTCCCGGGTCGAATGAAAGGTAGCTTTGAATCATCTCGGCTGAACTATCTGAGGTTTTCGGTAGTGGTTAATTCAAAGTGGCGTGATTGTGCGACCTGGTGATTTGAACCCCCATTGTTTTTGCCATCCCTGGCACTGGATTCCGGCACTCCCTGCCGGAATGACGCGGGAGGGGCTGGTAGGTTTAATCACTTGTAATTTAACCACTACCAGGTTTTCAGTTTGCTTCAGTCCATTACCGGACGAGTGCCTGGTTTCATCAAGATGTTATGGCAAAGCCAGTCTCTGTGATGCTCGACCTTAGGGAGCTGTCATTCCGAGCGTAGGGAGGGCTCTTCCGGCTTGGCAAAGGTTCCCGGCGTATAAGATTTCTCGCTGCGATCGAAACACAAGATTTTTCCCTTCGGTCGCAATGACAAGCAGCAAAATCAGATGGAATGATCCACGAGCGGTTGATGGAAAAAGCATCCTTGGAGACGGACTACCTGTATCTCGCTGTGATCAAGGCCGGGGAGCAGGGCCGCAATCGGACCTGAGAATGATGGATGTCAAGCGCCCCTAACGCCTGCTTTTCCAAATAAATAAAACGAGAGAGATCCTGGCGTTCGATCGCGAGCCAGGTCGATTTCCCATGGGTTGCCTCTGCGCATCGCGCCTACTTTGCAACTACGGGAAACGACCATGTTTACGATCCTGTTCGCGATGTGGGTGGCGGCCTTCTTGAGTGCCAAAATCATCGAATCGGCGACGCCGGCGCGCATCTATCGAATACAGCCGGGCTGGTGGCGATGGTGGCTGGGTATCAATAGCTTGGGATTGATCCTATCTCTGTTCGCCAACCAACTTTGGCACAGTACCATCGATGCCGGGACCAAACCTGCCGACCTCGGACAGCTGATCGGTTTTTATCTCCTCTACAGCGGCCTCAATTACTGGATACATCGCGCTAAGCACGGCTTCCTCTGGCGCTTGCATGAGCTCCATCACGCGCCGCGGCACATGGGGTCCGAGCTTTGTGTGTGGCGTCATCCGGTGGAGACCCTCGGTAATTTGGGGGTATTGTTGGGGCTCGGGCAGCTACTGCGAATCCCGGTGGAGATTGCCGCCAGTGCCCTGCTGATTGAGGGTCTGTTGGAGATCAGCCACCACACCAATGTCCGTACCCCGCCCCGGCTGCGTTGGCTCGCTGGCCTGGTACAGCTCCCGGAAATGCACCTGATACACCACCGGATGAGGGTGCACCGCTATAACTATTCCTCCCTTGCCCTCTGGGACTGGTTATTCGGCACGGCCCGGATACCCACCGATTGGTATGTCGGATATCCGCTCGGTCTGCGGTCATGGGGGCGATTGGCGACGGCTCGTCTGGTGGCGTGGGAGATGAGGTTACTTATATGTTGATTATTTTCACCGTTCTCCATATGATATTTCTTTTTGAACAGAAGAGGACAAAACGATGGCGGATAATCACTCTGCTGACAGGGAGTTGGACACCCTCTTGCGCAGCATGAGGGCACACGGGTTTCTGGTTGGAATCGACGAGTTGGCGCCGGCGCTGCGCGTCAACCTGGTCGAGCTGAAGCAAGGCCGAGATATCGGTCTGCGCGATCCGGACGGGAAGCCGGTGCGATCACTGCGAGGCTTTGCCCGGCTCATGGGCAATGAGAGTGCCTACTCGTACTTATCCAAATTCGCGAGCGAGAACGCGATGCCCTACATTACCATCCTGAACCAGATCGCAAACACTATGGGTATCCGGTATATCGTCATGAATTTCGATGATCATGGCTACAAGCCGGTCTTACCAGGGTCCGCCGTGAACCCTGATCAGGTACCCGAGGGACGGGAGAAAACCTAGGTCGTGCTGACATTTAGCAATCCTGAATGATTTGGCGTTGTCTGGAGGACTTGACGTGTTGCGTTTCGACGCACAACGGCTCGTTGGTCCACGGCCAGGCCCGTGCCTGCGTCTCAACGCAACCTACACCCACATGACCCCCCATGCGGCCTGCACACACGGACCGCGCATTGAGTGTAGGTTGGGTTAGGCGTGCTGTCCGATCCCGAAAGTACAGCGACAGGGCCGAACGCGCCGTAACCCAACCCGTCAGATCCCATAACCAACGCCGAACAACCCAAGACCGCGCCCGGACAGGCACGGCACCAAACGCGGTGTAACGCAACACGATACTAAATCCGCGCTTGGACAGTAGCGCAATTCCGGTGTTGAGGCGCCGATGTACCGGCGGGTGGGGGAAGTCTGATGGAAGGGTTTCTGCGCCGGGCGGTAGCGCAAGGTATGCTGCGGGCGGTGGATCTCCATTTCGCACGCCGGATAGAGGCCCTGGCCGGCGGCGATGCCCCCGAGCTGCTGTTGGCCGCGACCTTGGCCAGCCATCGGGTGGGGGAGGGTAATGTCTGCCTGGATCTGGGCCGGTGCCGGGAGTTTCCTCTGTTGCGTGGCGATGGGGACACGGACGGGCCACAGGTGCCGGCTCCGGAGACCTGGAGCGACACCTTGCGTACCCGATCCGTGGTCGGCAAGCCTGGCGGACGTGCCCCGCTCATTCTCGACCAGTACGGCAGGCTTTACCTCGGGCGCTACTGGTGGTTCGAACAGCAGGTGGCGGATGCCTTGCTCGCGCGCGTCCGTTCCCCCCCGCCGCCGGTGGACCGCGCTCGGCTGCGGGCAGGGCTCGGGCGCCTGTTTCCCACCACCGGCGGCATCGACTGGCAGCGGGTCGCCGCCGCGGTGGCGGTATTGTGGCACCTGTGCCTGATCTCCGGTGGACCGGGCACGGGTAAGACCCGCACCGTGACCGCGATCCTCGCCCTACTGGCGGAGCGGGCAGAGAGCACACCCCTGCGCATAGCTTTGGCCGCCCCTACCGGCAAGGCGGCGGCCCGGCTCTCGGAGTCCATCCGTGCCGCCAAAGCGGGGTTGTCGGTGACCGAGCAGACCTTGGACCGCATCCCCGAGGAAGCCGTTACCCTGCACCGCTTGCTCGGCTATCATCCGGGGCGCGCCACTCCGCGCCACGGTGCGGACAACCCCCTGCACCTGGAGGTCCTGGTGGTCGATGAAGCCTCCATGGTGGATCTACCCCTGATGGCCCGTCTGTTGGCCGCGTTGCCGGAGTGCGCCCACCTGATCCTGCTGGGGGACAAGGACCAGCTGGCCTCGGTAGAGGCGGGCAGGGTGCTCGGTGACCTTTGTGGGCGGGGTCAGATCCCCAGCTACTCACCGGGGCTGTGCGCGGAGGTCGCGGCGGTGGCCGGTGACCGACTGACACCTGCTGCTGCGCCCGGTCCCGACCTGGGTGATCGGATTCTGGTGCTGCGCGAGAGCCGGCGCTTCGGCAGGGATAGTGGTATCGGCGCCTTGGCCAGGGCCGTGAACCGGGGCGATGTGGATGCAGGTCTACGAATCCTGGCCGACGACCGTTATCCGGACGTTGGTCTGGAGGCGCCGCGGCCGCGGGTCCTCGCCGATCTGATCGAGCAGCGGCTGGTGCCTGTCTTGCGGCGGGTACTGACGAGTTCGGATCCCCAGACGGCGCTGTTGGCACTGGACCGGGTGCGGCTCCTGTGTGCCCTGCGCTCGGGACCCCAAGGGGTCGAGCGCCTCAACGAACGCCTGGCGCAGGCCCTGGAAGCCGTGGGCCTGATCCGACGCGACGGTGAGTTCTATGCCGGTCGTCCGATCATGCTCACCGCCAACGACCATGCCCTGCGGCTTTACAACGGCGATGTGGGTCTGGTCCTGGCCGATCCGGGGAGCGGCGGCGCCCTACGGGTGTTTTTCGCCACCGCCGAGGGCGTCCGGCGCATTCTGCCGTCGTGCCTGCCCGCCCACGAGACCGTCTACGCCATGACGGTCCACAAGAGACAAGGCTCCGAGTTCGACGAGGTACTGCTGGTATTGCCCGAAACTGAAAGCCGGGCATCACCCGGGCTAGGAAACGGGTCCGGCTGCTTGCCACCGAGGAACGCTTGCGTGCGGCGATCGCCCATCCCCTGGTCCGTGCCAGCGGGCTTTACGATGCGTTGTGAACAAGGTCCGATGCAGACGATCTAGGACCGGATTCCTGAGAGACTGCCTAGAAACTCAACCTTACTTGTCGGGTCCCGGATGATTAAGTGGAATTTTTTTGAACAGCCGGGGTTGGCGTGTGTACCATTCCTGGAGCGTTTGGAGAGGCGTTTTGTGGTGTAGATTTTTCTGTGGGATCTGGTGATTATACAGGTAGACGAAGCGCTTGAGCGT
>Ga0209458_1000256_pt1 | contig 22282 bp, 15 predicted proteins | sample WorMetLIZAISLAND_FD_187411 | JGI IMG/M metagenome (GOLD analysis project Ga0209458, IMG submission 187411) | Marine gutless worms symbiont microbial communities from Max Planck institute for Marine Microbiology, Germany - Inanidrilus manae... ...
AGGCCCGGCAGACATCGCTCATCGGCTCGCCTTCGAGCAGTCGGGCGATAAAGCGTAGGCGTTCTTCCATCACGGAGCTTTCCTTCCACGGCATCAACACCTCCGGCCAAAGGGCCAAAAGTGTTACTCATGTCTCCGGAACGAAGTGTCACCTATGTCTCACGTCGGGCATAACCAAAGCTCCAGAACCGCGGCTATACAGTCTCACCCGGGACGGCGCCCGGCATGGTCTCGGGACACCCTCGCCAGCATGAAAGATTTATGGGTTTCGCAAGACGCCGCTTCATGCTCTGCGGCCTAGGGGCCGCTTGTGGCTACAGACGGCGGTAGGTCGGGCTCAACCTAACGACAGCTATGGCAGCCTTCGAGCTGCATCACGGAGCGGTCTGCCGAAGCCTTGCGGCGGAGGCTTGACCCTGCGCCTGAAGATTTCAAACCACCAGCACGAGAACACAAAATTGTCACCTCGAATGGGCTGCTTGAAGTTTCGCGTTTGGGCACAGCGGATTACGAGGATGTAGTTGGGGACGCCGTCGCGCGACCTCCCTCCACCGACCGTTCTGGTCAATCCTCTCTTAATTAATTTCGTCAATTCGTGGGCGCACTGCAGTCAAGAGACGCAGAGCCCAATCCAATGGGCAGGTCTAGGAATGTACCTGCGGAAGCTAAGTAAGCCATGTCCAACGTTGCCCTTTTCGAATCCGATTTCGACACCGCCCCCGAACAGTTCGGCTATGCCGACAACGCGTTCGGAAACGCTCCAGCCGCCTATGCCGATGGCGAAAGAATCGACATAGGCGGCAGTCAGGGGGGCGTGCTTAGCCTCCTGCTCGGCGGCATAGACAATAGTGATGTTCTCAACATTTCAGGCGGTTGGGAGCGAAGTTTCACGTTGGATACGGAAGCCTCGACTACCCTGACCTTCAGCTACAAGCTGACCCAGAGCGCCAACTATGAAAGCGACGAGTTCAGCGACGTCCTGGTCGCTATCGATGGGATCCTGATCGGCACCGACGGTAACGACTACGTTGCCCGCATCAGGGGCGACGGCAACGGCGGCGGCGAGCGCAGCACCGGCTGGGTGACAATCGAGCTGGACCTCGGACAGCTCGGCCCGGGTGAGCACACCCTGACCATCGGCGGCTTCAACAATAAAAAGACCTTCGGCGACGAGACCACCGAGATTCTGTTCGACGATATCCGCGTCACGGCCGCCATTCCGGTGACCGAGACCGTCACTCTAATCGATGTCGACTTCAGCAGCGGAGAGCAGGGTTTTCAATACAGCGACGACGCCTTCGCAACCGCCCAGCCGAAGTACGCCAGCGGCTCGCGAGTCGACGTCGGCGGCGAGCAGGGCGGTGTCCTCAAGATAGAACTCGGCGGCGTTGACGATGCCGATGTTCTGAACATGTCCGGCGGCTGGGAGGAATCATTCACGGTCGACGGCGAGGCGCAAGGCACGCTCTCCTTCGCCTTCAACCTAACCCAGGCGGCGAACTACGAAGCCGACGAGTACAGCGAAGTGGTGGTCTACCTGGACGGCGTTCAAATCGCCGCCAGCGGCTCCATCGCCCGGATCACCGGCAACGGCAACGGCGGCGGCGAGCGCAGCACCGGTTGGCAGACCGTCGAGCTCGATCTCGGCCAACTCTCGAAGGGCTCGCACGCCATCACCATCGGCGCCTTCAACAACAAGAAGACTTTCAGCGACGAGACGACGGAGCTGCTGATCGACGATATCGTCGTCACCGCGGGGGCGACCGACACCAAGATCGTCACCCTGATCGACGCCGATTTCGACGGTGGAAACGATGGCTTCGGCTATCGCGACGACGCCTTCAGCACAAACCGACCAGCATACGCCGACGGAATCAGCATCGATATCGGCGGCGAACAGGGCGGCGTGCTCAGGCTGGCGCTCGGCGGTGTCGATAATACCGACATTCTAAACATGTCGGGTGGTTGGGACGAAACCTTCACGGTCGACGGCAAGACCAATGCGGTGCTGAGCTTCAGCTACAGGCTGACCCAGGCTTCCAACTACGAGGCGGACGAGTTCAGCGAGGTGCTGGTCGCGGTCGACGGCAAGCTGGTGGGCCTCGATAATCAGGACTACATCGCCCGGATCACCGGCAATGGCAACGGCGGCGGCGAGCGCAGCACCGGCTGGCAGACCGTCGAGCTCGACCTGGGAGTGCTGAGCGAGGGCCAGCACACGCTAACCATCGGTGGCTTCAACAACAAAAAGACCTTTGCCGATGAGTCCAGCGAGATCCTGTTCGATGACGTCGTCCTGGCCACCGGCGAGGCCTCCAGCGGCGGGTCCGGCTCTGGTGGTGGCACCGGCGGCAACCGCGCGCCGACCGATATCGACCTGGACAACCTGAGCGTTCTGGAAGACACCGCCGGGGCGATCATCGGCCGCGTGACGGTCACCGATCCAGACGTTGGCGACAGCCACAGCTTCAAGGTCAACGACAGCCGCTTCGAGGTCCACGACGGCTTCCTGCAGCTCAAAAGCGGCAGCTCGCTCGACAGCAACAACGGCTCAAGTGTGACCCTGCAGATCACGGCGACCGATGAGGGCGACCTGTCGCGTAGCGAGAGCTTCACCATTCAGGTGCAGCAGGCGCCCACCGAAGGCCGGGTCATCTTCGCGAAGAGCGGATCTTCGAGCGATGTTCAGGCTGCGGTCGACAAGGCCCAGCCTGGCGACATCGTTGAGATCCCGGCGGGAACCTTCCTGTTCTCCGGCCAGGTGGTCGCGCCCGACGGCATCCACATCCGTGGCGCCGGCAAGGACCGGACGATACTCATCAAGTCGACCAGCGGCTCGAAGTCCATGTTCACCGTGGACGTGGTCCATAAAGAGCCCTTCAAGTTCTCGGGTATCACGCTGCAGGGCAAGGGGCGCGACAATGGCGACCTGGACTCGGGTCTTTCATTTAAGGGGGGGCACCAGGACTTCGAAGTCTTCGACAGCCGCTTTACGAAGTTCGGCCAGTCTGGAGTCGGCGTCAGCGGGACCGCCGGCCCGAACGGCGGTGAACCTACCGGCGTGATCTACAATAACGAGTTCATCAACAACTACAGGGACGGCCGCGGCTACGGAGTCGCGATCGGCGGCGACGAAAGCGCCTGGGACCGGCCGCTGACTCTCGGCACGGCGAATGCGGTCTTCATCGAGAACAACTTTTTCTCGGAGAACCGCCACGCCATAGCGTCGAACAATGGCTCCAATTATGTCTTTCGATACAACACCGTGGAGGAAGGCTTCAGCAACGCGGCGATGATCGACGTCCATGGCCTAAAGGCTTGGCCGACAGGGTCACGCAGCTACGAGATCTACGAGAACACCATCGACAACACGTCGAACACCTGGGCCGGCATCGGTATCCGCGGTGGCGACGGCGTTATCTTCGGCAACGATTTCTCGAACGTGTATAACGCGGTCGCGCTGCTGATCGAAGGCTACGACAGCGGCGTGACCTATCCCGTCCAGCACCAGATTCAGGACCTCTACATCTGGGACAACGTCATCGAAGGCCGGGTCGTCGACGATGTCTCCTTCCTGCAGAGCCAACCGCTGGGCCCTGAGCTCATCAAAGAAGGCCGCGACTATCACTTCGACGACAAGTCCGGCTATACGCCGTACGTCTACCCCCACCCGCTGCGGGACGATCTGGTCGGCTCGGCGACCAACAACAACGACGTGCTGCGCGGCGATGGCAGCGACGACATCCTGATCGGCCGCGACGGGAATGACGACTTGGCTGGCCTGAGCGGTAACGATGTGCTGGTCGGCGGGCGCGGGGCCGACATCTTGTCCGGCGGCTCGGGCAGCGATGCCTTTGTCTATCAGGTTGGCGACCTGGGCAAGGGCGTCGATTTGATCACGGATTTCAAGATCGGCGGGGGCGGGGACATCCTCGATCTCGACGGCCTGTTGAACGGCTTCGTGGCCGGCTCCTCCAAGGTGAGCGACTTCGTCAGGTTGTCGCAGAGCGGAGGCGACACCAAGGTGCAGGTGGACGCCGACGGTACATCGGGCGGTTCGAACTTCGTCGATCTCGTAGTACTCGATAACGTCAGCGGCTCGAACCTGAGCGAACTGGTCCAGAACGGCAATATCGTTCTGTCCTGAGCCGGCGGCATGGCCCTGCCGTCGCGCGATCGCCGCGCCCCCAGGGGCGCGGCGATCTGCTTTTTGGGCCGTGCCGATCGTCCGTGGGCGGGCAGCTTCGCTGGGCACTGGCCAAGTGCCCGGCCCGCTTGCCGGACTCGGCCAGCCCGGCTATGGTGCCTGCGTGGGCGTCTGACTATGGAGATTGGGATAGGCATGGCCGCAGCCCTTGGGCGTTGTGTGCTCGTGCTGACGCTGGCGTCGCTTGCATTCGTCGGCGCAGCTTTCGGTCAAACCTATGAGGCCGGTTTGAAGGCCTACGAGGCGGGGCAGTACGACCGTGCCTACGAAGTCTGGAGTCCCTTGGCCCAGGGCGGGGATCCCGTGGCTCAGTACAGCCTCGGTAAGCTGTACGAGCGTGGCGGCGGCACGATCAGCCAGAACTACAGCCAGGCGGCCCGTTGGTACGGGGTGGCGGCGCGTCAGGGCATCGCCGCGGCGCAGAACAATCTGGCCTTGATGTACGCCCAGGGCCGTGGCGTGGACCGCAATGTATCCGGCACCATCGAGCTCTGGCTGAGCGCGGCACGGCAGAACCACCCCATGGCGCAGTACAATCTGGGCCTCGCCTACTTCCGTGGTGAGGGAGTCGCCAAGGACGAGCGTGAGGCGGCCGGCTGGTTCCGCCGGGCGGCGGATGCCGGGCTGGGTGATGCGCAATACGCGATGGGCCAGATGAATCGCCTGGGACTGATTCTTCCGAAGGACCAGGGCAAGGCGCTGTCCTGGTACAAACTGGCCTCGGAGCAGGGGCATCGCGAGGCCAAGGCGCAGGTGCAGCTTCTAGAGGCGGCCGGCTTGGTGCCGGTTGAGCCGGGCGCGCCGCAGATCACGCCGAACGGGCTCGCTTCAGAGAGCCCCGCGGTGCTGCCACGGGCGCGGACCAGCACGGCCGCTCTGAAGTCTCTGGATGACTCGGATACCGGGGTCCAGGCACAGTCGCCGGAGACAACGCCGCAACAAAGCCAGGACCAGGTATCTGTCGCGGATACGGCCAATCAGGGTACGACCAACCAGGGCACGGCCGAGCAGGGTACGACCGACCAAGCGCAGGCGGCTCCCGAGCCGGAGGCTTCCGACGCCACGGCGCCGGCATTGCAGCAGGCCGAAAACGTGAGCCCGCCGACCTCGACCGGCACGCCCTTGCCGCGTCAGAAACCCGCCGTTCCCCGGCTGGCTATGCAACCGCAGGCACCCTCGCCTTATCCCGACGAGGCGCTCGAGGAAGGAGCCGGCGAGGTCGCCGAGTCGGCCACGCAGCAGCCCGCCGCGGAAGCGGCAGCCGTGCAGCAGGCCGAAGCTCCCGAACCGGCGGTCTCCCAGGCCGCTAGCCCGAGCGCTGCGGCGGGAACGTCCGACGTGCCCGACTCGCCCGAGCCGGCTGTACCCGAGACGTCGAGCGAGACGCAGACCGCCGCCGTGCCGAGCGAGGCACCTAAGCCTATGGAAATGGCCGCGCCGGAAAGCGGCGGGGAGGGTAACGGCCAGATTCAGGTTTGGCTGGCCTCGGAGAAGGACCCCGATGCCGCGATGAAGCTTTGGCCAACGACGAAGTCCAAGTTCCCCGAGCTGCTCGCCAAGGCGCAGCCGGATGTCACCAAGGTGACGGTTGGCGAGGACGGGACCTTCTACCGGCTCATGGCCGGCCCGCTGAAATCGCGCGATGCAGCGCGCGACCTCTGTGCCCTGATGCGGCTGCAGGACGAAGACGCCTTCTGCAAGGTCCTGTCTAATTGACCTCCCGGGCCGACTGACCCGCCGGGCGGCCGCCTGGGTTATGGTCGCCCGCCCGATTATCCATTCCAGAGCGTTCGCTTCCCGAACAGCCAAGGGCTGAACCACCGATGGACGATGCGCCCGCCCTGAAGACTCGCCTCCGCTCCGGCAGCCCGGCCTTCGGCTGCTGGCTCGAGATGAACAGCCCGATCGCCGCCGAGATCGTCGCTCAGGCGGGCTACGACTGCGTCATGATCGACCGCGAGCATGGGCCTGCCTCCATCGCCGAGGCGATTGCCCTGATGCAGGCGGTGCAGGGCCGGGACTGTACGCCGCTGATGCGCGTCCCAGCGAACGACCCGGTCGACATCAAGCGGTCGCTCGATGCGGGCATCGCCGGTGTCATGATACCGGCGGTCGACAGCAAGGCCGAGGCCGAGGCCGCGGTGGCGGCCTGCCGCTATCCACCGCGCGGCCGGCGCGGCATGGCAGCCTCGATCGTGCGCGCCTCCGACTACGGCGCCGACTGGCAGGACTACGTCAAGCGGGCCGACGAGGACCTGCTGGTGATCTGCCAGATCGAAAGCGGCGCTGCGGTGCAGAATGCCGCCGAAATCGCCGCCGTCGAGGGCGTCGATATGCTCTTCATCGGCCCCTTCGACCTCTCGGCCAACCTGGGCCATCTCGGCGAGCCCGATCACGGCTCGGTCCGCTCGGCGATCGCTTCGGTGGAGGAGGCGGCGAAGGCCGCCGGCTGCCTGTTGGGCGCGATCCCCACGCCCGGCCGCTCGGTCGAGGAGCTGCTGGCGGCGGGCTACGACCTGATCCTGGTCGACGCCGACTCGATGCTGCTGCGCGACGGCGCCCGGCAGAGCGTCGCACGGCTGCGCCAGGCCTTCCAGCGCTGACTTACTGCAGCTGGCGGTCCGGGCCGTAGTGCTCGGCCAGGTAGTCGAGCACGACCTCGAGGGTCTCCCCGTCGATCTCCGGCATGCCCTGCTCCTCGACCATCCAGATCAGAGTCTCGTCCCAATCGGGCCGGCTCAGGCCCTGCTGCTTGACGATCATCAGCGAATGGCAGGCCGAGCAGAGGCCGTAGACCTCCTCGCGGCCGGGGCCTTGCGGCAGGCCATCCCATTCGTCGGTCTGGTCTTCTGCAGTTTGATCGCTTGTCGCGATTTGCAAGGGCGCTGGGGCGGCGGCCTTGAGGCCGCCGCCGACCAGAAGCAGGACCGCTGCCGCCAAAGCGGGCAAGGGCATCAGGCCGTGACCGTCACTGCGATGCGGTGCATGGAGTTGTTGAGATAACCCTTGGGGTTCCAGTTGATGGCGAAGGGTTGCATGGTGCCCTGGTTGTCCGTCGCCCGCGCCCAGATCTCGTAGTAGCCCTTTTCCGGAAAGCTGACCTCGGCCCGCCACTGCTGCCAGGAATGGGGGTTCGGCGGCGGATCGAGCTCGGCTTCCTGCCAAGTCGCGCCGAAGTCGTGCGAGACGTGCAGCGCCCGGACCCAGCGGTCGCCGGCCCAGGCATGGCCGCGCACCTGCAGGCTACGCGAGTCGATCGAGCTGTTCGTCTCCGGCGAGGTGATCAGGGATTTGACCGGCATGGACTGGATGATCCGGAAGTCTTCCTTCGGCACCTTGGTGCCCGGCGCGACGCTGTAGTAGGGAGTGCGGTAGGAGGTCCCCGTCATCTTCGGGCCGTCGTGCACCACGTTGCGAATCTGGATCTGCCTCAGCCATTTCTGCGAGGTCGAGCCAGGCCAGCCGGGGCAGATCGTCCGCACCGGGAAGCCGTTCAGCGCGGGAATCGGCTCGCCATTCATGGCAAAGGCAATCAGGCTCTGCGGGTCCATCGCCTTTTCAATCGGCACGCCGCGCGAGATCGGCAGCTTCTCCGGATCGCCAGAGAGATGGCTGTCCATGCCGTAGTGGGCGGTGTAGATCGCCCCTTCTTTGACGCCGGCCGCCTTGAGCACGTCGGCGTAGCGCACCCCGGTCCATTCCGCATTGCCGACTGCGCCGACGGTCCACTGATTGCCTTTGGCTGGCGGGTTGAAGGCAGCCCGGCCATTGCCGCCGCACTCTATCTGAAGCTTGAGCGAGACCACCTCGAAGCGGCTCTTCAGCTCCTCCAGCGTCAGCTCGAGCGGGTTGTTGACTCTGCCGTCGATCGAGAGCTTCCAGCCCGCAGCGTCCATCTTCAGCGCCATCTCGGGCAGCAGGCCGTTGTTGCGCACGAAATGCCGGTTGTTCGGTGTCACCGCGTCGTCCAGCAGGTGGGCCGGCGTCTCGGCGTTGAGCGGTCGGTCGTTCAGCAGGGTGAGGCCGTCCTTGCCCTTGAACAGCGCGGCCTCGGTCTCCTCGGCCAGCGCCGCGGGGATCAACCCGGCCGGCATGTTGCGGTGGAAGGGAATCGTCGCACCCAGCATGGCGCCCATGGTGGCCAGGCCGGCACCGCGTAGAAAACCACGGCGGTCGGCGCAGGGCACGCGCCCAAAGACGAGATAGTCGGCGCGCTGCGGATCGTCCTGGTAGAGCTCACAGAGTCCGCGTTCGGTCGTTCTTTTCGGCATGACGGCTCCCTCTTTGGCTTGTTTTGCTGGCGGCGCGTGGCACCACGCCGCTACTAGAGGAAACGCCTCAGTGCGTCGGACTATTCCATTTAAAGTTGGGCGCCCGAGCCTAGCTGCAGAACTGCCGTTTCGAGCGCTCGGCTCGGGCCTCGTTCAACTCAGGCAGGGTCTGCTTTCCGCCCGGCTCTTGGCCAGGGCCTGCTGGCTGCGGGGCCCGAGCGGCGCCTGCTCGCGCACCGCCTTGTAGACGGAGGCCGCTATGAGCCTCAGACGAGCCGGGTCCATGCCGCGCGCTAGGACCAGATAGCCCAAGCCGCCGCTGCGCCAACCATAAGCCTGCTCTGGTCCCTGGCCGTAGTCCGTGACCTCGGTCGCCAGTCCGCTCGAGGCTTCCGTGACGAAGAGACTGACTTGGCAGCCGCGTGTCCCGCTGTAGCCGGCGTGCAGCAGGCGGCGTCCTCCGGTGTCGCCATAAAGCGTGGCATGCCGCAGTTTGAGCTTCGCTGCAGAGAGGTCCGGCACCGCTGCGCTCGGGCCGAGCTCGGCGAGGGCGGCCAGCAGAAGCCCGGCGCTCGGCGGCTCGGCGGGTACCCCCGGGTTGTTCTCCCATTCGGCGTGCAGGCTCCAAGCTTGAGCCAAGGCGCTCGGATTGCCCGGCGATGGCCAGAGGTGGAGGAGGGTGCTGCCGGCCAGAAACAGTGCGAAGGCGATGGCAGCGGCGATCGCCGGCAGCTTGAACGAGAGCGGCGGGGGCGGTGTGGTCACGCCGGTCACTTCGCCGACCGTCGCCTCCTGCACGGCGGCCTTGAGCCGGCTGAGCAGGGCGATCCGCTCGGCGATGACGCGGTCGTCGGCGATGGCCCGCGCGACCCGCGCCATCTCCGCGGCGGGCAGCTCTCCGTCCACATAGGCGTTGAGCTGTTCCGGTGATGGGTTGCAGTCGGTCACCGCGATCTCCGCCGCCGGAGCGGAAGGGCCCGGACGTTGCTGTCCGCCAGCACGTCGAGCAGTGCCTGTCGCGCCCGGCTCACCCGGCTCATCACGGTGCCGGGCGGAACATCCAAGATTTGCGCCGTCTCGTGATAGGTGAAGCCGGCGATATCGACCAGGCCGAGGATCTCCCGATGCGCCGGCTTCAGCTTCTCCAGGCCGAGCTTGACGGTGATGCCGGTGATCAGGCTCTCGTTGCAGTGCCAAACCTGCCAGCTGTCCACGTCGCGTTCGTCCTGCAACTCGTCGCTGGTTTCGCGCCGTCGGCGCAGCCGGTCGATGAAGAGGTTGCGCAGGATCGTGAAGATCCAGGCCCGGTAAGCGGCTTCGTCGCGCGGGACCCGAGTCGCGGAGAGAGCCCGCACCGCGCACTCCTGCACCAGATCGCGCGCCTGGTCGCGGTCGTTGGTCAGGCAGAAGGCATAGCCGGACAGTCGCTTCAGATAACCTTCCATACGCTGGTGCCGACCGCTGCTCACCGCGCCGTGCCCCGCTCAGCAGAATCCCATCACCCATCAGCATTGCCAGGGCTGCGCCGCAAGGCAAGCGATTCGTTGCCCGCACTGTGCTATAGAGCGGCCGTCGCCCACGCTCTCTTCGGCAATCTAAAGATGCAGCAACCATGACGGATCTTGCGCAAAGCGCCTTAACCCTGCTCTCGGTCGAAGAGATGTACCGCGCCGACGCGGCGGCCATCGCGACTGGGGTTTCGGGATTCGCGCTCATGGAGAAGGCCGGCGCGGCGGTCGCCGAGGCGGCGCGCGAAAGCTGGCCCGGGCGGCCGGTTTTGGTGCTTTGCGGACCCGGCAACAACGGCGGCGACGGCTTCGTTGCTGCCCGCCATCTGTCCGAGGCGGACTGCGCGGTCCGGCTCGCCCTAATCGGTTCGCGCGAGGCGCTCAAGGGAGACGCCGCCGACCATGCCGCCCGCTGGCGAGGCCCGGTCGAGAGCTTGAGCGACGACGCCGAGCAGGTCGCGGCTCTGCTGGAGGGGAATCCGCTGGTGATCGACGCGCTGTTCGGCGCCGGCCTTGCCCGCCCGCTGGAGGGCCCGGCCCGGCTGGCGGCCAATGCCGTTGCGGCGCGTGCCCTGCCGGTGCTGGCGGTCGACGTACCGAGTGGGCTTTCCGGCGACAGCGGCACGGTGCTGGGTGACGTCGCCTTCCGAGCCGAGCGGACGGTTACCTTTTTTCGCAAGAAGCCGGGCCATCTGCTGCTTCCGGGGCGCGAGCTCTGTGGCGCGATCACCGTGGCGGATATTGGCATTCCGGACAGCGTTCTCGCCGAGATCGCCCCGACCACTTGGGAGAACGGGCCGGCGCTTTGGGCGGCACGCTTTTCTTGGCGCCGGCCGGCTGACCACAAGTACAGCTTCGGCCATGCCTTGATATCCGGCGGCGGCGAGGTGACAGGCGCCGCCCGGCTCGCCGCGCGCGCGGCGCTGCGCGTCGGTGCCGGGCTGGTGACCGTCGCCTGTCCGCGTCCAGCTCTGCCGATCTATGCGCTTTCCATGCCCAGCCTCATCACGGCGCCGCTCGACGGTGCGGACAGCTTTGCTGGTCTGCTGAGCGATGCTCGCAAGAACGCGGTGCTGGTCGGTCCGGGCAACGGCGTCACGGAGGAAACGCGGACCAACGCCTTGGCTGCGCTGGCCGCCGAGCGCGCCGTCGTGCTCGATGCCGATGCGCTCAGCGCGCTCGCGGAGGGCCCGCGGGCGCTTGCCGCCGCAGTTAAGGCACCGACAGTGCTGACGCCGCACGAGGGCGAGTTCGCCCGCCTGTTCCCCGATTTAGGCGGCAACAAGCTCGAGCGTGCCCTAGCCGCGGCGGCCGAGAGTGGGGCGGTGGTCCTGCTGAAGGGTGCCGATAGCGTGATTGCGTCGCCCGACGGGCGGGTAGCGATTAACGCCAACGCGCCGCCCGAGTTGGCGACGGCCGGCAGCGGAGATGTGCTGGCGGGCTTGGTTGTCGGCTTGTTGGCGCAGGGCCTGGAGGCCTTCGATGCAGCCTCAGCCGCGGCCTGGATTCAGGGGTCCGCAGCGAGCGGATTCGGGCCCGGCCTGATCGCCGAGGATTTGCCCGATCGCGTGCCCAACCAACTTGTGACAATTCAGCGTCAAACCCAGGCATAGCCTCAGATTTCACTAACAAATTAAATAGTTCTTAACTCGCGTTACCGTAGTATCTCCAGCATCGCGTAAGGCCTCCTCTCCATGGAGGGCAGAAGAAAAATGGCTATGCTGGATAAGTGCTTAAACCGGGTTTTTAGGTTCACGCCTAAGGGTATCGACGTAAGAGTCGGATCTGTCTTTCGCCACAGCGGTCCCGGGGACATGATCGAGACTGCAAGGGTTCTGGAGATCGAGCCGGACGCCATGGGTATACCGCATGTGCGCTACGAGCTGATGATCGAGCGAAACCATCGGCGGCTGAACGATCTCGACACGCGGCGGACGCTGAACCTGCAGACCTTCTCCTCGCGCTTTTCGGAGCTGGTTCAGGTCTGATCCTGGCCGTCCAGATCTGAGCGAAGGCGCCGCAACCAGGCGCGTATCCCATCGGGGTCCGAGTCCTGTCGGACTCGATCCGGATCCTTAAAATTCGAGATAACTGCTTCGCAATGGCCGCGCTATGCTGCCGCCGGCCAGCTTTTCCCCGTGGTACCGCTCCATGCTGGATACCGGGGGGAATCACGGTCGGCGGTTCCGCGTTGCCCGTCAGCGGCTATAGTACGGGCCGGCCGAACGATGGCCGTTTGGCGAGTTCAAGCTTGAGAAGACGGCCCTATGTCTTTGACGGAAAAAGAGACGACATCTCCACGGGAGGCAGGTTCCGCAGTGGAGAAGTTGCGCTGCCTGAGTGCCCTGGAAGCTAAGATCCGCTGGCTTTCGAGCTGGATGATCCACAACGCCAACCACCTGCGGAACAGCCGCGACGGTCTCAAGGTGGGCGGCCATCAGGCTTCGAGCGCGTCGCTGGTGACCTTGATGACAGCGCTTTACCTCGACGTCCTGCGGCCGCAGGACCGGGTCGCGGTCAAGCCGCACGCCAGCCCGGTATTCCACGCCATCCAATACCTGCTCGGCAACCAGAACCGGGAAAACCTGGCCCGCTTTCGCGCCTTCGGTGGTGCCCAGTCCTATCCCTCGCGGACCAAGGACACGGACGACGTGGACTTCTCCACCGGCTCGGTCGGCCTCGGCGTGGCCATGACCTCCTTCGCCGCCCTGGTGCAGGACTACCTGCATCTCAAGGGCTGGGCGCCGGAGGGTTTGCCGATGGGCCGCATGGTGGCCTTGGTCGGCGATGCCGAGCTCGACGAGGGCAACGTCTACGAGGCCTTGCTGGAAGGCTGGAAGCACGACGTGCGTAACGTTTGGTGGGTCATCGACTACAACCGCCAGAGCTTGGACGCCGTGGTCAGCGATCGGCTCTTCGGTCGTTTCGACGACCTCTTCAGCAACATGGGCTGGCGGGTCGTCACCCTGAAGTACGGCAAGAGACTGGAGGCCGCCTTCGCTCGGCCCGGCGGCGATGCCCTGCGCCAGTGGATCGACGACTGCCCGAACTCGCTCTACTCGGCCCTGGTGTTCCAGGGCGGCGCGGCCTGGCGGCGGCAGCTCCTGGCCGACATCGGCACGACGACCGGCATCAAGGCGCTGCTCGACGAGCACGACGACGAAGCCTTGGCCGCGCTCATGACCAATCTGGCCGGGCACGACATGGCGAGCGTCCTCGAGGGCTTCCACGCCATTACCGACGATCGGCCCACCTGCTTCATCGCCTACACCATCAAGGGTTTCGGCCTGCCCTTTGCTGGGCACAAGGACAACCACGCCGGACTCATGAACCCGGAGCAGATGGCGGCCTTCCAGCGCAGCAACGGGATTGCGGAAGGCCGAGAGTGGGATCCCTTCGCCGGGCTCGATCTGCCGGAGGACGAGCTTCAGGCGTTTCTGGATCGCGTGCCCTTCAACGCCGCGGGCCGTCGGCGCTACCAAGCGGAGCCGGTGCCGGTTCCGTCGGAACTGGAGGTGCCCGAGGGTACCTCAGCCTCGACCCAGGAGGGCTTCGGCAAGATCCTGGCCGATCTGGCGCGCGTCGGCGGACCGCTGGCCGAGCGCATCGTCACGACCTCGCCCGACGTGACGGTCTCCACCAACCTGGGCGGCTGGGTCAATCGCCAGGGTATCTTCGACCGGCACCAGCGCGAGGACACCTTCAAGGAGCAGAAGGTGGTCTCGGCGCAGCGCTGGGGTATGTCGCCCGAGGGCAAGCACATCGAGCTGGGCATTGCCGAGAACAACCTCTTCATCCTGCTGGCAGCACTCGGCCTGTCGCATTCCCTCTTCGGCAGCCGCCTGCTGCCGATCGGCACGCTCTACGATCCCTTCATCCAGCGCGGTCTCGATGCGCTCAACTATGCCTGCTATCAGGATGCCCGCTTCATCGTCGCGGCCACGCCCTCGGGCATCACCCTGGCACCAGAGGGCGGTGCCCATCAGTCGATCGCCACGCCGCTGATCGGCATGGCGCAGGATGGACTGGCCGCCTTCGAGCCGGCCTTTGTCGACGAGCTGACGGCGATCATGAGCTGGGCCTTCGACTACCTGCAGCGCGACGGGGCCGGATCTGGCGATCATCAGGGAGAGGGCGACTGGCTGCGCGACCGGGAAGGGGGCTCGGTATACCTGCGGCTTTCGACCCGGACGATCGCCCAGCCGGAACGGGCGCTCGACGCCGCGCTGCGGCACGACGTCATCGAGGGCGGTTACTGGCTGCGCCCGCCGGCGCCCGGCGCCGAGCTCGCTATCGTCTACAGCGGTGCCGTGGCCCCCGAGGCGGCCGAGGCGCACGAAGCGCTGCTCGACGATTTGCCCGGCGCCGGCCTACTGGCGGTGACTTCGGCCGACCGGTTGAACGCCGGCTGGCACGCCGCGGAGCGTGCGCGCCAGAGCGGCCAGAGTACGGCGCGGGCCCATGTCGAAGGCTTGCTGGTACCGCTCGCCGCGGATGCCGCGCTGGTCACCCTGGTCGACGGCCATCCGGCCTCGCTCTCCTGGCTCGGTGCGGTGGCCGGCCACCGGGTGCAGGCCCTGGGGGTCGAGCACTTCGGTCAGTCGGGCGACGTGCAGGACCTCTACCGCCACTACCGGATCGATGTGGAGGCGGTTCTCGACGCCGTGGCCGCCGCCTGTCTCGGCCGCCTGCGGGGCGGTTAGAGCCTGGCTTCGCGGCGGTCGGGATTCTGCGGAAAAGCGGCATCTGCGCCGCTTGTGGCCCCCCAACCCCCGTGCTATACACCGGCGCCGCCATCGGACCCGCGGGCGTGGCGGAATTGGCAGACGCGCCAGGTTTAGGTCCTGGTGAGGCAACTCGTGGGGGTTCGAATCCCTCCGCCCGCACCACTGGTTGCCCTTCCGAAGGCGCGCTTTTGTCCAAGACATCCAGACGAAACGAGGCAGGTTGAGAGAGGCCGAACTGCCCATGCAGGTGACGGAAACAGAGACCGACGGTCTCAAGCGTGAGTACAAGGTCGTGATCGCCGCGCAGGACCTCAACGAGAAGCTGGAGGCGCGCCTGCAGCAGGTTGGTGAGCAGGTCAACATCCCGGGCTTCCGGCCGGGCAAGGTGCCGCTCAACGTGCTGAAGCAGCGTTTCGGCCAGCGGGTCATGGGCGAGGTCCTGGAGCAGGCCGTCAAGGACAGCTCGAGCCAGGCCATGGCCGAGCGCGCTCTGCGCCCGGCGTTGCAGCCCAAGATCGAGATCACCAAATTCGATCAGGACAAGGACCTGGAGTACACCATGGCGGTCGAGCTTCTGCCCGACATCGAGGTCATGGACTTTGCCAAGATCGAGCTGGAGCAGCTCAAGGTCGAGGTGCCGGACAGCGAGGTCGGCGAGGCGCTGGAGCGCCTGGCCGCCTCGCAGAAGACCACGGCGCCTCTCGCCGAGGAGCGCCCGGCGGAGAGCGGCGACGTGCTGGTGATCGACTTCCGCGGCTCGGTGGACGGCGAGGAACTGCCCGGTATGGCGGCCGAAGACCATCACCTGGAGCTCGGCTCGAACCAGTTCGTGGGTACCTTCGAGGAGCAGTTGGTCGGTGCCAGCAAGGGTGAGTCTCGCGAAGTGACGGTGACCTTCCCCGAGCAGTACGCCAACGACAAGCTGGCCGGCCGCGACGCGATCTTCCAGGTTTCGGTGAAGGACATTCTCGGCACCGTTCCGCCGGAGATCGACGACAGCCTGGCCCAACGGCTCGGCGAGGAGTCGCTGGAAACCCTGAAGACCCGGGTACGCGAACAGATCGAGAAGGAGTACGGGCAGATCACCCGCGGCCGCATGAAGCGGACCCTGCTCGACAAGCTCGCCGAGGGCCATAACTTCCCGGTGCCCGCCGGCATGGTCGATGCCGAGTTCGATATGATCTGGAAGCAGGTTGAGACCGACCGCAACGAGGGCCGGGTCGATCCCGATGACGAGGGCAAGGACGACGATGCCCTGAAGGAGGAGTATCGCCAGATCGCCGAGCGGCGCGTGCGCCTCGGCCTGTTGCTGTCCGAGGTCGGTCGGCAGAACAACATCGAGGTGACCCAGGAAGAGGTCAATCAGGCCCTGATGCAGGAAGCCCAGAAGCATCCGGGACAGGAGCGGGAGGTCTTCGAGTTCTTCCAGCGGACCCCGGAAGCCATGGCGAATCTTCGCGCGCCCATCTATGAGGATAAGGCGATCGACTTCATCGCCGATCTGGCCCAGGTCAATGTGCGGAGCGTGAGCCCCGAGGCCTTGCGCGAGGAGGTCGAGAACGAGGCCGACGAGGCGGAGAAGAAGGAGCCCGCCAAAAAGGCTGCGGCGAAGAAGGCCACGAAGTCAAAGGCGAGCAAAAAGGCCAAGAAAGGCGAAGATACGACAGGCGGGGAGGCGGCCGAGGAGTGAAGTTAGGGGGTGCCCGAGACAAGGGATGCTTAACGCTCTGCCGCTAAAAGCCCAAGGGCTTCAAGCCGAACGGTAATAGCTCAAAGGGCTGCGGCGCGCCGGCCGATCAACCATTCAGGCGAAGCGAAATGACCGATGCACGCGATATGACGATGAATACCCTGGTGCCCATGGTGGTTGAGCAGACCAACCGTGGTGAGCGGGCCTACGACATCTTCTCCCGCCTCCTCAAGGAGCGGATCATTTTCCTAACCGGGCCGATCAACGACGCGGTAGCGAGTCTGATCTGCGCCCAGTTGCTCTATCTCGAATCGGAGAACCCCAAGAAGGACATCGCCTTCTACATCAACTCGCCGGGCGGCGTGGTCTCCTCTGGCCTGGCGATCTATGACACCATGCAGTACGTCCGGCCGGACGTTTCGACGGTCTGCATCGGACAGGCGGCGTCGGCCGGCTCCCTACTGCTGATGACCGGCACCGAGGGCAAGCGCTTCGCGCTGCCCAACGCGAAGATCATGGTTCACCAGCCCTCCGGCGGCTTTCAGGGCCAGGCGACGGATATCGAGATCCATGCCAAGGAAATTCTCGCCACCCGGGCGCGGCTCAACGAGATCTACGCCAAGCACACCGGGCAGCCGATCACGGAGATCGAGGATGCCATGGAGCGCGATCGCTTCATGAGCGCAGAGGAGGCGGTGTCCTTCGGTCTGGTTGACAGCGTGGTCGAGCGACACGAGATACCAGGGGCGGATGAGGCCGGAGATGATGATGAAGCCGGTAAGGGCAATGGTAAGGACGGTTAACGCCGTTTACTTGCCCGGCCGGATGACGTTAACAAATTATTGATGGCTAGGACCTACCATTGTCGGAGCTGTGGCGAATCGGGTCGCCGCGGCCGGCGCTCGCTGGATAGGGCACTGCTGACGGCCGATTTTTGTCGTTGTGTGGCGGTGGTGCGTCTGTCTAACATGACCGCCTGATTCGGGGTTGAGACGGGACGACATGACGAAGTCGAGCGGCAGCGACTCCAAGAACACTCTCTACTGCTCGTTCTGCGGTAAGAGTCAGCACGAAGTGCGAAAGTTGATCGCGGGGCCGACCGTGTTCATCTGCGATGAATGCGTCGAGCTTTGCATGGATATTATTCGCGAGGAGCACAAGACAACCCTTGTGAAATCCCGCGACGGAGTGCCGACGCCCCGGGACATTTGCACGGTGCTGGACGACTACGTGATCGGTCAAGATCACGCCAAGCGTGTTTTGTCGGTCGCCGTGCACAACCACTACAAGCGACTCGCCCACAGCTCGAAGAACAACGACGTCGAGCTGGCCAAGTCCAACATCCTCCTGATCGGCCCGACGGGCTGCGGCAAAACGTTGCTGGCTCAGACCCTTGCGCGGATTCTCGACGTGCCCTTCACGATGGCCGACGCGACCACGCTGACCGAGGCGGGCTATGTCGGCGAGGATGTCGAGAACATCATCCTGAAGCTGCTGCAATCGGCCGACTACAACGTCGAGCGGGCCCAGCGCGGCATCGTCTACATCGACGAAGTCGATAAGATCAGCCGCAAGTCGGACAACCCCTCGATCACCCGGGACGTCTCCGGCGAAGGCGTGCAGCAGGCGCTTTTGAAGATTATGGAAGGCACTGTGGCTTCCGTGCCACCCCAGGGCGGCCGCAAGCACCCGCAGCAGGAGTTTCTGCAGGTCGACACGACCAACATCCTGTTCATCTGCGGCGGCGCCTTCTCCGGCCTGGAAAAGATTATTTCGCAGCGCGACCAAGGGTCTTCCATCGGCTTCGGCGCCAGCGTGCGCGGCCCGGACGAGCGTTCGACTGGCGAGATCCTCAAGGACGTCGAGCCGGAGGACCTGCTCAAGTACGGCCTGATCCCGGAGTTCGTCGGCCGCCTACCGGTCGTCGCCACCCTGCAGGATCTGGACGAGGACGCACTGATCGAGATCCTGACCAAGCCCAAGAACGCCTTGGTCAAGCAGTATCAGCGGCTCTTCGAGATGGAAGATGTTGCGCTGGAATTCACGGAAGATGCGCTTCGGGCCATTGCCCAGAAGGCGATCGCCCGCAAGACCGGCGCGCGGGGACTGCGGTCGATTATGGAAGGCATCCTCCTCGAGCCCATGTTCGATCTGCCTGGGCTAGAGGGTGTCGAGGAGATCGTTATAAATCGCGAGGTTGTGGAGGAGGGGCAGGCACGGCCACTCTATATCTATACAGACCGCCGCGAGGACGTGGGATCCAGCGCCTAAGTCTCCGCTTCCGGGGCGCCCACTTGAAGTCGACGCGGGTGCCTCCAATTTTCACACTTGAACGCGGTCTAACCTCGTCCCTGTAAGGATGCCCTTGGGGACACCCTTGTCTTTATGGCGCATGGCCCGGCGCCGCTGATAGTAAAGAGAGCAGATGCTAGAGATCACACAAGGTAGCCTCTATCCGGTCCTTCCCCTGCGCGACATCGTGGTATTTCCCCACATGATCGTGCCGCTCTTCGTTGGTCGCGAGAAATCCGTGCGCGCCCTGGAAGACGTGATGAAGGACGACAAGCAGATTCTGCTGGTCACTCAGAAGAATGCCGCGCAGGACGATCCGACCCCGGCCGATATCTACTCCGTCGGCACCGTGGGTACGGTCCTGCAGCTGCTGAAGCTGCCCGACGGTACGGTCAAGGTGCTGGTCGAAGGCGGCCAGCGGGCGAAGATCGCCAAGTTCACCGACAATCCGAGCTTTTTCCAGGCCTACGCCGAGATTGCCGAGGACAGCCCGGGCGAGGAGCGCGAGTTGGACGCGCTGGCCCGTACCGTGGTCTCCCAGTTCGAGCAGTACATCAAGCTCAACAAGAAGATTCCGCCGGAAGTCCTGGTGTCGATCAATCAGATCGACGACGCCAGCAAGCTGGCCGACACGGTAGCCTCGCACCTCTCGCTGAAGATCGGCGAGAAGCAGGAGCTGCTCGAGGCCGAGACCGTGAGCCAGCGGCTGGAGAAGGTCTACGGCTTCATGGAAGGCGAGATCGGCGTCCTCCAGGTCGAGAAGCGCATCCGCAACCGCGTCAAGCGGCAGATGGAGAAGACGCAGCGCGAGTATTACTTGAACGAGCAGCTCAAGGCGATCCAGAAGGAGCTCGGCGAAAGCGAAGATGGCCGCGACGAGATCGCTGAGCTGGAAGAGCGCATCGCCCAAACCAAGCTCTCCAAGGAAGCGCGCGAGAAGGCGACCGCGGAGGTCCGTAAGCTGCGCTCCATGAGCCCCATGTCGGCCGAGGCGACGGTGGTCCGCAACTACCTCGACTGGATCCTCAACATCCCTTGGAAGAAGCGGACCAAGATCAAGAAGGATATCCGCCACGCGCACAGTGTGCTGGATGCCGACCACTACGGCCTCGACAAGATCAAGGAGCGCATCCTGGAATACCTCGCCGTGCAGCAGCGCATGCGCAAGGTGAAGGGGCCGATCCTCTGCCTCGTCGGCCCGCCCGGCGTTGGCAAGACTTCGCTCGGACAATCGATCGCCAAGGCGACCGGCCGCAACTTTGTGCGCATGAGCCTGGGCGGCGTGCGCGACGAAGCAGAGATCCGCGGCCATCGCCGGACCTACATCGGCTCCATGCCGGGCAAGGTCGTGCAGGGCATGAAGAAGGCCAAGTCGTCGAACCCGCTATTCCTGCTCGACGAGGTCGACAAGCTTGGCGCCGACTGGCGCGGCGATCCGTCGTCAGCCTTACTCGAGGTTCTCGATCCGGAGCAGAACAGCACCTTCTCGGATCACTATCTCGAGGTCGACTACGATCTGTCCGACGTCATGTTCGTGACCACGGCGAACACGCTGCGCATGCCGCAGCCCTTGCTCGACCGTATGGAGGTGATTCGCATCCCCGGCTACACCGAGGATGAAAAGGTCGAGATCGCCAAGCGCCACTTGATCCGCAAGCAGATGAAGAACCATGGGATCAAGGAAGCGGAGTGGTCGATCTCCGAGACCGCGTTGCGCGACGTGATCCGTCACTACACGCGCGAGGCCGGCGTGCGCAATCTCGAGCGCGAGCTGGCGAGCCTGATCCGCAAGGCGGTGAAGGAGATCTCGCTCGGCAATGCCGAGAAGGTGCACGTCACGCAACGCAACATCGAGAAGTTCCTCGGCGTGCGGCGTTATCGCGACAGCCAGACCGAGCTGGAAGACCTGGTCGGCGTGGCCACCGGTTTGGCCTGGACCGAGGTTGGCGGCGAGATCCTCTCGATCGAAGCGGTCACCGTACCTGGCAAGGGCAAGGTAACCTCGACCGGAAAGCTCGGCGATGTCATGAAAGAGTCGATCCAGGCGGCCGAGTACTATGTCAAGAGCCGCTCGATCGAGTACGGCATCAAGCCGACTGTCTTCGAAAAGAAAAACATCCACGTACACGTGCCCGAAGGCGCAACGCCGAAGGATGGTCCTTCAGCCGGCGTTGCCATGGTGACGGCCATCGTGTCCGTGTTGACAGACGTTGCCGTGCGTCGCGATGTTGCCATGACCGGCGAGGTGACGCTGCGTGGACGCGTGCTGCCGATCGGCGGCCTCAAGGAGAAGCTGCTGGCTGCTTTGCGTACGGGTATCAAGACCGTATTGATCCCGCAGGAGAACGAGAAGGATCTCGCGGACATTCCCGACAACGTGAAACGGGGCCTGAAGATCATTCCCACCAATTCGATCGATGAAGTGCTGGAGCATGCGCTGGTCGAGAAGCTGGCGGCGATCGAATGGTTGGAGGCCGAGGATGTCGATGCCGTGACCTCGTCGCAGAAGGGCGGCGAGCGCGGTGATATGGTCACTCACTAGAGCCGCAAAACCGATCGAATCGGAGCCGGGTTTGTGGGGCTGAAAGCCCCACAAATCCTTGCTTTTTTGCGTGCTCACGCATTGACGACGACAGTTCGGGCGGACTAGACTTGCCGCTTCCTTTAGGGGTGCTTCCCAGCTTCGAAATCCTAAAGCCTGCATCCTAGATCCTGCCACGTGAGAGGGGGTTCCAACGTGAACAAGAATGACCTTATTGATGCTGTTGCCGCGAGCACGGGGCTTTCAAAAGCCGATAGCACGAGTGCGGTCGACAGTGTGTTTGAATCGATTACCTCCGCCCTCAAGAGCGGCGATGATGTTCGTCTGGTGAATTTCGGAACGTTTTCGGTTTCACAGCGTGCCGCTTCGCAAGGACGTAACCCGCGCACTGGAGAGCCCATTCAGATTCCCGCGTCCAAACAGCCGAAGTTCAAGTGCGGCAAAGGACTGAAGGACGCCGTCAACTAAGCGCGACACACGACACAAAACCTGTTATCACCGGCCGCCTGCGTGAAGCACCCGAGGCGGCCGGTTTTGCTTCGACGCTCTGCTGCTTGCGAGGCGGGGCTGTTGTGGTGTAAGGCCTCGGTGGTTTGGAGCCTCGGTCATTTGGAGTTCGGGGCGGCGGGTAGTGTCTAGATTCTTTCGCACTTTGGGGTTGGCGGCCTGTCCCGTCAGGCACTCATTTTGTGCTGTTTGAGTAGGTTCATATTCATATAGCGCTTGCTCGACCACTTGGTGCCGGCGATGTGCCTCAATCTGGCCGCGGCCAGGTTGAGAGCCGATTGACCATCTGGAAAGGCGCCGACCACACGGGTCCTCCGTCGGATTTCGCGCATGATGCGCTCCAGTGGGTTGTTGGTCCTGATCCGGCGCCAGTGTTCGTTTGGGAAGGCGTAGTAAACCAGGGTCTCGTCAACCGTCTCCTCGAGCCATGTGGCCACCTTGGCAAGCCGCATGGCCTTCAGCTTGGCGATGACCTCGTCGGCCTTGGCCCGGGCTGCTGCGCGGCACTCCTGAGCGTGGATCGCCTTCAGCATCAGCG
>Ga0209458_1000257_pt1 | contig 22275 bp, 26 predicted proteins | sample WorMetLIZAISLAND_FD_187411 | JGI IMG/M metagenome (GOLD analysis project Ga0209458, IMG submission 187411) | Marine gutless worms symbiont microbial communities from Max Planck institute for Marine Microbiology, Germany - Inanidrilus manae... ...
AGTTGCGCCGGCCGAGCAGGTAGTCGTGGATCCGGTAGTGCCACGAGAGGAACGCGCCGAAGCCGCCGAGGACGCTGCTCGCCAGGCTGAAGTTGTTGCTGGCCTGGGCGGCGGAGCCGCCCCGGTTGGGGGCCATGAAGAAGCGGCTGTAGACGGTGTCGTCGTGGGCCAGCGCGATGTCGTCGGGGCGGAACCGCGCCTGGCTCGTCCAGGCGCCGACCAAGCCCATGGCGGTGCGGACCGGGTTGACTCCGCTCTCGTCGGCGGGGCCGGGGCTGGTCATTTCGGGGAACGGGTCCATGAGCACGGTGGCCCGCATGGCCTCGGTGCCGCCCCGTGGGTTGCGCCCGAAGCGGCCGGCGAGGACGGCGCGGGCCAGCTCCAGGGGCTCGTTGTCCATCGCGCCGCCGTCGACGTTGAGTGACCGGTAGTCGTCGTCCTGGGTCGAAGGCCGGACGGCGTAGTACTGCCCGGTGGCCGCGGGGTCCTCGGCGACGATGCGGTGGTCGTAGTCGGCATAGGGACGATGCAGCCCGCGGGGCCGGAACACCGCCGGGAACGCCGAGGTCGCCAGCGCCGACCGGCCGAGAAGCCGCCACGCCTCGAGGGACGGGCTCGGCGGCGGGTTGAGCGGCAGCTCGATCTCGTCCGCGTAGGTTCCTCCGCCCGTGCCGCCGCCGGCCAGGCCGCGGAGGAAGAAGCGCAGGTGGTCGCGGTGCAGGGTCATGCCGTGGCCCTGCGGCGTGTTCCCCTGAAACCGCATCCAGTAGGGCACGCCCCGCAGGTTCGAGCTCGTGATCAACAGCCGCAGCGGGTCGCCGGCGTAGCGGCGCTCGACACGCTCGGCGCCCGCGGGCATCGTCAGGGTGCGCTCGACGATCTCGTCGAGGCGCGTCGAGTCGAGCACGGACGGGATCTGCGGGGGTTCGCCGGCGAGGTCCCGGGTGTCCATGAGGTCGCGGATGTCGATATCGTTGACCCAGGCATCGAAGAACGGATTGCCGGTGGCGCCGGGCGCCGCCACCGAGCGGACATGGGGAAACCGCCGCCACAGGGCGGTCGCGGCGATGGCCGCGGAGATGCCGCCGCCCGAGGTGCCGGTGATGACGGGAACGACGACATCGTGTCCGGGGACCGACCACGTCTTACGGTCGGCGCCGCCGTCCTCCCGCGCTTTGGCCTCCTGCCAGGTGTCCAGGGCCTCGATCAGGAAATCCAGGACGCCGCCCAGGTAGGCGCCGGCGGAAATGGCCCCGGCGAGGACGAGGCCGACCTCGAACGTCCTCGCCTAGTCGGGATCCTGGAGATCGGGCAGGGGCCGCACCGGCGGATCGAGGCCCGCAGACGGGAACGCCGTCCTCGGCGGCTGGCAACGGGCATTCTCCCAGTTCTGGTCGGCCATGCGGCTGTCGTTCCCGTGCCCGCGGGCAACAATCCAGGGTGGTGATGCGGGAACAAACTGCTACAGTTACGCCTGTGCTGTCCAGGCCGTATCGGCGTGCGGCCTGGGGGTATCGGGTCGAAGCCGCGGTGTGGCCGATGAAGCAACGGACGTACTATCTGCCGGTCATCCTGCCGCTGGTGGCATTGGCCGTCGGCGTTGCCGTGCAGCGGGCCTTGAGCTTCGCCTGGGTGGAGGTGCTGCCGCCCGCGTTCCGGGTCGACCGGGTCGCCATCGCCGCGGCCGAGGCGGCGGCGCGCTACCAGACCGTGGCCATGTTCGTCATCCTGTTCATGACCTGCCTGGGGGTCGCCGGCTTCGCCTTCGTCATGACCTGGCGCAGCACACCCAAGGAAAAGCGCATCCGCCTGTTCGTCGAGATCGTCGCCATCGCCGCGGTGACCTTCGGGCTGGTCGTGCTTCTCGAACTGGGCGGCCGGTTCGCCCGCCACGATCTGGGCGCCGGTGTGTTCGAGCGCACCATCGGCTCCTATCCCTTCGGCGGGGCCATGCTCGGCATCCTCGACCTCCTGGTCCTGGCCTCGAACGTCGCGGCGCTGGGCGCCGCCGTGGTCGTCGCCGTCGCCGCGTGCTGGATGGCGCCGCCGGCGATCGAGGACCCCGATCCGGGCGACATCGAGGCCCTGGCGGCCGACATCGCGGCGCGCTTGCAGCGGCTCAAGCACCTTCTGTTCTCCGCGGCCATCCTGCTTGTCGCCGGCCTGTTCTGCATGCAGGCGTGGCGGCACTGGCCGGCCGCGTTCCTGACCGACGACAAGGTCAGGGAGACCTATCTCGCCATCGCCGACGCCTCGATCCAGTCCGAGGCGGCGCTGTTCGTGGTCATTCTGATCTCCGCGTTCCTGCCCGTGGCCATGCACCTGAAGGCCGCCGGGGCGAAGCTCGCCGATGCGCTGGTCGCCGCCGACCCCGCCGCCGCTCCGGCGCGGGAGACGTGGCTGAAATCGCGCGGGCTGGTGCTCCGGCCGTGGGAGCGGGCGCAGCGCATCATCGCTGTCGTCTCGCCGTTCCTGCCGGCGGCCCTGCCGCCCCTCCTCGAGGCGGTCAAAGGTCTGTTTTCGGGGTAGCAGCGCTGCCTGGAGGGCGAATTTCCTCGGGTTTGGTAGTTGACGTTTACGTAAACGTCAACTACAGTCGGATGTGTCGAACCCGTGCGTCCAGGGGGACCCATGTCCGATTTCACGCCCGCTGATCCCAACTTTGAGCGGCGTATCCGCGGCAGCTTCGCCCGCCAGGGAATCATGGGTCACATCGGCGCCGAGATGGGCGAGGTCGGCCCCGGTTCCTGCGAGATCCGCTTGCCCTACGGCGACCATCTGTCGCAGCAGCACGGGTTCTTCCACGGCGGCGTCGTCGCCACCATCGCGGACTCCGCCGCCGGCTACGCCGGCTTCACGCTGATGCCGGCGGACGCCGGCGTGCTGACCGTCGAGTTCAAGATCAACCTGATGGTGCCGGCCCACGGCGACGTGCTGATCGCCCGCGGCCGGGTGCTGCGTCCCGGCCGCACGCTCACCGTCAGCCACGCCGACGTCTTCGTCGTCCACGAGGGCCGCGAACGGGCCTGCGCCATCCTCCAGCAGACGCTGATGACCATTACCGGCCGCAGCGATGTCGTAGGATAAGGGCGGTGGGAGCCATGCCGTCGCGCCTTGGTGGCGCGTGCGCCGCCGCGTATAGTCGAGACAACAAACACAGGGAGGGATGATGATCCCCAACGCGCTTCCATCATTGAACTTCAACCTCGGCGAGACCGCCGACATGCTCCGCGACTCGGTGCAGAGCTTCGCCTCCGACGAGATCGCGCCGCGCGCCGCCGACATCGATCAGACCAACGCCTTCCCCCAGGATCTGTGGCGGAAGATGGGCGATCTGGGCGTGCTCGGCATCACCGTCGAGGAGGAGTATGGCGGCGCCGGCATGGGCTACCTGGAGCACTGCGTGGCGATGGAGGAGATCAGCCGCGCCTCGGCCTCCGTGGGCCTCAGCTACGGCGCGCACTCCAACCTCTGCGTCAATCAGATCCGCCGCAACGGCACCGAGGAGCAGCGGCGGCGCTACCTGCCCAAGCTGGTCTCGGGCGAGCATGCCGGGGCACTGGCGATGAGCGAGCCGGGCGCCGGCTCCGACGTCGTCTCGATGCGTCTTCGGGCCGACCGCAAAGGTGACCACTACGTGCTCAACGGCACCAAGATGTGGATCACCAACGGCCCCGAGGCCGAGACCGTGGTCGTCTACGCCAAGACAGACCCGGCGGGCGGTCCGCGCGGCATCACCGCGTTCATCATCGAGGGCGGTTTCAAGGGCTTCTCCAAGGCCCAGAAGCTGGACAAGCTGGGCATGCGCGGCTCCAACACCTGCGAACTGGTGTTCGAGGACTGCGAAGTTCCGGCCGAGAACGTGCTCGGCCAGGAAGGCCGCGGCGTCAACGTGCTGATGAGCGGGCTCGACTACGAGCGCCTGGTGCTCTCGGCAGGGCCGCTGGGCATCATGCAGACCTGCATGGACGTGGTCGTGCCCTACGTCCACGAGCGGGTACAGTTCGACCAGCCCATCGGCGCCCAGCAGCTCATGCAGGGCAAGCTCGCCGACATGTACACGACGATGAACGCCTGCAAGGCCTACGTCTACATGGTCGCCCAGGCCTGCGACCGCGGCGAGACGACGCGCAAGGACGCCGCCGGCGCCATCCTCTACGCCTCCGAAAAGGCGACCTGGATGGCCCTCGAGGCCATCCAGTGCCTGGGCGGAAACGGCTACATCAACGAATACCCGACCGGCCGCCTGCTGCGCGACGCCAAGCTCTACGAGATTGGCGCCGGGACCTCGGAGATTCGCCGCTGGCTGATCGGCCGCGAACTGTTCGAGGAGACTGGTTAGGTTTCTGTCAGAAAATGGTTAGATTGACATTTTATCATTCTAATACCATGGTGAAGGTCACCGAGATGATTTCGGTGTCCATGTCATCGGAGTTTGGTTAATGTCAATCGATGTCCAAGGCAATGATCGTCGGGCGATGGGTCAGGTTGTTGCTGGCCTGACGACCAAGGCCGACAAAATCCGTGCGCTGTTCCGGGAGGGTTACAGCCGCGCCGAAATTGCCCGCTATCTGCCGGAAACGAGCTATCAACAGGTCCGCAACGTCTTGGTGCGGAGCGGATTCTCGAGTAGCCAGTTGGGGCGGCCGGTGACACGAGATGGCGACACGTCGAAGGGCCGGCCGGAGTCGCCGCCCGAACAGGTACGGGTCGTGGTGGGTCCAGGTGGACGGGTTGTGATACCGGCGGCCTATCGCGAAGCGCTCAGGATAGAAGAGGGGGATGCCGTTTTCATGCGGCTCGATGGCGAGGAGCTTCACGTCGTGAGCGATGAGACAGAAGTTCGCCGGGTCCGACAGATGATTGCTCGATATGTCCCGGAGGGCGTCAGCCTCGTGGATGAACTTCTTCGGGAACGCCGCCGGGAAACGGATGCGGAAGGTCGGGCATGAGCCGGGCCGTCCTCGACGCCTCCGCGATTCTTGCGTTTCTCCGGGACGAGCCCGGCGCTGACACGGTCGCCGGTTACCGTGGTGATGCCATGGCCTCGGCGGTGAATGTCGCCGAAGCGGGCGCTCGCCTCGCAGACCTCGGGGCGAGTGTCGCGGAGGTGCGGCGATCGATAGACCTGATGGTCTTGGATGTCGTCCCTTTCGACGGCGATCAGGCTTACGACGCGGCCGGTATCCGCGATGCGACACGCAAACGCGGGCTGTCCCTCGGTGACAGGGCTTGTCTGCAGTTGGCGGCGCGGCGCGGCCTGCCGGCTTTGACCGCGGACCGGGAATGGACCGAGATCGATTTGGATGTCGACGTTCGCCTGATTCGGCAGTGACACGGGCCAGCACTATGGAACCTAGGGGGGGCGTAGAATGCCGACGTGTCTGATTACCGGAGCGAACCGGGGACTGGGGCTGGAGTTCGTCCGCCAGTATGCCGCCGAGGGCTGGAAGGTGGTGGCCGCCTGCCGCCGGCCGGACGAGGCCGAGGCGCTGCGGGCGCTCGACGGCGACATCACGCTGCATGCCCTCGACGTCACCGACTTCGCCCAGGTCGAGGCCCTGGCCAAGACCCTGGCGACCCTGCCCATCGACCATCTGGTCAACAACGCCGGCATCTATGGCCCCAGGGTCGTGCCCTACGATCACGTCGATTACGCCGCCTGGGCCAACGTGTTCCGGGTCGACAGCATGGCGCCCCTGAAGATGAGCGCGACGTTCCTGCCGAACGTCACCAAGAGCCAGCACAAGAAGATCATCACCGTGACCAGCAAGATGGGCAGCATAGCCGACAACAGCTCGGGCGGGTCTTACATCTACCGCTCGGCCAAGGCGGCGCTCAACGCCGCGATGAAGAGCCTTGCCCTCGACGTTGCTGACCGGGGCATCACGGTCATCCTGCTGCACCCCGGCTGGGTGCGCACCGACATGGGCGGACCCGGCGCACTGATCGACGCCTTCGAGAGCGTCGCCGGCATGCGCCAGGTGATCTCGAACCTGCGCTTCGAGGATTCGGGCAAGTTCTTCAATTACGACGGCGCCGAGGTGCCCTGGTAGCAAAGGCCCGGCGCGGCCGCTGGATACGATGACCGACACCCTCGAGTTCTATTTCGATTTCACCTCGCCGTACGGCTATTTCGCCAGCCTGCGCGCCGACGCCCTCGCCGAGGACGCCGGCCGGCGCGCGGTGTGGCGGCCGTTCATGCTGGGTGCGGTGTTCAAGGAGACGGGAAACGCGCCCCTCGCCGACCAGCCGCTGAAGGGCGACTACTGCCGCCACGACTGGCAGCGCATGGCCAAGATGATGGACGCACCCTGGGTGCTGCCGGAGCCGTTTCCCATCGCCGCCCTGGCCGCGTCGCGGGCCTTCTACTGGCTCGACGACTGGGACAGCGGCATCGCCAAGGACTTCGCCAAGGCGGCCTTCCACGCCTACTTCGGCGAGGGCCGCGACATTCGCGAGGCCGACGTGCTGGCGGCGGTGGCCGAGCCGCTGGGCATCGATCCGGACCAGATGCTGCCGGCGATCTCGGAACCGGCGGCGAAGCAGCGGCTCAAGGACGAAACCGACAAGGCGCTCGAACGCGGCGTCTGCGGCTCGCCGTTCTTCATCGTCGACGGCGAGGGGTTCTGGGGTTCGGACCGCCTGTGGATGGTCAAGAAGTGGATGGCGGGAAATCGCCGCTGGTAGCGCGGCAGGGACGCGGGGAGGGTCGCCAATGGCGTTGAAGAAGGGTGTCAAGCAACTGGTCGCCGAGGCCGAGGAAACCATCGACACCATCGCCGCCGGCGATGCGCTGAAGCTTCACGGCGACGACGGCGTCGTCTTCGTCGATCTCCGGGACGTTCGTGAGGTCGACCGCGATGGAATGGTTCCCGGAGCCCTGCACGTGCCTCGAGGCCTGCTGGAGTTCTGGGTCGATCCCGAGAGCCCCTATCACAAGGACGTCTTCGCCTCCGGCAAGCGCTTCGTGCTCTATTGCAACCTCGGCTGGCGCTCGGCCCTGGCGGCGCGGGCGCTGGGCGAGATGGGCCTGGAGCCGGTGTGCCACATCTCGGGCGGCTTCCAGGCCTGGAAGACCGCCGGCGGCGAAGTCGCCGAACGACAGAAGAAGGGTTGAGATGAGAGCCTACAAGTCCGCCGTCAATCCGCGGTCCGAGGCGTTTCGCGAGAACACCGAGGCGATGGAGGCGTTGGTCGGTGACCTGCGATCGCGGGTCGCCGAGATCAAACAGGGCGGCGGCGAGCGCGCCCGAGCCAAGCACGCCGAGCGGGGGCGGTTGCTGCCCCGCGAGCGCATCCGCCGGCTCCTGGACGTCGGCTCGCCGTTCCTCGAGCTGTCCCAGCTTGCCGCCTATGGGCTCTATGACGGCGAGGTGCCGGCCGCCGGCATCGTCACCGGCATCGGCCGCATCCACGGCATTGAGTGCATGGTCATCGCCAACGACCCGACGGTGAAGGGTGGCACCTACTACGGCCTGACGGTGAAGAAGCACGTCCGCGCCCAGGAGATCGCCCTGGAGAACAACCTGCCCTGCGTCTATCTCGTCGAGTCCGGCGGCGCCAACCTGCCGCAGCAGGACGAGGTGTTTCCCGACCGCGACCACTTCGGGCGCATCTTCTACAACCAGGCCAACATGTCGGCGGCCCGCGTGCCGCAAATCGCCGTCGTCCATGGAAGCTGCACCGCCGGCGGCGCCTACGTCCCGGCCATGTCCGACGAGAGCATCATCGTCAAGAACCAGGGCACCATCTTTCTTGGCGGCCCGCCTCTGGTGAAGGCGGCGACCGGCGAGGTGGTGTCGGCCGAGGACCTGGGCGGCGCCGACGTGCACACACGCACCTCAGGCGTCACCGACCACTACGCCCTCGACGACGGCCACGCGCTGGCCATCGCCCGGCGCGTCGTCGCCAACCTCAACCGCGACAAGCAGCCCGGCCTCACCGTCCGCGAGCCCCGCGAGCCGGCCTACGACCCGCGCGAGATCTACAGTGTCGTGCCGACCGACCTGAAGAAGCCTTACGACGTCCGCGAGGTCATCGCCCGCATCGTCGACGGCTCGGACTTCCATGAGTTCAAGCAGCTCTACGGCACGACGCTGGTCTGCGCCTTCGCCCACATCTTCGGCTATCCCGTCGGCATCATCGGCAACAACGGCATCCTGTTCTCGGAGTCGGCCCTGAAGGGCGCGCATTTCGTCGAGCTGTGCAGCCAGCGCGGCATCCCCTTGATCTTCCTCCAGAACATCACCGGCTTCATGGTCGGCTCAAAGGTCGAGGCCGGCGGCATCGCCAAGGACGGCGCCAAGATGGTGACCGCCGTCGCCTGCGCGCGGGTGCCCAAGTTCACGGTCATTGTCGGCGGCTCGTTCGGCGCCGGCAACTACTCCATGTGCGGGCGCGCCTACGCTCCCCGGTTCCTGTGGATGTGGCCCAACGCGCGCATCTCGGTGATGGGCGGCGAGCAGGCGGCCGGCGTGCTGTCGACGGTCAAGCGCGACGGCCTCGAAGAGCGCGGCATCGACTGGCCGGCCGACGAGGAGACCGAGTTCCGCAAGCCCATCCTCGACCAGTACGAGACCCAGGGCCATCCCTACTACGCCAGCGCCCGACTGTGGGACGACGGCATCATCGATCCGGCCGAGACGCGCACCGTCCTCGGACTCGGCATTTCGGCGGCCCTGAACGCGCCCGTCGAGAAGACCACCTTCGGCGTGTTCCGGATGTAGGCAGGGGACGCGCCGTGCAGCTTCAGTTCGTCGGGAGCGGGGATGCCTTCGGGTCGGGCGGCCGGTTCAACACCTGCTTCCACGTCACCGGCGAGAGCGTCAACTTCCTCATCGACTGCGGCGCGTCGTCGATGATCGCGATGAAACGGCTCGGCATCGACCCCAACGCCATCGAGACGATCCTGATCACCCATTTCCACGGCGACCATTTCGGCGGCATCCCGTATCTGATGCTCGACGCCCAGTTCTTCTCCAAGCGCACGGCGCCGCTGACCATCGCCGGACCGCCGGGCCTGTCGACCTGGTACCCGCGGGTCATGGAAACGACGTTTCCGGCTTCGACCACCGTCGCGCCGAAGTTCGACCTTGACCTCGTCGAGTTGGAGCCGGAGGAGGCGCGGACGCTGGGGCCGATCACGGTGACGCCCTTTGCGGTCAACCACGGCGCCGGTGGTGCCGGGCCGTTCTACGCCTACCGCATCGCCGTCGGCGGCCGCATCCTCGCCTACACCGGCGACAGTGAGTGGACGGACACGCTGATCGATACCGGGCGCGGCGCCGATCTCTATGTCTGCGAGGCCTACTTCCGCGACAAGGCGGTGCGCCTGCACCTGACCGTCGCCGCCATCGAGGCGCATCTGGACGCGATCAGTCCCAAGCGGCTGGTGCTGACGCATATGAGCGACGACGTCCTCGCCCACCTCGGCGAGATCGGCCACGAGGTCGCCGAGGACGGCATGGTCGTGGAGTTCTGAGGACGATGGAGATGACAGACAGAAGCCGGCCCATTCCGAGAGGTTGTCGTCGCCTCACCCTGTCGGCGGCGCTGGTGCTCGCCATCGGTGCCATGGAGGCCCATGCGCAACGCGACGATGATGACGACGCGCCGATGTCGGGTCAGCCCATACCCGCCGAGCCGCTTCCGATGCTCGACTACAAGGTCGGCAAGGGCGCGGTGCTGACCAGCGGGACCGAAGACGGCGTCGGCGCCGAGATCACCGGCTTCATCCGCCTCGACAAGCCGGGGCTCTACTTTTTCGCGGTCGAATCCAACGACGGCGTGCGGATCACCTTGGGTGGCGCCAGGGTGCTGGACGATCCGGACGTGCACGGCGACCGGTTCTCCGACCCGGCCCAGGTCGAGATCGCAGAGCCGGGCTGGTATCCGCTGCACATCGACTACTTCGAACGAAAGAACACCTCGACCCTCAAGCTGCACTGGCTGGAGCCCGACTCGGACGGCGGTACCATGCCCCTCGTGCCGGCAGAGGTCTTCGCCCACGGAAAGACGACGAAATGACGGCAGACACGGTCCTTGTCGACGTCGACACGCACGGTGTCGGCTGGCTCACCCTTAACCGCCCGGAGGCGCACAACGCCTTCGACGATGTGCTGATCGCGCGGCTGACCGAAGCGCTGGAGGGCCTCGGCGCCAATCCGGATGTGCGCGCCGTAGTGCTGGCCGCCAACGGCAAGTCGTTCTCGGCGGGCGCCGATCTCGGCTGGATACGCCGGGTCGCCGAGTACACCTTCGAACAGAATGTCGACGACGCGATGGCATTGGCCCGCATGCTGCGCACCCTGGACCGGCTGCCCAAGCCGACCATCGCTCGTGTGCAAGGGGCGGCCCTGGGCGGCGGTGTGGGCCTCGTCGCCGCCTGCGACATCGCCGTCGCTGCCGACACCGCGACCTTCGCGCTGACGGAGGTCAAGCTGGGCCTCGTGCCCGGCGCCATCAGCCCCTATGTCATCGCCGCCATCGGCGCCCGTCAGGCGCGCCGCTACTTCCTCACCGCGGAACGGTTCGACGCGGCGCGCGCATCGGACCTGGGGCTCGTGCATCTCGTGGCGCCGGCGGAACAGCTCGGGCCCGCCGTCGACAATCTGCTGGAGACCATCGCGGCCAACGGGCCGCAGGCCATGGCCGCGGCGAAGAACCTGGTTTTTGCCATCGCCGGGCGGTCCATCAACGAAGAGGTGATGCGCGAGAGCGCCGAGCGCATCGCCCGCGCCCGCGCGTCCGACGAAGGCCGCGCCAGGGTACAGGCCTTCCTCGACCGGCGGCGCGGAGGCTGACCGTGAGCCGCATGTTTTCCAAGATCCTTATCGCCAACAGGGGCGAGATCGCCTGCCGGGTGATGCACACGGCGAAGCGGCTGGGCGTCGGTACGGTGGCCGTCTATTCCGATGCCGATATGGGGGCGCGTCATGTCGCCCTGGCCGACGAGGCCTATCGCGTCGGCCCGGCCGAGGCGGCCGAAAGCTATCTCGTCGCCGAGCGCGTCCTCGCCGCCGCCCAACGGGCCGGCGCCGAGGCCATCCACCCCGGCTACGGGTTCCTCTCCGAAAATGCCGATTTCGCCGACGCCTGCGCCGCCCGCGGCGTCACCTTCATCGGTCCCTCCGCCGACGCCATCCGCGCCATGGGCTCGAAGAGTGCGGCCAAGGCGATCATGGAGACGGCGGCGGTGCCGGTGGTCCCCGGCTATCACGGAGAGCGCCAGGAACTCGCCGTCCTCTCCCAGGCCGCCGAGGAGATCGGCTATCCGGTGCTGATCAAGGCCTCCGCCGGCGGCGGCGGCAAGGGCATGCGGGTGGTCGAAACCGCGGACGGACTGGAGGACGCCGTAGCCTCGGCCCGGCGCGAGTCCGCCGCCGCCTTCGGCGACGAGCGGCTGCTGATCGAGAAATATCTGGCCCGGCCGCGCCACGTCGAGATGCAGGTGTTCGCCGACACCGCCAGCAACGCTGTCCACCTGTTCGAGCGGGATTGCTCAGTGCAGCGCCGCCACCAGAAGATCATCGAGGAAGCACCGGCGCCGGGCCTCGACGGGGCGCTTCGCCGCCGCATGGGCGAGGCGGCGGTGGCGGCGGCACGGGCCATCGGCTACGTCGGCGCGGGGACCGTCGAGTTCCTGCTTGGCGACGACGGCGCCTTCTACTTCATGGAGATGAACACGCGCCTCCAGGTCGAGCACCCGGTCACCGAGTTCATCACCGGCCTCGACCTCGTCGAGTGGCAGCTTCGTGTCGCTGCCGGCGCGTCGCTGCCACTGGATCAGGATTCGGTCACCGCCCGCGGTCACGCGTTCGAAGCGCGGATCTATGCCGAGGACCCGAACCGCGACTTCCTGCCAGCGACGGGGACGCTCCGCCACCTGCGGTTCCCCGCCGAGGGACCGCACGTGCGCGTCGATACCGGTGTCCGCGAGGGTGACGCCATCGGCATCCACTACGACCCGCTGATCGCCAAGCTCATCGTCTGGGACGAGGACCGTGCCCAGGCCCTCGCCCGCATGCGCCGGGCCCTGGCCGACGTCCAGGTCGTCGGTCTGGCGACCAACACGGGATTCCTTGCGTCCCTCGCCGGCCATCCGGCGTTCGCCGGCGGCGACCTCGATACCCACTTCATCGACCGCCACCGGGGCGACCTGTTCCCCGACGCCCGACCGGTGCCGGCGCGCATCCTGGCGCTGGCCTGCCTCGACGTGCTTTTGCGGCGCGATGCCGAGGCGCGGGCCGCCGCCGAACGCTCGGCCGATCCCTACAGCCCCTGGCACGCCACCGACGGCTGGCGGCTCAACGACGACAACTTCCACATCCTCACCTTCCTCGACGGCAAGGTGCGCACCGCCGTCCTCGTTCACTACCGGACCGGACATGTGCTGCTGGAGATCCCCGGCACTGCGCCGATGACCGCGAGCGGCGAGATCGACGCACGGGGCGACCTGATTGCCGACCTGGACGGCGCGCGCACGCGGGCCACCGTGGTGCGCCACGGCGATGACCTGACCATTATCGAAGGCGGCGTCAGCCACCGCCTGACCATCGACGATCCCGCCGCCCGTGCCGAGGCCCAGGAGGCGGCGGCCGGCGGCCTCACCGCGCCGATGCCGGGCAAGGTCATCGCCATCGCCGTTTCTGCCGGCGACACGGTCACCCGCGGAGCGACGCTGATGGTGCTGGAGGCGATGAAAATGGAACACGCCGTCACCGCGCCCGCCGACGGCACCGTCGCCGCCGTCCACTACGCCGTTGGCGAGCAGGTGGAGGAGGGCGCCGAGTTGGTCGCCTTCGACAGTGACGCCGGCTGACGCGGCGGACTTCGGCTTCGAACGTGACGTTGGATTGGCTCGACAGGTTCCCCGCCTTTGGCGGGCTTGAGGCGCAGGCAAGGGAACTCCTTCGCACTTCGGTCCGGCGGGTTTCATTGCCGGCCGGAGAGGCCGTGTTTCGTGCCGGGGCGCCGTGCGGCGGCTACGTTTTGGTCATCTCAGGAAGCGTTCGGGTGCAGATGGTCGCGGAGTCCGGCCGCGAGATCGTCCTCTACCGGGTCGAGGACGGCCAGACCTGCATTCTCACAACGGCGTGCCTGATGGCCGGCGAGAACTACGCCGCCGATGCCGTCGCAGAGACCGATGTCGACGCGGTCCTGATCGGCGCCACCGACTTCCATAGGCTGCTGTCGGAGTCCGCCGCGTTTCGCGGGTTCGTGTTCGCATCCTACGGAACCCGCCTTGCCGATCTGATAGCGTTGATCGACGAGGTCGCGTTCCGACGCATCGACGTGCGCCTTGCCGAGTTCCTGATGGGCAAGAAGGATGAGAGAGATCACCTGGACATCACTCACCAGGCACTGGCGGTCGAACTGGGCTCGGCGCGTGAGGTGGTCAGCCGCCAGCTCAAGGATTTCGAGCGTCGAGGCTGGGTGACGCTCGGACGGGGCCAGATCAAGGTGTCGGACGCAAGTGCGCTGACGCAGTTTGTCGCCGCTTTCGCTCGGTGACCAAGTCACAGACGCGGCGTTCCTGCGCATGGTCTTCTTGCGATCAATTCGTCGATCGTTGTCGCAACTGGAGCCTATGCCATGCAACGCAATGTCGGAAATCTCGACCGCATCCTGCGGATCGTCGCGGGGATCGTCTTGATCGCCATCGTTTTTGTCGGCCCGCAGACGCCATGGGGCTGGATCGGACTGGTGCCGCTGGTCACCGCGTTCGTCGGCTGGTGCCCGGCCTACCGTCTCCTGGGCATCCGGACCTGCCCAGTGGAAAAGGCCGCGTAGCCAGCCTCTTCCGCCCGCTCTTGCGACGGGACGCGGGGCCGGCGACGGCCCCGCTCTCCGGCGAACGTCCGCCTCGATCTTCGATCACACGTTGATCTGAATCCACCCCCACCGTTTCGGCTGGCGGCATTAACGCCGCTGGCCTCTACCGTTCGACTTCACGCAGCCAGCATCTCGGGGACGCCACGAACGTTTCCGGACGGCGCCCGGCTACATCGAACGATTCATCGGCACGCTTAACAACGCGCCCGTGGCGGGGTATCTATACCGCATCATGGAAAACCGTGCGGGTGTATGACCGGCCCCGGGCCGCGACGAGAACATGCCGCCCCAGGATCAGAACATCGCCTATGACTTCTCGCGCTTGCAGGTGCTCCTCGTCGAGGACTGCGCGCCGATGCGCAAGTTATTCAAGAACGTCCTCCACGCGCTCGGCATGAAGCGGGTGGTCGAGGCCAAGGACGGGACGGATGCCTTGCAGGCCCTGGACGGCTATTTCGCCGACGTCATCTTCGTCGACCAGGAAATGACGCCCATGAACGGCACCGATTTCGTCCGCGAGGTACGGGCCGGGACCGACGGCATCAACCCGTTCACGCCCATCATCATGGTCTCGGGCCACACCGAGGTCTCGCGGATCCTCGCCGCCCGCGACGCCGGCGTCACCGAATACCTGGCCAAGCCGATCTCGGCCAAGCTGGTCCTCTCGCGGCTTCGGTCGGTGGTCGAAAACCCGCGGCCCTTCATCCGCACCGAGGACTTCTTTGGACCCGACCGCCGGCGCCGGCAACTGCCGTTCGAGCACGCCGAGCGGCGCAAGAAGCCCCACGAGTACGTGGGGCCGTTCCGTCAGAGCCCCCGCTAAGCCGATGCGCCTGCCCTCGAAGGTCAAGATCGTCGAAGTCGGCCCCCGCGACGGGCTCCAGAACGAGCCGGGCACGGTGCCGGTGGATGTCAAGGTGGCGTTGATCGAGCGGCTCGCCGAGGCCGGTACGCCGGTCGTGGAGTCGGGGAGTTTCGTGTCGCCGAAGTGGGTGCCGCAGATGGCCGACACGGCCGATGTCCTGGCCGCGATCACGCGGCGGCCGGGGACGGTCTATCCCGTGCTCACGCCCAATATGACGGGCCTGCGCAAGGCCATCGACGCCGGCGTCGAGGAGGTCGCCATTTTCGGTGCCGCCTCCGAGACCTTCTCACAGCGGAACCTCAACTGTTCCATCGCCGAAAGCCTCGACCGGTTCGCCGAGGTCGCCTCGGCGGCGGAGAATGCCGGGATACGCGTGCGTGGGTATGTCAGCTGCGTCCTCGGCTGCCCCTACGAGGGCGACATCGAGCCCGCCGCCGTTGCCGCCGTCGCCGAACACCTCAGCGGGCTTGGCTGCTACGAGATATCCCTCGGCGACACCATCGGCGTCGGAACCCCGGCCAGGGCGCAGGAGATGGTCGACGAGGTCGCGCGGGTCGTGCCCATCGAGAGTCTTGCGGCGCACTTCCATGACACCTATGGCCAGGCCCTGGCCAACATTCTCGCCGTCCTCGAACGCGGTGTCGCCACCATCGACTGCTCGGTCGCCGGCCTCGGCGGTTGCCCCTATGCCCGCGGCGCCTCGGGCAACGTCGCCACGGAGGACGTGCTCTACATGCTGAACGGCCTGGGCATCGGCACGGGCGTCGACCTGGATGCTGTGGCCGCCGCCGGACTGTTCATCTGCGGGGTGCTCGGCCGTGAGCCGTCGTCCAAGGTTTCCCAGGCCCTGTCCGCGCACCTCCGCTGATGGTTCTTCATCTGATCAAGCTCGCGGTCGGTGTGGACGATGTCGACCACCTCGCCGAACTCCAGGCCCGGCGGCTGGCACAGGCCCGCGCCGAAAACCGGGCGCCGGTGCTCCGCCACGTCACCCGCCATGCCCCGCGGCGGGGGGAGGAGCTTCTGGAGGGCGGCTCGCTCTATTGGGTCATCCGGGGCTGGGTGCGGGTCCGCCAGCGATTGGTCGACCTCGATCCCGTGGTCGGCGAGGGCGTGCGCCGCTGCGCCTTGGTCCTCGATCCGGTGCTGGTGCGGACCGTGCCCAGGGCGCACCGGCCGTTCCAAGGCTGGCGCTATCTGCCGGAAGCGAAGGCGCCGCCGGACGCGGCCGATGCCAGCGGTGCCGCCGACGTCCCCGAGCACATGGCGGCCGAACTGAGAGAACTGGGACTTCTTTAGATGAGTGAGCGGACGTTCAAGGGGGTATTTCCCTATCTGGTTTCGCCGATGGACGATCGCGGCGCGGTGAAGACCGAGGTGATGGGGCGGCTGATCGACCACGTCATCGACCGCGGCGTGCACGGGCTGACGCCGCTCGGCAGTACGGGCGAGTTCGCCTATCTCACCTGGGACCAGCGGGTCCAGGTGGTCGCGGCGACCCTGGACGCCAACGCCGGGCGCGTGCCGGTCACCGCCGGCATCGCGGCGACGACAACCGCGGAAGCCTGCCGGCAGGCGGCGGCCTTCGAGGCCATGGGGGTCGACGGCATCGTCGCTGTCATGGACGCCTATTTCCCCATACCCGAAGACGGCGTCGTCGCCTATTTCACCGCGGTTGCCGAGGCCGTGTCGTGCCCCGTGGTCATGTACACCAATCCCAACTTCCAGCGCTCCAACCTGACGCTCTCCGCCATCGACCGCCTCGCCGACGTTCCCAACATCCGCTACATCAAGGACGCCTCGACCAACACGGGCCGGCTGCTGTCGATCATCGGGATGGCCGGGGACCGGTTGCAGGTCTTCGCCGCGTCGTCGCACATCCCGGCGGCGGTGATGCTCATCGGCGGCGTCGGCTGGATGGCCGGACCGGCCTGCCTGATCCCGGCCGAGAGCGTCCACCTTTACGACCTCTGCGTGGCCGGCCGCTGGGCCGAGGCCATGGAGGTGCAGCGCCGCCTGTGGCGGGTCAACCAGGTCTTCGCCAAGTATTCCCTCGCCGCCTGCATCAAGGGCGGACTGGAGATGATGGGGTTCGACGTCGGCCCGCCGCTCGCTCCACAGCCGGCGCTGGACGACGCCGGCCGTGCGGAAGTACGCCGAGCCCTGGAGACCGCGGGCGTCCTGTAACGCGGTCGGCCGGCTTTAACGATGGGGAGAAAACGGTTGCAAACCTTTGATCTTGGTGATCGAATACGGCTCTCGGGCGGCAGTTCCGTGTTGCCGGACGAGGTTGGTGGTTGCTTCGGGGACGCCGCGCTGGGTCGGCGGGCCACGGGGTGGCGAGGACGCAGGATCGGGAGGCCGCTGCCGTGATGACCCCCGCAGACGATCACGAGGTCATCAATCCGCCGCATAAGCTGGCCGCCAAGGTCGGTACCGGCGGACCCGGCGCGGTGACGCCGGAGGTCCTCGAACAGGCCGAGCAGGTCATCGTCGGCATGACCGACAACTACCTCGAATGGGTCGAGCGGGACCTGGAGTCCCTGGACGTCGCCTTTCGCAAGCTGGAAGCCGAGCCGGACAAGGCCGACGAGCACGTCAAGGCCATTTTCGGCATCTCCCACGACGTCAAGGGCCAGGGAGGCAGCTTCGGGTACCTACTGATGACGGCCATCGGCAACGAGCTGTGCCGCTTTATCGAAGCGCGCGAGGAGTCCATCGGCCCCGGCGATGTCGAGGTCATCCGCCTGCACATCGATGCCATGAAGGTGGTGATTGGCGACCGCTTGCGCGGCGACGGCGGCGACAGGGGCGAATCGCTGCTAATCGGCCTGCAACAAGTGATCGACAAAGTCACCAAGGGCTGACTGCGGCGTGGCGCCCATGGCCTTCTCCGGGCGCACGCCGCGCCGCCTGGCGACTCTCCTCCTGTTCGTTTCCATCGCCGCGGCAGCGTATTTGGGGTTCCGTGCCACGCGGCCGCCCATTCCCGAGGACAGCGACCTGACGGCCATCGAGCGGGTCCGCTCGGTGATGATCCTGCGTCACCTGCTGGCCGAGGCCGAGGCGGGCGACGTCGAGGCCCGATACTACCTCGGGCGCATGGCCGCGCGGGGCGACGGGGTGCCGCGGTCGGTGGACCAGGCGATTCGCTGGCTGCGCCCCGCGGCGGAAAAGGGGCACATCGGCGCACAGGTCGAACTGGGCCGGGCCTTGCTGTCCGGGAACGGTGCCGGACCGGACGCGGCCGAGGCGGCACGGTGGTTCCGGGTTGCGGCCGAGGGGGAAAACGCCGAAGCGCAGGCGACGTTGGGGCTGATGCTGTCGATGGGAAGGGGCGTCGAACAGGACCTCATCGAAGCCGCGGACTGGTACCGGCGCGCCGCGGACCAGGGCCATCCGGTGGCGATGACCGAACTGGCCGGGCTCTACGTTCTCGGTGCCGGCGTTCCCCACGATCCGGCGGCTGCGGCACAGCTGTTCCAGGCGGCGGCCCAGCGCGGCCATGCCAAGGCCGTCACCGAACTGGGGCGGCTGTATCTCACGGGCACCGGCGTCCGGCGCGATCCCGGAGAGGCCCGGCGTCTGTTCGAAACGGCGGCGGAGGCCGGCGATGCCCGCGCTTTGTTCAACCTCGGCATGCTGTATTGGAGCGGCACCCTCGGCCGGCGGGACGCGGTCATGGCGGCGCATTGGTACCGGCGGGCGGCCGAGCACGGGATCGCGCTGGCCCAGGCGCGTCTCGGGGTCATGCACGAGACGGGCGAGGGGGTCGACCGGGACCCCGAAGCGGCCTATCGCTGGCTGCTGACCGCGGCGCGGACCGCGACCGAGGAGTGGCTGCAACGCCAATCCCTGAACCGCGCCCAGTCGGTGGCCCGTGAACTGACGCCGGACCAGCGGGCCTGTGCCGAGGAGGCCGCACGGCAGTGGCGGCCAGGGCGGCGATAAGGCGCTACCGACCGGTGGGGATCCGGTCGCGGAAATCCGTCAGCCACGCCAACCGTGCCTCGAGCATCCCGATGTCGTGGTCCAGCCACGGAATCAGATAGCCGTTGTCGCCGGCGCGGTGCTGGCGCAGGTCGTCGAGGCGCGCCAGTTCCTGTTCGCACGCTTCGACCAGAAGGTCGGCCTGCGCGTACTGGTCGGGGAGATCCAGCAGGTGCAGGAACCGGAACTTCAAGGCGATGATGAGGTTGTTCAGCTCGGTTGCCGCGGCACGGACGTTGGCGGTCAGCAGAACGCGGGTTTCGTCGCGGCCCGCGTCCGTAACATGCAGCAGCGCATCCTCGCGGTCTCCCGCCGATTCGACCAACCCTTCGTACTTTAGCAGTTCGATCGAATGGCCCATGACCTCGGGCGACGGTCCGATGACGTGACTGACGAAGTGCCGCACGCTGGTCGCCAGGGCAGCGTAGGTCAAGGGTTCCAGCGCGAGCGTGCCCAGGGCGCAGAGCCGGATGGCTTCCTTGGGCGTCAGCGTGTTGTCGGAAAACATGGCACCGATTGCCGATCACGGTCCGTATCGCCTGTCGAGGCTAGCGCATCGGCCGGCCCGTTTGAACCGTTGTGATGGCCGGTCGGCCGAAGTCCAGGGAACCGAAGCCACCGGGTGGCCGCGTGTAGCCGACGATTCGGGCGCCACGGAGAGTTGAATGCCCGGCCCATTTCGCATATCCTTTCAGGAGGAGGATCTGTCGTCCTGCGGGCCACCGTGCCCCCAGGCAGCAGGGAAGAGAGCGGAGCGGTGACGAACGACGCGGTCGTTGGAAGCGTCTCGGAAGACGCGGAGCCCCGTGCGGGCGAGCAGCGCTGGCTTGGCCAGCTTTTGTGCGGGGTTTCGGCGCTGACCACCCTCGGGATCGTCGCGCTCGTCTCGGTTTACCTGATGTCGGCTGCTGTCGATACCTCGACCGTGGCCGAGGGTGCCGAGTCCCTGGACAAGTTCTCCACCGCCGCGGGTGCCGAAGAAAAAGACTGATTTTCCAGCGCGTTAATCGTTTTTCGGACCGCCGCCTCGTGCGGCGGTTGTCGTTTTCGGGCGGGCCGAATGGCATCGCTCGGGTCCTCTCCTCGAAACCCGGAACGAAACGGGACCACGTATCTGTGACCGCGGTCACTGCCGACCCCCCGGCGCGCCGGCCATAATCACACACAATTTTCGTGTGGAATTATGTGTGCGCCGCTTTCAACGGGGGGGCACGATGCGACGACTGCAAGCTTGGTCATCTGGGCACGCCGGTGGCGCTCGCGGCGCCGGCTCGGCGCGGCCGTCCGGGCCGACCTCGCCCTGGCCTGCAGCCTGTGCCTCGGAACCCTGGAGGCGGACGCAGGACCCATCGACCCCGCGACGGATGTGGCCGCCGGTCCCGAGGGATTTCTGGTCGATACCCTGGCGGCAAGCGTGCCGGGGCTGACGCGCCTCGCCGACGGCGCGGACGAGGTGTGGACCGCGCCGGCATTCGGTTCCACGATCGAGGTGCGGCCCATCATTCGCCACGCCGGCTACGCCAACGAGTTCGGCATCGCCGCACCCGGTGGCACCGGCCCCGGAGCGTTTCACGCGCTGTTCACCGCTCCCGGACCCTCCGATTGGGAGGCCATGGACCTCCCGTGGCTCGACCTCGGGGCGATCCTAATGCCGGGCGAGGCGTTCGTTTTCGGCATCCGCACGCCGCACTACACGGTGCTGTCCTAGGCCGACGCCAATGCCGACGGGCTGGACCATATGGCCACGTGGTTCGATGCCGACACCGCGGGGCGGTTCTTCCTCGGCTTCGAAGATACCCTGGGCGGGGGAGACCGGGACTTCAACGACCTCGTCGTCGAAGTCCGGTACATCGAGCTGTCGCCGGAGCCCGCGACGGTGGCCGAACCCCGATCGGCTGCACTGTACGGGTTGGGTCTTGCCGTGGTCGTCCTGATGCCGACGGTCCGTCGGCTTCGGTTCCGTTTTATAGGCAATTAGTGGATATCAACCGCCTCAGGCCGCAGATTGGACTTGATCTGGCACACGAATACTTTTTCGGCTAAGGTTCCAACCGTTACCCTTATTGGACGATTTCTTGGGGAATTGAAGGTCACCTCCATGCCGTTGACGGCGCGCCCGTCCCACCGAGTCCTGTTCGCGCATTCGTCATGGGCGCGGCGTGCCGCAGACGTGCGCGGCGGACCATCTCCGGAGAGCGGTCGTGGCCAAGCCCGCTAGCGGTCTTCTCGCCGACGCGCTGGCCGCGTGCCGGGGCGGGTTCGCCGCCCTCGCGCTGTTCACCTTCGGCATCAACCTTCTGATGCTGACCGCGCCCCTCTACATGATGCAGGTGTTCGACCGCGTGCTGCTCAGCCGCAGCGCCGAAACCCTGATCCTGCTGACGCTGATCGCGTGCTTCGCACTTCTGGTCATGGGCGGACTGGATGCGTGCCGCGGGTTCCTGATGGTGCGGATCAGCGACTGGCTCGACCGCCGCCTTGCCGGGGTGCTGCTGGCCGACAGCATCGGCGTGCCGCTGCGCAGCGGCGGCGAGGCGTCGGTGCAGTCGTTGCGTGACCTGTCGACGTATCGCACTTTCCTCACCGGGCCAGCGATGTTCCCGATCCTGGACGCGCCGTGGTCGCCGATCTTCATCGGCGTGATCTTCCTTCTGCATCCGACGCTGGGCTGGGTGTCCCTGTTCGGCGCCGCCGTGCTGTTCGTCCTCGCCATCGCCAACGAGCGGGCGACCGCTACGTTGCTGCAGAAGTCCAGCGTCGCCTCGATGCTGGCCATGCGCTAGGCTGAGACCGCGGCCCGCAACGCCGACGTCATCGAGGCCATAGACATGATGCCCAACCTGCTCCACCGGTGGGGGCGGCAGCACAACGCCGGCCTCGACCTCCAGGCGCGGGCAAGCTATCGGAGCGGTGCGATCTCGGCGTCGTCCAAGGTGATCCGGCTGATGCTCCAGGTCGGCATCATGGGCGCGGGCGCCTGGCTGGTCACCCAGCAGGAGTTGTTCCCCGGCGGCATGATCGCGGCCTCCATTCTGATGGGGCGGGCGCTGGCCCCGGTGGAACAGGCCATCGGGTCCTGGCGTTCGGCGGTCGCCGCACGCAACGCCTACCGGCGCATCAAGAAGCAACTCGCGCAGGCGCCGCTCCCCGACCCGGCGATGCGGCTGCCGGCCCCCGAGGGCCGGCTCAGCATCGAGAACGTGGCCTATGCCTATCCGGGCGCCGAGCATCCCGTGCTGCGCAACGTGACCTTCGAGCTGGAGCCCGGCGAGGTGCTGGGCCTGATCGGACCGTCGGCGGCGGGCAAGAGCACCTTGGCGCAGCTCCTCGTCGGCAACATCCGCCCCGCCGTCGGTCACGTTCGGCTCGACGGCGCCGACATGGCGAAGTGGCAGCCCGAGGACAAGGGGCGATACATCGGCTACCTGCCCCAGGACGTCGAGCTGTTCAGCGGCAGGGTGCGCGACAACATCGCCCGCATGGCCGATGACGATTCACCGGCACCGCTTATGCACATGGTTCCGGTTGCGAGATTCGGCCACCAGATATTGCGGTTGAGGCTCGGGTGTTGAACGGTTAGAATG
>Ga0209458_1000260_pt1 | contig 22156 bp, 34 predicted proteins | sample WorMetLIZAISLAND_FD_187411 | JGI IMG/M metagenome (GOLD analysis project Ga0209458, IMG submission 187411) | Marine gutless worms symbiont microbial communities from Max Planck institute for Marine Microbiology, Germany - Inanidrilus manae... ...
TCAAAATACTCGCGCGCCGCATCGTCCGTCGAGAAGCGGCGCATAATCTCTAAAAGAGTCAAGTCATTATCACTAGACATGCCCCTTTATACGCCCGACGATTGGTGTCGTCAAGTACATAATTGCGCATCGAAATGATCTCCAACACCAAATCTCTCTCCCTGCAAAAACACACGGCGATTGAATGCCTCATCTGAAATTGATGTTGAAATCCGGTTTCCCCCCCACCAGAACTGCCACTTTTTACCCTTATCGAAGACGGGGGAACGCAAAGCTAAAACAGCAGGAATTGTATATGATTCTAACCTTTCTTCTTCCGTCTCACTTTCAAGTACGTCAAACGAACCAGACTTGAATTCACTTTGCGTGAGTTTCATGATTGCTTTTCCTTTCTCACGTACTTCTACGGCATCAATCCCTTCATACTGCAACGGCTCAACAATCCCACGTTGAGCAGACCTAACCTTGAGGGAAGTGAACAAATGGTATACGGGGGCTTCAATCTCAATCGTGCTTTCATCGTCCGTGATAGATATTCTGTACTTATCGGACCCATCGGGTAATGGTATTCTTTCTTTCCGCCCAATTTTACGGCCCCGTTTACACTTGAGAACCCCAAATAAACTACCCTCGACAGCAATCGTACCAGTACTTATCAATCCAAACGCTCCCTCTAAGCCGACCAGGAGCGTACGCACGTGCTCACTCCGTCAACGGCTACGCCGTCCTCCAGTCGCTGCGCTCCTTGCGGCCCCTGCGGGGTGACTTCCGTTCCACTCCCGGTAAGTGTCGGCTCCGAGGGAATGTCGCTTCGTCTCACCAAGGGAATGTTTCGCTTTAGCAAGAAGGAGGCCCTTATACATAGATTAAAATTATTATCTTATAATGATAAATTTAATCTATTATCTAGTGGAAGACTTATATATAAATACAATTTATATTTAAATAATATCTATAAAGTGTGCGTGGTGATACCGAGGGGTCTTCGGGGTCGGGGCGTGAGATCGGCTGTTGGGGCATGCCCCCCCTTTGCGAGCGGCTGAAAATCGAAGATGGTCGGCACGTTTTTATGATTCGCTTTTGTTTTTGAGAAAATGAAAGCGATATAATAAGGTTTGTGTTAATAGGTGATTGTTGATATAACATACTAATTTTATTCACTTTTATTTAAAAAGAACCACTATCGCTTTCGCGCAAAAAGAATATGATCTTTTGATCGATAAAAAAGACCCGGTACTATCCTTTCTAGCCGTCCACGATACGTTGTTAGAAGCACGCATGGAAGAATTGGAATCCGACATGCAAGCCAATATGCGGCGTATAACGAATGAGTATCAGGATCGGGCGAAGGGATTAGCAGAGAGAATGATTGGTGATGTGGTGCGGAAGATCGCCGCTGAGGGGCAGGAAATTCAGAATGGAATGCTGCGCCTGCGGCAACAGGAACAAACCGAAATCAGAAAATTGGTGAGGACGATGAAATTGGTTTCTGGTATCGTGTTCGCAGCATCCTTCATTTCGTCTGTGGCGATGATGACAGCCTTTTTTATGACATAGGTGCTCTCTATTCTAGAATGGACGCTTCATAGGTTAGCTGTCATGTAACTCTACTCATACCTTGTGGGCGCTTTATGAAAGTTACGTTTTCTCTCAAATGGACCGGGCTGATTTCGTTAATTGCAATTCCTGTCTTTATCATCCCTTTCGAAATGGTCCATGCTCACGGCGGCGGACTGGATAGTTACGGATGCCATCACGACCGGAAAGCTGGCGAGCATCAGCATCACTGTCATCGGGAAAACCCCACGGACTCCGTAAGGTATAACCGCAAAGACTATCTTCCCCGCTGGGCCGATGCCGATGGGGATTGTCAGAACACGCGCCAGGAAGTGCTGATCGCGGAAAGTCGCGTGCCCGTTACACTGGGGCCTAGAGGGTGCCGTGTGATTGCCGGTCAGTGGCATGACCCGTATACCGGGCGCGTCTTCACGAATCCGCATAGACTCGATATTGACCACGTGGTACCGCTCCGGGAAGCGCACGACAGCGGAGTGGCTTCCTGGCCTCGGTCGCGCAAGCGTGCCTTTGCGAACAACGATCTTGCCAATGCCAACTCGTTGATTGCCGTGTACCGAGGCGCGAATCGCTCAAAAGGCGCCCGTGATCCGGCCTCGTGGTTGCCGAGGAATAAGGCTTACCACTGCGCCTACGTCCACGCCTGGAAGCAGGTCATGAACCAATGGGGCCTGAGTATGGACAGTGACGAAGCCGAAGCGATCAAAAAAGTGCTTGGTAACTGCCAAACCGCATCGCTTATCCACTGAAACTGCCGTTCCGCAATACCTACGCAGAGAGAATCAATCCTGATTAGTCATCGTCGTTCAGAATCTCCGAAATCCCCACCAGACCGAGGCGGGTATCGAACATAACAATTAGAGGGAATATGATGAGTACGTCTCGTGTGAAGCCAATCCGTACCGAGCAGGACTACGCCCGTGCTCTTGCTCGCGTTGATGCGCTCATGGATAGGGAGCGATCACCGGCCGAGGATGACGAGTTTGACGCGCTCGCAGCCCTCGCTGAGGCCTATGAGGACTGGCATTCTCCTGTGGATGACCCCGATCCTATTGAGGCGACCGAATTCCGCATGGGGCAACACTAGGCGAAGCCATGCCTAGGTGCTCACAGAAGGTGGTCTTCCTGTCGCGGAACAGGAAGATGAAAGAAGATGAAAAAGGAGAAGAAGGAATGGAAGGAGGGAAAAGAGGCGTTGGTACAATGCGAGTTAGGGTATCGGGACGGTATAAGGTTGGCAAAGTCCGTACTGGAGATGACGGAGGGGAAAAATTCGTTATCGGAAGGGTTGAAGCCCAGTTTAGGAGGGCGATATAATTTTCATCGCTATTGTATTACTTAAACGTGGTAGGGAAATACATAGCATTCCCGGTAGTGCTCTGATCACACTAACCGGGAAAGGCAAAGACTCAGTGACTTCGGTCACTGGGCCTTTGTTCTTTGCAGGATTGTCTCGCGTATACCTGCCTCCCCGGATCACGGGGAGGCGCGTTTGGTTTGGGGATGGATTTGGGGACGCTGTTAGTAAGTTACTATAAAGGTCATTGTATAATAATGAGATTTCCGCCTATGTTGTCGGATAGTGTACCCGGCGTGGGGTCACACTAACGACTAAAGCCAGAGCTTAAGGGCCGCCACGACGAGGCCGCCGACGGTCAAGGTTGTGGCGAACGACCACACCATGAAGCGGTCGATCCGCAGCGTCAACTCATCGAAGCGCCGATCGACGGCCCCGAAGCGCTTATCCATCTGCTCCAGGATGGTCTTGATCAGCTCGCGCTGGTGCTTGAGCTCCTCATCGATGCGCACCATGCGCTCGCGCAGCTCGATCTCGTAGACCACAGGCGGCTTTCCCAAGGACTGCTCGGCGAGCCATTCATCGAGATGACTTTTAATGTGGTCCTCGATATACGCAATGTCTTCCGTGGCGAGGTTCGGGGCGGTCATTGGCGTTTCCTTGTGGGAAGGCTTCGGGGCTTGAGCACATCACATCGCAAACCGCTTGGCAATCTCAAGCGCCTGGTGCTGGCCATAACCTGGGAAAATTGAAACAATAGGCTAAGTCTGTCCATGTAATTGGATATGGATGCACGAGTCATGCACTTCCTCCGATCCGACCTGGAGGGCCTCTCTGGGCCTCCACCTTCATGGGCCACCAAATGATAAAATGAAGTTATGATAATAGGATAAAAGCATCATTCCCTTGGTGAGACAGAGCGACATTCCCTTGGAGCCGACACCTACAGGTTTACGAGCGAGCGGAACGGAAGTCACCCCGGAGGGGCCGAAAGGAGCGGAGCGACTGGAGGACGGCGCCGCCGTTGACGGAGTGAGCACGTGCGTACTCTCCTGGTCGGCGTAGAGGGAGCGCGGCCTCCAGCAGCAGCTTGATAAGCTGAACCTAGACGGCCTTAAGGTAAGCAATGCAATGTTCCTGCGTGGGGAACATCTCAAAAATTTTATTGATATTCAATGTGTTGACTAATATATCTTATTCTTTTTTAATTATTCTCATAAAATAGGAGATCATTGGATTTACAATCCGTACAAATCTCCGTATCTCGATAAATTTAAGTCTATAAACTAGGAAATTTTATAGTGGGGAAGGAACAAACTACGGATTGCCTGATGTCATAAACAGCACTTCCCCCACGCTCTTCGACGCTCTGGGACTCCGTGGCTGGCTCGAAAAAGAAAGCGCGAAAGCCAGAGAGCGGCTCAGGAAAAAACAGAAAGCGTATGAGAAGGCATGCACCAAAAGAGGCGCAATGATGATGAATCGACTGACCACGCAAATCGCCAGAATGGCCCAAACGAATCATGCGCGCAATGCGGGCGAAAAGGCTCAGGAGAAGGCGGCCAGAAAGCAGCATACGCCCGTGCACATTGTCGGTGCCACGACCGGAACCCGCATTGACCCGGTAAGCAAATATCTCGATAAGCTCAACCCCGAAGCCAAAGCACTCATCGCGAGACTGGCGATCGACCTCAAAATGGAACACCCGGACTGGAGCCGAGATAAAATCTACCAGGAAGCCAAACGATTGCTTCCGAGCGTCTACCGAAGTCCAAAATCATTACCGACCTAGCGTTAAATCACGGGGGACATTGATCGACGAGCGGAGAACGAAACACCGCTATGGGATCCTATTACCAGCCGCTACCGAAACGGGCCGAAAGGCCCTTTTTTTTGGCTGGCTTCCGGGCGTTCACGCCAGAGTACGCAGAATAAACTGAAATAACCTCCTGCACCGGGTTCTCCTGGGAGAGTTAAGTGTCAAGTGAAAAACAAATACGTGTCATTCCTTAATCAGATTTTTATATTCAAAACTACAGCTTACCGATAATTAGCGGCCCCAACCTGTGGAAAACTCTCCACAACGGAACCTAACCCCACAATCCGTGGCACAGAGCGGCCAGTCATCAGCCATCCTGACAAGGGCACAACGGCGGAAAGTCCAACGGAAAGGTCTGCAGGAAGGAAAAATCCCAGCCGAGGGAAGCGCTCAGAGCAGAAGGTAACGCCACGGAGCCCAATTCCAGCTCACTGGAGCGAGACTTGCGTCATGGACAAAAGTTGTCCAACTCACAGCAACCCAAAAAAACAAAGTAACCATGTGATCAAATAGATTACCTATCATATTTAAAGTCGATAGTTACTAAAAATGTAACCTGATCCACGAAAATTTCATCCTCAATCTCCAATCCCTCAACGCTTTCTCGACGTCCAAACGCCCACCACGCGAATGCAACCATCAAGGCCAGCGGGTCGGTCGAGCGCAGGCGCCACCTTGTACCATCGCTTCAAGGGAAAGCGATAGTGGTTCTTTTTTAAATAAAAGAGAATAAAATAAGTATGTTATATAAACAATTACCTATTCAACACAAACCTTATTATATCGCTTTAATTTTATCAAAAACAAAAGCGAATCATAAAAACGTGCCGACCATCTTCGATTTTCAGCCGCTCGCAAAGGGGGGGAGGGCATGCCCAAACGGCCGATTTTGCAGCTTAACCCCGAAGACCCCGCTGTATCACTACACGCAATTTATAGATATTATTTGTTATATAAATAATATCTATATATCAAGCTTACACTAAATAATATATTAAATTTATCATCATAAGATAATAATTTTAATCTATAACTACCCCCCCACCAATTGTGTCCACACGGCGTCACGTTCAGCTGCAACATGAAACTCCTTCGTAAATGCGTACGGCAGGCAACGATGCACTATCTCCAGATCCTCGACGGATACGAGGTCAGGAATATTTGGCAATTGGTTCTCGGTGAGGTCGAGTCTGCTCTGATCGAAACCCTGCTCGACTACACCAACGGCAATCAAGGTCGGGCTGCACGTCTGCTTGGCATCAGCCGCTCTACCTTGCGCAAGAAGATGGCGCTTTACGAAATACAGCTGGATAGATACAAACCCAAACGCTCAGATACAATCCCTAGCGATATAAGGGAAGCGGTTAATCCGCTCCAGCGCCGATTCGACGATGCCGGACGTTCTGCACTCTCGGATTCCGCCAACGCGCGCGAACGCGCCCGCACCCGCGATTAGCGTGCGCCGGAGCGCGCTTGGCGGCGCGGTCATGGATTTTGGGAAAGCGCTGGCGGCTTTGGATCGCGACGAGCAGGCACGCAAAGCAGAGGAGGCGCAGGCGCGTAACCGCAAAGAGCTTGCGAACCTCAAAGCTCAGGTCGACCCGCACCCGGTGCTGCTGGCCGCGCGGGAGAGCGCGCTGCCGGACGGGAATGACCTGTATAGCCGGACGCGGGAGCGGCTATTGACCTGGATGGAGCGGGAGGTGAACCAGGTCGAGAACGCGCAGATCAGGCCGCAGTTTCGGGAACATCTGTCCACGCGTGTTGTCGGCCTGTTGTCCAACGTCTCGTCGGAGGCGCAAGAGATGCGGATGCGCGAAGCGCAGGTGCAAATGGATCGGTCGTTGCAGTCGCTGCAAAACCAGGTCCAATTCGCTCCGGACAGCTATGACGACGCCCGCCAGGCCGGGCTCGAACTGCTGGCGGCGAACCACCGGCGCGGCGCGCGTGGCGTTCATGGAGCAGCTCGCGCAGCAGCGTTTCGACGGCATGATCAAAAGCAGCCGGGACCCCGAACAGGTTGCGGTCATTCGTGAGGAGATGGGTCGTGAGCACTGGCGGAGCCAGCTTTCGGCGCAGGATTATGACGATTTACTGCGCGATGCCGATGCGCAGGAGACACGGCTGCGCGAGGGCGCTTACGCAGACGCGCGCGCGAAGGTGAGCGCGCTGGAAGACGCGACGGATGACTTGGTTACGGTGCCGTTTGAGCTGTTGATTTTGGCCCAAAACGCCGTATCGGTGGCTGAAGACGCGAACGCCGAAGCACGGCTGGCGCGGGTGTCGAGAAATCAAAAGCTGCTGGAGCGGCATCGGTCGGAGGGGCCGGAACGGCTCCGAGAGCGAGCTAGCGACCTCAGAGAGTCGGCAATGCGCCCGATCAACGACGACATCATGAACGCGGTCCGCGAGGCGACGCGGCATTCCGGCGGTAAGGTGTCGTTGGCCTATCTGCTCGGAACGCTGAACATGGAGTCCGGCGGTGAGCTGGGGAAGAAGACGCCGAATTTCGGAGTGGCCTCGCAGACCTCCTCGGCGATGGGCTTGTTCCAATTCACGGCAGACACCTGGATAGGTCTTGCCAATACCTACGGCGATGCCTTGGTCGCCGGGGCGGCTGACATGGATCGGGCGGCGCTGCTCGCGCTCCGGTCCGATCCCAAGATCGCCGCGCAGGCCGCGGCATTGCTGGCGGTCGAAAATAGAACCGTCATGGAGCACAGGCTTGGCCGCCGGGTCTCCGATTTTGAGCTGTATCTCGGTCATTTCTTTGGCGGAGCGCGCGCAGCGAAGTTCCTGAAGGGGCTTGTCACAGCGGCAGATACGCCAGCCGCCGCTGCTTTTTCTAAGGAGGCGGCGGCGAATCGGTCGATTTTTTATGCAAGCGACGGTCGGGCGCGTTCGCGGCGCGAGATTTACGATGCACTCGCCGAGCGGTTCTCGCGGAGCGCATGGAACCTCCAAGTCGGCGATGCGGACTATCTCGATCAGCTGACTGGTAAGACAGAGGAGCGCCTGAAAAAAAACATGATGGGCTACATCCGAGAAACCGGCATGGCGGGTGTCCCTCCGCTGACCGATCCTGGTGGGTTCGAGAAAAGAATCGAGACGGCCAGCCGGATTTCCGATCTCTGGGGCATCCCGAGCGACGAGATCGATCCGCTGGAGCCGCTCGAAGTGCAGCATTATCAGCGGGTGTTATCGGAAGACAACCCAGACGCCAAGCTGGAAGCGATGGTCGAGCTCGCGGAGCTCGGGCCACGACTGGCCCAGCGGGCCTATCGGCAGCTTGGCGTTGAGGGAGCCGTCTATGCGCATGGCGCAGGACTGATATCCGCTGGCGGGGAGCGGTCCGTCGCGTATGACATCGTGTGGGGCCGTACCTGGTTGGACGCCAACCCGGATATCGTGCGGAGCATCGGACTGTCGAGGCAAACTGTCGTCGATCTGTTCGGACCTGAAATCCAGCGGTTGGTCGGGGCCGCCGCCTCCGATCCTGGCGGCGCTGGCACCTGGCAAACCGTTATGGAGTCGGCCATCGCACACTATGCGCAAACGCACGCCCGGCGCGGCGGCGGATGGGATCGCGCCGCGTTTGAGCGGTCTCTCGACCGGGTGCTCGGTGGCACCGAAGCGTCGCCGGCCATTGCCGAGATCAACGGCGAGCTGACCGTGCTACCACCTGGCGTGTCGGAGGAAGCGGTCGAAACCTGGCTGGAGACTGCGACGGAGCAGGCGTGGATCAGCATTAATCCCGAGGCGAGGATGCCACGCTATCTGCGCGGCGATGTCACCACCGTTTCGCAGTTGCGGAACAACGCCACCTTCGAGGCGGTTGGCGGGGGACTGTATCGGGTGAAGATCGGCGGCGAGTATTTAACGACTGGCGCGGTCTCCCCGCGCGGCGTTCAGTACTACACGGTGGTGATTAAGCCAGAAATGCCCGGAACCCCGTTTGGCCGCTAAGGGTCCTCGAGGCGCGGAGCGCTGTCAACAGCTTTTTCGACACGCCAAATCCGGCTGGGAACATCGGGTCCATCGGTTCGGTCGCCTATGCGCCGAAAATCGGGTTCGCCGACAGCTTTAAACAGGCTTACGAGGTGCAATTGCGCACTGCCTCGATACGCGGTCTGGAGTGGGCGTTGGAGCAAGAGGACGAAGCCCAGGTTTCCAACTGGGGAGGTACGCCAGCAAGGGAAGTGAGCTACTGGGGCGGGGGCGCCGGCGCGCTGCCATCGACCTCCGATGCGAAGATCCCGCGGTTGCGCGAAGTCACGGATTACATCGACCTGGCGCGCTATTTCAATGCGGCCGCTGCTGACGCTGCAGGGGAGGAGTATGCAGGGATAGCGATATATTCGCTTTAACACTCGGCGCTCGTTATGGCATTACCACCAAGACAGAGATCTACGGCCGCTCAACAGCTCTAGCCGATGATATCCGTACTCAGGTTGGAACAGAGACAGACAACAACTCCTCTCAGCGCTGGCATGAGTTAGCGTTTGGTGTTAATCACCAGTTCTCGGCAGATAATGACACGCCTGACTTATTGGGGTTTGTTGAGATTTCAGCCGTTGAAAACACAGCTACGGACGGATCTGATTTTGTCTACGTAAAATCGGGACAAATTGGATTTACAACCTATCGTAGCATCGACCCCGTAGTGCTCTCCTTGACCGCCGGATATCGCTATGCAGGCAATCGGAATGTCGGTGGACAGCAGGTCGATCCAGGCGACTTAGTGTTCATCAACCCTAGTCTTGATTTCGCAGTCAATGATAAAGTTACGGTATCGGGTGGTCCATCATTCTGGTTTCGCGGACAGGATAAGATAGCGGGTGATAATGTCGGTATGTGAATTTCTCAAACCAACCTTAGTTTGGGGTTAGGTTACGCTGTCAGCAAGGATGTAACGGTATATGTCAATATATTAGCGGATATAAGCGGGGATACAGGCACCCAGTCAGGATTTAATCTAGTTTACAAAATGTGACTGCCACGAAAACTCTAACCTTGTCTATTCCGAATAGGGATTATCATGACACAAAAACTGAACGCTTTTATGCTCGGCCTGCTGCTGATGGGAGTACTGGGGCAACCTGCGCTTGCGGATATGGGTAACAGGGATCATGGGCTAAGCCCAGAGGAGCTGGCCTTCGTGTTTGGCGACCCCAACGCGGATGGTTTCGAGATCCTGTCTCCGCAGGAAATGGCGGAAATCGAAGGTAGATGGACCTTTTTAGCGCTGCGCCAAGCTTTCTATAGGGGCGCACTGCACGTTTGGACGGCTGCTCGTAGGATTGCAAGTTATTGGCCAACCCGAGTCCCAGAAAGAGCGGGTATTTGGGAATCTGGAAAATGGCGATTCAGATTGGGGAGACATGGCGCCCATCACGGTAAACCTATTCACTGGCAACTTACGTATTGGCAGAAAGGTACGAAGGGACAAGAAAGAAATATTTGGATTGAACGGCCGATTCCTAAGTCTGGCGGTAGCGGCCACTGAGACAATGAGGGTTAACACCACAGATGGACCATCTGCTTCTTTGTGGATTAGCGGGGAGGGGAGTGTACCAAAAGCCCAGGTGCAGAGTGTACTCATCTCCCTAGGGAGTACTATAGCCAGGGTTTGTCCCGAAAAGGTTTTATATGTCTCGGCAGAAATAGATATAGATTCAGAGGGCCGCGTACGACGTTTTTTTTCCGATAACCCCGGTGCTTCTCTTGTGTGGTTGAAGGCATTAAGAAGTCGTTATCTTCTATTCTTCCACCAAGAAGAAGCTTTTTTTCTATCTAAATTTAATGACCCTGCTCTCGCGGTCATTTTGTTTAATGAGATAGTAGATTACTCTTCGTATGTAGAATACGGACTCCTCGATAGGGATTGGTCCGATACAGTGCTGTTTGCTCTGAATCCAGAACATGCTCCGAGTTTTTCTTCTTATGAGTGCTTCCGACAACAACGAGACCATTTTTGTTACGGAATGGATTGTACCGCAACCTTTGACACCGATTGTTGCCCAGAATGGATGGGGTATGGTCAGGATGCTCCAGAAGAATTAAAAAATATTATTAATAATAGAAGCACATAACCATTTGATCATTAAAGATGGATGGGTCATTAAGTTCATGAGGCATGGCGGTCACCACCAGCACACCGACGGATTATACTATAGGCATTGGCAGATAACGAGGTATAAGCCTGGAAGGGAAAACTCTAATAAGAATGAGAGGAGAGCTTACATTTTATTTACGGACCAGGAAGCAAAAAACCATTTAAGTAAATCCAACCCAGTCCTGTCATAAATTCAGTAATCCAAGGGTCTAATCATGTATAAAAAACTTGCACACGAACTCGCGGAAGAGAAACTGAAAGGGTTATCGCTAGCGATAGAGATCGGATAGGGGCTTAAAGTCCATAGTTTCAACTATGATGCGCTTCGCGCACTAAAGTTATTGAAGCAATGAACACGAAAGAGAAAATTACCAACTATCTTGTTCTAAAAGAAATCACAGATAGATATGATAAGAATGATGTGTTAGAAAGAAAAATAGATTCCTTCGTTGGAATTAAAGAGCTAGATGAATTGGACCCGACCTATTTTGCTTATAGTGCTTCCATATCGTTGCAGAAAGGATTATATAACGATGACGTGTCCCCAATAGAGTTCTCGTCCCATGGACCCAATGCGCCCCCAGCGCTTGTGGACCTCGTTGCTCAAGGATGAGATATGTCGTGATCCTGGGGTTCCTGCTCTTCATCCTAGCAGCCCCCACACTACTCAGTGCGGGGGAGATCCACCTCCGCTATGAAACCTCAGCCAGCAGCCTGCCCATCAAGACCTGGAAGGACTTACGGGACGCACAGGTTGTAAAGCAGAATTTGGACGTTTCTTGTGGTTCCGCCGCCGCGGCAACAATTCTGCAATTCTTCTATGGGCGGGATATATCCGAGGAGGACATCCTCGTAGAAGTTATCGCGGCCAATCTTGCCAGTGTGGCTTCGGACTTCGAGCGCAGCATCCATTCGACGCTGATCCAGGCGGCGCTTGACGGTGCGGTATCCAGCGAAGACCTCAAACGGAACCTAGCCGCCCAAATAGAGGGCGCAATCGGGGACGGCGCTAGCCTTTCAGATATTGAGAAGCGGGTCGCCAAGGCGATCCACGACCAGCTGGAGGCCACGGCGTCTTTTGGCGACCTCAAACAAGCGGTCGAAACGTTCGGGTTTAGGGCCGTTGGGTTGTCACTCACCTTCGAGCAACTCAGGCAACTCGATATTCCGGTCATCGCGCACTTGCGCCTTCAGGGAGAGGACCATTTCTCCGTGGTGCGGGGCATCGGCCAGAATGGTTTGGTGCTGTTAGGCGATCCCGCCTGGGGAAACCGAAAGCTTGAAGCCCACCGCTTCCGTGCGGTGTGGGAGATCGGCGGAGAACCGGGCAACATTCTGGTCCTTCTGCCAAAGGACGCGGCGGTTCTCGCGCAGGCCGACCGCGACTTTTTCCAAGTCCCGAAGCTAAATGCATTGCTGCTTCAGAGGCTCCTCCTGTCGAGCGGGCCTCGGACCTGGCCTTAGTTTGGCTCCAGGGCCCAAGCTGCCGGCGTGCTGCGCGTCAAATCGCGATCCGCTTGGCAATCTCAAGCGCCTGGTGCTGGCCGACCCCGAGATAAGCCGACGTCGCTGAGACGGTGCTTTGCCCCAGGAGCTGACGCACCGCTTCTACATTGCGGGTCTGATCGTAAATTAGCGCTGCCTTGGTGCGTCTTAAGCTGTGTGAGCTGTAAATCGTGGGGTCCAGGCGAGCATAGCCCACCCACTTTTTTACCAGCGAGCGGTATTGACAGGGTTTAATTGCCTGGTTCGGGTCGCCGCGAAGCCGGGTGAACAGCGGCGACCAGGGCAACTTGTGGCTCACGTCGATCCAGTGAGCGAGCACCTTCTGGGTGTAGGGCGTGAGGGACACCAGGGTTCCTTTGCCGGTCTTCTGCTGGCGGACCACGAACTCATCACGTATCCGCCCTTCGTGGTCGGTTACGTCGGCGACGGTGAGGGCGAGCAAATCCACCCCGCGCAGCATCGTGTCGATGGCGGTGGAGAACAGCGCCAGGTCCCGTGGATTGTCCTCGGCTTCCAGCAGCCGCTTGATGGTCTGGACCTGCTCACGGCTCAAGGGATGCATTTGGCCAACGCTCTTGCCTTTGTTCCAGGGGGATTTTTTAGACGCCACGTTGTTCACTCCTCATGCCTTCCACAACTCCCAAACAGCGCCTGACGGTGAAGTGGAAGGCCTCAAATGGATCGACGGCGCGTAGGTTGTAGCGATAGCTGAACTCGTCCACATAACGTTGCAGATGATAATAGCTGACGCTGTGAAACTGGCCGGATATCCCGCGGATCAACAGCGCCCAGAACCCTTCGATCACATTCGTGTCATCGTCGTCCACATACCAATCGGCATGTTTGATAACAGCGCGCGTAAGCGCCTGCGTTTCGTCGGAGGTCAACGCGGTCCTCCGGGTGTTGTCACGCTCTTGCATATAGGCGCGCAGCGGCGTCCCGCCGATGTGCACCTCGTCGATTACGGTTAGCAGGTCACGGCGCTCCGTTTGCTGCATCGCCTTCCGAATCTGCATCATGATCCGCCAGGCGGTGTTCTTATTGATCTTAAGATCGCGCACCAACTGGAGCGCGGACACCCCCTTTTTGGCATTCAGCATGAGGGCGATTGCCAGAAACCATTTCTGAAGGGGTATGTGGGTCTGTTGGAAGACGGTCCCGACCGTGACGCTGAACGATCTTTTGCAATCGTAGCAACGGTGGCGATGGCGACTCTCGGCCGTATTGCGCGATTCGCAGTAAGGGCAGATCGGCTCGTCACCCCAGCGCACGGCCCCGAGGTAGGCAATGCAATGTTCCTGCGTGGGGAATATCTCAAAATTTGATTGATATTCAAGGTGTTGACTAAGATATATTATTCTTTTTTAATTATTATCATAAAATAGGACATCAGAAAAAACCGATTTTGCTATTTTAACTGAATTTCGACGAAAAATAATTCCTTAAACTAGAGTTAATTATGCTTAAATAAATTATAAATTTTAGTTAAATATTTAAAAAAACAGGTATTATTTATTCAATAAAATATGAGATCATTGAATTTATAATCCGTAAAATCTCCATATCTCGATAAATTTTAAGTTCATAAACTAGGAAATTCAATCGTGGGGAAGGGACAGACTACAGATTGCCTGCCGAACGTCGAGATCCGCGTCAGACGAGAACCGGCCGAATAAACGCCGCCGTCTGAGCACGGATGTATAGCGGCGCCAGGTATAGCAAAAACATGTGTTCGGCGATGGACTCGCCGAACTGGTGATCCGCGCTCCGTCCGGCGAGATCGACGAAACCGCGCAGGTTGGTGCCTGGATACCTGGTCTGGTAGGGATTTCTAAGACCACTGAAGTCCCTCAGCACCAGCATGGGGTCCGGAGGGCCGGTGCAGACGTCGCAGGCGGCGTCGCAGACCTTCGTGAGATCTTCAAGCCGCGTCAGGACCTCCATGACCGTTTCGTTCGGCATCCAAAACACGCTCCCGAGCGCGCCATATTCGTAAGCCAAAAAATTGGCGGAAATCCTGTCGTCCCGCACGCGACGGCCCCCTCCGGTCCACTTCACGTACTGCATGACGACCGCGAACACCGCCAAGCGCAGTGGGAGGTGATACGGGCGTTTCCGCCGCGCCATCCCCGCGAAGTCCTGGCTCTCCGGATCCCACTCGATGAGGCGCAGCGGGGAGAACAGCCCACCGTGGGAATAGGACGCGAGGACCGTCTGGAGAAATCGGAATAGCGCCGATACAGCGACTCGAGGTCGAAATAATTCTCGGCATCCGGGCTGTCGATCTGGAGCAGATCGTGGAACACCCATCCCCAGGCGTGCAGATCGCTACTGCACAGCGACCAGTGCAGGAACCAGAGGTTGCCCAGATCGAGGCTAAGCGATGAGGACGGACGGGTGAGATGCTGAAAATAGCGCTTGATGTGCGGTAGCACATACGCCACCTCTTCGCTTTCGTCGGTGAAGTCGAACGGGAATAGAAACCCGAGCGCGGTCGCCCATTCCCAATTCTCGCACGTGCCGAACGTGCTTTCGTAGGTCGGCGACAACGCCTCGTCACGGTCGAGCCGATCCTGCTCGCTCGAAAGCGCCGTCAGGGTCTCGACCAGCGTTGTCCGCGCGAGCGGGCGCCCGAGCCTTATGCCGGGTCGAAGCGCCACGATTCACGTGCCCCAAGATACGCCGAAGTGGGTAGCATGTTTTGGCAGCCGTCGCTCTCCAGGATGCGCATGAGGTCCCATGGATTATGGATTGCCGCCTTGAAGCGGGCGCTCTTCTTGGCGCCGCGCGCGGTCGGTTGGAGCAGCTCCGGCGCGCCACGCGCTGGGGGGGGGAGGCTTGAGCCGGCCGTCGAACGCCTCGCCTGGCAGGTCTTCTTTCGGCACCCCGAAATACGCGGTAAACGGAAACAATGGGTTCACAACGTGAAAAACCGTTTCGGTAGCCGAAACGGGACCGCCTCGCCCGCTTTACGGGCCAGCGTCAGCTTAAAAAAAGCACCTTCCGGATGCCGGTAGCTGTTGAAGACGCTCAAGACGGATGCGCGCAGCTGCGCGGTCAGCGCGTCAACCGACGTTCCGAGCTCGTACGCGTAATCCGCAAGCGGGTCGACTGCTGTGGTCGCCAAGTCGGGAAACTGCTCGCAGGGGGAAAGATCCGGGAGGCGCCCGCCAGCAGCGAGATAGGCGTCCCCAGAATGCAGGATCGTCCCATTGCGGAGGGGATCGCCAACATTGTCCAGGAGCGTATCCCAGACGGCGATCTGGCTGAGCCGGAAAATCGCCGCAGGATTTCCGGGGATCCACAGCGCGGCGATGGGAAAGTTGGTGGGCGAGCAGGCGAACAGCATCTGGATCCGTTCCCGGCGCACCCGCGCCACGTGTTCCCAGACCCGATGAGCGATGGCGAAGAACACGAGCTTCTTGGGGAGCGCGCGTGGCTTCAAGGGGATCTCGGTCCCGGTAAGCCCGAGCGCGCGCAACGCGCCCTCTTGCATACGTCTCGCGAGCCAATAGGCTTGCGCCTGGCGCGTGCGCTCCACCTCGGGCGTGGGATCGTCGGTTGCGCGGCGACAGACGATGCCTGCGATGGTTTGCGCATCCAGCGCGCAGGGGTCGGTCGGGTGCAGCAAGAGATCATTGATGACCTGGGCGGCAATCGGATTGCGGCGATTGGCCGCCAACGCCCAGTGACAATACCACAGCCGACCATGCGCGCTCTCTTGCACGATCGCGCGGTCATTGCGGTGGGCTAGATGCTCTCGGGTCGAGACCGTGTAATGAACCGCGTCGCCGCCGTTCGTTTCGGCGCGCAGAATCCCGAGGGCGAACGCCCAGTAGGCAGCGGATTCGCCGCCGCAACGGTCGATTGCCTGCGCACGTGCGTAGCGCGCTCCTGGATGGAGGGGCGGGTCGCGGAGCGCGATCGCAAAGAGACGACAGATCAGCCCGGCGGTCAAGGGCCCATCCGGCGCGAAATCGGCGCTCGTCCCGCTAGCGTCCGGCTCGAGCACCGGTCGATAGAACGCGAAGTTCTGCTCCGCTTGCGGCCTAACCATGCGCGATCTCCCGTCGTGTCGCCACCAGCAAGGGCGCGAGGTCGGCCCGGCTCCTCACATGCTCCGCGCCGTATGGTGTAACGCGGAGGTGGAAGCTGTAACCGAACTCGTCGCGCGTTGGCGTCAGGTAGCTAACGTTGTGTGGCTGCGCCGTGAGCGGAGCGTCTTTGTCCGGCGCGAGGCAGGTGCAGGCCCACACGGTCTTGCGGCGGCTCAGCAGCTCCTCGAGCGGCGTGTTGAAAATTCTGCCAATTGAGGCAGGGGCTGCGAGCAGCTCCGCAAACGAGGCGTCTTCCAAACCGCGGCGGAGCAGGAAATCCGAGAGAAAGAAGCCGAACAGGAAGTCGGGGAGGTCCGCCGGATTACGCAGCAAGCACCTCAAACCGCCGGGCGCTTCGGGGGACAAGAACCAAAGCGTCCCAATGTCCGGGAATGCGAAGAAGTCAATGAGCTGGGAGAGCAGGTTATCGACATAGCGCGGCGACTTGAACAGATCGGTGGCGTCTCCGAGCTGCTCATCGAGCCGTCGCATAATCCGCCGCGAAAGGCTATCGACATAGAATTCCGCGCCACCATCCAACCGCTCGTTGAGCAGGACCCACGGCACGGGATTGTCGGCTTTCGTGCCCAGGTTCCAAAAATACCAAAGGGCTTTCCCACGGTCTGTGCGCGGTCATCGAGAAAACCAAGCGCCCACGCCCAGTAGGGCGCGGCCTCAAAGCCTACTTCATCGATGAGCAAAGCCGCCTGGATCGGCGGAGGTGAGGGCGCGCGCTTCGCGCGCGAGCGGAAGAACTGCTCGATCAGGCACAGATGGTCCGGCAGGAAGGGATGGCTTTTCGCCGCCGCCGCGGTGAAACGGCGTGCGAAGGGACCGAACTCCGGTTCGGGATGGTCCGTGCTCTCATCGACCATGCCCGCTCTCAGCCGGCATCGGGTTTCCTCTCTTCCTGCTTTGCGTCCGACTCCGTCGGACTCGGCACGTGAGGCAACTTGTGACCGATCGCCATCTCGAGCGTGCCGATGAGCCGCTGCGCGGTCGTCGTCGCATCGATCAACAGCGTATGCGTGTCCCCGAGAAGCTTGGAGAGGTCCTCGGCCGCACGCACCATATTAGGCCATTTTTCTGGGTGTCTTAGATCGTTGGTCAACTGCTCGAAATGCACGCGCAGGTCTCGTAGGTCCTGAGTGAGCGCATACATATCAGCAGATTTCGTGTCATCAGACATCGGCGTCTCCGCGTCGGTTACGTTTCCATTCGGGTTTGATCCAACGAGCGCGGGAAGGCTCGCTGCGCCGTCGCAGGAGCTCCCAACGGACGACGATCAACTTATCGAGTTGATCGGTGATAAGCTCCGCCAGCTCCTTCCCTCCCTGGATCCCAAAAACATCCTCATCACCCCGCTCGAATGCGATCAGCAATCCTCGCGTTTTGCGCCGTGAAATATTCAGCCACTGCGCAAGCTTGTGCTCGCTAAAACCCAGCGCATCCAGGATCCGATACTCCTTGGGGCGCATTTTATGGTAGACATAAAGGTTATTTTTATAATAGAGTCAAAAGCAAAATAAAAAGCCCCGCCATGAGCCAACATGGCGGGGCTTTAGAAAGATTACGGACCCACACAAGCGACCATAATCTCCTCCTACTAATCGAGAGGGGATTTTACTGCCTTTACCGGGTCTGTCAACCGGATTTAAACGCAGTGAAATTTTCAATCCTCAAGCAATCCAGGCCAGGGTCGGAAACCGCTCCGGCTCTCCCGCCTTGTGAACAGCACCGCAGCGGTAACCGCTGCGGGCACGATCCGAAGCATCCACATCTCCTTGACCTTCCGACCGAGGAAAACCGCCCCAAATTCATCCAGGAGGCGGTAAGACGGTTACGGTCGCACCTTGACGACCTCGGTTTACTACCGGCGTTGAATTTCCACCCCGACGGACGAAAAGTCCGCAGCGAGCGCCGTGACGGGATCGGCATGCTTCTGATCGGAGCGGTAACCCATATGGACCTAGCCACCGGGCGCGTGGGCTTCCCGACTGAGAGAGGCTTCTTCAACTACACGATGGACTACCTGGCTGGGTGGTCGGGATTAGGCGACAGGCGCACGGCGCGGAGCGGAGCGGCGGTCAAGGACGCGGGGTATTTAACCGTGTCCCAAATGCGGGAACGGCTGCGGGATGGTTCCTACCGACGTCTCTCGGCAGTCAAGATCGTTTCCGCCACGCTGTTCAGCGATTTGGGAATCCGTGTCTGGTTTGAGCGCGAGAGAACGCGAGCCAAAAAGCGGCTCCGGAAGAAAGAGAAAGCACATGAGAAGGCGTGCACCACAGGAGGTGCCATAAAGCTAGGTCGTCAGGCTCGAGAGAAGGCAGCTAAAAATTGGCAGGCACCCGTGCACACTGTCGGTGTCGGTGCCAAGATCCGCACCCGTAGCCTTGACCCGGTAAGCAAATATCTCAATCGGCTCAACCCCGAAGCCAAAGCACTCATCGCGAGACTGGCGATCGACCTCAAAATGGAACACCCGGATTGGAGTCGAGACAAAATCTACGCGGAAGCCAAGCAATCGCTTCCGGGCGTCTACCGAAGTCCAAAATCATTACCGACCTAGCGTTAAATCACGGGGGACATTGATCGATGAGCGGAGAACGAAACATCGCTATGGGATCCTATTACCAGCCGCTACCGAAACGGGCCGAAAGGCCCTTTTTTTTGGCTGGCTTCCGGGCGTTCACGCCAGACTAAGCAAAATAAACTGAAATAATTTCCTGCACCAGGTTCTCCTGGGAGAATAAGTGTCAAGTGAAAAACGAATACGTGTCGTTCCTTAATCAAATTTTTATATTCAAAACTATAGCTTTCAGATAATTAGTAGCTCTAACCAGCGGAAAACCCTCCACGCTAGAACCTAACCTTACAATCTGTGGCACAGAACGGCCAGTCATCAGCCATCCTGACAAGGACAGAACGGCAGAGAGTCCAACAGACAAGGTCTACAAGAAAAAATCTCAGCCGAGGGAAGCACTCAGAGCAGAAGGTAACACCACAGAGCCCAATTCCAGCTCACTGGAGCGAGACTTACATCACGGACAAAAATCATCCAACTCACAGCAACCCAAAAAAACAAAGTAACCATATGATACAATAGATTACCTATTATATTTAAATTCGATAGTTACTAGAAATCTACATATAATTAAAACAACATAGGAAGAGGGGGGGGGGAAAAGAAGCATACCTTACGAAGAAAAGATGATGAGACATTTAGATCTTTGGATCTAATTGACGAAATTACGCATTACCTATGCATATGGGATTTCTATGACGACGAGAAGACCAAAGAACTCATCAAGGTATATGTTGAGGTGAGCGATAGCACAGAAGAGTATGCCCGAAGCCCTCCATGCAGATCCGAAATCCTAAATGCGGATAATTTAAGTATCTGTGAGCCACAATTATGAAAGCTGAATTAAAGGAAGCCTTGTCTAGTGGTATAACGAGGATTCTGAAAATTTTTAAAGATTCAGAATACGAGTTTCCAGTACAAGATAGCTTCAAATACCAAGCACCAATATGCGCGAGTCATGACTTTAAAAGGAAAGAACTCATCCGGTAGAGTTCTCGTCCCATGGACCCAATGTGCCCCCAGCGCTTGTGGACCTCGTTGCTCAAGGATGAGATATGTCGTGATCCTGGGGTTCCTGCTCTTCATCCTAGCAGCCCCCACACTACTCAGTGCGGGGGAGATCCACCTCCGCTATGAAACCTCAGCCAGCAGCCTGCCCATCAAGACCTGGAAGGACTTACGGGACGCACAGGTTGTAAAGCAGAATTTGGACGTTTCTTGTGGTTCCGCCGCCGCGGCAACAATTCTGCAATTCTTCTATGGGCGGGATATATCCGAGGAGGACATCCTCGTAGAAGTTATCGCGGCCAATCTTGCCAGTGTGGCTTCGGACTTCGAGCGCAGCATCCATTCGACGCTGATCCAGGCGGCGCTTGACGGTGCGGTATCCAGCGAAGACCTCAAACGGAACCTAGCCGCCCAAATAGAGGGCGCAATCGGGGACGGCGCTAGCCTTTCAGATATTGAGAAGCGGGTCGCCAAGGCGATCCACGACCAGCTGGAGGCCACGGCGTCTTTTGGCGACCTCAAACAAGCGGTCGAAACGTTCGGGTTTAGGGCCGTTGGGTTGTCACTCACCTTCGAGCAACTCAGGCAACTCGATATTCCGGTCATCGCGCACTTGCGCCTTCAGGGAGAGGACCATTTCTCCGTGGTGCGGGGCATCGGCCAGAATGGTTTGGTGCTGTTAGGCGATCCCGCCTGGGGAAACCGAAAGCTTGAAGCCCACCGCTTCCGTGCGGTGTGGGAGATCGGCGGAGAACCGGGCAACATTCTGGTCCTTCTGCCAAAGGACGCGGCGGTTCTCGCGCAGGCCGACCGCGACTTTTTCCAAGTCCCGAAGCTAAATGCATTGCCGCTTCAGAGCCTCATCCTATTGCGCAAACCTTAGGCTCTAAATCAAGGCCAGGTTTTAGCCATACTGTCCGGTAACCTGGAGTTGTCCGCGCAAACTGGTTTCTTTACCAAAATCCCTCGAAGACAAACCGCGCAGGCTATCGCGCAGATTAGGGTTTGGGCGGGTCGGTGAAGACGGGTGTAAAGAGGCTCTGAGCGGCCCTCTGAGGCGTTTTCTCGCCTTCCCCCTTCCCTCTCACTCACATCCTATGACGGCCTCTACGGGCCTTTCCTTGCTGAGACTGAGCGCGACCTTGGGCGTTGACTACCTTATGCAGGTCCGTGATCGGAACGTAAGCTGTTGGAGCGTGCGGAGAGATTAGAACTCCCTATCACCTGGTTACGTTTAGGGGATAGGAAAGTCAACTGTAGCAACTGTAGCAGCGACAAGCGGTGGGAATCGTAACTTTGGCAAGTAACTATTTTGTACCCGATGGGGAATTTTAGATTCGGCGGTCATGGGCGTTTCCTTGTGGGAATGCAAAGGAAGATGGCGGGCAATCGGCGCTCCCCCTCCCCCTCCCCCTCCCCGTCCCCGGCGAGAACGTGCGGCTAAGCCCTGGCGTTCATGAAAAGGCCCGAGAGTATGCGTCAGGCTACGATACCTACACGATAGAGCGGGAATGGCGAGAGTGGATTACGGAACCGCCCCGGAATGCGGACGCAGCGTTTCTAGGCTTCTGCAAAAAATGGTATGCGAAATGTGGTCCGGCGCGGTGATGTAATTTTGTCTACATGACAATATGAAATCTTGTTTGCATGTTGTCATGCAATATAGAGGCCCTCGGGTTCCGGTCGCCTACGGCTCCCTACACCCAACGACCGCTACGCCGTTCCTACACCACTTGGTGGGACGTACCCTGCTCAAGCGCATCAGAGACGATAAGAAATTGTCTATCCAGGTCATTTTCTACCACGGATCAGTACCGCAAGATGAGCTTGAGACGAAGCGACGCACCAACGTCGTCGGCATCTTTCCCAACAAGGCCGCTATCACACGTCTCGTCGGCGCTATTCTCTCCGAGCAGAACGACGAATGGGCCGTCGCCAGAAGATACCTGACAGATGCTTGATCTCCTCCAACTCTCCGGCGTCCAGGTTCAGCCCTTCCAGAGCGGCGTCTTCCATATAATCTATACCATCAATGTCAACGTGTGGATAGACCATATCTTCCAGAATAGATAGTGCGCCTTCATCGTTTACCATTTTATCGGTTGCCTTATCCCAGAGGTTGTAGGTTATTTTAAGGGCGTAACGCTAGCTT
>Ga0209458_1000261_pt1 | contig 22069 bp, 17 predicted proteins | sample WorMetLIZAISLAND_FD_187411 | JGI IMG/M metagenome (GOLD analysis project Ga0209458, IMG submission 187411) | Marine gutless worms symbiont microbial communities from Max Planck institute for Marine Microbiology, Germany - Inanidrilus manae... ...
TCAAAATACTCGCGCGCCGCATCGTCCGTCGAGAAGCGGCGCATAATCTCTAAAAGAGTCAAGTCATTATCACTAGACATGCCCCTTTATACGCCCGACGATTGGTGTCGTCAAGTACATAATTGCGATTTTTTTGAATAATCAATTATAACATCCTGTTAATCCTTGAAATCCTGTACCATTAGGAGACAAGCCCGGAGGTTGGGGTTCACCCCTTAGTTAAATGTCAACACGCCCTAGTATTAGGGGCTGTTGACATTTGGAAGATCCATTCGCGGACCCTAGGGTCAAGACTGGTTAGCTGTTCGACCGGAGGTGTCATCTCGACCGCAGGGAGAGATCTTACGACGTCATGATGGTATCCGGGCACAAGATCCCTCCTTCGTTGGGACCCGGCATAGGATCCGCCAGGCTGCGGGCCTCCTCCAGCACAAACTGCCGGAACGCCTGGGCGGCGGGTGAGAGGCGCCGGCCACGCCGGTAGACCAGGTGCCACTGACGTGCGAGCGGAAAGCCCGCCACGTCCAGGATCACCAACCGCTGGGTCTCGAGCTCCAGCTCCAGCGTGTGTAGCGAGACCACGCTCAGGCCCAGTCCCGCCCGCACCGCCTGTTTGATGGCCTCGTTGCGGGTCATCTGCATACCGTGGCGGATCGCGACACCGCACTCGCTGAAGAAACGCTCCATGGCCTGGCGGGTGCCGGAGCCGGGCTCACGCATCACGAACACCTCCTCGGCCAGGCGTCGGATACCGATGGATTGCACTCCGGCCAGCGGATGCTCAGGGGGGGCGACTACCACCAGGGGGTTGTCCATGAAGGCCTCGGACTCCACTTCCACCCCCTGCGGCGGCTGGCCCATCAGTACTATGTCCACCGCGTTCGCCTGGAGCTGATGTACCAGACGCTCCCGGTTGGTCACGTCCAACCGCAGACTGATGCCCGGATACCGCTGATGAAAGGCCGCCAGCAGGCGCGGTGCGAAGTAGTTCACCGTGCTGGCCACGGCGATACTCAAACGGCCCCGACTGACCCCCTTGAGGGATTCGACCACCTCTTCCATCTCCCGCAGGGAGCGGTCGATGCTGCGGCTGTAGTGGAAGAGTTCACGCCCCGCCTCGGTGAAGCGGATGTGCTTACCCAGCTTCTCGAACAGGGGCAGGCCCACCTCCTCCTCGAGCTGACGGACCTGCATCGACACCGCCGGTTGGGTGAGATGCAGCTCGGCGGCGGCGCGGGTATAGCTCGACAGCCGCGCCACCGCCTCAAACACCCGGAGCTGGCGGAGGGAGATATTCATCGATCGAACTCATGCCCTGATGCCCTCGAAGATGTCCAGATATTCCTGGGCGGGCCCGGACCAGGCGTTGTCCGTGTGCATACCGTTGAGTCGCAGCTGCCGGAAATAGGCCGGGTACCGGAACCAGAGCCGGATAGCCCGCCGTAGGGCGGATTCGAGTCCGGCCGGGGTGGGGTCGTCGAACAGGAAGCCGTTGACTTCCTCGAAGGCCTTGTCCGAGTAGTTGGCGTCGAAGACGCTGTCTGCCAGTCCGCCCACCCGACGCACCACCGGCACCACGCCGTACTGCATGGCGGTCATCTGGGTCAGTCCGCAGGGCTCATAGACGCTGGGGATGACCATGATGTCCGCTCCGGCATGGATCTGATGGGAGAGTGCTTCGTCATACTCGAGGATCAGGCGACAATCGGGACTCCCGTCGGTGTGGCGCTTGAGCGCCTGAAACAGCTCGTCGATCCAGGGCTCCGAGGCGCTCCCGAGCAGGACCATCTGGCAGCCGTTCTCCAGGGCATAGTGGATGGTGTGACGCATCAGCTCCACGCCCTTTTGGCGATCGAGCCGGCTGACGATGGCGACGATCGGCTTGGCGGCCTCCTCCAGCCCCAGCTGCCGGCGCAGCTGGTGTTTGTCGCGGGCCTTGCCGGGCAGATACTCCGGGCCATAGGTCCGGACGATGTGGGGATCGGTCCGGGGATTCCAGGTACCCTCATCGATGCCGTTGATCACCCCCCGCAGCTTGTGGCTGTGGGCATGCAGGGTCTCCTGCAACCCCATGCCCTGATCCGTGTGCAGGATCTCCCAGGCATGGCGGGGGGAGACGGTGGTGATAGCGTTGGCGTAGACGAGCGCGCCCTTGAGGAGATTGACGGCGTGCGGCCGGTCCCGATCGAGCAGCCGATCACTGGTCATCAGCCGGGCCGGCTCCAGGCCCACGGCGCGTAACGGGTATTCCCCCGCCACCCCCTGATGGGCCAGATTGTGCAGCGTGTGACAGACCCGCGGACGCTCGAGTCCCAGGGCCTCATAGAGCTCCCAGCGCAGTACCGGCACCAGGGCGGTGTGCCAGTCGTGACAGTGAATGATGTCCGGCTGTTTGCCGGTCTTCAGCAGAAATTCGAGGACGGCGCGGCAGAAGAAGGCGAAGCGCCCTGGATCGTCCACTTCGCCGTAGATGTGTCCGCGCTGGTAGAACCCGTGGTCGGAATGGGGATCGATGAAAAAGCAATGAATCCCGTCCACATATCCGGAGTCGACACTGCAGGATAGCCACTGGTCATAGAAAGGGACCTGCAAGTCCTCGTAGGCCCGATGCAGACCCTCGATCAGATCCGAACGCAGGCAATCGTATCTGGGCAGGATGACCTCGACCTGGTGGCCCTGCTCGGCCAGCGCCCGGGACAGGCCGTGGATGACGTCGCCGAGACCGCCTACCTTGGCGACAGGTACGCACTCGGCGCCGACTTGGGTGATATACATGACTATCCGCCTTGGCTGGGGGCTGTTGACATTGGCGCGGGGCAGGGGGCAGTTATCAGTTGGCAGGGTCAAGATATCGGAAGATACCGGTTAGCGGACCTGTATATCCTAATACTTTTCTCCTGTCCCCTGGCAACTGATAACTGATAACTGATAACTGAACTTCGGTGCCGCGGTGCTGAATACGAATCAGCCGAAGTGGCTCAGATCCAGGTCCGGGAACAGGTTGTCCATCCTTTCCAGCGCGACGAGCTGCTCGTCTCGAATCCCGCCGCCGCGTAGGGCCCCGGCCAGAAAACGGAAACGGGCCAGCTGGTCGCGCAGGCGTGACTCACAGTAATCCGACCCGGCACCCCGCCCCAGGTGGAAGGTCCAGTCCGAGCTCTGAGCCAGCAGCAGGGAGCGGGCCGCCTGCCGCAACAGGCGGGATGCCCCGTCCTGATCCGGCATCCGTCGGCGGTCGTTTACCAGGGCTGCGAGTTCTCCCGCGGCCTGGTGCAGCTCCAGGTACACCCCGCCCATGTCGGGGCGCAACCAAGCACTATTATAGCCCTGCTCGCCCCAGCTGGAGGTTGCGGGACAACTCTCCCCCGCGGTCCCATGCCAGCGGAGGTGCTCACCCAAGGTCACGGGTTGCATATCCGGTGCCGCGTCTAGGCAGCGGATCAGGGCGTCGATGAAGGCCGGTCCCTCGAACCACCAATGGCCGAACAGCTCGGCATCGTAGGGCGCGACGATGATCGGGGGCCGGGCGGCGAAGGACAAGGACCCGAGCAACCGGCGGCGAACCGCCACGAACCGCTGCGCGTCATGCTCGGCCTGAGCCAGGGCGGCCACGGGCTCGTAGGGGGCCTTGGCATCCGTCCTCCCGGTGATCCGGTGGAACTTCAGCCCCGTCGGCGCGGCCTCGACGCCCGGAGGGAGGAAGTCTCCTAGAAGGTCCGAGTCGCCCTCGTAACCGAGATCCCAATGGTACTCGCGATACAGGGGGTGGCCGGGGTAGCCGGTGGTCGGGCACCAGAGCTCCCGCGCCGAGTCCGGATCCCGGCCGAAGACCGCAACCCCTGCACTTGTCGCAAGGGGGGCGTAGACACCATGGCGCGGGGGCGGCGCGGCCTGTTGCAACCCGTGGGCATCAAGGACCAGGTAGCGATAACCGGCTTGGGCGACCGCATGCTCGAGACCGGGATAATAGCCGCACTCCGGCAGCCACAGCCCCTCCGGCGCATGGCCGAAGGCGGCTCGGAAACGGTCCCGCCCTACCCGCAGCTGGGCCCGCACCGCCGTCGGTTGGCTGCGCAGCAGGGGCAGATAGCCGTGGGTCGCCGCCGTGGTCATGAGTTCCACCAGGCCGCTGGCTTCGAGCGCCGCAAAGGCGGCGATGAGATCACCGCCGAGCTCGTCCAGGTAGAAGGCCCGGAGGCGTTCGAAGCGTTGCCGATAAAAGCGGGCGAGGGAGCGGCGTCCCGAATCGAACCGCGGATCTCCGGTCAGACGCTCCGCGAGCTGAGCGAGGCGGTCGAGATAATCCAGGTAGCGCCCCGCCAACAAGGGGTCCGCGAGCATGCAGAGCAGAGTAGGAGACAGAGAGAGGGTGAGCCGGAACCTGGTCTCACGCGCAGCAGCCGCCCTGAGCAGCCCGAGCAGGGGCAGATAGACATCGGTAACGGCCTCGAACAGCCAGTGCTCCTCCAGGTACCGGGGGTGTTCCGGGTGACGGACAAAGGGCAGGTGCGCGTGCAGCAGCAGTGCGAAATGGCCGTGCTGGCTAGGGGCTGTTGACATTTAACTCTAACTGACTGTTTTCATAGAGAAACCACGAATGGACACGAATCCACACTAATTCGTGTTGATTCGTGGTTTTCCGCTAACCTGGACGGACAAAACAAGCTAAATGTCAACAGGACCTAGGCACCGTCACCCGTGCCCGGCCGCCTCTAGCCACGCCAGCAGACCTCCGCCGACGGCAAGGGGCTCTAACACCGAGATGTCGATCGGATGGCGAATGTAGAAGCGTCCGTCCGCGCCGACCGCGATCGGGTGCCCGAACAGATCGACCACAGAACCCGCAGCGGCGCGTCCCTGAAGGATCAGCTCCGCGTGGAGCTCCAGGTTGGGCGGCGGGGGCAAGGCCCCGCTGGACAGCACCGCGCTGGACAAGGCCGCCCGCGGGTCGTAGAGCGGTCCGGGCATATCTGCCGGCGCGGTGTCCGGCCCCAGCGACGACGGTAGCAGGGGCGGGGGCATATCCACCAGTTCGGCGCCGGGGGGAAGATCGGTCGCCGGCTCCGGGTAGGGCACCGAATCCTGGGGGATGCCGGACGGGGATTCCGGTCCCCGATCCTGCAGCCATACTTGACCCGGCGCCTCCTCCAGGGACTCGGAATACCCCGGCGGCGGCATATCATCCAGGTCTAGGTTTGGAAAGACGGGGTAGAGGGGCTCGCCGACAGCCGCCAACGCCGCTTCTACGGGGGCGTGGGAAAGAACCTCGGCCCCCATCTCCGGGTCGGGCGCCGGGTCGTGGGAAATACCGGGTGAGAATTCCGGTCTCCGGTCGTCTGATCCTGCTTGGACTAGGATCTCCTGCCTGGGGGGCTCCTGCCCAGGTGCCTCCGCCAGGGAGGCAGAATGCCCCGGCGGCGCATCATCCGACTCCCGGTAGGACACCAGATAAGATGGGACACCAGGTGGGTATTCCGGTTCCCGGTCCTGTAACCGTGCTGGGTCCGGCGCTTTTTCCAGGGGCACGGGATCCCCCGGTATCGGCGCGTCATCCAGCTCCAGATCGGGAAAGACGGGGTGGAGGAGGCTACCGACGGCCGCCAATGCCGCTTCTACGGGCACGTCTTCGACCTCCTTCGGTTGCTCCGCCGTCGCAAGCGACGCATTCCAGGCCTGCGGGCTATCCGTGGCAGGTGCGGTCCGTGACGGGGAGCGCTGCCGGTCTGCCAACCGGACCCGGTTCGAACGTGCCAACAGCAGCCAGCCCCCCGCATCCGACTCCAGACCGAGCTCGCAGCTGTACTCGGCGCTGCCTCCGGGCAGGGCAAAGCCGTCCTCGCCCGCTCCCTCCAATGCGTCGGACCCCTGCGAGATGCTTGCAACTATCTCGGTTCGCCCGTCCTGGTCCAAGCGGCACAGCCGCAAGACTTGCCGCAGAGCCGTTCCGTCGCCGGGAAACAAGCGGCGCGCCTCGGCGAGGGCCTGCGACGTAACATACCATTGAGCCTGGAGGTATCCCGGATCCCGGTCGTAGAGCACCAAGGCCGTCGCTTCGAGTCGGGGTGCAGCTGTACGGGAAATCTCCTCCGCCAGGGCCCGTAACGCCTGCGCATCCGCTGCGTTCGCCTGCCCTTCCGGGGAGGCTGGAGATCCCTTTGCGTCCGTGCCGAATTGTGATTTCATTGCTTCAATAACTTTAGTGCGCGAAGCGCATCATAGTTGAAACTATGGACTTTAAGTCCCTTCACTTTCAGTCCGTGGCTTGTCCACGGATGAGGACTTTAGTCCTCCAGACTATGGACTTTCAGTCCATAGTGGTTGATTGTTTGATCCGATTCTGGCCTCAAGTAACTTACTGAAGCCAGGTGCATTTCTGGAAAGCATCGGACGTTTGTGCGATCCGCAAGGCTTGACGTCAGAGCGCCAACAGCGCATATTACCTATGCACGATCGAACCGTTCGCCTAGGGCGGTGTAGGCCGCGCCAAGGTTATACAAGGGGCTTTAAACTTCGGTTTAGAGCCCCTTTTTTCGTTTTCCTTTGCGCTCCTGGTGGGGCTACAGCTCCTCAGCATTTTCCGGGTATCCTGTTTCCTCTGTTATCTGAAATAGACGGTCTTCCAGTTTGCCAAGATAGTCGCGCCAGACCTGCCCGGTGAAAGCACGTGCAGGGTGTTTTTCAGAGAGCGGATGTCGCTGCTGCCTAAATTCGGACTTGGAATAGACCCCAACCAATACGGTGACCGCTGGATCGCACAGTTCATCCACAAGGCGATCATAAATCCACATCGTATCTTCCAGGCTTAGCCTCGTGTTGAAAAAGGGACCGCGGTGAGTGAATAGATCAGACGCCTTTATTTCATGAATTACGAGACCAAAACGTCGGGATATCTGCTCTTTGGCAGCCACGATTCTCCAGAAAAATTCCTTCCATCTATCCGAGCGAAGGCTAACTCCTCCAAGAATAAAAAGAGGTGTGCTACCGGCTGCAAAACCATTGTCCCCGGATTCATCTACGAACAAAAGTTCCACTAAATCACCTATGATTTGAATCCGCTCGTGACTACAAGTTTTTGGGGCATAACGTCACCCATAAGCTAGGCCATACTGTTTTAGGGCGTCACGGATAATGCACATAGCTGGGACCCGACTGGACCGCACCGCTCTGACGGCGCACTCCAAAATGTTTGAAGTGCGGCGGCACGTTTAACCCCGGCATCTCGATGGAAACTGCAGGACCTGGCATAACCGAGCTGTCGCCAAGTGGCACCGACCCGCCGCCGCTTTGGATGCGGAACCGCACCCACTCCAAATACAAGCGCTGCGAACCGGGGAAAGCACCGCCGCCGCGGTGCGGGTGCAACTCAGAAGCTGTCTGGTTAAAATGGATCGTCGCGAAAATGGTCCAAAATGAGGGCATTTTTTCGATCTTTCGAGGCGAATAGTCGTTATGATGGGCACGCTGCGCTGAGTGCATCCTCCAAGCAGCCGTGGTTCGCAGACCTCCGCGGGATGACCGCGCTCTCGGATCATCTTGCCGGACGCTCGCTTTGCCCATTCTACGGTTGCGCGCAGATGTGCGTGATGCGTAGTTTATACTGCCACACGGCACAACCTGCACATTTCACTCCCTCTCCCTCCGGGAGAGGGCAGGGGTGAGGGAGAACTTCAAAAGCTCAGATTGTGCCGTGTGGCAGTATATAAGACTTCAGGGCTGCAGCCGCGGTTCCTGCTCCTTGAGCCAATCCAGCAACTGGTCCAGCTTGTCCTTCCCTGGCGGCGGATCCAGCAAGGGACGCATATTGAAGCTACGCAGGATCGGCTTGCTGTCGGGATCGGCGGTGGCCGCGGCGGGCCGGATGTCAATACGGAATTCCTGATCCACATAATAGCCGTCGCGGGCCTGGAGCCAGGTCCAGGTTTCGGATTCGATGTCGAGCCCGTCCGGACGCAGGCGCCACAAGCGCTGCAGGGCCTCGGAGGTCAAGGCTGCACGAGGGGACGGCGCCGGTCCGTTCAAGAACAGGAACATACCGCGCAGATCCCCCCACACGCGCACGGTTTCTTCATCCGACCCGCTCGCCAGCCGCTGGCCGTCTCCACTGAATGCCACCGAGACGACTGATTTGTCATGCCCGGTCAGCCGGTACAGTGATCTGCCTGTCTCCGTATCCCAAACTCGAATGCTGCCGTCGGCTTGGGCCATTGCCAGCTGCGTGCCGTCCGGCGACCAGGCAATCCCATTGGGCCTACTGCCCAATATAGGTGCCGGCGATCGCCATCGTTCGGCGAATGCCTGTACGATCCGGGGATCCGTCAAGCGACCCCGGCCCGTCGGTTGCAATCCGGGTTTGCCTTGGATCGGCTGGCGTTGGGCCTGGAGTGCCTGCAGCAAGGCCCGCCGGTAATCGCCGGCGCGTTCGGTCTTGAAGGCACGTTCCAGCAGGGCCAGGGATTTTTCTTCATGGACCCGGGCCAGATTGATGTTGGCCTTGAGTAATTGATCCTCGGCCCGGTTACGTTGGTTCTCGGCGTCTTCCCGTGCGCTCTCGGCCTCTTTCGCGGCAAGCGTTGCACTTTGTTCTGCCGGCTCTGCAATCCGGGTCTTTTCCTGCGCGTCGTTCCAGAGGTAAAAGGCATAGCCGGCCAGTAGCAACATCAGAATAGCCAGGGCACCCAGGCCCATGCTCCAGTTACGGGCGGTGCGACGTGCCTGCCGGTCCTGCTCGGATCTTTCCTGCAGCAGCCGCTCGCGTTCGACACGCGCCTGCTTGCGTTCGAGGCGTGCTTGCCGGCGCTCACGGTGCTCCCGGATGCGGATCTGACGGCTTTCGCGCAGGAACGCCAGGGCCGGCCCAAGACCAGTCCAATAGCGTCCTGTCCGATAGCACTCGGCCCAGGCCGCTGCAGCCGCTGCCAGGCGATGGCCTCTTGCAGCTCCGCATCCCGATAGAAGCGCGGTTCGGCCTCGCTGTGCCTGCTTGCGGTCTCGGCCAATCGGCGATAGATGTCCGCATCCGTGGCCTCCTGATCCACCCAAGTCGCAAGTTATTCCACTGGCGGATCAGGCTCTCGTGGGAGATGTCCACCATGGGGTCCGGGTCCCCGGACAGGACCAGAAAATTACGCCCAGCCCGGCGGAAGCAGTCGATGACACGTCTGAGTCGCAGCTCGGTCGCGCCGGTGATGGCGCACAGCGCGCTCAGGCGGGTGGGCCGGCGGATACGGCGATTGCCGGGGTCTACCTAGGTCAGATTTTGGAACAGCCGCCGCGCCAGATCCCGGTCCTCGCTGTCGAGTACATTCAGGGCCTCCCCGGCATGTGCGTTCAGGGCGCCATGAACGGTCTGTATACCTGCTCGTAGTGCTCGAGGTCGATGGGTCCCCGGTGGTCCGGCCCCTCCCCCGATGGAGGGTGTCGCAAAAGCCCCTCTCCCGCCGAGGGTGTCGTAGAAGCCTCGGATCTTTCGCCCTTTGGCTCTGGCTCCCGCTCCCCAAGCCCCCTGGGAGCGCCGGCATCTTTCCGGCATCCGTGGATATGGGCCACCTGGAGGGGGAAAAGGTGCCCCCGGATCAGCGCCTTACCGACACCTGCCGCCTGGAAGGCGGCGCTCCCGGCGACAGATTTTTGCGACACCCTCGATCCTGCCGGTTGCTCGGCCCATTGTTCAGCGGATCGTCCGGACCAGGCGTCCCAGCAGCGCATGAGGACATGTTGCAGGATGGGTAGGTCGTCGCGGGTCTCCAGGCACTCGTTCAACAGCCGATCCACTAGAGGCGGTGCGATCTGCCCGCCGGCCAGGCGCACCGGATCCTCGATGGCCTCCCGGCGTTGGACGCGGGTCAGGCGCGGCACCAGGAACTGGCCGCGGTTGATGGCCTCCGGCAGGCCGGTGAATCCGTCACAGTCACCGATGAAATCCGAGCACATGGTGATGACGCAGTAGACCGGCAGCCGGTCGCGGCTCGCCAGGCGCAGCAAGAGATCGACAAATTTCTCGGCCTGGGCGCGGTATGTGGCCACCTGGATCTCGGCCGCTTGGGTTCGGATCGAGTCCTGACCGAAGCGGAAGATCTCTTCGAATTGGTCCACCAGCAGCAGCAGATTGGTATGGTCGCCTGCGGGCATGGCCTTGAGGATCTCTACAACCGCCTCGGCGCCCTCCTCCAGCAAGCGGTCGGCGAGTCGAGTTACTGCATTCGGTTCTTGGTCCCGGTCGGCCGCCGCCAGCAGGGCCGCGGCTAGGTGTCCGAGGGGCGATTCGCCGGGCTTGCAGGTGGCGATGCGCCAGCGATCCCGGTCCTGGACCAGGAAGCCGGCCTCCAGGGCTGGGATCAGTCCGGCCCGGATCAGTGAGGATTTGCCGCAGCCGGAGCTGCCGACCACGGCCAGGAAGCGATTCCGGTGCAGGGAGGTGAGGAGCGTCTGTATCTGGGTATCGCGGCCGAAATAGTAGCGGCTATCCGCGCGCCCGAATGGCCGCAGACCAACAAAGGGGTTGGATATCGGTGATTGGCGTTCTGTCCGTTCTTCCTCGTCCCGTGGCCTTGCAGTATGCTCGACTACGGCTTCCAGGATGCCGTCGATGTCGGTATCGTCCAAAATCCGTACCCGGATCAGCGGCGGCAATGATAACTGCGGTTGCGGGATCCCCCCACTCAGGCCGTCCTGCAATCGCGCCACCCAGATGGTCTTGAGCATCATGTCCCCGCCAAGCTGGGCAGCGGCTATTTTGGCGGCGCGTTCAATGCGTTTTTGGACCCACTGCGGATCTACGTTGCCGGACACGACGATCAGTCCCCGCGCGCGTTCGACCAGCTGTTCGAAATCGGTCCAGCGCTCTGCGGGCTCAGCGCCGTCGCGGGTCACTTCCAGATTCAACGCCGGGGCCCGGCGCGTGAGACCCGCCGCCAGCTCGAAGCCATAGTGTTGGTCGACGGGGTGCGGGTCGATGACAATGATCCGATCCCGTTGCACCCTGGGATCACCGGGGGGCCGGCCGGTCGACTGTGACTCCGGGTCGTCCTGCGGTGCCGGAAATGCTTTGAGCAGGCGGGTCGTGGCATCGACAATGGGCCGCATGGCCGCGTCGTAGCGCGCGGGGTCGGCGTCCTCGATGGGGTCGCCGAAGGTATCCTGGTCATCGGCCGCGTCGTGGAATTCGAAGCCGAGTGTACCGGCGAGGGGCTGGGTCCAATGACCCGAACCAGTCCATTCCTCGTGCGAAATCTTGTTGATCAGGACATTGAAGATACGCCGCTCGCCATCAATGACGAGCCCGAGTGGCTGCGACCTGGCGGCGGCGACAAACCAGCTGAGCTCCTGCTCGCAATACTCCGAGTCGCGGTAGTTCTCGGAATGGAGGACTACCAGGAGTGCAGTACGACCCAGATCCGGCTCGATACGACTATCCAGCTCGGTGACGCCGGTCAGACGCCGCTTGTCCCACCAGACTTCAAGCCCGGTCAGGCCCCGGCGGTCGCTCAGCCACCACTTCAGATAGTCTACGAACCTTTCTACCCAGCCGGTAGTTTGTCCAGGGCGCGGCTCGTTATCCTGGTGACTGAAGCTGATGAAGATGTCGTAATCGAAGCCCGGCGTATAGGCCATTCGTGCGATGTCCGATCTTACTCGGGGCACATGATTGTTCAAACCCCCGTTGTTTTTGTCATCCCTGGCACTGGATTCCGGCACTCCGTGCCGGAATGACGCGGTGGGGGCCGGACGATTACCGGGACACGGCGGTCCGACGCGGAATGGACTGCCGCTGCCTGTCCATTTCCTCACCGATAGCAAGGATGCTAGCCGATAATGGGCCCGGCAGCCAGCGGTGGGAGGAGGTCATCTCATCGACCTGGGGGGGTGTTCTCAATCAATAACCTGAATCCATGAGGTAGACTCCAGGGTTGAGCTTAAGGGCACCTTGAAAAATAGGTATTTTCACCAATCAATCGACTCTAAGTCATTGATTGTTGATATATACTGTAGGGGTGAGCCGCCAGGCGCGAGACGCGCTCGGCGGCGAGCGGTTCGCGGTCGGGGTTGGTGTAATTCTGCGACGGCGTACCGCGCTCACCACATCCTACATTCCGGCACCCCCGCTGGAATGACGGGCTTGTCGTGCGAATCCTCGCGGATTGATTCGCGCCGATTCGTGTGATTCGTAGTTTATAGGGCCTCAGGGTTGCAACCGCGGCTCCTGCCCCCGGAGCCAATCCAACAGCTGGTCCAGTTTGTCTTTTCCTGCCGGCGGCGGATCCAGCAGGGGACGCATATTGAAGGTACGCAGAATCGGCTTGCTGTTCGGATCGGCGGTGGCCGCGGCGGGCCGGATGTCGATACTGAATTCCCGATCCACATAATAGCCGTCGCGGGCCTGGAGCCGGGTCCAGGTCTCGGGCTCGATGTCGAGCCCGTCCACACGCAGGCGCCACAGTCGCTGCAGGGCCTCGGAGATCAAATTCGCACGGGGAGAGGGTGCCGACCCGTTCAAGAACAAGATTGGAACTCGCATATCCCACAGGCGGACCGTTCGATCATCCGAAGCGCTCGCCAGCCGGCTACCGTCTCGACTAAAGGCCACGGCTGTGACTACGCGCTCATGTCCGGCGAGGGTGCGGATCAGTTCCCCGGTGGCCACGTCCCACAGGCGCACGGTTCGATCATACGAGCCGGTCGCCAGCCGGCTACCGTTCGGACTAAAGGCCATCGATCTGAGCCAGCCCTTATGTCCGGTGAGGGTGCGCACCAGCTCCCCGGTAGCCGGATTCCATAAGCGGACGGTTCCGTCAGCCGAGCCGCTCGCCAGCTGGCTGCCGTCCAGACTGAAAGCCACGGCTGTGACCTCACTCTCATGTCCGGTGAGGGTGCGGATCAGCTGGCCGGTGGCCGGGTCCCACAAGTGGAGGGTTCGATCAGCCGAGGCGCTCGCCAGCCGGCTACCATCCCCGCTGAACGCCACCGAGTTCACCTCCCTTTCATGACCCCTCAAGGTGCGAAGTGGCCTCCCGGTAACCGCGGCCCAGATTCGAATACTGCCGTCGGATTGACCCGTTGCCATCAAGCCGCCGTCCGACGACCAGGCAATATCAAGGGGACTACTACTCAACCGCGGTGTCGGTGACCGCCATTGCTCGGGGAATGCACGCACGATTCGGGGATCCATCAAGCGATCCATGCCCTCCGGTTGCAGTCCGGGGTAGCCTTGGATCGGTTGTCGTTTGGCCTGGAGGGCATGCAGCAGGGCCCGCTGATAATCGCCGGTGCGTTCGGTACCGAAGGCACGTTCGAGCAGGGCCAGGGATTTCTCTTCATGGGCACGAGCCAGGTTGATACTGGCCTTCAGTAATTGATCTCTGGCCCGGCTACGCTGGTTCTCGGCATCTTCCCGTGCGCTCTCGGCCTGCTCTGCGGCAACTGTTGCAGTCTGTTCCGCTGCCTCCGCAATCCGGGTTTTCTCCTGTGCATCGTTCCAAAGATAAAAGGCATAACCGGCCAGTAGCAGCATCAGGACAGCCAAAACGCCCAGACCCAGGCTCCAATTAAGGGCGGTACGGCGTGCGCGCTGTTCCTGGTTCGCTTGACGCCGTGCCAGCTCGGCCTTCTCCTTCAGCAGCCGCTCGCGTTCGATACGTGTCTGCTTGCGCTCGATGCGTGCTTGTCGACGCGCACGGTGTTCCCGGATGCGGATCAGGCGGCTTTCCCGCAGGAAATTTGGCCGGCTGGAAACCAGGCCGATAGCGCTCGGCCCAGGCCGCGGTAGGCCGCTGCCGCCGCTGCCAGGCGATGGCCTCTTGCAGCTCCGCATCCCGATAGAAGCGCGGTTCGGCGTCGCTGTGCCTGCCTGCGGTCTCGGCCAGGCGGCGGTAGATACCGGCGTTCTCAGCCTCCTGGTCCACCCAGCTGCGCAGGTTGTCCCATTGGCGGATCAGGCTCTCGTGGGAGATGTCCACCATGGGGTCCGGGTCCCCGGATAGAACCAGAAAGTTACGGCCACTCCTCTCTCCCCCTTGGCGGAAGCAGTCGATAATGTGCCTGAGCCGCTGCTCGGTCGCGCCGGTGATGGCCCCCAGCTGGCTCAGGCGAGTGGGTCGGCGGATGCGGCGATTATCGGGATCCACTTGGGTCAGATTCTGGAACAACCGGCGTGCCAGATCCCGGTCCTCACCACCGAGCTCGTCCAGGGCCTCTCCGGCATGTGCATTCAGGGCATCATGGATGGTCTGTACCTGGTCGTAGTGCTCGAGGTCGATGGGTCCCCGGTGGTCCGGCCCTTCCTCCGATGAGGGTGTCGCAAAAGGCACCGTTCTTCGCCCTTTGATCCCCTCTCCCCAACCCCTCTCCCAGCCGGGAGAGGGGCTTTTGCGACTCTCTCGATCCTACCGGTTGCTCGGCCCATTGTTCAGCGGATTGTCCGGACCAGGCGTCCCAACAGCGCATGAGCACATGTTGCAGGATGGGCAGGTCGTCGCGGGTATCCAGGCGCTCGTTCAACAGTCGGTCCACTAGGCGCGGTGCGATCTGTCCGCCGGCCAGGCGCACCGGGCCTTCGATGGCCTCCCGGCGCTGGGCGCGGGTCAGGCGCGGCACCAGGAACTGACCGTGGTTAATGACCTCCGGCAGACCGGTGAATCCGTCACAGTCACCGATGAAATCCGAGCGCATGGTGATGACGCAATAGACCGACAGCCGGTCGCGGGTCGCCAGGCGCAGCAACAGATCGACAAAGCCTTCAGCCTCGGCACGACGGGTGGCCACCTGGGTCCCGATCGAGTCCTGGCCGAAGCGGAAGAGCTCCTCGAACTGGTCCACCACCAGCAGCAGGTTGGTGTGGTCACTCTCCAGTGTGGGCCCCAGGGTCTCCAGGGCTACCTCGACGCCCTCCTCCAGCAAGCGGTCGGCAAGCCCAGTCACCATATCCGGGTCTTGGTCCCGGTCGGTGGCCGCCAATAGGGCCGCGGCTAGGTGTCCGAGGGGCGATTCGCCGGGCTTGCAGGTAGTGATGCGCCAGCGGTCGCGGTCCTGGACCAGGAAGCCGGCCTCCAGGGCCGGGATCAACCCGGCCCGGATCAACGACGATTTGCCGCAGCCGGAGCTGCCGACCACGGCCAGGAAGCGATTCCGGTGCAGAGAGCTGAGCAGCGCTTGGATCTGGGTATCGCGGCCGAAGTAATAGAGGCTATCGTCGCGCTCGAAGGGCCGCAGACCGACAAAGGGGTTGGGCGCCGGCAACCGGTTCATGCCGTACCCCCGCCGGCTCCGTACCTGGAGCCCTTGAGTAGCTGCTCCACCGTAGCCTCGGCGATAGTGGCCGTACCGGTGTTGTCCAGTATCTGTACCCCGAGTCGCGGCAGGGGCGGCAGGGCATGGCTACCGGGGCAATCGGGCAGCAGGAGCATCCAGATGGTCTCCAGGAGACTAGTCTCGCCGCACTGGGTGGCTATCTTGAAGGCATGCTCGATACGGCTGCGGACCCACGCCGGGGCGACCTGGCCAAACAGTACGATCAGATCCTGGGCACGGGTGACGAGCTGCTCGAAATCGGTCCAGCGCTCCGCAGGCTCGACGCTGTCGCGGGTCACTTCCAGGGCCAACGTCGGCGCCCGGCGCGTGAGGCCCGCCGCCAGCTCGAAGCCGTAGCGCTGGTCGGCGCGGTGGGGATCGATGATAATGGTACGTCCCGGCTGGGCATCGGCATGGTCGGGACAGAGCCTGGCGATCTGCTCCAGGACGTCGGCGATGAGCTGCACCGGGCTGCTGTGCTGGAGCTGATAGCCAGCGCCTGAGCGGGCATCGGTTCCGAGGGCGCGTAGCCAATCGCGATGGTCCGTATCATCCAAGGTCGCGATGTCGAGGGCCTCCGGCAGCCAGAACAGGGACCGGGCAGGCGCCTCCTTGGCGAGCTCGGCCTGGCGGCGTGGGTAGCTGTCCTCAGCATTGTCCAGCGCCCGGCCCGGCCAGCCGTCGAGCAGATAGATGCTCAGGTCGACGTGCTCTAGCACCCGCTGCAGTGCGGTGTCATGCTCGGTGGCCGGGTAGGGCGGCGGGATCTTCTCGGCAATGTGCGCCTGGCCTCCGATTTCCGCGACGAGTCGGGTACGCAGCCTAGCTAGGCTATCCGGTACGTCAGCGATCAGGATCTCGGGTAGAGGATCCCCGGCGGGTCGGCCAGTGGGCGGTGTCCCCTGGTTATTCTTCAATGCCTCCAACAGGCTCGCTGCGGCATCGACAATAGGCCGCATGGCTGCATCGTAGCGTGCGGGGTCGGAGTCCTCGATGGGGTCGCCGAAGGCATCCTGGTCATGGGCCGCGTCGTGGAACTCGAAGCCGCGTGCACCAGCGAGGGGCTCGGTCCAATGACCCGAGTCGGTCCACCCCTCATGCGGAATATTGTTGATCAGGACATTGAAGATACGCCGCTCGCCATCAACGGAGAGCCCGGGGGGCTGTGACCTGGCGGCGGTGACAAACCAGCCGAGCTCCTGCTCGCAATACTTTGAGTTGCGGTAGTTCTCGGAATGGAGGACCACCAGGAGTGCGGTACGACCCAGATCCCGCTCGATACGACTATCCAGCTCGGTGGCGCCGGTCAGGCGTTTCTCGTCCAGCCAGATCTTGAGCCCGGTCAGACCACGGCGCTTACCTAGCCACCACTCCAGATAGTCTACGAACCTTTCTACCCAGGCGGTAGCTTGTCCAGGGCGCGGCTCGTTATCCTGGTAGCTGAAGCTGACGAAGATGTCGTAGTCGAAGCCTGGGGTGTAAGCCATCCGTGCGATGTCCGATCTTGCTCGGGGCGCGGCAGTCCATGGATACGGAATGGACTGCCGCTGCCTATCCATTTCCTCACCGACAGATAAGGATACTAGCCGATAATGGGCCCTGGGACCAGCGATGGGAGGAGGTTATCTCATCGACCTGGGGGGTGTTCTCAATCAATAACCTGAATCCGTGAGGTAAACTCCAGGGTTGAACTTAACTCGATGGTTTTGCTGATATTAAAAATTGGCCACGACATTCGCCGGATGACCCGGGCAATCTTAGAGGCTGTCTAAAAACTAAGCCATTGATTTTCATAGAACCGTACCCGTAGGGTGGGCTGTGCCCACCGGTCAGGCGTCGTATTTGGTGGGCACAACCCACCCTACAGGTTAGTTAGTTCTTGTACAGTCTCTTAGTCTATCGAGTAAAATCACCATGTTACCCCTAATTGAGAACACCCCCTAAGCCTTCCTTTATCCGCAGAGTGCACAGATTTCCGCAGCCGGGGCGGTGGGCACAGCCCACCCTACCGCGGTGAGGTTTGCGCGGATTCTGCCTTGCGCGTAGGATGTGGTGAGCGCGGTAGGTCTTACAGGGTGGCATCACGAGGAGGCGCGAACCGCATCTCCGGACGGCGGTGTGCCCAACAAATGGGTTGCATGTCAGACACGGACAGGTGGTCCCCTCCGAACAACGCCAATAATTCAGAATCGCACCCGCAACACCTCTTGGTCCTCCAGGCCACGCCAAAGCAATCAAGTGGACTGCAACAGGGTGGGGCCGTCATAGGGTGAAAGTGCGCTCCCTTCGCGGCATTGCTTTAAACGCAGGTCGAGCAGATCGAGCAGCTGTTCATGGGCACCGATGTAATCCGCCTGCACGATCACTCGGTTCGGATACTGCTGTGTAAGCCGTTCCACCTGTTGTTCGATGCGTTTTATCAGCCGTCCGGTAAACAGGTAGTAGGGCAGCACGATCAGCTGGCTGGCGCCGAGCAGATCGAGCCACTGTACGACCTGTTCGAGGCGCGGGAAGCAGACATCGGTAAAGGCGGGCAGCACCAGCTCATGCTGGGTGGTCGCGTAGATCCAGTGAGCCATCTTGGCGACTTCGCCGGTGGCCTCGATATCCGATGCCCCCCGCGCCAGCAGCACCACACCGGCGGTGCGGGGATCCGGCATGGCCAGCCCGACTATGGCCTGGTGCAAGCGATAGCGGAGGGCCTTCAGCAGCTGGTCGGTGGTTCCCAGATGGTACCCGCAGCGGAACTCGACGCCGGGATGGCGCGCCCGCGCCGCTGCGATGGCCTGGGGGATGTCATGCTTCACATGACCGGCGGCATTCAGGACCAGGGGCAACACCAGCAGGCGCCCTCCCCCATCGCCCAACTCCGCAACGGCCTGCTCCAGGCCTTGGGGCAGCAACACCGGGGCGTGCTCGATCCAGCATAGCCGGACGGGGATACCGGAATGGCGTGCTTGCCACAGACCGGCGAGCTCCTCGACCTCTCGGTTGCCCTCGTTGCCCGGATCCCGGGTGCCATGGGCGACCAGCAAGACGACCTCTTTCGTCACGCGCCCTTATTCCTCGGGTCGTTCGTCGCCTATCGATGGCGACTCAAGGGTCGACAACCCTGAAGGTCTCGAATGATCCTCTCTGTGTCTACCCTCAAAGTGCGGTCCATTGCTTCCAAACGTCGGCCTTCCGCATCCGGTGGTCGGCCATAGTCAGCTTCCGATGATTGGGACTAGCGGGATTGTTGCACCAGCCCTTGCTCTGGACGAGCACCTGCTTTCCGTCGTCAGAGAGCTTGCGCATCCCGCCCCAGAAGCGGCAGGTCGCGCAGACGTCCTCCGCTGTGGCATCGACAGCGAGATCCCCCCCAGATCCGCCATGCCCATGTTCATGTTCGTGCTCATCCGATGCCTGTGCGCCCAGCGAGGCGAGCGCGACCGTACCGACGAGCAGCTTTCCCGAAGCAGCCAGAAAACCGCGGCGTGTTTCGAGTGACATTGGATACCTCACTTGAGATTTCAGGGGTTGTTACGCCTTGACCGACCGATTGGCGGTAAAGAGCCATTCTTGTTAGTCCGCAGATTACGCAGATTTCCACGGATTTTCATCCGGAAAATCCGGGTAATCCCGGATGCGGAACAGTCCCTACCGCTCCGACCCGCTCGACAGCTTGTGCTTGATCTCATCCCACAGCGCCCGATAAGCCCTGGCGGCCGTGCTGGCGGGTGCGTGGGCGGGCAAAGGCTGGCGGTGGATACCCATCCGCTCCACATCCGAGGCATCGGGGATGTGGGTGGCAAGCAGCTCCGGATAGTCCCCTGCCAGGCGCTCGATGATGTCCAGATGCAGGCGCTTGCGGCGGTCCACCATGGTGAACGAGGGCAACACGCGCAGCTCCCCGAGCTGGCCGTGTTCCTTCAGAAACGCCAGCAGCTGATCCAGGGTCCGTGCCGAAAGGGTGGTCGGGATCATGGACACCAGGATGGCATCGGAGGCCCGGAAGATGTTCTCCGAGACCAAGGAGATACTGGGCGGGCAGTCCAGAATGATGTAGTCGTAGTCCTCGGCCAAGGGCCTGAGCAACCGTGACAACCGCTTGGTGGGTTGCTTGGCATCTTCCAAGGCCAGATCCAGGTTGCGGAAGGAGAAATCCGCCGGCAGCAGGTCCAGGTTCTCGAAATCCGTCCCCTTCACCACCGCATCGAGCGCCCGCTTGCCCTTGACCAGGGCCTTGCTGCCCCCTTTGACCTTGGGCCTGACCCGCAAAGTAATAAGTGGCGGCGGCCTGGGGGTCCAGGTCCCACACCAGGGTGCGATTGCCTGCTTCCGCGGCTAGATAGGCGATATTGACGGCGGTGGCGGTCTTCCCGACCCCACCCTTGATGTTATAGACACCGATGACCTTCAAGCGCGTTGACCTCCTTTACCGGCAGGGGCGAACAGGTCGCGAAAGATCAGCCGATTCGGTTTTGCATCGAAGTCGGCAAAGATCGCCGCGAACTCGCGCCGGGCCTGCCGCTGGCGCTCGAACAGGCCGCCGATCAGGGCGCCCATAGCGAGTAGGGTATCGGCCTCGACGCCCCCCGCGTCCTGCATCTGCCGAGCGGTCTCCCGCAGGTGGTCGATCTGCACCGCCGTATCCTGGAACTTGCCCAGGTTGTCGAGCAGTCGCTTGAGCGTCTTGACCAGGCCACCGACCTGCTGCTGCGGGTAGAGGCTGCTGAAGAACTCCAGCAGATAGCGCAGCTTCTTGCAATGCTTGCGCAGCGCGTGCAGCTCAGGGGCGGGGGAATCGGGGGTGATGGCCCGACCCGCTTTGCGCACCCGCCGATACATGCTCCAGATACGGGCATCCGCTACCGCTTTGGTGGGACGCATGGCGTTGCGAACGGCGGACCGCTCCGGGACCGGCGCCTCCAGAAAGGCCCGCCAGGACCTCAGCAGATCCGTGAACGCCGTCGAATCGAGCGCCTCCGCCAGCGCCTTGTGGCCCCCGTCGTAATGGTCCGCCAGGAACGCTCGCAAGGGTTCCAGATAGGGCCGCAGGGGCGCGGGCAGGCTCGCCTGGTAACCGTCGAAATCCAGCAGATAGACATCCAGATCCCGCATCGGACCTGTGATCTGCTGCACCCAGGCAAAGCGCGTCTTATAGTCCTCCACCAGCTCCGGCGCGAACACGCCCTTGATCTGGGTGAGCGCCGAGCGAGTGCGTCTGGTGGCTACCCGCAGGTCGTGCAGGAACTCCGAATCCAGATTTGCCTTGGCGCCCTCGAGATTGGCCGCCAGGGTATCCAGCAGCCCGCGCAGAATCTCCTTGGCGCTGGCATCCGCCCGCCGGTCCTCAGCCAGGTGGTAGTCGAGCTTCGAGGAATAATCCCCCGGCCGACGGCCCGCCGCGGCCAGGGCCTCCGCCAAGACCTGGGTGCGCGCCGGCTCCAGATCCAGCTCTTGGCTGAGCATCCGGGCTGTCTCCCGCAGCTCCGCCGCATAGCCCCTGACCGGCAGCAGACAGACCCGCGCCGCCAGGGGCCCCTCACGGTCGTGGTCCGCATCCCGGAAACGGTTGTCTTCCAGCCGCAAGCGGACCACAGTCTTGGCGTCCTCGTTGAGCAGACGCAAGGGCTGGATCCGGCTTCGGACCTCCAACAGGGGCAACAACCGCCGGACCCCTAGCACCGGTTTCAGTCGGTCGCGGACCGGACCCGCGGGCAGATCCCAGGCGAAGCCCGGCGCCGCGTCGATAGGTTGTACCTGGGGTGGGGTATCGGCGCCCGGATCCCGCCACAGCAACCGACGGCCTTCGGCGTCCAACCGCTCCTCCAGCGTGGCCTGGGCGAGATAGAGCCGCCAGTCGAAGCTGTCCAGGAAGCGCCTGGTTACCTCATAGGTAGGATCTGCGACAAAGCGCATCCGGTCTCGGATCAGATCCTTTGATATCCTCCGAGCCGATCCCGTCCGGGATAGATATTCGCGCGTGATATGATCCATATACTGCAATTCGCTAATAGTACAGCCTGACTGGTGGGCACAGCCCACCCTACGGGTACGGTCCCATGAAAATCAATGGCTTAGTTTTTAGACAGCCTCTAAGGCTCTGCCGAGGCTGTAATCCCTTCGGTCTCGCCACGTCATTCCGGCAGGGAGTGCCGGAATCCAGTACCAGGGACGATAACAACAGCAAGGCCCTGAACATTACCCAAGGTCGTATTTCAACAGCGATGATTATCCGGTAGCCCTGTTCGCAAAGGGGGGGAAAGCGGAAGAAATATGACAATTTTGTTACGAAAGATTGAACTTTGCAAGATATTCCGCCGCCGTTCCGGCGCCTGATGACCCCTTATGGATTCCGGATCCTTCTACCCTCCACCCCCGGCGCGATCCCAGGACGTAGGATGCAGTGAGCGCGGGATGCCGTAGCAGAACTACACCAACCCTGGCCGCGAACCGCATCAATAGACGCCTGGCCGGCAGCAAACCCCTCATCTGGCTCCCACGCTCCGACGTGGGAGCAAGCTTGTTTTGCTAGTTCCCACGCTCCAGCGTGGGAACACCACCTTGGCCGCTCCAGCGGCCAGGCTCGGTGACGCTGGAGCGTCAAGACTTGTCTGCCTGTGCGTCCCTGCACGCAGACAGGCTCCCACGCCGGAGCCTGGGAGCCATCAACCATCTATGGACTGAAAGTCCATAGTCTGGAGGACTAAAGTCCTCATCCGTGGACAAGCCACGGACTGAAAGTGAAGGGACTTAAAGTCCATAGTTTCAACTATGATGCGCTTCGCGCACTAAAGTTATT
>Ga0209458_1000262_pt1 | contig 22048 bp, 27 predicted proteins | sample WorMetLIZAISLAND_FD_187411 | JGI IMG/M metagenome (GOLD analysis project Ga0209458, IMG submission 187411) | Marine gutless worms symbiont microbial communities from Max Planck institute for Marine Microbiology, Germany - Inanidrilus manae... ...
TTAGTGCGCGAAGCGCATCATAGTTGAAACTATGGAGTTTAAGTCCCTTCACTTTCAGTCCGTGGCTTGTCCACGGATGAGGACTTTAGTCCTCCAGACTATGGACTTTCAGTCCATAGTGGTTGATTATTTTCAATTTACTGCGTAACGCACTATTTTATGCCGCCGCCGCTACCCTGCCCATCACCATAACCGCCGATGCCACGCATAAGACCTTGACGATCAGGGATCACGGTCCCGGCATTCCGCAAGACAAGCTGGAAGCGATATTCGATAACTTTGTGACCTCGGGCAAGAATCAAGGCACAGGGCTGGGCCTGCCATTCTGCAAACGGGGCATAGAAGATATGGGAGGTTCGATCCATTGCAATTCCGAACTCGATCAATACACGGAATTCGTACTCAAATTTGCCACTTAGAGGCTGTATAAAAACCAGGAACGGATTGTGTAGGATACAGAGAGTCTGCGGGCTCGGTGACAGCCGCTAATCGGACAGGATTAACAGGATGAGCAGGATTTTTTTATAAGTTCTTGTGTTAATAAAAATAATCCTGTTAATCCTGAAAATCTTGTTAATCCTGTACTATTCGAAATGCCGGGGTGGTGGGCACAGCCCACCCTACAAACATGCGTCGCACCCGGGTTAAAATCTGCGGTCTGATCAGGGAATCGGATCTGGCGGCTACGGTCGCTGCCGGTGCCGATGCGATCGGGTTGGTGTTCTATGCGCCTAGTCCACGCGCCATAGGGGCCGAACGGGCGCGGGCGTTGGTGGATACGTTGCCGCCCTTCGTGACCAGTGTCGGGTTGTTCGTAGATGCGGAGCCCGATTTCGTAAGATCGGTGCTCGCGCGCGTTCCGCTCGCTATGCTCCAATTCCACGGCGAGGAGCCGCCAGCCTACTGTGACGCATTTCACAAGCCCTGGATCAAGGCCATCCGCATGCGGCCCGAGACCGACCTCCGGGCGCTGACACGGCGGTACCGGGACGCGCGGGGGTTGCTCCTGGATACCTATGATCCCGCGGCCGTGGGCGGAACCGGTCGCCGCTTCGACTGGGACCTGGTTCCCGACTGGCTCGCGCCCCGTATCATCCTGGCCGGTGGCCTGGATCCGGGCAATGTGGCGGAGGCTATACGCCGCGTCGGTCCCTATGCTGTGGATGTCAGCGGGGGGGTCGAAGCGGCCAGGGGCGTGAAAGACCACGCTAAGCTGGAGGCATTCTTACAAGGGGTGAACGATGGCGATGACTATCGAAGCCATCATAAATTACATTCAAGTGTCTCTGACCGGCTTGCCTCCTCTTGTTTAACCCTGTAATGCCCTAATAGTACAGGATTAACAAGATTTTCAGGATTAACAGGATTCTTTCCCTATTACGACGGTGAAGCCGATAGGCTTCACGGGCAGACAGGGATGTATGCCCCGCACTGGAAGGCGAAGCAGGGACAGCGTAGCCTTTCGGCGCAACGCCGCGATTGGGTGCGAGCGGCGTGCATCGCGGCGAAATATTCACGTGCAACGGGTATAACCACTACCCCATTGGACAAAAGCACGAATCTCGAAGAATTGCTGATAGCGTTCAACCGAAAATTCATCGCGACACATCAGGCACTACTCGATAAATCAACCACTATGGACTGAAAGTCCATAGTCTGGAGGACTAAAGTCCTCATCCGTGGACAAGCCACGGACTGAAAGTGAAGGGACTTAAAGTCCATAGTTTCAACTATGATGCGCTTCGCGCACTAAAGTTATTGAAGCAATGAAATTGAAACTGGTTTTGGATGAAGCGAAGGTATCGGAAAACAATTTGCTCTAGGGCGCTTTTTTGTCCATCAAGGGTATTCTGAACCGAAGTTCCCTATAGTGGTCGTTTCAAAACGAAATCAAACATAGACATGTTGCAAGCCGCACGCGATTATCTGAACAGCCTCCTACTGGTGGAACTGTTCCGGGGCCTAAGTGTCACCGGACGCTACATGTTCAGCCGCAAGTTCACCGTCCAGTACCCGGAGGAGAAGGCACCCATTTCGCCCCGTTTCCGTGGTCTGCACGCCCTGCGGCGTTATCCGAACGGAGAGGAGCGGTGTATTGCCTGTAAGCTGTGCGAGGCGACCTGTCCGGCCCTAGCCATCACCATCGAGGCCGAGCCCCGCACGGACGGCTCCCGGCGCACGACCCGCTACGACATCGATCTGTTCAAGTGTATCTTTTGCGGCTTCTGCGAAGAGTCGTGTCCGGTGGATTCCATCGTGGAGACCCAGATCGCCGAGTACTACTTCGAGGAGCGTGGTGAGCACATCATGACCAAGGAGAAGCTCCTCGCGATCGGTGACAAATACGAGGCCGAAATCGCCGCCGCCCGTGCTGCGGATGCGCCTTACAGATAGGCAGCGTGTGCGGGATTGATTAACCACAGAGACACAGAGTACGCAGAGTGTTTTCGATGTGGCTTGTGAATAGGTACGGGTTTCTCGCTGCGCTCTGCACGGAAACATTTTTGTGATTGCTTTCTCTGCGTCCTCAGCGTCTCTGCGGTTCAAATGAGAAAATACTAGACCAATGGGCTTTGAAAAGGTTCTCTTCTATGTCTTTGGCGGCATCGCGGTAATCGCGGCCGCCATGGTAGTCACCCGCCGTAATCCGGTGCATGCGGTGCTCTACTTGGTATTGACCTTCGTGACGAGCGCGATGCTGTGGATGCTCCTGGAGGCGGAGTTTCTCGCCATCGTCCTGGTGTTGGTCTATGTGGGTGCCGTCATGGTTTTGTTCCTGTTCGTGGTCATGATGCTGGATATCGACGTGGCAGCCATGCGCGCGCAGTTCATCCGTTATCTGCCGCTCGGACTCCTGATCGCCGTCATCATGCTGGTAGAGATTTTCCTGGTCCTAGGCCCGGATACCTTTGGCCTGGAGCAGTTCGCCAAACCGGAAGCCCGGCCGGCGGATTACGGCAATACCTCCGAGCTGGGGATGGTCCTGTACACCGTCTATATGTATCCGTTCGAGATCGCGGCAGTGATCCTGTTGGTCGCCATCGTCGCCGCCATCCGGCTGACCCTGCGCCGGCGCCCCGATACCAAGTACCAGGATCCTTCACGCCAGGTACGGGTCAAAAAGGGACCGGATCGGGTCCGAGTCGTCAAGATGCCGGCGGAGCCGAGGGTGATACCTTCGAACGTCCAGGCAACGCCTGCACCGAGCGAGGCGGAGATACCATGATTTCCCTGACCGAATACCTGCTGCTGGGAGGCATTCTGTTCTCCATCGGTGTCGCCGGGATCTTTCTCAACCGGAAGAACGTCATCGTCCTGCTCATGTGCATCGAGCTCATGCTGTTGGCGGTGAATATGAACTTCATCGCCTTCTCCCACTTCCTGGGAGACACCACGGGACAGATCTTCGTATTCTTCATCCTCACGGTGGCAGCGGCGGAGGCAGCCATCGGTTTGGCGATCCTGGTGGTCCTGTTCCGTGCTCGTCAAACGATCAACGTAGAGGATTTGGACGCGCTGAAGGGTTGAGCGATTCTTCGAAGTTCGTGCTTTTATCCAATAGTACAGGATTAACAAGATTTTCAGGATTAATCCTGTCCTAATTAGAACATTGCGACAAGCATTCAGAATTAGAGGATAGAGGAAACCGTGGCAATCGAGAATGTCTCGGAAACCCTGAAACAGGAGCTACCCGCACTCTTGCGGGACGACCCGGATCTGCGTCGTTACATCCTGGAGCTGACACGCGGAGAGTATGCGGGACGGCAACAGACAGAAGATCGCTTCGATTGCATTCTGGAAGAATTACGTCAGAACCGCGAGGCCCAGGAGCGCAAGTGGCGGGAGGCACAGGAAGAGCAAAGGCGCAAATGGGAAGAGAGCCGGGACGACTTCCGGCGGGTGCATGATGAGATCATGGCCCAAGCCCGGAAGCATGAGCGCGACATCAGTGCGGTGGGTGCGCGTTGGGGTCTGCATTCGGAGAGGGCCTAGCGTGATGCCCTGGCCAGAATCCTGGAAGAGAACCTCGATGTGGAGGTACTCCGTATCAATGAGTACGATAAGCAGGGAGAAGTCTATGGCCGGCCGGATCAGATAGAGCTGGATGTAATCATCAAGAACGACCTGTTGCTCATTTTCGAATTGAAATCCTCCATGAGTAAGGGCGATATGTATTTCTTTGAACGCAAGGCACGTTTCTACGAGCGGCGTTACAAGCGCAGAGCTGATCGCCTGATCGCGATCTCGGCGATGATTGATGAACCGGCCGAGAGCGTTGCCAGGGAGCTTGGTATAGAGACCTACTGGGATTCCTCGGAGGTCGAAGAAATCTGACGACCTAGTACAGCAGCACGGAAATGTCCATAACATGGGAATCATTTTTTTGCCGCAATCAACCACTATGGACTGAAAGTCCATAGTCTGGAGGACTAAAGTCCTCATCCGTGGACAAGCCACGGACTGAAAGTGAAGGGACTTAAAGTCCATAGTTTCAACTATGATGCGCTTCGCGCACTAAAGTTATTGAAGCAATGAACTTGGATACCATTCTTTCTTATACCCTTGACTTAGATCGAAATGTTCTGAAGAAGAGTGCCTAAGGCGTATGCGCTAGCCCGTAGGTTGGGGTTCGTCCCTCACCCCAACCTACGTGGGCTACGCTATGAATGCGGGTGGATAGCATTTATCATTAGAACATGAAAACATCACTTGAACACCTTCCTGAACAAAAACAGCAGGAACTACAAAGGGCTACCGAGTTCGGAAAGAAAGAAGTTGGCTGAAAGTGACTTTGAGTATTGGTATGGAAAAGCAAGTAAGCTGGAAAAAATATATAACTTTTGTTGCAGTGAAGAAGATTACAACGAAGCTGCCTTCAATTTACACCAAATGACGGAGAGGCTTTACGGCGCAATTTTACTAGTGTTTACCCACTACAAGCCGAGTACCCATGATATAGAAAAGTTGGGCCAAAGAGTTGCGAGCATTGAACCAAAGTTTTTATCGATTTTCCCCAGAGCTATGGAAGATGAGAAAGAGTGCTTTAAACTGCTTCGTAAAGCCTATGTGGATGCTCGTTATAAACCGAGCTATACAATTGAAAAAGAACAGCTGGAATGGTTGGCTGGGCGGGTAAATCAGTTAAAGGAGCTAACAGAAACGTTGTGCAGAGAAAAAATTGAAAGTTTCAGCTAAAGCAAGTAGAAAAGGGGCCAGGCTTAAATTGATGGGTCGTTTTTCACGGACCATTCGCCTAACATTTGGCTGCAAGCGACCCAATGCCGCGGTCCGGCTCCTCAGCAACTTTCAAGCTCAGTGCCACGCGGCATTGGGTGCTTGAGCCATGCCGTTATGTTTTCAACGGAGCAGGCAACAAATCGAGATGATTGACAAAAGGGATAAAATCTTTGTCTTTCGTGGACAAGCCATGGACTAAAAGTGAAGGGACTTAAAGTCCATAGTTTCAACTATGATGCGCTTCGCGCACTAAAGTTATTGAAGCAATGAAAAGCAGGGTATGTATTTAGTTGATCTAAAACCACGCACCATCAAAGATCTGCGCAACATACCAAAATCTGAGGTACGAAGAATAGTCGAAAAGATCAAGGCCCTGGAAAACAATCTCAGCGGAGACGTAAAACGGCTGACAAATTATTCACCAGAGTATCGCCTGAGAGTTAGGTAACTATCGGGTGTTGTTCGAACTAGAACAATCGACTGTTGTCATTTACCGTATCAAGCATAGGAAAGAGGTATATTCTCGGGGTTAACACAATGAAATTGCATCCACAACTCATTGAGAAAGATGGGAAAAAAGAATTTGTGATTTTGCCTTACGACGAGTTTTTAACCCTTGAGGAAATCATGAACGATTATGAGGATTTACAGGATCTAAGAAAAGCAAAAGAGGGATCAAGAGAGCAAAAAGGGATTCCGTTGGACCAAGTCGTTTCTGATTTGGGTCTTTGAGCAAGTAAAAAGAACATATTACTATTGAGCCTGGAAAACGATCAGGAAAACCCTGTATTAGAGGCTTAAGAATTACTGTTTACGATATCCTAAATATGCTTGCAGAAGGAATGACGTATGATGAAATCCTTGATGACTATCCGAAACTTACGCAAGAAGATATTTTAGCTTGTCTAGCTTTCTCCGCTGACAAAGAAAATAAAGATCATGATAGACCATCTTGGCGGAAAATGGCTTGTTGTCTGCATTGACAATAAAGGAAACGAGGCGTCTCTTGAACAGTGGAAGATTTGTCAATCATTACCAGACGAGGAGGCGGAGAAACACCACGAAATCCGTGTGATAGATGAGGAGGGTGAGGACTATCTCTATCCATCCGACTGCTTTTCGCCTGTCTATCTGCGAAGAATCTGTCGCAAAGTCATACATAATGCAAAATTCGACAGGCAGAAATACGGCATAACAAAACTTCCGGTTTCAAGAAAAAACCTGAAGCAAATCGAAACCTGTATAGAGGCTCATTATGATGAAACCGATTGGCGTGATTTTTCACCGACTGATTCCCTGTTGCTGCCATCCATGGCACTGGATTCCGGCAATCCCTGCCGGAATGACGAGGTGGGATTTGAACGATTGCGTTCACCATCGTAGACCGTTCTTGATCCATTCGTGTTCATTGGCGTTCATTGCTTCAATAACTTTAGTGCGCGAAGCGTATCATAGTTGAAACTATGGACTTTAAGTCCCTTCACTTTCAGTCCGTGGCTTGTCCACGGATGAGGACTTTAAGTCCTCCAGACTATGGACTTTCAGTCCATAGTGGTTGATGCGGATAAATCTTCCACATCAGTAGCTGAGAGCACCTGCACTAGCCTCATGACCTGGGAATTCCGCGATCCTTTGTTTCTGCTCGCCGGGCTGCTGGCGCCGCTGGTCTATCTATTGGCCAGCCGCATCCCGGCGCGGATCGCCTATGCCAGCCTGGCGTTGCCGGACCGCGCCCCGACGACCTTGCGTGTGCGCTTGGCGCCGCTGCCGGCCGGATTGCTGGCTTTGGCGACCCTGGCCCTGGCCGTCGCCTTGGCCGGACCGCGCACCGGCGACGAGACCACCGAGATCGAGCGGGAGGGCATCGCCATCGTCATGGCCCTAGACCGCTCGGGCTCGATGGATGCGCGTGACTTTGTGGCCGGGGACTACAGCGTCAGTCGGTTGCAGGCCCTCAAGGGGGTCTTCCGGGAGTTCGTGCTCGGCGGCGAGGCGGGCAAAGGGCGGCCGGACGATCTGGTCGGGCTGGTGGTGTTCGGGACCTATGCCGACGGCGCCTGTCCGCTCACCCTGGACCACGGCAACCTGCTGAACATTCTGGATCAAATCGAGGTGGCGCACGTGCGTTCGGAAGCCGCGACGGCTATCGGCGAGGGCCTGGGGCTGGCCGTGGAGCGCCTGCTCGACGCCGAGGCTCAATCGAAGGTCGTCATCCTGCTCACCGACGGGGTCAACAACGCCGGTGAGCTCGATCCCCTGCAGGCCGCTGCGCTGGCCGCCGAGCAGGGCATCAAGGTTTACACCATCGGCGCCGGCACCAATGGCTATGCCCCGATACCGGTAACCGGACCGGACGGCCGCCAGTACCTGCGGCGCGCTCTGGTCGAGATGGACGAGAAGACCCTGCAAGAGATCGCCCAACGTACCGGCGGGACCTATTTCCATGCCCGTGACGCCGAGGGCCTGGCCGCCACCTATCGGGCGATCGACCGCCTGGAACGCACCAAGATCACCGAGATCCGCTACCTGCGCTATCGCGAGCATTATGCCGGGTTCGCACTCGCCGCCCTGATACTGATTGCCCTGGCGGGTCTGGCCTCGGGGACCCTGCTGCGGAGGTTGCCGTGACTGGGCTCCATTTCGCCGCGCCGCACTGGGTCCATCTGCTGTGGGCCGTGGCGGCCTTTATCGCCTTGCTCGCCTGGCTCGAACGCCGCGGCCAGGGTGATCTGGACCGCTTCGTCGCCGCCCCTCTGCAGTTGCGGCTGGTGTTGCGCACAGCCCCCCTGCGGCGTGCCTTGCGCCTGATCCTGCTCGGGCTGTGCGGGTTGTTTCTGGCCCTGGCCCTGATGCGTCCCCAATGGGGGGCCCAGTTCGTCTCCACGCCGCGGGTCGGGGCCCAGATCATGGTCTGTCTGGATGTCTCACGCTCCATGCTGGCCGAGGACGTGGCCCCCAATCGGCTCGAACGGGCCAAGGTCGAGCTCCGTGACCTGCTGGGTTATCTCGACGGGGATCAAGTGGGGCTCATCGCCTTCGCCGGTCGCGCCAGCGTGCTCTCGCCCCTGACCCCGGATTTCAGCTTCCTGCGCCTGGTGCTCGACGCGGCCAGACCCGACAGCGTTACTCGCGGGGGCACCCGACTCGAAGAGTCCATCCGTAAGGCCCTGGCGGGATTCCGGGACCGTGGTGCCGGCGAGATATCCCGCTCGATCCTCTTGATTACCGACGGCGAGGACCACGACTCCTTCCCCCTGGAGGCGGCCAAGACGGCCGCCGAACGGGGCGTGCGCATCCTCGCCATCGGGTTCGGCGACGAGGCCGGGAGCGAGATCCGGATCACCGACCCCCGCACCGGAGCACGCACCTTGGTGCGGGACGCCGACGGCAACCCGGTACGCTCGCGCCTGGATGGCGACCTGCTGCGCGAGATGGCCTTGGTCACCGGGGGCGCCTACGTCCCGGCCGGCACCGGGGCGATCGATCTGGAATCCATCTACGCGCGCCATATCGCCAACCTGACTCGCGGTCGTCTCACCGGGGGCGGCTACCGGATACGCAACGACATCTTCCAGTGGGCCTTGCTCTGCGCCCTGCTATGTCTGCTTGCGGCAGTGATCCCCAGCGGACAGCGGACCGTGAATGGAACTACGAATAGACACGAATAGACGGGATATCATTGATGCGGTTCGCGTCGTCCCTGACACTCACCGCATCCTACGCCCCCGGCACGACCGCGGTGCGATCGTAGGGTGGGCTGTGCCCACCGACCGGGCTTCCAACCCGCATAGGTTGGGGTGAGGGATGAAAGCAGAAATTGAACCTGGCTCCTTATTCCCATGTTATGCAGATAATCAACCACTATGGACTGAAAGTCCATAGTCTGGAGGACTAAAGTCCTCATCCGTGGACAAGCCACGGACTGAAAGTGAAGGGACTTAAAGTCCATAGTTTCAACTATGATGCGCTTCGCGCACTAAAGTTATTGAAGCAATGAACAATGTGAAGATGCCTTAGGTATTGGACCATCAGTATCCAATACCTTCATCTGACTAAATCAGTGGTGGAAGAAATTATTAAGCAGGGTAATTTCTGGGTAATCAATACTGAATACTCATTACATCTCGACAACAAGGTGCAACAAAGGCCGCTTGTCGGCCCGTTGGAGAATAGCCCGAGAACATGAAGAAGAGCGTCTATATCGAGACGTCAATTCCCAGCTATCTGACTGCGCGGCCAAGCCGCGACGTCAGGACTGCGGCTTGGCAGCAGATCACCGGCCAGTGGTGGGATGAGGCCCGTGCCGATTACGAGCTTTTCACTTCTGAGCTGGTCATTGTGGAGGCATCTGCCGGAAATCCCGAAGCAGCCGCGCGACGCCTTGAAGCGCTACGGGGGATCGCAGAGCTACCCATTGACGAAGAGGTGCGGCAGCTTGCCGACCAGCTGATAACGAAAGGCGGTATTCCCTCTGCCGCCGAAGCCGATGCATTACATATTGCGGTCGCGGCCGTACACCGCATCGATTACCTTCTCACATGGAATTTCCGACACATCGATAATGCGGCCAAGAAACCAATCATGCGGTCCATCTGCGCCGCTGCCGGATGTGCGTGTCCGGAAATCTGCGCGCCGATGGAACTCCTTCAGGAGGCTGACGACGATGTACAGAGACGAAATAATCGCTGAAATTTGGCGCAACCGAGACGCTTACACCGAACAGCACCACCATAGCCTGGCTGAAATGGTGGCCGACCTCCAGGCGCGCCAGAAAAGACCGGGGTGCAAACTCGTGGATAGGAGAGACCGAACAAGGGCTTTTAGCGGACCTCGTTCCTCGGCGCCCGAAGCCTGACGTTAGCCCGCGTAGATCGGGGTGAGGAACGAACCCCGACATCGAGCGGAAATTGAGCCTAGCTCCTTTTTCCGAGGTATGAGTTTGGAATTATTCAGGAGAGTGGAGCAAGCGTGACAGATCCGTTTGGTTCACGTCATCGGCAAAAGTTTTTTCAATCACTTTATACGAAAAAATAGAATACGGAAGTTAAGAGGATTCAACTTATGGACGACTGGGCTAATTGCTCTGCTGTTGAACGCGATTTTCAGAAGGTAAGTGGCGTTTGGGTGTTTCGCGGCACTCGTGTTCCAGTTTCCGCACTCTTTGAGAATCTTGAAGATGGCGCACAGCTTTCAGAATTTATCAGTTGGTTTCCAGGCGTTACTCTCCAACAAGCGCGTGCGGTCCTGGAGCATGTGGCTGATACATTGGAGGCTGTGTAGTGCGTATACTTTTCGATCAAGGTACACCTGTTCCACTGCGCCACCATTTGTCGGGCCGTCAAATTTCAACTGCGTATGAACTGGGGTGGGGAAGCCTTGAGAACGGGGAACTGCTGCAGCAAGCTGAAAATCACGGTTTCGAGATTTTGATTACGACTGACAGAAATCTGAAATACCAGCAAAATCTAGCCAGTTGCCGTATTGCTGTCGTCGTTCTGAGTACCACAAGCTGGCCTCGAATTAAGAGCGCAATTCCTACTGTTTTGAATACTGTCAACAATGCTCATCGTAAAAGTTACATTGAGGTTTCGATACCATATGCAGAACGGGGTTAGGTCTCTCATTGAACAACACTATCCTATGAGGGTATAGATTCAAGAAGAACCGGTCGCTGGTATCCCCCATCACTGAGAAGCTGTCTGGCTAAAAGTGGTATCGGCTGCAAATGTCCCAAAATAGTCCCTTTTCCCGCTCTTTCTCGTTAAATAGGCCGGCTATTCGCCTCGAAAGCGCGAAAAAACGTCCTCATTTTGGACCATTTTCGCTACGATCCATTTTAACCAGACAGCTTCTGAGGTTCGATTCGACCGCACCGCTTTGCCGGCGCACTCCAAAACAGAGCAGAAATTTGAGCCTAGCTCCTTAACTTCAAGGTTCCCTAATCAACCACTATGGACTGAAAGTCCATAGTCTGGAGGACTAAAGTCCTCATCCGTGGACAAGCCACGGACTGAAAGTGAAGGGACTTAAAGTCCATAGTTTCAACTATGATGCGCTTCGCGCGCTAAAGTCATTGAAGCAATGAAGGTCTCCGAAGTTCTAGTAAAGCTCAAAGCGGATGGCTGGTACCTGGTCACAACCAAAGGGAGCCACCGGCAGTTCAAGCACCCCACAAAGCCTGGTCGCGTTACAGTTTCGGGAAAGCCGAGCGAATGGATCATGCCTGGAACCCGGAACAGCATCTTCAAAAAAGCTGGTTGAAAATAGGCCCATGCGCTACGCGATAGTCATCGAAAAGGCGAAAAGTAGTTTTTCGGCGTATGTCCCGGATCTGCCCGGATGTATTGCCACCGGCGAATCAATCGAAGAAGTCGAGCGGCTGATTCGCGAAGCGATTGTTCTCCACATCGAAGGCATGCGGGAGGACGGTATACCTCCACCGGTGCCGCAAAGCCGAGTCGAGTATATGGAGATCGCGGCCTGAGCAGTCTCTAACAGTTGCTATCCGCGTTCGAAGATGAATGAGCGTATCGAGATGCCGAGGATGCACACGGGCTTGGCCGCCCTGGGCCTGTTGGTGGTAGGCCTCGGCAGCATCCTGATCCCGACCGAGATCCGGGCCCAGGCGGCCCAAGCGCAGGTAGTGGGTTCCGAACCGGCCGCTGCGCCGGTGACCGAGGCACTGGGACAGGCATCCTTCTCCACCCCCACCCGGACCACCGAGCCCCCCACGGACGGCGCACCGTCCGCGGATGCCGAGGACGAGCCGGTGGACCCACGCACCACCTACAACCTGGCCCTCACCAAGCTGGAGGCCGGTGAGATCGACGCCTCGGCGCGCGGCTTCGAGGCCGTGCGTGTCGGGGCCCGGATCGGAGCAGAAACCGATGGCGAGGCCCGCTTTCGCGCCACTTACAACCTGGGCTGGGTAGAGGTCAAGCGCGCCGACGCGGATCTCGACCAGGAGCCGCGGGCGGCGCTTCGGGCCCTGCAGCGGGCAGCCGACTGGTTCCGCGAGGCGAGCGTCCTGCGGCCGGAACATGCGGCCTCGCGCCGCAATCTGGAGCTGGTACTGCGGCGGGCGCTCGTCCTGGCCGATCACCTCGCCCAGCACGGCGAGGAGGACCTCGCCGCCCGCCTGGAACGGCTCATTGAGGGACAACGCGCCTTTCTGAGCGAGCTGGGACGGGGTATCGACCTCGCCGATCTGCAGGACGACCCCAATGCCGCCGAGCAGGCCCGCCGCACCCTGCGCACCTTCGCCACCGGCCAGCTGGAGCTACTCACCCAGGCCGAGCGCCTGAGCGAGACCGCGGGTCAAGAACAAGCCGGCCTCCAAGCAAAGCCGGACGCAGAACGCGACACCGAAGAGGCCGTGCGCCTGGCCCAGCTCGAACAGCTGCTAAACCACCTGCACCGGGCGCGGGAGCGCATGGGTCAGGCCCGCGGCCAGCTGCGTCGCCTGGCGGCCAAACGCGCCTACCGCCGGGTCGCCGCTGCCCTGAGCAATTTAAAGCGCGCCCGTGACCAGCTGCTCGATCCGGTGGCACGCCTGGATGCACTCATCATCGACGGCCTGGAACTCATGCGCCAAACGGGTCACAAGGTCGTCCTCGACGCACGGTCCGAGCAATCCGCCCCCGACTGGTTGACGGCGGACCAGCTGGGCGAGACCCAAGCCGTTCTGGAGGCACGCACCGGTGAGCTCCACTCGGGTCTGAGCGCGGGCCTAGCCCAGGCCGAAGAGACCCCGCCGGCTACCCCCCCCGCCGACCAGGCAGAAGACTCTGCCGGTTCTCCCGAGCAGCAGGCGCAGCTCCGGCGTCGGCTGGCGGCCGCGACGCCTCTGATCGATGCGGCGCGAGCGGCCTTCCGGGAGGCGCTTATCGAGCTGGAGGCAGAACGCCTGGGCCAGGCACTGGAATCACAACGTCGCGGGGTAGCCAGGCTGGTCGCCGCCCGCGAGCATTTTCTGGATCTCAAACGCTTAGTCGAGCTGCTGTATCAAGACCAGCAACACATCGCCGCCTTGATCGCGCCTGATGAGGAGACGGGAGCCTCGGATTCGGAGTCCGGCGAGGAGGTTGCAACGCCGGATGGGCCGGTCGCGGACCATTCGGAATACCTCCCCGTCGCCCGCGAGCTACAGACCGGCAATCGCGAGCGCCTGGAGCGTGTCAGCGCCACTATCCTCGACCGGTTGGGCACGGTACTGGATACGGAGGAGCAGACCGAATCAGCACAGGCCGCAGATCCCCAGGCGACCACCACTCCCCAGACCCTGGACCCGGCCATCCCCACACCGCCGGACCCCGCCGCATTGGAGGCCAAACGTCGGCATCTGGAACAGGCCGACGCCCTGCGTGTCGAGGCGGAAAAGGCCATGCAGCAGGCCCTGGAAGACTTGACAACTACAGAGGCCGCTGCGGAGAACCTTCCGGCCAGCGGTCCGGAGCTGGCGAGTGCCATGGATCGGGCGCGGCAATCCGTCGACCTCACCCTGAGCCGAGTGGAGGATCTGCGTCGCCTCTTTTTCTCAGTGGTCGACCATCTGCGTGAGACCCTGCGGCGCCAGATTGATCTGGGCGATCGTACCGAGGAGACGGCCGGGCTGGCCACCACCGAACCCGCGGAGGAAATCGCCCGCCGTCTGGGTCCCATCGCCCCGCAGCAAACCGCCTTGGCCGAAACGGCCGGCAGTATCGCCAAGGCCCTGCAACAACAGGCCGAGCAGCCCGTTCCCCCCACGCCAGAGGCCCAGGAAGATCCCCCCCGGAAAGATCCTCAGGAACAGCAGGCACGTCTGCGGCAGGCCGCCGCTCAGGTCACCAGCGCCCGTGACCACATGGACCAGGCCGCGGAGGCCATCGCCGCGGAGCCCCCGACCTTCGAGACTATCCGCGACCACCAGCGGCAGGCCGTGGAGGTCTTGACCGCCGCCCTCGCCGCCCTGGAGCCGCCGCAACCGGAGCAACCAAACCAGCAGCAACAAGACCAACAGGGCCAGGAAGGGCAGCAACAAGTGTCCCAGCAGGCGGGCCAAGACCAACAGGACACCGAACCGCAGCCGGCGCCAGGCGATGCAGGCCAACTCCTACAGGGCATACGTGACCGGGAGGCCCAACGCCGGGAGCAGCGCTCCAAGCAACAACACCGTGGCTACGAGCCGGTGGAGAAAGACTGGTGAGACCTTTATCTATGTGGTAACTGTTTCGGTAGTGGATAAATTCTAAGTGGTGAAGTCTGCCAACCCCGACCGCATCATTCCAGCAGGGAGTGCCGGAATCCAGTGCCATGGATGGCGAAACAGTGGGGGTTCAAAGCATTAAGTCGCACAACCGAGCCACGTTAAATTCAACCACTACCACCGTTTCTTCCTACGCACTTGAACGCGAGATCCGGAACATGCAGCTGGCAATCCAACCCACCCTCTACGAATCCCTCGAGGCCCTGCCCGAAGGCGTGACCGGAGAAATCCTGAACGGACAGCTCCACACCCAACCACGGCCTGCCGGACCCCATGCGGTTTCCGGCTCCGTGCTGGGTGCCAGATTACTCAATCCCTTCCAGATCGGCGATGGAGGACCCGGCGGCTGGTGGATTATCGATGAGCCGGAGCTCCACTTGGTACGGAATCTCGAGGTCCTGGTCCCGGATTTAGCTGGTTGGCGACGTGAGCGCATGCCCTATCCGCCTGAAGATCAACGCTTCGAGGTGGTTCCCGATTGGGTATGCGAGATCCTGTCTCCGTCCACCAAGCACAAAGACCGGAAGATCAAGCTGCCGCTGTACGCACATTACGGGGTGCGGTACGCCTGGCTGATCGATCCGGTCAAGCGCACGCTGGAGACCTACCGACTCGAGGCCGGTGTCTGGGTTGAGACCGGCCACTTTGCCGATGCCGATCAGGTGGTGGCTCCGCCGTTCGAGATTGTAAGCCTGGATCTGGAAACCTTGTGGCCACCGCAGCGGCCAGGACTCGCAAGGCGATGACATATGGCGTTAGGGTGTGTTGACATTTAATCTAAGGAGTAAACCCTAACCTCCAGGCTTGTCTCCTAATAGTACATGATTTCCAGGATTTCCAGGATTAACAGGATTAACAGGATCTTGTAATTGTTATTTAAAAAAATCCTGTTAATCTTGTCCTATTAACGGTTGGCACGAAGATTATGTCAAAGCCCCTAGTAGTTTAGGCGTAGTCTACCAGTTAAATATCAACACGACCTGGTAGAGCAGTGCCAAAATACCGGTAACATCGATTCGGTTCCTTGGTTGGAAATTCTTTTTTTCCGCAATCAACCACTATGGACTAAAAGTCCATAGTCTGGAGGACTAAAGTCCTCATCCGTGGACAAGCCACGGACTGAAAGTGAAGGGACTTAAAGTCCATAGTTTCAACTATGATGCGCTTTGCGCACTAAAGTTATTGAAGCAATGAACGCAAATCGGTCGAAATGGGTTCGGCGTAATCGTTCAGCCCCCACCCCGTCGTTCCGGCAGGGATTGCCGGAATCCAGGTGCCAGGGATGGCAAAAAAGGCAAGCGATTCCGTAAGACGAAAACATACTATTCTATGATTCCTAGCCGCCAATGCGCATCCGTTTAGCTCTGAATACTGACGCCATGCGCCGGATGCTCCTGCCGGCACTGATCGTTGCCATCCAGCTCGCAAGCCCCCCGGCGGCGGCCCAACAGGCCCAGCTGCGGGCCGAGGAGGGTCCCCACTTCGTCGGCGTACCCGTACACCTGCAAGTGATTGCGGAGGGGTTCGACGAGACCCCACAACCCCAGATCGAGGTCGCAGATCCACCCCAGGGGCGCTTGGAGCTGACTGGGATCAACCCCAGCGTCAGCACCAGCATCCGGATCATCAATGGTCGGATGAGCCAGTCCAAATGGGTCCAATTCGCCTTCGAGTACCAATTCCTGGCCCAAACCCCCGGCGAACAGGTCATCGGACCCTTCCGGGTCATCCAGAACGGCAAGCAGGCCAATACCGGCAAGCTGCGCCTGATGGTCGGTGAGGTCCCGGTCAGCAGTCGGCAACGGCTGCGGCTCATCCTGCCCGAAGGTCCGCTGATCGTCGGTCAGCGCGTGCAAGTCCAGCTCGAATGGTGGATCCCTGCCGACCTGCGCGGCAAGCTCTTCAATCCGCGCCTAACCGTTCCTCTCTTCGACCAGCTCGACGTCTTTCGTTTTCATGACCCCGAAAATCCCGCCGCCGACATCGCCTTGACCGTCGACACCGCCTCCGGTCCCATCGAGCTGGCCGCCACCACGCACTCGGAGCTTTGGAACGGCGAGCAATACCTGGTGCACACCCTCACCTGCCGACTGACCCCCTTGCGGACCGGCGAGTACAGCCTCGCCCCCGCCGGCCTGGTGATCGACGAGGCGATACGTTGGCGTACTCTCTTCGGTGAGCGGATCCCCACCCGCGCCCGGAAACGCCGGGTGGAGGGCGAGCCACGGACCTTGATCGTCCAGGATCTGCCTCGGGCAGGCCGACCCGAGAGCTTCACCGGTACCGTGGGCCCCGGCTACCGGCTGGAGGTCGCGGCGGACCGCTCAGTGGTCCAGGTCGGTGATCCGATTCGTCTGACCCTGATCCTCCGGGGCGATGCGGCCGTCGAGACTGCGGTGCTTCCACCCCTCACCGCCGACGGCGGACTCTCGTCTCAGGACTTTCGCATCCTCAGCGGAAAGACCGCCGGCATCTATGCCGACGGCGCCAAACGCTTCGAAGTAACCGTGCGTGCGCTCCATGCAGGGGTCACCGCCATCCCACCCCTCGCCTTCTCCTGGTACGACCCTGAGCGCCGGGAGTACCAGACCACCCGCTCCCAGCCCGTCGCCCTCTCGGTGCGCCCCGCCCAAGTCGTCTCGGCCGCAGACGTAGTGAGCGCTGTACCTGAGGAGCCGCGTGAGCCCGAACATGAGCCGACGACTGCCACGGAGGAGGCCAGTCCCAAGGCCCGGCAGCGGCCGGTATTCAGCCTCACTGGGGCCGATCTTGCCATCACCACCGACATCGACGCCCTGCTGCGGCCAGGCGGCTCCGTGCTGACCAGCACCGGTGTCCAAATCGGTGTCTATGGCCTGGGCCTGCTGGCTATCCTCCTAGCCCTGCTGGCCAGGCGCCGCGCCCAGACCGACCCCGCTGAGCTGGCACGGACCAAGGCCCTGCGAGAACACCGGGCGGCCGTGACCGAGGCCCGGACCATCACTGAGGCGAGCGCCGCCCTGCGGCAGATGGTCGCCACCGCCGGCGCCCCCCCGCCCCCCGACCTGGACCGCTTCCTGGCCGAATGCGACGCCCTTGCCTATGCCCCCGGCAGCGCTTCGCGTACCCTGGATGGACCCATGCGGGACCGCGCCACACGGCTGGCCGACCAGCTATTAAACGCATCGCCGTCATCGTCGTCCGGGGCTACCCGCGCATGATCCGCGAGTTAATTCGAACCACGAATGCACACGAATCGACATGAAAGAAAACTACGAATTGCAGAAATGGTCTATTAATCACATTCTTTGCGTCCTCAATATCTTAAGCAATTCGAATGAGGAATTAGATGTTTCCGTTCAACACGCGCGTCCGTACTAGGGCATGGCTCGCGGTATTCTGGCTCTGTCTCGCACCGCCGGTAAGCGCAACCGCTCCCGACGCGACCCTGAATCAGGCAATCGACGCCTACGCCCAGGCCCAAGCAGCGACCGGTCGGGATGAGCGATTGGCCGGCTTCCGCCAGGCCCAACGGCTGTTCGAGCACGCTGTGGCCCAAGGCGCGCGTTCCGCGGCTCTCTATACCAACCTCGGCAATGCCGCACTCCAGGCCGAACGGCTGGGACCGGCCATCCTGGCCTACCGGCGCGCCCTGATACTCGACCCCGACCAGGCGCGGGCCCACCAGAACCTCCGCCACGCCCGTACCTTGCTACCGGCCTGGGTCCCCAAACCCAAGCCCAAAGGCACCCTGGAGGGCTTCTTCATCTGGCGTTACCTCCTGAATCCTGCCGAGCAAGCCGCCATTGCTGCCTTCGCTTTCCTCCTCGCTGCCCTGCTCATCACGGCAGCCATCCGCTGGCGTTCCCCGCTCGCCCGCAACCTGGCCCTCCTGCCCCTGCTGGCCTGGCTGGGCCTGCTGCTCTCGGCAGCCATCCAGGCCCGTGCCGGCGGCACCGATCAGGCCGTACTCACCGCCGACGAGACCATCGCCCGCGCCGCCGACTCCCCCAATGCCCCCATGCGCTTCGCCCAACCCCTGCCCGCCGGCACTGAAATCGAAATCCGCGAAGCCCGTGCACATTGGGTCCATATCGTCCTTGCCAATGGCCGAGATGCCTGGGTGGCACGGGGTGCAGTGGAAGTGGTTGAGGTCGATTCCTGACGCTTGAGCGGTAGGGTGGATGGTGGTTCAATGGAAAACTCTAAAAACTACGAATCACGCGAATCTGCGCGAATTGGGTTCTTTGCACCCACGGTAACAGTCGCATTGGTTCGGGTAATGAGGTTAGATGCCTCCGTTCAATGCGCCATCCGTACTAGCCCATCTTCAAGGCATGGAGGACGTAGATAGCATCGGGTAGCTTCGCCGTGTAGACCACCCGGAAGGTACCTGAGTCATCCCACACCCAGAGCTATTCGACCCCGCGACTGATTAATCGGCATCGGTTTGAAATCGTCCGGTTGTCTGCCGCGCTGAATCTTGTCGATCTGTCGTCCGGCGTCCTGTTTCGCATCCCTTGGGAAGGCTAGCAAGCACTTGAGAGAATCACCGAGGAATCGCACTGGTTTCATATTATGATCATATCCACACGGATTATGTTGTAGCAAGCTCGGAAACGAGCGAAGGGCGAGCGAAGGGGACACCCAAGTCGGGAGTAGGTTGGGTTGAAGAACGAAACCCAGCGTTTACGGGCAAGCCCGGTTTGTTGGATCTCGTCCCTCACCCCAGCCTACCGGCTTAAAATCAATGGATTAGTTTTTAGACAGCCTCTTAAACTTTGGCGACGACGCGGATGAGGAAGTCCGGTCCCAACCTGCCGGAATGGATCGCCGTGCCGACTTCCCAATATCGTCGATTGTAACTACAATTCTGTCATGCATTTCGAATGGGACCTGCAGAAGAACAAGCAGAACCGAGCCAGACATAGAGTCAGTTTTGAGACCGCTCGTCTGGTCTTCGATGATCCCCGTGCGATCAGCATCCAAGACCGACACGACAACGGCGAAGAGCGTTGGCAAACCATCGGACGTATCAGACAAACGGTAATCCTCTTAGTCGCTCACACGTACCGCGACGGAGAAGTAAACGAGGAGATTGTGCGGATCATCTCGGCCCGAAAAGCAACCCCGAAAGAGCGCAGGATCTATGAGCAAGACGACAGATAAGCAGCAGCAGGAGCTCCAGCGATTGGCTGAGCTGCCCGATAAAGACATCGATACCAGCGACATTCCCGAGGTAAGCGACTTTTCCGCCGCTGTTCGAGGTCGTTTCTACCGGCCAATCAAACAGCAGATAACGCTTCGCATCGACCTCGACCTACTGGAGTGGTTCAGAGCCCAAGGCGGGAAATACCAAACTCACATAAACGCCGCCTTACGCGAGTATGTCCAAGCGCATCGCGGTCCGTTACACAAGCTGTAACCCTTGCCAACGGCCGTGATGCTTGGGTAATACGGGGTGCTGTGAAGGCGATCAAGGTCGATTTCTGACGCTTGAGCGATGGAGCGGATGGTAGTTCAATAGAAAACTCCTAGAAACTACGAATGATGTCTCGCTTGTTGCTTGGCTTGCTCAGAACTATGACAGAACGTCTGGTATTCTCATTATTTTTGGGTTCATTGCTTCAATAACTTTAGTGCGCGAAGCGCATCATAGTTGAAACTATGGACTTTAAGTCCCTTCACTTTCAGTCCGTGGCTTGTCCACGGATGAGGACTTTAGTCCTCCAGACTATGGACTTTCAGTCCATAGTGGTTGATTGCCGTTGTAATTTTCACCTCTGTAGTCGTGTGGGTAAGCCGAGCGGCAATGAAACGTTTCAAAGAATTGGAGGAAGAGTAATGGTCTGGTTTGTTGTAGCAGCATTAGTGGTTTTGCTGATCGGTGTAGCTATCGTCGCCCACGATATTAATAAACTGCACCGTTAAGCGATACATGGAGAGAGGACCAGGATCAATTAATTCATCGAATTTGATGATGCCGACGTTTTTCATAGCAAAGTCGTTAATCCATAGGAGTCAACCAGATGCAGGCAATAGAATTTGAAGCCACCATCAACAGCAACGGCGATATTCATGTACCGAAAAGATACCACACGCTATACGGCCGGAATGCCCGGTTCGTGGTTTTGTTATCGGATGTCTCCCGAGACGCAAGTAAGACGATCGATCCCATGCAATATAGCAACAGGATTGACTGGCCGGTTGATGGTCTGGATTACCAACGGCAGATCAGGAGCGAATGGGAGTGAAAGCCGTTCTGGATACCAACGCGGTGATCTATCTACATAATGGGTTGCTGGCGGAGAACCTACCCGTTGGTGAATATGCTATCTCTGTAATTGTCGGGTCCCGGATGATTGTATACCAAGCAGTCGCTATCCCTTGCTCCAAGCCAAAGAGGTTTCGCGGCTGCTCGCCGGAGAGGAAGGTGGGGGCAGTTCGAAGAGAGCCGAAAGACAGGTAGGCAACCTCTGAGTCCGGCCTGCACAGCACTGCAAGCCCTGAGTATAGCCGACCACCCATGATGAACATCCGGCTACGCGGGAACGCACGTATCGCGCCGGCGATTCATCTGGAATTGCAGTCACAACTGGCTGTGGTGATCAAGCGGGGTGAACCGAGGCGTATGGCCTCAACCGTCACACCATTGCGATCACGATCACGATGACGACCACGATCTCATAAGGCGGGATGTGGCCATCCCTGGCCTGTCCCGCCCTACGGTTGTGATATGGGGTGCAATTGATATGATCGCAAAGAATGCGAAGGAAAATTTCTTTGGATGGGATATATATGAGAAAATAATAGACAATAACTATATGTATCATTCCGAGATCATAAGTTCCATAAAAGAATCGATCCCCGACAACGAAAAGGGCAGCGCACTGCGCCGCCCTGTTATCGGAGCCAACCGGTCGGATCCAACCGACCGGTCCGGGTCCCCTTCGCTCAGTATCCCCCTTTGCGTGCCACGAAGGGGAGACCGGCGATCTTATTGCCCTGTTTGCTGGGTGCCCTGGGGAAGAGTTTGTATAGATCCTTGCTGCCGATTTTCTTGCCCCAGCGTTTGCCCATATCCTTGTTGATCTGGCGTTCCATGGGTTGGTTGCCGTTGTTGTTCAGGTACTCGTCGCGCAGGTATTCCAGCACGTCCCAGTGCTCTTGAGTCAGCTCGATGTCTTCCTCGGCAGCCAGTTTCTCGGCCACGCCCCGGCTCCAGTCCTGGGGATTGACCAGATTACCGTTGGCGTCGGTTTCGATGGTTTTGCCTTGTACCTCAATGGCCATGTTTCGCTCCTCTCATCTCGGTTAGCCGATTGTTGCGGGAGATAGCTGTTTATCATACCTAGATTTCCCGCTACGATGCATGTCTCTGAACCCTAGGGGGTGTTCTCAATCAACAACCTGACTCCGTGAAGTAAACTCCAAGGTTGAGCTTAACTCGATGGTTTCGCGATTATGCACTTCGCGACACACATCGCGAAGCGACACACATCGCGAATAGACAACAGTGGCCGCAGCTTAGGTACGCGACCTAGCTCTTACGTCTCTTCGGCGGAAAGGAACTCAGGCGCTTGG
>Ga0209458_1000264_pt1 | contig 21925 bp, 23 predicted proteins | sample WorMetLIZAISLAND_FD_187411 | JGI IMG/M metagenome (GOLD analysis project Ga0209458, IMG submission 187411) | Marine gutless worms symbiont microbial communities from Max Planck institute for Marine Microbiology, Germany - Inanidrilus manae... ...
TCCACGGATACCATCAGGGCCAGCGGTTCAAAGACACCGCGTCAACAGGCCGGACACAAGACCGTACCCGATTTGGCCGCCATGTCGTCGAAAAGTCCTTGCAACGCGGGAGCCATCCACACAAGACTACGCGTGAGCATGACCGCAAGATCGACGCGTCGCGCTGTTCCAAGCCCGCTGATGACAGCGAAGCGGATAGCAATATTGGGCCACCGATAGGGCCGCCATTTCCTAACTGACGCCCTAAACGGCGGTCGAACGCGTTGTCGAGTCGATCCGACGCGTTCCCTAAAACCGTCGAATTGTTGCCAAGGGCGCCGAAGATTTCGCGTGCGTGACGGCTCTTCGCCTATGGCCGGCAACGTTTTCCCCAACTCATCCGGTTACGGCAGATCCTCGATGATCAATGCCGCCCATCTCGATGATGAAGGCGATGATATCGGTCAAGCCATCGCCGGCTTTCAGGTTGGTGAACACGAACGGCCGCTCACCACGCATTCTTCTGGCATCGCGGTCCATCACCTCGAGACTGGCGCCGACCAGCGGCGCTAGGTCGATCTTGTTGATGACCAGAAGGTCGGAACGGGTAATTCCCGGTCCGCCCTTGCGCGGAATCTTGTCGCCGGCGGATACATCGATGACGTAAATGGTGATGTCGGCCAATTCCGGCGAGAAGGTCGCCGACAGGTTGTCACCGCCCGATTCGATGAAGACCACATCGAGACCCGGAAATCGGGCCGACATGTCATTGACGGCGGCCAGGTTGATCGAAGCGTCCTCGCGGATTGCCGTGTGCGGACAGCCGCCGGTTTCGACACCGGCGATACGGTCCGGCGCCAATGCTCCCGAGCGGGTCAGGAACTCGGCGTCTTCGCGCGTATAAATGTCGTTTGTGATCGCCGCGATGTCGTAGTCGTCGCGCATGGCTTTGCAGAGGCGGTCAAGAAGCGCCGTCTTGCCCGACCCGACCGGGCCGCCGATGCCGACACGAAGGGGAGTGCTCATGATCTGAATAACCTCGTGTACTGTGTTTCGTGTTGTATGGAAGTCCAATCGACCATGGGCGCCGCGGCGCCCAGATGGTCCGGAAGGATGATCCGTTCGAGAGACGCCACGTCGTCGGCGACGCCCAAGACGGTCCGTTCGAGATCGGCGGTCGCCCGTTGCCCGTCGGTCTGACCAAGCGGCACCAGGCGGACCCCGGCGGAAATCAGGTTGGCGGCAAAGGCGTGGAGAAATGCGTTGAGCATCAGACGGACTGGTATTTCGCTGAGCGCCGAGACCAACCCAAGGGCTACGGAATAGGCCGGCGGCCGCTCGATCGTCTCCAGCACCGCCCGCCACGGCGGCACGTTGATTTCGGGCCAGGCGGCGGTGGCCGTGTCGAGAAACGCTCCCCCCTGAGATACGCTCTCCAACGCCATTTCCGGGGTTGCCCGGTAGACGTCGGCCCAAATCGCCACCTCGGAAAATAGATCGACGTCCCCGGCGGTGACCGCATCGTCGGCCGCCCGCGCCAAGATCGCGTCCGAACGGCCGGATCCATGGGTGAGGATATGGGCGATCCAAGCGGTCAAGGTTTCCCGGTCGCTGACCAGGCCAGCCTCGATCGCGTATTCGATGCCGTGCGAATAGGTGTAGGCGCCGACTGGAAAAGACGGCGACAGCCAGGCCATCAAACGGACGACGTCGGCGTCGCGATGGGCGTCGCCGTCAACGATCATGGCCGTGCCCACCATGGCTATAGGCACCGGACTCGGGAGAAAAAGGCGCGGTCGTTCGAACGATCTCCGCGCCGAGCCCCTCGAGCATATTGATCAACACATGATCGTTGCGAACGCGGAGGCAGGTGTCATCGACGACTTGCACCGGTTCGTGGCGATTGCCGACATGCCAAGCCAAACGCGCCAGATGCACGGCTGACCGGGCCTTAACCTCGGCCACCGGCTCGGCCGCAGCATGCACTTCGATGACGTTAGAATCCTGCAGTTCGAATCCGTCTCCGTCACCGAGCACGGTCGCTTCCGGAAGGTCGAGGAGGAAATCTCCGCCATTATCGTCGGTCATCCTGATCCGCCGTTTGTGGCGTGCATCGAAGGTCAGCGTGACCGATGCGACCGTCGCGTCGGCGGGCCATTGGTTTTTGGCGAGAACTCGGGATACACGTCGCATGATCGCCTCTAGAACAGGAAGTAACGCTGCGCCATGGCCAATTCGGCGGCCGGGTCGCAGACCAGCAATTCACCGTCGGCGCGGACCTCGTAGGTTTCCGGATCGACCTCCACCGTCGGCGTCGCCCCGTTGAGGACCATGTCGGTCTTGGCGACCGTGCGGGTTCCGGATATAGGGACCAGCGATTTGCCCAGTCCCATTTTCTCGCCGATATCTGATTGCGCCGCCGCCCGTGACACGAAGGTCACCGAACTTTGCGTCATCGAACGGCCGACGGCCCCGAACATGGGCCGGTAATGCACGGGCTGCGGCGTCGGGATCGAGGCGTTGGGATCACCCATGGCGGCCGCCGCGATGGTACCGCATTTGAGGACGAGGTCCGGTTTGACGCCGAAGAACATGGGTTTCCAGAGCACCAAGTCGGCCAGCTTGCCGACTTCGATGGACCCTACCTCGCGGGCGATGCCGTGGGTCAGAGCCGGGTTGATGGTGTATTTGGCGATGTAGCGCTTGATCCTGAGATTGTCGTTTTCGCCACTCTCACCGGCAAGGGCGCCACGTTGCTTCTTCATCTTGTCGGCGGTCTGCCAAGTTCGGATGATGACCTCGCCGACCCGGCCCATGGCCTGGCTGTCCGAAGCGATCATCGAAAAGGCGCCGAGGTCGTGAAGGATATCCTCGGCGGCAATGGTCTCGCGACGGATGCAGCTTTCGGCGAAGGCGTCGTCCTCAGGGATCTTCGAGTCGAGATGATGGCAGACCATCAGCATGTCCAAGTGTTCGTCGACCGTGTTGACGGTGAAGGGACGCGTCGGGTTGGTGCTTGACGGCAGGACATTGGCTTCGCCGCAGACCTTGATGATGTCGGGCGCATGGCCGCCGCCGGCCCCTTCCGTATGGAAGGCGTGAATGGTCCGCCCCTTGAGCGCCGCAATGGTGTTTTCGACGAAACCGGATTCGTTGAGCGTATCGGTGTGAATGGCGACCTGGACGTCCATGGCATCGGCCAAGGAAAGGCAGGTGTCGATAGCCGACGGTGTCGTGCCCCAGTCTTCGTGTAGCTTAAGGCCGATGGCGCCGGCTTCGACCTGTTCGCGGAGCGCCGCCGGATCGGACGCATTGCCTTTGCCGAAAAAGCCCAGGTTCATGGGCAGGCCCTCGGCCGCCTGCAGCATGCGCTCCATGTGCCAAGGGCCGGGCGTGCATGTGGTGGCGTTGGTTCCTTCTGCCGGGCCGGTGCCGCCGCCCAGCATGGTGGTGACGCCGGAATAGAGTGCGTCGTCGATCTGCTGCGGGCAGATCCAGTGGATGTGGGCGTCGATGCCGCCGGCCGTCAGGATGCGGCCTTCGCCGGCGATGGCCTCCGTACCGGGGCCAATGACGATGTCGATATCCGGCTGCACATCCGGGTTGCCGGCCTTGCCGATGGCGGCAATGCGGCCGTCCTTGAGGGCGACGTCGGCCTTGACGATGCCCCAGGTATCGACGATCAGGGCGTTGGTGATGACCGTGTCGACGGCGCCGGCGGCGCGGCTCGTTTGCGCCTGGCCCATGCCATCGCGGATCACCTTACCGCCGCCGAATTTGACTTCCTCGCCATAAGTGGTGCGGTCGTCTTCGACTTCCAGGATCAGGTCCGTATCGGCGAGTCGAACCTTATCGCCCGTGGTCGGGCCGAACATGTCGGCATAGGCGCGCCTGTCGATTTCGTAGGCCATTATCACCCCTCCCTGTTTTCGGCCATACCCCCGGCGATGAGACCGTTAAAGCCGGTCACGGATTGGGTGCCGGCGTAACGGACGAGCGTCACCTCGCGGGTCTGGCCGGGCTCGAACCGGACCGCCGTGCCGGCGGGGATGTCGAGCCGGAACCCGTTCGCTTTTTCGCGGTCGAAAGCGAGGGCCGCATTAACCTCGAAAAAGTGATAGTGCGAACCAACCTGAACCGGCCGGTCGCCGGTGTTTGCGACGTCGAGCGTCAGGGTTTCCCGCCCCCCGTTGAGGACCAGAGTTCCGTGCTTGATGAAATATTCTCCCGGGATCATCGACTGTCTCTCCTCATCGAATGGGTTCATGGACGGTGACGAGCTTGGTTCCATCCGGGAACGTGGCTTCGACCTGGATCTCATGGATCATCTCGGGGATGCCCTCCATGACCTGGTCCCGGGAAATCACCTGGGCGCCGTCGGCCATGAACTCGGCGACACTGCGTCCGTCGCGGGCGCCTTCGACGACATAATCGGAAATCAGGGCGACCGCTTCCGGGTAGTTCAACTTCACGCCCCGGCTCAGGCGCTTGCGCGCCACTTCCGCCGCCATGGCGACCAGCAGCTTGTCCTTTTCACGTGGTGTCAGATTCACCTGTCCCTCCGTCGTCTTTCAATCGGAATCAAATGTGCCAAAGCCGCGGCAACGTCTCAGCGAAACCACCGCCTATCGTCCTCATCCGGCCCCAGATACGCCCGTAGGCATGGCGCAGATAGCGCGCGTCGGCACCGATAAGACGAACGACTGTCAACCCCGCAATCGTCGTGACACCGCTCCTGAGACCATTGTCCTGGAGCGCCATGGTGGTCCGACGGATTTCGTCTCGCGCGGTCTCGGGCTGGTCGGCGGCAAAGATGATCGTCGCGAACGCCCTGGCCCCAGCGAGCCCGGCCGGCGCCTGGGTCACCGTGTCCCAGTCGTTGTCGACCTCAAAGACGTCTGCCCAGACCAGCCGTCCGTCAAAGCGCACTTCCCAGGAATCGCGGAGATATCCGGATTTCAAAGTCTCGCCGCTGGCCGAACGCCCGAACACCAGAAACTCGCCAGCGAGAAGTCTGGCATCCAGCAGCAGGTCGATCCGGGTCCGCCTTTTCAGGCGCGCACCGTCGAAAATGATGGTTTCGTGCGGCAGCCATTCAAGCCAGCTTCCTTCGCCGGCCTCCAAGGCGACGTCGATCAGGGTGTCGGGACCGGCCGAGCGGTAAACCTTTTCGGCCGCTTGCGTCATCACCAGGGCTTCGCTCTCCCGATCCGCGGAAACGGAAACGTTCAGGCGGTCTCCTCCGACCAACCCTCCGGATGTCGTTACGACGACGCCGGTCAAGGGCTGACCCGGTTCCGGACGTGGGAAAAGCAAACGCAAGGGATCCGAGCTGAAGTTGCGTCCGACCCGGGTGTGGCCGCCTCGGCCAGCGAACGAGACCTCGGCCCGCCCGGCAACCTCGACCGGGCCTTCGGGGCGGACATCTGTTGCCTATCAGACGGTGAGGTGGCGTCGAACATCGTCTTCCACCATATCGGCCGCGCGTCCGGCGCTGACGACCTCGCCCCGATCCATGACCGCGTAGTCGTCGGCTAGGTCGCGCGCGAATTCGAAATACTGTTCGACCAGGACGATGGCCATTTCGCCGCGCCCGGCCAGGATCTTGATCACCCGTTCGATATCTTTGATGATTGAAGGCTGAATGCCCTCGGTCGGTTCGTCGAGGACCAAAAGCCGAGGCCGCGTGACAAGGGCCCGGGCGATCGCCAGTTGCTGCTGTTGGCCGCCGGAAAGATCGCCGCCGCGCCTTCCTAGCATGTCACGAAGGACAGGAAACAAATCAAAGATCTCTCCGGGAACGGATCGGTCGCGACGGCGTAAACAAGCGTAGCCGGTCTTCAGGTTTTCCAGGACGGTGAGCAACGGGAAAATTTCGCGGCCCTGGGGGACGAAGGCGATACCGCGCTTAGCCCGGGCATGCGGGGGCATTGCCGTGATGTCCTCGTCTTCCCAAAAAACTCGACCCGTCTGTACCGCCTGCTGGCCGCAAATGGCCCGCATCAGGCTGGTCTTTCCAACACCATTGCGCCCCAGATAGACCTCGATGACCCGTTCGTCCTTCTGGACCGCGTCGAGCGACCCCTCGGCTAGGACTGAACCCTCATGCAGGACGGTGACCCGGCTTTCCAAGGAACGGACGAATTCCATGTCGTGTTCGACGACGACCGAATGATTGGCCGATATCTCCTTAAGCAGCTCGGCCGTCTGTTCTGTCTCGGCGTCGGTCATGCCGGCCGCCGGTTCGTCAACGAGGAGCAACTCCGGGTCCTGCATCAACAGCATGCCGATCTCCAGCCATTGTTTCTGTCCATGCGACAATTCGCCGGCCACGCGATGACGCGCCTGCGAGAGCGATATCGTCTCGAGAACCGCGTCGATACGATCGGCATCGCTCGACGACACCTTGAACAGCAGGGCCGACCACGGGCTGCGGTTACCGGTGAGGGCCAGTTCCAGGTTGTTGTAGACCGTGTGGTTCTCAAAGACCGTGGGCTTTTGGAATTTACGGCCGATGCCGAGATTGGCGATATGCGCCTCATCGAGGCGGGTCAGGTCGGTGGCTCCTTTATAGATGACGTCGCCCTCGTCGGGTTTCGTCTTGCCGGTGACGATGTCCATCATCGTCGTTTTGCCCGCACCGTTGGGGCCGATAATGGCGCGGAGCTCTCCAGCAGCGACGTAAAAGGAGAGCGCATTGAGCGCCTTGAACCCGTCGAAGCTGACGCTGACGCCGTCCAGGTAGAGTATGGTGTCGCCCGTCTGGAAGGGATGTTCGCCGATCAGCATGCCGCCCCCTACTCCCCGGCCGCCGGCGCCGGTAACGGCGCGTCGTTTTTCGGCCGGCGGATCTTGTCAACGATGGCCGGAAGCGTGCCGACGGCACCCTTAGGCAGGAAAAGCGTTGTGGCGACGAACAGGCCGCCCAGCACGAACAACCAGGCCTCCGGCAGGGCACCGGTGAAGAACGTCTTGGTATAATTTATCAGGATGGCGCCGAGGATGGCACCATGCAGGTAACCGCGGCCGCCAACCGCGACCCAGATGACGATCTCAATGGAATTGGCCGGCGAGAATTCGCTGGGGTTGATGATCCCGACCTGCGGCACAAAAAGCGCGCCGGCGATGCCGGCCAGCACAGCGGATACGACGAACACGGCGACCTTGTAGTGCTCGACGCGGCAACCTAGGAACCTGGTCCGGCTCTCGGCATCGCGAATGGCAATCAGGACGCGACCGAACTTCGAGGCGACGATGAACCGGCAGAGCATGTAACCGAACAATAGGGTCAGCGCCGAGGCCGTCACCAATGCGGACCGGGTGCCTTCCGATTGCAAGTTGAAGCCGAGGATATCCTTGAAATCGGTGAGGCCGTTGTTGCCGCCGAAACCCATGTCGTTGCGGAAAAACGCCAGCAACAGGGCAAATGTCATGGCCTGGCTGATGATCGAAAGATAGACCCCGGTGACCCGCGAGCGGAAGGCCAGCCAGCCGAAGACAAAAGCGAGAAGGCCGGGGACAACGACTACCATGGTCATGGCGAAGGCGAAATTGTCGAAACCGTACCAATACCAGGGCAGTTCCTTCCAATTGAGGAAGACCATGAAGTCGGGGAGTTCGGGATTACCGTAGACGCCGCGATCACCGATCTGGCGCATCAGATGCATGCCCATGGCATAACCACCGAGCGCGAAGAAAGCGCCGTGCCCGAGGCTGAGGATGCCGCAAAACCCCCAGATCAGGTCGACGCTGAGCGCCAATAGGGCGAAGCACAGGTACTTACCGATGAGGCCCATGGTATAGGCCGAGAAATGGAACGGCGAGTCAGGCGGGAAGATGACGTTGAATAGCGGTACGCAAAACCCGACCGCGAGCAGCGCGATGACCGTGATCCGGGATCCGGGGCTGTCGAGTAGACGGAGGATCAGGGGCCCGTTGCTGGTGGTCGGCATTCTCAGGCCTCCACCGCGCGGCCACGCAGTGCGAATAAACCTCGCGGACGCCTCTGGATGAATAGGATGATGGCAATGAGAACCAGAATCTTGGCAAGCACGGCACCGGAGACCGGTTCCAAGAACTTGTTGAAGATGCCGAGCCCCATGGCGCCGACCAAGGTACCCCAAAGGTTGCCAACGCCACCGAAGACGACAACCATGAAACTGTCGATGATGTAGGCCTGACCGAGGTTCGGGCTGACGTTGTCGATCTGACTCAGCGCCACACCAGCCATGCCAGCGATGCCGGAGCCGAGGCCGAAAGTCATAGCGTCGACCCGTCCGGTACGGATCCCCATGGATGCGGCCATCGCCCGGTTCTGAGTGACGGCGCGCATCTGCAGACCGAACTCGGTGCGCCGCATGAGGAGCATGATCGATCCCAAGACGAGGGGACTGAAGACGATGATCCAGATGCGGTTGTAGGTAAGCGTCAAGCCACCGACCAGTTCTACCGCGCCCGACATCCAGGATGGATTGGCCACTTCCCGGTTGGTCGGACCGAAGATCGTCCGCACTGCCTGTTGCAGGATCAAACTGATGCCCCAGGTCGCCAGCAGCGTTTCGAGCGGACGGCCGTAGAGAAAGCGGATGACGCCGCGCTCGATGGCGATACCGACCGCGGCCGCGACCAGGAAGGCGGCGGGAATGGCGACGAGCATCGACCAGTCGAAAAGGCCTGGCGCGTAGGCGTGAAACAGGCTCTGGACGACGAACGTCGTATAGGCGCCAAGCATGACCATCTCGCCATGCGCCATATTGATGACGCCCATGACGCCGAAGGTAATGGCGAGGCCCATAGCCGCCAGCAGGAGCACAGAACCGAGGCTGACGCCTTGGAAGATGCTGGCGAGGAAGCCCCAAAGCTGAAGCCGGTCCTCGATCTCCTTGAGTGCGCTTTCGGCCGCCTCTCGGACCTTCTGGTCGCTTTCCAGCGGGTTGCCTTGGGCGTCTGTCGTCAGCAGTCCGGCGACCAGGGCACGCACGTCCTGGTCCGTGTAGGTGGCGAGAATCCCAAGCGCGGCGACCCTGGGTTCGGTTTCTGTCAACCGGGTCGCCTGGATCGCCGCCAGAGCTCGGGACATTTCCGTTCGCGCTTGTTCGTTCGTTTCCTTGGTGAGGGCGTTTTCCAGCATTGGAAGAATCGCCGCCTGGCGGTCCTTGAAGACCGCTTTGGCAGCCTCGATTCGCTTGTTCTCGTCCGGACTGAGCAGGGTTAACCCGCCCAATGCGCCCTTGACCACCTTTCGCAAGCGATTGTTGATGCGCACTTTCTTGAGAGACTTTTTCGGCACGACGCCGAGGGAGTCGCCCGTCTCCAGGGCGAAAGTCTCGAAATCCCGCCCAGTTTTTTTGACGATAACAGGTTTGCCCCCCTTCTTTTGGAGGTACAGACGCCCATCCAAGAAAGCCCGCAGAACTGCGACGGCCCTGGGATGGCCGCTGGCCGCCAGCTTTTCGACGGCGGCGATCTTGGCTTTGCTCTTCTTCGCCGTCAGACCGGAAATGCCCGTGTTGAAATCGGCCCGGGCTGTTCCCGATAAACTCATGAATAGGACGGCGGCGATCAGAATGAGGGGTCGAAATGAAGGCATCGTATGGAGCACCGCCGGAAGTTCGTTCTTAGGGGAGTGGCCGAGGCCCTGGGGAGGACAGGGCCCCGGCCGGGGCGAGCAGACGCTATTTCAGCATGCTCGTGTAGGCGGGTTTTTCGCAGTTACCGCAGACCCAGGGATAGGTCCAGTCGGCGGTCAGCTTCTTGCTTTCCGGGATGTAATCGCTCCAGGCGTCACCGACGACGACGTCATCGGTGCTGGACACGGTTTCGATCTGCCCGTCTTCCTGGATTTCGCCGATGAGAACCGGCTTCGACAGATGGTGGTTGGTGTTCATGACGGCGACGCCACCGGTCAGGTTGTTGACCTTCTGTCCGTACATCGCTTGGCGGACAGCATCGACGCTCGTGGACCCAGGCCGCCAAGTGACCGACCAGTGGGCCGGTATCGAGGCCGGCCAATTCTTCCTCGCCGACAGAGAAGGCGACGACCGGGATGTCTTCAGCCTTGATGCCCTGATTGGCCAGTTCCTTGTAGAAAGGTACGTTGGCGTCACCGTTGATGGTCGAGACGACGGCGGTCTTCTTGCCGGCCGAAGCGAACTTCTTGACGTCGGCGACGATGGTCTGCCAGTCGGAATGGCCGAACGGCGTGTAGTTTTCCATGATGTCGTCGTCAGAAACGCCCTTCGAGTGCAGGAAAGCCCGCAGGATCTTGTTGGTTGTGCGCGGATAGACGTAGTCGGTGCCGAGCAGGACCCAGCGCTTGGCTTCACCGCCGTCTTCGCTCATCAGGTATTCGACGGCCGGGATCGCCTGCTGGTTTGGCGCCGCACCCGTGTAGAAGACGTTGCGCGAACTTTCCTCGCCTTCGTACTGGACCGGATAAAACAACATGCCGTTGAGCTCTTCGAACACCGGCAGGACCGATTTTCGCGAGACTGAGGTCCAGCACCCGAAGACGACGGACACTTTTTCCTTCTCGATCAGCTCGCGGGCCTTTTCGGCGAATAGCGGCCAGTTTGACGCCGGGTCGACGACCACCGCCTCGACCTTCTTGCCGAGGAGGCCGCCCTTCTTGTTGATGTCGTCGACCATCATCAGGACCGTATCCTTAAGAGTCGTTTCACTGATCGCCATGATCCCGGAAAGGGAGTGCAGCACACCGACCTTGATGGTCTCGGCAGCCTGTGCCGTGACACCGTAAAGGGCGGATGCGGCAATGGCGCCGGCGCCTGCCAGGGCCTTCATCGTTTTCTTCATAAAATAGTCTCCGCTAGGGGTTGTTGCAGACCATCCCCGGTCCTCCGCGCGCGAAAGCGCGCGGAGGATTCTCTTTTTCTCTCTTTCGGGCCGTCAACTGGCGCTTTTGCTGGAGTAGTCAGTGGCCGTCCTGCCCCTAATATGCGGCCTCCCGCTTTTGGCGCCCACCGGACGTCGCGACTGGTCATTGACGACGTCGGCTTCGCGCTTTCACCTGTCGTGAAGCCCTTCGAATGAGACAGCTCCTACGCAACCGAAGTCGAGGTCGGCTTTGGCGTCGAAGCAGCGATTGAGCCTCTCACTTAATTTATCTTGGAACCATCTCAGGAATTGACGGCCCGACGTGGCTTTCGCTGTTTAGCAAATTGATGTTCGATTTCTGAAGACCTCCGGGAATCCCTATATCCTTGTGATCCGTTGTTTATAAAGTTTGTTGACAATTCAAATTTTAGTAAACATAATCACTAAACAATAATACTAAACACGACATGCGGACCGCATCGATGATCGATCGGCAAAGCGTGTCGGAGGCTCCACGAACAGCCGCCAGTCCGATGAGGGGAGCCCTGGTTTCCCGAAACAGACGGTTCAGCGAGTCATCGTGCGTCCATCGTGACGAAGGTTGGTTTTAATTGGGAGAACATCCATGCGAACAAGCGTGATTTCCGCTATCGGCGCAGTCGCAATTGCGTTGACGGGCGGTCTGGGAACGGGCCAGGCGAAGGCGGCAGATGAGCTAACCCTCTGTTGGGCCGCCTGGGATCCGGCCAATGCTCTGGTCGAGTTGTCGAAAGGCTTTACCGAGGAGACCGGCATTCCGATGAAATTCGAGTTCGTCCCGTGGACGAACTTCGCCGATCGGTTCCTCAACGAGTTGAATTCGGGCGGCAAGCTCTGCGACCTGCTGATCGGCGACAGCCAGTGGATCGGCGGATCAGCGACCAACGGCCACTACGTCAAACTGAACGACTTCTTCAATAAGGAAGGCATCTCCATGGATGACTTCCTGCCGGCCACGGTCTACGCCTATTCGACCTGGCCTAAGGGCACGCCCAACTACTGGGCTCTGCCGGCCATGGGCGACGCCCTCGGATGGGTCTACCGCAAGGACTGGTTCGCGCGGCCCGAACTTCAGACCGAGTTCAAGGAAAAACACGGTCGCGACCTGGCCCCGCCGAGGACCTGGACCGAGCTCAAGCAGGTGGCCGAATTTTTCCAGGGCCGCGAGATCGACGGCAAGAAGGTCTACGGTGCCGCCATCTACACGGAGCGTGGTTCGGAAGGCATTACCATGGGCGTTACGGCAGCCATGTATTCCTGGGGGTTCCAATACCAGAACCCGGACAAACCCTATGACATGAAGGGCTACGTCAACTCGCCGGAGGCCGTCGCTGCCGTCGAGTTCTACAAGAACATGTACAAGTGCTGCACACCGCCGGGTCACTCGGACGCCTATATGGTCGCCAACCTGGACGCCTACAAATCCGGCCAGGTGGCCATGCAGATGAACTGGTTTGCTTTCTTCCCCGGCATCGCCAAGGACCCTGATGTCGGTGGCGACAAGTCCGGCTTCTTCGTCAACCCGTCACAGAAGATCGACGCTTCGACATTGGGCGGACAAGGCATCTCCGTGGTGTCCTATTCGGACAAAAAGGAACAGGCGCTCAAGTACATCAAGTGGTTTGCCAAACTCGACGTGCAGAAGAAATGGTGGTCGTTGGGCGGATATGCCGTCCACAACGCGGTGGTCGAGGATCCGAACTTCCCCAACACCGCGCCCTTCGCCGCGGATTTCCTGAAGGCGATGTCCGGCGTCAAGGATTTCTGGCAGGAGCCGGCCTACGCCGAGCTGATGCAATCGATGCAAAAGCGCATCCACGACTACGTGGTCGCCGAGAAGGGTACGGCCAAGGAAGCCCTCGATAAGTTGGTCAAGGATTGGGTCGAAGTCTTCGAGGACGAAGGCAAGATCTGACCAATGGGATCTCTCCCCGGGCGGTCGGCCGCGCTCCTCCCTGGTCGACCGTCCGGACTCCCGCACCAACAATTCGTTTATCCAGTTTATTGAACCATTCGACTTCTGACAGGAAACGGACCGCCCCGATGAACGACCAATCCTCCTCCGCGATGCTGAGCTCCGTAGCTCCGCCAGTCGGACCGGCCAGAGTGGTCGCGGGAGCCAGGGGCCTGACCGACCGGGCGGTCGCCTGGATCTTCATCGCACCAACCGTGTTCCTGCTGCTCGCCATCAACATCTTCCCGTTGCTGTGGACGATCTACCTCAGCTTCACCAATTTCCGCGCCAACCGCCCGCACCGCGATATCGAGTGGGTCGGAACGCGCAACTACGAACGCCTACTCGGCAGCGAGGACATCTGGGAATACCTGCAGGCGACGGCGCATTTCCTCACCTGGACCATGGCCCTGCAAGTCATCCTCGGCTTCGGCCTGGCGCTCCTGATCAACAAGCAATTCAAGGGCTACGGGTTCTGGACGACGGTCATCCTGTTGCCGATGATGTTGTCACCGGCCGTCGTCGGCACCTTCTGGACCTACCTGTTCCAGCCGCAGACCGGTATTTTCAGCTACATCGTCAACCTGTTCGCCGAAGTCGGTCCGGTCGACATGATCGGTTCGGTGACCCTGGCGCCCTGGGCCATCATCATGGTCGACACCTGGATGTGGACGCCCTACGTCATGCTCGTCTGCCTGGCCGGGCTGCGCTCCATTCCCGACTACATTTATGAAGCGGCCGAGGTTGACCGCGCCTCACCATGGCGCACGTTCTGGTCGATCACGGTGCCGATGGTGCTGCCGTTCCTAATGCTGGCCGTCCTATTCCGGGCCATCGAAAACTTCAAGATGTTCGACTTGGTCGTCGAGCTGACCTCCGGCGGGCCAGGATCGACGACGGAACTTGCGTCCATCAACCTGAAGCGGGAAGCCTTCGAGAAATGGAAGACCGGCTATAGTTCGGCCTTCGCCATCATCCTCTTCGTCACCGTTTTCGGTGCCGCCAACATCTACATCAAAGCCCTCAACGCGGTGAAAAAACGATGACCGGAAAAACGACAGCCCATTCCATCGTCGAGCCCAACCCGTGGACGCGGTTGCTGGCCGGAGCGCTGGTCATCACCTATGCGCTCGTTACCCTGATCCCCCTCGTCTGGATCTTCGCGACCAGCCTGAAGACGCCACCCGATTCCATCGCCTACCCGCCGAAGGTGGTCTTCGAGCCGTCGTTGGAGGGCTACGTCAACCTGTTCACGACTCGCTCGCGCCAGACGCCCGAGTACATGGCCAGCCTGCCGGAGGCGGAAACCTGGTACGAGGAACTGGTGCGCAGCCGCAACATGGTGATCACCGGACCGTCCCGGTTCATGGGGCGCTATATGAATTCGATCATCATCGGTTTCGGGTCGACCTTCCTCGCCGTTTTTTTGGGGACCTTGGCCGCCTACGCCTTCTCGCGCTTCAAGGTGCCGCTCAAGGACGACTTGATGTTCTTCATCCTGTCGACCCGCATGATGCCGCCGATCGCCGTCGCCATCCCCATCTTCCTGATGTACCGCGCCCTCGGGTTGGCCGACAGCTATGCCGGCATGATCCTGCTCTATACGGCGGTCAACATGTCGCTGTCCGTGTGGCTGTTGAAGGGGTTCATCGACGAAATCCCCAGGGAATACGAAGAAGCGGCCATGGTCGACGGCTACACGCGGCTGCAGGCCTTCTTCAAGGTCGTGCTGCCGCAGGCGACGACGGGCATCGCGGCGACGGCCATCTTTTGCCTGATCTTCGCCTGGAACGAATATGCCTTTGCCCTGCTGCTAACCAGCGGCGAGGCGCAGACGGCACCGCCCTTCATCCCAATCATCATCGGTGAAGGCGGTCTCGACTGGCCGGCTGTCGCCGCTGGAACGACCCTGTTCCTGCTGCCGGCCCTCGTCTTCACCATCTTGCTCCGCAAGCACCTGCTGCGCGGCATCACCTTCGGAGCCGTCCGCAAATGAGCGAGAGCAAGACCAACGTCGATGTCGGCCGGTACTTCCGGCGTGGTCCCTGGGAAGCGGCGGCCACGGCTCTTATCGCGATCGGCGTCGTCATGCTGATGCAGCCCCTGTCGATGACGCTGTTCAGTTACTCCTTCGCCGTTATCCTGGCCGGCACCGTCGGTTTCCTCATTGTCAGTCATTTTCCGGAATAGAGACCATGGCTGAAATCCGAGTCGATTACCTGCGCAAGATGTTCGGCGATTTTGTCGCCGTCCAGGAATCCAGCTTCACCATCGAGGACGGTGAGTTCTTCGTCATGCTCGGTCCGTCCGGCTGTGGTAAGACAACGACGCTTCGGATGATCGCCGGCCTGGAATTGCCGACCTCTGGACAGATCCTGCTCGACGGTGAGGACGTGACCTTCAACAGGGCCGCGCACCGCGACATCGCCTTTGTGTTCCAGTTGTTTGCCCTCTATCCGCACATGAACGCGCGCAAGAATATCGCCTTTCCATTGCGTTGCCAGGGCTTGTCCCGACGCGACATCAAACGGCGCGTCGAGGAAACGGCGGCGCTCCTTCGGATTGATCATCTGCTCGACCTGCCGGTATCAGGCCTCTCCGGTGGCGACCGGCAACGGGTTGCCTTGGGACGCGCCATCGTGCGCCACCCGAAGGCCTTTCTCATGGACGAACCGCTGGGCGCGCTCGACACCGAGTTCCGCGATATCATGTGCGGTGAGTTGCGCCAATTGCACGACCGCATGGGGGCGACAACCCTTTACGTCACTCACGATCAGTTGGAAGCCATGTCCATGGCCGACAAGATCCTGGTCATGAACCACGGCGTGGTCGAACAGTTCGGGCCGCCTCAGGAGATCTACGACCGGCCGGCGACCATGTTCGTCGCCGATTTCATCGGCAGCCCGCCGATGAGCTTCCTGGAGTTCGACGGGAAGGTCGAACCGGGCCAATCGGAGGTTGCGGTCAATGGAGCCAAGTTGGCCATTCCGACCCTGCGGGAAGGTTGCGGCCGGGGCAAACTCGCCGTCGGCATGCGCCCGGAGCACGTTCGCCTCCACGATGCAGCGTCATTAAGGGGCGAGGTTTTCGGAACCGAGTATCTCGGCACCAACCAGATCGTGACAATTGATACCAAACACGGCCAGGTAAAAGCCCGCATTCCTTCCGACCGCCGGGCCGAACCCGGCGAAAAGGTGGGTCTCGATCTGATGTCCGAGCGGCTTGTCGTTTTCGATGCGGAAAGTGGCCGGTCGCTGAAAAGCGCTCTTTTTGACGGTGGCCTCGATGTCTGATGTGACGCTTCGGGAAATCAGCAAGACATTTGGTGACGTCGATGCCGTGACCGACCTGTCATTGACCGTATCCGACGGCGAGTTCGTCGTTCTCTTGGGCCCAACCGGTGCCGGTAAGACGACGACGTTGCGGTTGATCGCCGGCCTGGAAGCGGCCGATTCCGGAACGGTCTGGATCGACGGACGCGACGTATCAAAGGATCCGCCGTCGGCCCGGGACGTGGCCTTCGTCTTCCAGCAGTACTCGCTATATCCACACCTGACCGTTTTCGACAACCTGGCCTTTCCCCTGCGCTCGCCGGCCCGAAAGGTGCCGGAAAGGGAAATCTCGAGCCAGGTTCGGGAAATCGCCGAACTCCTGCGCATCGAACATAAGCTCGAGAACAAGGCGACCCAGCTCTCTGGCGGCGAGATGCAGCGGGTCGCCATCGGCCGCGCTCTGGTGCGCCGACCGTCGATCTATCTGATGGACGAACCTTTGTCATCCCTCGATGCCAAATTACGTGCCGAACTGCGCCTCGAACTGAAGCGCATCCAAAAGGACCTCGGCGCGACCATTCTCTATGTCACCCATGACCAGACCGAGGCCATGACCATGGCCGATCGCATCGGCGTGGTCCGGGACGGTCGGCTTGTCCAAATCGCAACGCCGCGTGAGATTTATGAACAACCCCGCAACACCTATGTTGCGGCCCGTCTGGGTCAGCCGGCGATCAACCTGTTGCCCAGGGAACTGCTTCCCGTCGATGGAATGCCGGCGGCAGCCAAGACCATCGGTGCGCGGACCGAACACGTCTCCCTCTCGCCCGCCGCCAACGGTGATGGCGCCGGCCGGGTCGAGTGGATCGAACATCTCGGCGACCAAAATCACCTCCATGTGACCGTCGGTGACGAGAGGCTGGTCACCCTCGTCGATCCGCGTTCCCGCTTGGCCGTTGGAGACAGCGTCGCCATCGATCTGGTAAACCCGCTATTCTTCGATGCGGCGGGCGAACGCATTGCAGAAGGTTTGGGCGGAGGATGAAACGGTGAACATTTCGCAGGACATGCTCAAGGATCTGATCGAGACCGTGGCGACACGGATCATCGATCACGCCGAAGAACTGACCGACCTCGATAAGGCGATCGGCGACGGCGATCACGGCCTCAACATGAAACGCGGTTTCGAGGAAGTCCTGGCGACCCTCGACGAGACCGCCAACAAGACGCCGCCCGACGCCCTGAAAACAATCGGCACGACCCTCGTGATGAAGGTCGGCGGTGCCTCAGGACCGCTTTACGGCACCTTCTTCATGGCTCTTGGCAAGGCCATAGCGGCCGACGCCGACGCGGCGCCCTTGGCCGGCGTCTTCGGTGAGGCGGTCGACGCGGTCAAGAAACGCGGAAAATCGAACGCAGGTCAAAAAACCATGCTGGACGTACTTGTGCCCGTCCACGAAGCCCTTGCCCGATCGGACGAGGGCGACATTGGTCGTTTGCGTGGCGTCGCCCACCAGGCGGCTGAGGCGACGGTTCCCATGCTGGCGACCAAAGGACGGGCATCTTTTCTTGGTGAAAGAAGCATCGGCCATATGGACCCGGGGGCGCGTTCAAGCGCTCTTGCCATCGAGGCGGTGTGTGACGTGTTGGAGGATCGGATATGAGCGTTTGCGTCGGAATCGTCATTGTCTCCCACTCGCCCGACGTGGCGAAGGGTACGGCGGACATGGTACGCCAGATGGTCGGCGAGGAAGTGCCGTTGGCCTGGTGCGGCGGCAATGACGACGGGTGCCTCGGCAGCAGCGTCGGCGCCATAACGAAGGCCATCGATGCCGCCTGGTCCGACAAGGGCGTGGCCATCCTCGTCGATTTGGGTGGTGCCGAAACGAACAGCGAGATGGCCATCGAAATGTTGTCCGACGGGCGCGGCGACAAGGTTGTTATCTGCAACGCGCCAATCGTCGAAGGCGCGGTAATGGCCGCCACTGAAGCCTCGGGTGGTGCCGAACTGGCCGACGTTTGCCACACGGCGGAGGAGTATTCGCCGGCCTGAGCGAGTCACCGGACCGAAGAACCTGGAAAGACAATAAGAGAACAAGACCATGACGAAGCACGTAACCGGATCCGTCGTTTTGACTCACGATGTGGGGTTGCACGCCCGTCCATCCGTAAAACTCACCAAGCTGGCAAAGACCTTCGGCGCCCGTATCATGCTGGGGTTGTCGGCCGATGGACCGTGGATCGACGCCAAGAGCATCAACAAAGTGATGGGTGCCAAGATTGCGAAGGACACCGTGTTGTTTTTCGAGGTGGAGGGAGACGATGCGCCGGCCGCACTAGACGCCTTGACGGAATTGGTCGAACGGGATTTCGAGGATGAACAACCAATCCCTTCCGCAACCTGAGGAACGCCGCTTGAGCGGTACGCCGGCGTCGAGTGGTTTCGGGGCAGGGCCGCTGTTCGTTCAAGCCGAACCTGCGAACGGCTTCATCGAAAGTGCTATGCCACCCTATAACGCGGGGTCGCCGGAGATTGAGAAATCGGCACTTGAAGAAGCGCTTAGCGCCGCGTCGGTCGATTTGTCCGCATTGCTCGATACGTTGGATAGGGCGGAAGAAGGCATTATTGAATTCCAGATCGCCATGCTCGAAGACGAAACCGTGTCCGAGGCCGCGTTCGAGGCGATCGCCCAGGGAACGCCGGCACTGGTTGCGTGGCGCAGCGCCATAACCACCCTGGTCAACGAATACCGATCGGCCGCAGACGCCTATTTCCGGGATCGGGCCGGCGATATCATCGACATTCAAACCCGTGTCGAGGGCCTCCTTTGCGGCCAAACCGCCGACGGTTTCCCGGCCGGTTCAATCGTCGTCGCAACGGATGTGACGCCGACGCGGTTCCTGGAAACCGATTGGAGCGGCGGCGGGGTCGCCCTGTTCGAGGGAAGCGCGTCGAGCCACGTCGCCATGCTGGCCCGGGCGCGCGGTGTGCCCTTGTTGGTCGGCCTCGAACGCTCGGCCCTGCCGACAGGCGGCGAAGCGCTTCTCGACGGCGACTCGGGTCACCTGATCGTCGAGCCCAGCGACCGAAGCCACTCTCAACACGAACACAAACGGCGCGACCATGAAGCGCGAGCCTGGATCGACAAGGCCCACCTCGACGGCCCGGCCGTCACGGCTACGGGAGAAGCCGTCGCCGTCTATTTGAACGTCGCTTCGACGGACGATCTGGAAGGCATCGAGGCGGCCCATTGTGACGGCATCGGGCTGGTGCGCACGGAGTTCCTGTTCCATGACGATGCCGGATTGCCGGATGAGGAAACGCAGTTCGCGGCCTACCGCTCTATCGTCGAGTGGGCAGCCGGCCGGCCGGTGACCTTCCGTACCCTCGATGCCGGTGGTGACAAACCGATCACCGGCCTTACAACGGAGGACGAGAGCAACCCATTCCTCGGCGTCCGCGGCTACCGCCTTTCGGTCCTCCATCCAGACGTATTCGAAACACAACTTCGCGCCCTGCTTCGTGTCGCCGCCCTCGGCCCTGTCAAGATCATGGTTCCGATGATTACCACCGCCGAGGAATTCGCCGGGGCTCGGCGTTTGTTCGAGATGACGCGTGAACGGCTTTCCAACGAAGGTGTTGAAATCGGCGCGGCGGCCTTCGGCATGATGGTCGAGGTGCCGGCCGCGGCCATCGCCATCGACGAATTCGATGCCGATTTTTTCTCCATTGGCAGCAACGATCTGATCCAGTATGTCACCGCCAGCGGCCGCGACAACCGGGCCGTCGACCATCTTATGAAACCGGACCTGACGGCGGTGACCTTCCTACTCGAACGGGTCGCAGCCCACGGCCGCGACTCAGGACGTGAGGTCAGTCTCTGTGGCGACCTCGCGGCCAACCGTCGCTACGCCCATCTATTGCTCGATTGCGGCCTCAGGGCCCTATCGGTGCCGCCATCGGCGTTGGCCGCCTGCAAGGCCGAGATCGCTACATACGGGGGCAAGGCCGATGGCTGAAAACAGGTCCAGGAACCGCGATCGCGACGACCCGGTCGTCGTCTACAAGACCATTTTCCGAAAAGTGCTCGACAACCGTCCGTCGGGAACACGCCAACGCCTGGCCGAGGCCATCGGCAAGAACCGGAGCTTCATTTCGCAGATCTCCAATCCGGCCTATCCGACACCCATACCGATCGAACACGTGGACCGCATCCTCGAGCTTTGCCACTTCTCGACCAGCGAAAAGGACGCCTTTCTCGACGCCTATCGTCGCGCCCATCCGAGGCGTTTCAAGAAGGTGGAAGACAACCTCGATCACCGCAAGCTGCAGATCACCGTGCCCAACCTGGGTGACCCCGAACTCAACAAGACCTTCGACAAGATGGTCGACGACGTCGTCAAACGCATGGCGCGCATGATGACGGATACACTGAAGAAATAAGGGCGAGGCGGTGCCGCCAAGGAGACATCACCATGAAAAAACTTATCAACGCCACCGATACGGTCCTGACTGAGAGCCTCGCCGGTTTCTGCGCCGCCCATCAAGATATCGTCGTTGCCAGCGCAGACAACGCCTTCGTCCGGCGCAAGGAATTGAAGGATGGCAAGGTCGCTTTGATTTCCGGTGGCGGCAGCGGTCATGAACCGCTGCATGCTGGTTTCGTCGGTTTCGGCATGCTCGACGCGGCCTGCCCCGGCGAGGTGTTCACGTCGCCAACGCCGGACCAGATGCTGGCCGCTGCCCAGGCCGTCGACACCGGTGCTGGCGTATTGTTCATCGTCAAGAACTACGAAGGCGACGTCATGAACTTCGAGATGACCGCCGAGATGGTCGATGGCGAGCAGGCCTCAGTCATCACCGACGACGACGTCGCCGTCGAGACCTCGACCTTCTCCACCGGTCGACGCGGCGTTGCCGGTACCTTGATCGTCGAAAAGATCGTCGGTGCCGCGGCCGAGCGCGGCGATGGCCTCGCCGATCTCAAGACCCTCGGCGACCGCATCAATGCCCGGACCCGCTCCTTCGGCGTCGCCTTGACCAGTTGTACGGTCCCGGCTGCCGGCAAGCCGACCTTCGACATCGGCGAGGACGAAATGGAACTCGGCGTCGGCATCCATGGCGAGCCGGGGCGTCGGCGCGAGACCCTGGCATCGGCCGACGATATCACCAAGGAGATGGTCGACAGCATCCTCGGCGACTTGGGGGATACCGCCACCGGTGAGGCGGTCTTGCTGGTCAACGGCTTCGGCGGCACGCCGTCCATGGAACTCTATCTCATGTACAACGCGGCCCGACGCCTGGTCGAAGCGGCCGGAGTCCAGGTCACGCGATCGCTCGTCGGATCCTACGTCACTTCCCTGGAGATGGCCGGGTGCTCGGTCACGCTTTCGTTGCTCGACGATGAGGCGAGGGAGCTTTGGGACGCCCCGGTTCACACGGCCGCCTTGCGCCACGGCTGTTAGTCCCCACGCTTGTCGCCCGTTCTTGATGTCGGTTTTGCGCTTGCACTAGTCGTGAACCGCTTCGGAATAGCCGGTCTCCAGGCAACCGATGCCGAGGTCGGCTAAGGCCTCTGTGCTGCCTGCGCCTTCTCATCACCTATTCCTGACACCGCGGGGCTCAGGGCGGTGAGTTCGATGTCTTATGGCGTGCCAGGTCCGCTGATAGTGGCAAAATGACCATCGATGATCGATCATCGATAAGACGGCCTCATCCCGTGGCCGTGTAAAAACGCGGTGTCAGGTTGTCGGATTTGATCTGCGGTTGCTGTTGTGCGCTTTTTTTCGGCGATTTTGCGGTCCTGGAATTGAGACGAAGGAAGCCGTCACGCCTGGATGGCGGCGA
>Ga0209458_1000266_pt1 | contig 21789 bp, 33 predicted proteins | sample WorMetLIZAISLAND_FD_187411 | JGI IMG/M metagenome (GOLD analysis project Ga0209458, IMG submission 187411) | Marine gutless worms symbiont microbial communities from Max Planck institute for Marine Microbiology, Germany - Inanidrilus manae... ...
GGCGACAACATTGCCATGGAGATCAACCTGATTGCGCCGATCGCCATGGACGAGGGTCTGCGTTTCGCCATCCGCGAGGGCGGTCGCACCGTCGGTGCCGGCGTCGTCAGCGCGATCGTCGAATAGGTATTGAGCCGCCGGCCCCAATTGGGGCCGGCGATTTTATTGAGGTAGGGCGAAGGCCATGGAACAACAAAACATCAGAATCCGGTTGAAAGCGTTCGATCACCGCGTTCTGGATCAATCGGCGAGCGAAATCGTCAACACGGCCCAGCGCACGGGTGCCACGGTCAGGGGGCCGATCCCGCTTCCGACCCGGATCGAGAAGTTTACAGTTCTGCGTTCGCCCCATATCGACAAGAAATCGCGCGAACAATTCGAGGTCCGCACCCACAAGCGGGTGCTCGACATCGTCGATCCGACCCCACAAACCGTCGATGCCCTCATGAAACTCGACCTCGCTGCCGGGGTCGATGTGGAAATTAAGCTTTAGGATCAAGGCGATGCGAACCGGACTCCTCGCTAAAAAAGTCGGCATGACCCGCCTTTTCCGAGAAAAGGGTGGTCACGTCCCGGTCACCGTCCTGCAGGTCGATAACCTTCAGGTTGTCGCCCACAAGACGGACGAAAACGATGGCTACAACGCCGTACAATTGGGCTTCGGTGCCGCCAAGGTGAAAAACGTCAGCAAGGCGATGCGCGGCCACTTCGCCAAGTCGAAGGTCGAGCCGAAACGCAAACTCACCGAGTTCCGCGTGTCAGCCGAGAATTTCGTCGATGTCGGATCCGAGCTCTCGGTCGGCCATTTCCTCGAAGGGCAAATCGTCGACGTTTGCGGAACCAGCATCGGTAAGGGTTTCGCCGGCGGCATGAAACGCCATGGCGTCGGCGGCCTCAGGGCGTCGCATGGCGTTTCCATCAACCACCGCTCTCTCGGCTCAACCGGACAGTGCCAGGACCCGGGCAAGGTCTTCAAGGGTAAGAAAATGGCCGGTCAAATGGGGTCCGTCCGGGTGACGACGCAGAACCTGGAGATCGTCGGTACCGATGAGGAGCGGGGTCTTCTCCTGGTCCGCGGTGCCGTACCCGGCTCCAAGGGTACCTACGTTCGCGTTACCGACGCCATCAAGAAACCGCTGCCCGAAGGCGTGCCGCTGCCGGCCGGCCTGAAACAGGCTGATACGAAGGAAGGCGATGCGCCTGAGGCGACGGCAAGCGACGAGCCGGCCGAATCCCAGGATGCTGCTGGCGAGGATGCCGAAGCGGAGGCGCCGGTAGCGGAATCCGAACCGGCGGTTGAAGAAGCGCCGGAAGCCGAGGCGGTCGACGACAACGCCGACGAAGGCGAAAAGAAGGAATAACGGGCCATGAAGTGTGATGTAGTCAGTCTGGCCAACAAGAAGTCGGGGACGATCGACCTCGATGAGGCCGTGTTCGGTCTTGAGGTGCGCCGCGACATCCTGACCCGGGCCGTCAATTGGCAGCTCGCCAAGAGCCGGTCGGGCAACCACAAGACCAAGCAGCGCAGTGAGGTCAGCGGGACCAAGGCCAAGCCATTCCGTCAAAAGGGAACCGGCCGCGCCCGTCAGGGCACCGCGCGGGCGCCACAGATGCGCGGCGGCGGCACCACGTTCGGGCCCCTTGTCCGAGACCATTCGATCAAGCTTCCGAAGAAGGTCCGCAAACTGGCCCTTAAGACAGCGCTGTCGGCAAAACAGGCGGAAGGCAAGCTAGTGGTTCTCGACGCGGCCAAGCCGAAATCGTCGAAAACCCGCGAACTGGCCAAGCAGATCGCCGCCTTCGATTGGGGCCAGGCCCTTGTGATCGACGGCAAAGAGGTCGATGAGAATTTCGCCAGGGCAGCGCGCAACATCATCGGGGTCGATGTGCTGCCCAGCCAAAGCGCCAATGTTTACGACATTCTCCGGCGCGACACCTTGGTCCTGACCAAGGATGCCGTCGAGCAGTTGGTGGAGCGTTTGAAATGAGCAAGTACGCCGCCCTTCGGGACAAGAAACCGAGCCAGCAGCGCATGTACGAATTGATCCGCCGGCCGTTGATCACCGAAAAGTCGACCCTGCTATCCGAATACAACCAGGTCAGTTTTGAAGTTCCGCTGGACGCCAACAAGTTCGAGATCAAGTCGGCCGTCGAAAAGCTGTTCGAGGTCAAGGTTACCGCCGTCAACACCATCCGCCAGAAAGGCAAGGTCAAGCGGTTCCGCGGCCAGCTGGGCAAACGCAACGATGTCAAAAAAGCGATCGTGACACTGGCCGAAGGTCAGACCATCGACGTGACGACCGGCATTTAGACAGGGGCGGGTTAAAGATGGCACTTAAGAAATTCAAACCCAATACGCCGGGCCAACGCGCTCTGGTCCTCGTCGACCGGTCCGAATTGTGGAAAGGCAAGCCCGAGAAGAGCCTGACCGAGGGATTGCGCGCTAAAGGTGGACGTAACAACAAGGGCCGCATCACGGCGCGACGCCGTGGCGGCAGTCACAAGCGCCGTTACCGCATGGTCGACTTCAAACGCAATAAGTTCGGCGTTGAGGGTACGGTCGAGCGTCTCGAATTTGATCCAAACCGCACCGCCTTCATCGCGCTCATCCGGTACACCGACGGTGATCTGGCTTATATCCTGGCGCCGCAGCGCCTGCGAGAAGGCGACAAGGTGATCGCCGACGAGAGCGCCGACATCAAGCCCGGCAATGCCATGCCCATGCAGAGTATCCCGGTCGGCACCATCATCCACAACGTTGAGATGAAGCCAGGCAAGGGTGGTCAGATTGCCCGCTCCGCCGGTACCTACGCCCAGATCATCGGCAAAGATCAGGGCTACGCCCAGCTGCGTCTGAGTTCCGGGGAACTGCGCATGGTCCGCGCCGAGTGCCTAGCAACGGTTGGCGCTGTTTCCAACCCGGACCAGCAGAACATCAAGCTCGGCAAGGCCGGTCGCAAGCGCTGGATCGGCAAGCGTCCGCAAGTCCGCGGTGTCGCCATGAACCCGATCGATCACCCGCACGGCGGCGGCGAAGGCCGTACCTCCGGTGGCCGCCACCCGGTCACACCGTGGGGTAAGCCGACCAAGGGTAAACGCACGCGTTCCAACAAAAAGACGGATCGGCTGATCATGCGCCGCCGTCACGCCAAGAAGTAGAAGGAGAGGATCAGTGCCTCGTTCCGTTTGGAAAGGTCCGTTCGTCGACGGATACCTTTTGAAAAAGGCAGAGGAAGTCCGGGCATCGGGCCGCAACACTGTGGTCAAGACGTGGTCCCGGCGTTCGACGATCCTCCCCCAGTTCGTCGGCCTCACGTTTGGTGTCTACAACGGCTATAAGTTCATCCCGGTGCTCATCACCGAGGACATGATCGGCCAGAAACTGGGTGAGTTTTCGCCGACCCGCACCTACTTCGGCCACGCCGCCGACAAGAAGGCGAAGAGGGTTTAATTATGGGCAAGAAAGCAGCCGATCGGGTCCTCGCCGACAACGAAGCGATGGCCTATGCAAAACACCTTCGTACGAGCCCGCAAAAGCTCAACTTGGTGGCGCAGTCGATCCGCGGCAAGGATTGCGAGACGGCGCTGGCGTCCTTGCAGTTTTCCCGGCGCCGTATCGCCGGCGAAGTCCGGAAGGTTTTGGAAAGCGCTATCGCCAACGCCGAAAACAACCATCAGCTCGACGTCGACCGCCTGTATGTGGCGGAAGCCACGGTCGGCCGGGACCTCGTCATGAAACGCTGGCGCGCCCGCGCCCGCGGACGGGTCGGGCGCATCATCAAGCCCTTCAGCAATCTGCGCGTCGTACTGCGCGAGCGTGAGGAGACCGCATAATGGGTCAAAAAGTTAATCCGGTCGGGCTTCGGCTTGGTGTCAACCGCACGTGGAATTCGCGCTGGTATGCCGACGACGACTACTCCACTCTGCTGCACGAAGACCTGAAGATCCGTAATTTCCTCGAAAAGCGCCTGGCCCAGGCCGGTGTTTCGAAAATCGTCATCGAGCGGCCGGCGAAGAAGGCCCGCGTGACCATTCACACGGCTAGGCCCGGTGTCGTCATCGGCAAGAAAGGCGCCGACATCGAAAAACTGCGCGGTGTTCTGTCGAGGATGACGTCGTCCGAGGTTCACCTGAACATCGTCGAGGTACGCAAGCCCGAGATCGAGGCGCAGCTGGTCGCCGAAAACGTCTCGCAGCAGCTGGAACGCCGAGTGTCGATCCGCCGCGCCATGAAGCGCGCTGTGCAGTCGGCCATGCGGATGGGTGCCGAAGGCATTCGGATCAACTGCGCCGGACGCCTCGGCGGGGCGGAGATCGCCCGCATCCAATGGTACCGGGAAGGGCGGGTGCCGCTGCATACCCTGCGCGCCAACGTCGACTACGGTGAGTCGACCGCCTTCACGACCTACGGCACGACGGGCGTCAAGGTCTGGATTTACAAGGGCGAGATCATGGAACACGACCCCATGGCCCTCGACAAGTTGGCGCAGGAACAACAGCCAGCGCGCTGACGTGACTGTCGGTCGAGGCCTAGACTATAGGGAAAGAGCAGGATGCTAAGTCCGAAAAGAACGAAATTCCGGAAAGCCCACAAGGGGCGCATCCATGGAAAAGCGAAAGGCGGATCGAGCCTGAACTTCGGGGCCTACGGCCTCAAGGCGGTTTCGCCGGAACGGATTACGGCGCGCCAGATCGAGGCGGCCCGGCGGGCGATGACGCGGCACATGAAACGTGCCGGCAAGGTCTGGATCCGCATCTTCCCGGACGTGCCGGTGTCGCAGAAACCGGCTGAAGTTCGCCAGGGCAAAGGTAAGGGAACCCCAGAATACTGGGTCGCCAAGGTCAAGCCGGGACGCATCATGTTCGAAATTGACGGCGTACCGCTCAACGTCGCGCGTGAGGCGTTCGAGTTGGCCGCCGCGAAACTGCCGGTGCGCACCAAATTCGTGACGCGCCTGGGTGAAGAGGGTTAATGCGATGAAAGCGGAAGACGTTCGCGCTAAGAGCGATGATGAGCTGAAAGACGAGCTCGTCGGTTTGCGCAAGGAGGCGTTCAATCTCCGGTTCCAGCGCGCCAGTGGCCAGCTGGAAAACACGGCAAGGGTCCGCCAGGTCCGGCGCGACATCGCACGAATTAAATCGGTTCTGGGCGAGCGCACCCGCGCCTCCCAGGCCGCGTCTTAAAGAAGGAGAAGGCGAGATGCCGAGGCGTGTTCTGCAAGGGATCGTCGTGAGCGACAAGATGGACAAGACCGTGACCGTCCAGGTCGAGCGCCGATTCACGCATCCGCTCTACAAGAAGGTTATCCGGCGTTCGAAAAAGTATGCCGCCCACGACGAAACGAATAGCGTCAAGACCGGTGATCGGGTGAGCATCCGCGAGTGCCGCCCGATCTCCAAGCGCAAACGCTGGGAAGTGGTTGCCGACGGAACCACCTGAGGTCCGGCCGGCTGAAAAGGAAAAAAGACTATGATCCAAGCGGAAACCAATTTGGAGGTTGCGGACAATTCGGGCGCGCGCCGGGTCCAGTGCATCAAGGTCCTGGGCGGTTCGAAGCGCAAATACGCGTCCGTCGGCGACGTCATCGTCGTCACGGTCAAGGAGGCGATTCCGCGGGGCCGCGTCAAGAAGGGCGAGGTGCTGAATGCCGTCGTCGTGCGGACGGCCAAGGACATCCGTCGCTCTGACGGATCGGCGATCCGGTTCGACAGCAACGCCGCCGTCCTCATCAACAAGCAAGGTGAACCCATCGGAACCCGTATCTTCGGCCCAGTGACGCGCGAACTGAGGGCCAAGCGGTACATGAAAATTATTTCTCTGGCGCCCGAGGTGTTGTGATGGCGACGAAATTGAAGATCAAGAAGGGTGACCGGGTCGTCGTCCGGACGGGACGCGACAAGGGCAAGACCGGCGAGGTCCTGAAGGTAATGCCGAATGATAACCGCGCCATCGTCCAAGGCGTCAACACGGTCAAGCGCCACACGAGGCCGTCGCAGACCGCTCAAGGCGGTATCGTGGAGAAAGAGGCGACGATTCATATCTCGAACTTGGCCATTGCCGATCCGAAAGATGACAGCCCGACCAAGGTAGGGTTCAAGGTTCTGGAAGATGGCCGCAAGGTTCGTTTCGCCAAACGTTCCGGCGAAATCATCGATTCCTGAGTGAGGTTGTTGGTATGTCCCGTTTGCATGACGAATACGAAACCACCATCAAACCGGCGCTCGTCAGCGAGTTCGGCTACAAGAGCCCGATGGAGGTCCCGAAGCTTGAGAAGATCGTCCTCAACCTGGGCGTCGGAGAAGCCTCGCAGGACCGCAAGAAGATCGACGGCGCCGTCGCCGACATGACCCGGATCACCGGTCAGAAACCGATCATCACGCGGGCCAAGAAGTCGATCGCCACGTTCAAGCTGCGCGACGGCATGACGGTCGGCTGCAAGGTAACCCTGCGCCGCGACCGCATGTACGAATTCCTTGACCGTCTGGTCAACATCGCGCTGCCCCGTGTCCGAGATTTCCGCGGGATTTCTGGAAAGAGCTTCGACGGCCGTGGCAACTACGCCATGGGCCTCAAGGAGCAGATCGTTTTCCCCGAAATCGATTACGACAAGGTCGATCAGATCAGGGGAATGGATATCGTCATTTGTACGACCGCCCGGACCGATGCCGAAGCCAAGGCATTGCTCAAGGGTTTCAACATGCCGTTCAGCAACTGACGGCTGATGGAGAAGTGAATAATGGCTAAGAAAAGCGCCGTTGAGAGAGATAAGAAGAGAGCCCGGTTGGCCAAAAAGTTCGCGTCGCGCCGGGCGCGCCTGAAAGCTCTCGCCAAGGACGAACAGGCTTCGCCGGAAGACCGCTTCAATGCGCGTCTGAAGCTGGCCGAACTGCCACGGAACTCAGCGCCGGTCCGCCAGCGGCTGCGCTGCCAGTTGTCCGGCCGTCCGCGCGGCAACTACCGGAAATTCAAGCTCAGCCGCATCGCGTTGCGGGAATTGGCCTCGTCCGGATTGATCCCGGGCATGGTCAAGTCGAGTTGGTAAGGGAGAGACGATAGATGTTGATGACCGATCCCTTGGGCGATATGCTTACGCGCATCTGCAACGGACAGCGGGCCCGTAAGGATTCTATTTTGTCGCCGGCTTCGAAGCTGCGCAGCCGTGTTCTCGATGTGTTGAAACGCGAAGGTTTCATCCGAGGTTATTCGCAACACGAAATCCGCCCCGGCATTTCGGAGGTCGAGATCGAGCTCAAATATCACGAAGGCGACCCCGTCATCCGTGAGATCAAACGCGTTTCGAAACCGGGGCGCCGCGTCTATTCGGGGGTCAAGGACCTGCCGCGAGTGTTCAATGGTCTGGGTATCGCCATCCTTTCGACGCCCCGCGGTGTGCTCTCGGATACGGAAGCGCGTGAACGCAACGTCGGCGGTGAAGTGCTGTTCCAGGTGTTCTAGGAACACCGTGTAAGAAGATAGGAAGTTCCATGTCCCGTATTGGAAAAAACCCCGTAGAAGTGCCGGAGGGCGTCAACGTCGTCATCACCGGACAAATGGTTACGGCCAAAGGCAAACAGGGGGAATTGTCCGCGACTTTGGTCGATGAAGTTGAGATTTCCCAGGAGGGTAACTTGATTTCTGTTAAGCCGATCGGTGATACCATGCGTGCCCGCAAGATGTGGGGCATGTCACGCACCGTGGTCAACAACCTCGTCCTCGGCGTTTCGGAAGGGTTTTCCAAGAGCCTGGAGATCAGCGGTGTCGGGTACCGCGCCCAGGTCCAGGGCAAGGGCAAGGAGTTGGTCCTGCAACTCGGTTTCAGCCACGATGTGCGCTTTCCCATTCCGGACGGTATCAAGATCGAATGCCCGGACCAGACCCACGTCAACATTTCCGGCGCCGACAAACAGCAGGTCGGCCAAGTGGCGGCCGAAATCCGCGGCTATCGTCCGCCGGAACCCTACAAGGGCAAGGGCATCAAGTATGCCGACGAATACATCCTCCGCAAGGAAGGGAAGAAGTAGACATGGCTAGGAATCTGGGAGTTGCCGCGCGCCGCAAGAAACGGACGCGGATAAAGATCAGGAAGACCAATGCGGGGCGCCCGCGGCTGTTGGTGTTCCGGTCCGGTAGGCACATTTATGCCCAGGTCATCGACGACGTGGCGGGCAGAACCCTTGCCGCCGCCTCGACTGTCGAAAAAGAACAACGCTCGGCATTGAAGACGGGGGCCAGCGTCGATGCCGCAGTCGCAGTCGGCAAGTTGATTGCGGAACGGGCGGTCGCTGAAGGGGTCAAGGAAGTGGTCTTTGACCGCGGCGGTTATCGTTATCACGGGCGGGTCAAGGCACTCGCCGACGCGGCGCGCGAAAACGGACTGAGTTTCTAAGGATATTGGTTATGGCAGAAGCACGAACACAACGGTCGCCCGGGCGCGGACAACGCGGCGGTGGTGGTGGAAGAGGTCGAGGGCGGGGCCGTGACCGCGACCAGTCACAGCGTGAGGAAGGCGATGAACTGATTGACCGCCTGGTGCACATCAACCGTGTCGCCAAGGTCGTCAAGGGCGGGCGCCGCTTTTCGTTCTCGGCCCTGGTCGTTGTCGGCGACGGCCGCGGCCGGGTCGGATACGGTACCGGCAAGGCCCGCGAGGTTCCCGAAGCCATCCGCAAGGCAACCGACCAGGCAAAGCGCTCCTTGATCCGGGTGCCGCTGCGTGAAGGCCGGACCCTGCATCATGACGTGCGTGGCCGCTTCGGCGCCGGCAAAGTTGTCCTTCGCGCCGCCCCTCCGGGAACTGGTATCATCGCCGGTGGCCCCATGCGCGCCGTCTTCGAGACCATGGGCGTTCAGGACGTCGTCGCCAAATCCATCGGATCGGCGAATCCGCACAACATGGTGAAGGCGACCTTCGAGGCGCTCTCCGGTTCGCAGTCGCCACGCGGCGTCGCGGCTCGGCGCGGCAAGAAGGTCAGCGAGATCGTTTCCCGCCGCACCGACACGTCGGATAGCGGCATGGCGAAGGAATAAGCCGGTGGCCGAAAAGAAAGCGACCCTCAAGGTAACGCAGATTAGCAGCCCTATCGGCAGGCCCGCCAATCAGCGCGAGACGCTGAAGGGCCTGGGGCTCAACAAGATGAACAAGACGCGGGAACTGGAAGACACGCCGGCTGTCCGCGGGATGATCAACAAGGTCCACCATTTGGTTCGGGTGGAGGAGGCCGGTTGAACCGGTCCCACTACTGAATCCCAGGTAGGAATTACGACATGCAACTAAACGATCTCAGAGACAACAAAGGCGCCACAAGGCCGCGCAAACGCGTTGGTCGCGGCACCGCGTCGGGTACCGGAAAAACCTCCGGTAAGGGACACAAGGGACAGAAATCCCGAAGTGGCGTGTCGCTGCTTGGTTTCGAAGGCGGCCAGATGCCGCTTTACCGCCGTTTGCCGAAACGCGGGTTCAACAATCCGTTTACCAAGGACCTCGCCGAGATCAACCTGGGCAAGTTGCAGAAGGCAGTGGAAGCCGGCAAGATCGACCCGAAAAAACCGGTCACTGGCGAGACCCTGCTCGAAGCCGGACTGGTCAGGAAGAGCGCTGACGGCGTCAAGGTCCTTGCGAAGGGTGAGTTGTCGGCCAAATTGGAATTAGAGGTGGCCGCTGTGTCGAAGTCGGCATTGGCAGCGATCGAGAAGGCCGGTGGTAAAGTTACGCTCTCGGAACCCAAGGCCAAGCCGGAAGGCAAAGGGAAGGCCCGCCACCGGATCCAGGCGGAGAGGGCAGCGGCGAGGGCCAAAGCCGACAAATAGGAGCGATGGTGACGTCGCGCGATTAATAGGAAGTTCGAGAGAAGAAGCGAATGGCATCTGCCGCCGAACAACTCGCAGCCAATATGAACTTCGGTGCCTTTGCGAAGGCGACCGAGCTCAAGAAGCGCATCTGGTTTACCCTGGGTGCGCTGATCGTTTATCGGCTGGGAACCTATATTCCGCTTCCGGGCATCAACCCCGGTGTCATTTCCGACATCTTCCAGCAGAACGCGGGCGGCATCCTGGACATGTTCAACATGTTCGCTGGCGGTGCCCTCGAGCGCATGACCATCTTCGCGCTCAACATCATGCCCTACATCTCGGCCTCGATCATCATGCAGTTGATGACGACGGTGTCGCCGCAGCTGGAAGCCCTCAAAAAGGAAGGCGAGACTGGGCGCAAGAAAATCAACCAGTATACGCGCTATGGTACCGTTGTAATCGCCGCCATGCAGGCCTATGGCATCGCCGTTGGTATCGAGGGAACGTCTTCCTCGCAAGGTCCGGCGGTCGCCAATCCGGGGTTGTTCTTCCGCTTTTCCGTCGTCGTTACGCTGGTCGGCGGAACCATTTTCTTGTTGTGGCTCGGTGAACAGATCACGTCTCGCGGCGTCGGCAACGGCGTGTCGCTCATCATCTTCTCAGGGATTGTCGCCAACCTTCCGAGCGCGCTTGCCGGCACCCTCGACCTCGGCCGCACAGGGGCGCTTTCGACCGGATTCATCATCTTCCTGTTGGCGATGGCCGTTGGCGTCATTTATTTCATCGTCTTCGTCGAACGGGCCCAGCGACGGATTGTCATTCAGTATCCGAAACGACAACGCGGCAATAAGATGTCGGGCGGTGAGAGCTCGCACCTACCCTTGAAGATCAATACGGCGGGCGTCATTCCGCCGATCTTCGCCAGCTCGCTGCTATTAATGCCGATCACCGTCATCCAGTTTTCCGCTGGCACAGGGCCGGAATGGATGTCGACGGTGGCCGCCTATCTGGGGCGCGGCCAGCCTGTCTACCTGATCACGTACATCTCGATGGTGGTGTTCTTCGCGTTTTTCTACACGGCGGTCGTCTTCAATCCTGACGACACCGCCGATAATCTAAAAAAATACGGAGGTTTCATCCCTGGAATCAGGCCCGGTAAGAACACGTCCGCCTATTTCGATAAGGTCCTGACCCGCCTCACCACGGTCGGCGCCGCCTATCTGGCGATCATCTGCCTTCTGCCGGAACTCCTGATCTCACGGTATTCGGTTCCATTTTACTTCGGGGGAACAAGTCTTCTGATCGTGGTCACAGTGACCATGGATACGGTAGCGCAGGTGCAATCACACCTCGTCGCTCACCAGTACGAAGGCTTGATCAAAAAAGCCAAACTAAGAGGACGAAGATAATGAACCTTATACTTCTCGGCCCCCCGGGTGCAGGCAAGGGCACACAAGCGAAACGCGTTCAGGACGCCTATGGGATCGTCCAACTGTCGACCGGCGATATGTTGCGCGCCGAAGTGGCGTCTGGTAGCGAACTCGGCGCCAAGGCCAAGGAAATCATGGAATCGGGCGGACTGGTTTCCGACGATATCATCATCGAGATGATCTCGAAGCGAATCGATGAGCCCGATTGCTCGAAGGGTTTCATTCTCGACGGCTTTCCGCGCACGACGCCTCAAGCAGAAGCGCTCGACGGAATGCTCGAGGAAAAAGGACTGAAGATCGAACACGTCATCGAGCTCGCTGTCGACGACGAGGCCATGGTGACCCGAATCACTGGGCGCTACACCTGCGCCAAATGCGGTGCGGGATACCATGACGAGTTCCAGAAGCCAGCAGAAGAGGGCATTTGTGACAAGTGCGGCGGAACCGAGTTCGCGCGCCGCGCCGACGACAACGAGGAAACGGTGCGGTCGCGGCTCGCCGCTTATCACGAACAGACGGCACCGATCATCACCTATTATGACGGTAAAGGGGCGCTGAACAGCGTCGATGGCATGGCGGACATCGATGCGGTGACCGCTCAGTTAAAGGATTTGATGGGGTAACCGAAAGCGGCAGAAAATCGCGCATGTTGCGCTGCGTCATCTTATTGACTTGGCGTTACGAATGCCTATAATCGCGCACCTTCCGGGCCCTGTCGGAAAAATTGTTGTTTGTAACCAAAGTCTTAAGGAGATCGAGCTTTGGCGCGTATTTCTGGTGTGAACATTCCGACCGGGAAAAGGGTGGTCATTGCGTTGACCTACATTCACGGTATCGGCCGCACCTCGGCACAGAAGATCTGTGACGCGGTCGGAATCCCCTCCGAGCGTCGTGTAAACGAGTTGAGCGATGCGGAACTGTCTCAGGTCCGTGACATCATCGATCAGGATTTCGTGGTCGAGGGTGATCTGCGGCGCGAACGGGCAATGAACGTCAAACGGTTGATGGATCTCGGCTGCTATCGCGGGTTGAGGCACCGCCGCGGGTTGCCGGTCCGCGGCCAACGTACGCACACCAACGCGCGTACGCGTAAAGGCCCGGCTAAACCGATCGCCGGAAAGAAGAAGTAAAGAGGGTTTAGAATCTGATGGCCAAGGCGAGCACTCAGCGTCCCAGGCGGCGTGAACGCAAAAACATCGTTTCCGGTGTTGCGCACGTCAACGCGACGTTTAACAACACGATGATCACCATCACCGACGCCCAAGGAAATGCGATTTCCTGGTCGTCGGCGGGATCGCAAGGGTTTAAAGGGTCGCGGAAATCGTCCCCCTATACGGCGCAAATGGCGGGCGAGGACGCCGGCCGTAAAGCGATGGAACACGGCATGAAGACGCTCGAGGTCGAAGTCAAGGGCCCGGGAGCCGGTCGTGAATCCGCGCTTCGTGCGCTTCAGACCATCGGCTTCACGATTACGGCCATCCGCGACGTAACGCCGATCCCACACAACGGTTGTCGTCCGAGGAAGCGTCGGCGGGTCTGACGTTTCCGGAACCCGCCTGTCGACCGGGCGGCGTTCCTTTATGATCCCGCCGGCAAATCCGGTGGCGGCAACGACTGGACCAGATCGAGCCTTGATACGGGCTTATTGAAACCGCGACGAGCATGAGGCACCCCAGTGATTCAAAAGAATTGGCAAGAACTCATTAAACCGACAAAACTTGATATCGTTCCGGGTGGCGACCCGAGCCGAACGGCGACCATCGTCGCCGAGCCGCTGGAGCGGGGCTTTGGCCTGACGCTCGGTAACGCGTTGAGGCGGATTCTGTTGTCTTCATTGCAGGGCGCAGCCGTGACCTCTGTTCAGATCGAAGGCGTACTTCACGAGTTCTCGTCCATTCCGGGCGTGCGCGAGGACGTCACCGACATCGTGCTCAACATCAAGGGCCTGGCTATTCAGATGCATGCGGAAGGACCGAAACGCATGAACTTGAAGGCGTCTGGTCCGGGCGAGGTGAAGGCCGGAGACATCGAGACCGGGCCCGACATCGAGATCAAGGACCCAGACCTGGTGCTTTGCCATCTCGACAAGGGTGCCAAGCTCAACATGGAACTGACCGTCGAGAACGGCAAGGGATATTTCGCCGCCGCACAAAACCGCCCAGAAGATGGTCCGATCGGACTGATTCCGGTCGATGCCGTGTTCTCGCCGGTGCGCAAGGTCGCCTACAAGGTCGACAACACCCGCGTTGGACAGGTTACCGACCACGACAAACTGTCGCTCGACGTGACCACCAACGGTACCGTGATGCCGGAGGACGCGGTCGCCTTGGCAGCGCGAATCCTTCAAGACCAATTGCAGCTGTTCATCAATTTCGAAGAGCCGGATGTCGCGGTCGGTGATGAACAGAAGGACGACCTGCCGTTCAACCGCAACCTGCTGCGCAAGGTCGACGAACTGGAGCTTTCCGTGCGCTCGGCCAATTGCCTGAAGAACGACAACATCATTTATATTGGCGATCTCGTGCAGAAGAGCGAAGCCGACATGCTGCGCACGCCCAACTTCGGCCGCAAGTCGCTGAACGAGATCAAGGAAGTATTGAGCCATATGGGTTTGCACCTGGGGATGGAAATCCCCAATTGGCCGCCCGAGAACATCGAGGACATGGCAAAGAATCTGGAAGAGCCGTTTTAGCCTAAACGCCCGGATCAATTCGGGCGCCAAAAAAGAACCAATTGCCTGCGGGTAAAATGGCACGCGCGGGACCGGAAAAAGGAGCCTAACCATGCGCCACCGTCGCGGCCTCCGCCGCCTTAATCGCAATAGCACCCACCGCAAAGCGATGTTTGCCAACATGACCGTCTCCCTGCTCACCCATGAGCAGATCAAGACGACCTTGCCGAAGGCCAAGGAGTTGCGCAGCTTTGCCGATAAGATGATCTCGCTCGGCAAAAAAGGTACCCTGCACGCGCGCCGGCAGGCCTTTTCGTTCCTGCGCGACGACGACGCTGTCGCCAAACTATTCGATACCCTGGCCGACCGTTACAAGGAGCGTCCCGGCGGTTACACCCGCGTTCTGAAGGCCGGCTTCCGCTGCGGCGACAGCGCGCCTATGGCGATTATCGAGCTGGTTGACCGCGATCCCGATGCCAAGGGTGCCGAAGACCGGGCCCGCTACGAAGCGGAGCTCGAAATGGAGGAGGCGCAAGCCGAGTTGTAATCCGAGGGCCACAGTTTGGTTACGGCCGCGTATACAAAAGGCAGCTCCTGCGGGCTGCCTTTTGCCGTCTCGGAGTGATAGATTGCCAACGTCAGTTTTCTAAATGTTCGTGGAACCAACCTTGCGTCTCATCAGAACCCTTGTTGTCGCAGCTCTTTGCCTCGTCGCCGCGGAGGCCGCGGCTCAAACGAAGAAGACACCGGCCAACCGCTCCGAGATCCACCTTTCCTTCGCGCCTTTGGTGAAGAAAGTGGCGCCTGCAGTGGTCAATATCTACACGACAAGAATCGTCCGGTCGCGAAGCCGGACCCATTTGTTTGACGATCCCTTTTTCCGCCGGTTTTTCGGTGAGGAGTTCGGACTCGGGCTCGGTTCGCCGAAACGAAAACAGCAGAATTCGCTCGGATCCGGTGTCATTGTCGATCCCAATGGCTTGATCGTCACCAATCGCCACGTCATTGAAGGTGCCGACGAAATCCGGGTTGTCCTACATGATCGCCGGGAATTTGATGCCGAAGCGGTGGCGACCGATGATAAGACGGACCTGGCGATCCTCCGGGTTCAGGTCGATGACAATCGGCTGCCCTATGCCGAAATTGCCGATTCCGACGAACTCGAAGTCGGTGACCTCGTGCTGGCTATCGGCAACCCTTTTGGTGTCGGCCAGACTGTGACCAGTGGTATCGTTTCCGCACTGGCACGGACGGGTGTCGGCCTCTCGGACCTGGGCGCTTTCATTCAGACCGACGCGGCCATCAACCCTGGCAATTCGGGCGGAGCGCTCGTCGCCATGGACGGCCGTCTGGTCGGTATCAATACGGCCATCTTTTCAAAAAGCGGTGGATCGCACGGCATCGGTTTCGCGATTCCCTCGAACATTGTGAACGCCGTGGTCCGCGGTATCGTGCAGACCGGAAAACTAGTGCGGCCATGGCTCGGCGCATCAGGCCAAGCGGTGACCCAGGACATCGCCAATTCTCTCGGACTGGATAGACCGGTCGGCGTCCTCGTCAACGCTGTCCACGGCGGTGGCGCGGCGGCGAAAGCCGACATCAAGGTCGGCGAGGTGATTTTAGCGGTCAACGGTTATGAGGTTAATGAGCCGGGCGCGCTGGCCCATCGCATCGCCGTATTACCGGTCGGCGACGTGGTCGTCCTCCGGGTCTGGCGGAACAACGGCACGCGGGCCGTCAAACTGGAACTGACGGCGGCACCGGAGACACCGGCCCGTAACGAGACCATGCTGAGTGGCAAGCAGCCCCTGGCCGGAGCCCTCGTTGCCAATATGTCGCCGGCGCTTGCAGAAGAATTGGGCGCCGACCCGTTCTTGATGGGTATCATCATCATCGATATCCGCCGCGACACGCCGGCAAACCGGCTTCGTTTTCGGCCTGGCGACCTGATCACGGCGGTCAATGAGATCGATGTAGCGACTGTCCGCGAACTGGTGGCGGTTCTCGAACGCCCCGCCAACCGATGGCGGGTTTCCATTATTCGCGACGGTACGCCGCGGAATTTCGTGATCAACCGTTGAGATCGGGTCGGCGGGGCGATGACGACGCTATTCGAATCACAAACCTCGCGCCCCCTTGCCGATCGCTTGCGCCCGCTGAGTCTCGACGAGGTCGTCGGTCAGGACCACATCCTGGCCAGCGGAGCACCGCTGGGGCGGATGATCACCTCAGGAACTCTCGGTTCTCTGGTCCTGTGGGGGCCGCCCGGCACCGGTAAGACGACCATCGCGCGCCTTCTAGCCGATCAGGTCGATCTCGAATTCGAACCGCTGTCGGCCGTCTTTTCCGGCGTTGCGGACCTGAGGAAGGTGTTCGATCGCGCCCAGGAACGCCGCCGCATGGGGCGCGGAACCTTGTTATTCATCGACGAGATCCATCGTTTCAACCGGGCCCAGCAGGATGGGTTCCTGCCCTACGTCGAGGATGGTACCGTCGTCCTGGTCGGCGCGACGACGGAAAACCCGTCCTTCGAACTGAATGCCGCTCTGCTGTCGAGGACCCAGGTCCTGGTTCTCAACCGGCTCGACGACAAGGCGCTGGAAACACTGCTCGCCCGGGCCGAAGAGATGGAAGAGCGTTCTTTGCCGCTCGACGACGACGCCCGGGTCGCCTTGCGGGCGATGGCAGACGGGGACGGTCGCTATATCCTCAATCTCGCCGAGGAGTTGCTGCGGATCGAGGATCGCGGAGATCTGGATGTGAAGGGGTTGACAGCCGCCGTGCAACAACGCCTGCCCCTATATGATAAATCCCAGGAAGCCCATTACAACCTGATCAGCGCGCTTCACAAATCACTCAGAGGCTCCGATACGGACGCCGCGCTCTATTGGCTGGCGCGTATGCTCGCCGGCGGCGAGGACCCCCGGTATATCGCACGGCGTCTCGTCCGCTTCGCCTCCGAGGATGTCGGCTTGGCCGACCCCATGGCACTACCGCAGGCGATTGCCGCCTGGGAGGCGTTTGAGCGGCTCGGTTCGCCGGAAGGGGAACTGGCCATCGTCCAGTGCGTGATTTACCTGGGTACGGCGCCCAAGTCGAACGCCGCCTACAAAGCGGAGAAGACGGCGAGCCGGGTGGCGCGGGATTCGGGATCATTAATGCCGCCCTTGCATATCCTCAACGCACCAACGGCGTTGATGAAGGATCTCGGATATGGCAATGGATACGAGTACGATCACGATTCCGCCGACGGTTTTTCCGGACAGAACTACTTTCCCGATGACATGAAACGCCAACGGTTTTTCATCCCAGGAGACCGTGGTTTCGAACGGGAGATTTCGAAGCGGATGGCGTATTGGGATAAACTGCGCCGCGAAAAGCCGCCGAACGGCGGCGGCTGATATTGTTGAGATAGGGAAATGTCGCCAGGTTTGATTCTTTCCGTGGCCGCCGGCGGTGCCATCGGTGCCGTCGGCCGGTTTGTCATGATGAACGCCGCAGGGCATTGGCTTGGCCACGGATTTCCCAGTGGAACGATCATCGTCAATATTCTTGGGTCCTTTCTGCTCGGCGCAGTTCTGGAAATTTCTGCGCTTGCCTGGTCGCCGAGTGCCGAGGTTCGCGCCTTCATCGTCGTTGGGTTCCTGGGCGCCTTTACCACGTTCTCGGCCTTTTCCCTAGACACGTATTTCCTGATTCAAAAAGGGAATCCATGGCCGATCGCCCTCTACGTCGTCGGCTCGGTGGTCAGTGGGGTGCTGGCGTTCCTTTTCGGCATGGTCGCTTTCCGGCACATCCTCGGATGAGCAACCCTCCTGAGCTTATTGTCGCACCGGAAGAGGACGGATTGCGATTGGACCGTTGGGTCCGCGCCCGATTTCCCGGCGCCACGCAGGGATTGGTGCAAAAGTTCCTGCGCAAGGGCAACATCCGTGTCAACGGGGCGAGGGCCAAGGCCGCCGATCGCCTGCGTGAGGGCCAGGCGGTGCGCCTGCCGGCCGCCTGGCTGGACGGGCGGGCGCCGACTCCGCCACCGCAGAGAACCAAACGCCCGGTCGATCGCAGGGATGAACGGGAAATCCGCGCGTCCATCATCCACCGCGATGAAGATGTCCTTGTCCTCAACAAACCGCCTGGCCTGGCTGTACAAGGCGGAAGCGGCACCGTCCGGCATGTCGACGGCATGCTCGACACGCTTCGGTACGGAAATACCGAACGGCCGCGGCTGGTTCACCGGCTCGATAAAGACACCAGCGGCGCGCTCGTCCTCGCGCGCACGGCCTCATCGGCCCGGTGGTTGACCAAGGCGTTCAAGAATAAGACGGTGCGCAAGCTCTATTGGGCCATCGTTGTCGGCGTTCCGCCAATGGAACGAGGGGAAATCTCGCTGCCGTTGAAAAAGGCGAGCACCAACAAGATGGAAAAGGTCGTTCCCGGTGAGGCCGGCAGCCAGGCCGCGATCACCCGTTACCGGGTCCTGGACCGGGCCGGCTCTACGGCGGCGCTTCTGGCCATGGAACCTTTGACTGGGCGGACCCATCAATTGAGGGTTCACGCGGCGCAAGGGATAGGAACACCGATCCTCGGCGACGGCAAATACGGCGGCCGCGACGCCTTTTTGGACTCCGAGGGATTGGCCAATCGCCTTCATTTGCATGCCCGGGCCCTCCAGATTCCCAAACCCGATGGCCGCCACCTGGAAGTGCTGGCTCCGCCGCCGGAACATCTAGAGGCGGCACTGCGCTTCCTTGGGTTTGACCCGATAAAGAGTTATGATTCCTTTCTCCAACAATGACGCAACCCCGGCCTCTCTTTTAGCAATTCCGGTTCCTCGAGATTCAGGACCAAAGCGTAATGAGAATCCTTCTAGTCGAAGACCACGTCCGGTTCGCCGAGTTCACCAAGAACGGCTTGAATGGCGAAGGGTTCACTGTCGACGTCGTAACATCGGCCGGAAGCGCCGATGCAGCGTTTTCAGCGGTTAATTTTGATGCCGTTGTCCTCGATCTCGGATTGCCGGATACTGACGGTTTGACGTTGCTGAAATCCTGGCGGAGCCGCGGCGACGATACACCGGTCCTGATCCTGACGGCGCGAGATGGTGTCGATGACCGGGTTAAAGGCCTGAATGCCGGTGCCGACGATTATCTGTTGAAGCCCTTCGCCATGGAGGAGCTCGTTGCCCGTTTGCGGGCGCTTTTGCGCCGGCCCGGGGGCGCGCTCGGCGTTGTCATCGAAGCCGGCAACCTGTCCTTCGACACCACGGCGCGCGAGGTGCGGGTCAAGGGAAAACCCATTGCCATATCGAGACGGGAACTCGACGTCCTCGAACATCTGATGCGCCGGTTCGGCCGGGTGGTTCCGAAAAACGTTCTCGAGGACAAAATCTACGGCTTCGATGAGGAGGTTTCGTCGAATTCGGTCGAGGTTCACGTTTCCCGGTTACGCAAGAGGCTGGCCGGTACCGAGTCCGAGTTCAAGGTTCACACCATTCGTGGCGTCGGCTATCTCCTTTCAGACCACGACCGCAATTCGGACGGCGACAAGACGCAGTCCTAAGAGAACGACCCAAGAAGAAACGGCTCAGTTGAGATCGATGGCACAACAATCCCCCAAGTTTGGATCGTGAAGTCTGAGGACAAGGGTAAGGCACTTTCCGAATCGATCCGCATGCTCGAGGATCTCACGCGCTTGATATCCGACTGGGTGTGGGAGACGGACAAGGAATCCCATCTAACCTACGTATCCAACAAGATCTATGACAGCCTGGGCTTCCTGGCCGAAGAAGCGATCGGCAAAAAAATGTCGCAGATCGGTGTGTTCAGGTCACCGTCTGGAGAACCCTTCGATCCAGATTATCGCCTCCCTTTCCGGGAGGTCCTATTCAGCGCCGAAAACCGGGACGGCGAAAGCCGCGAGATCCTGGTAAGCGGCGTTCCGGTATTTGACGAAGATTCAGGGGAATACTTGGGTACACGCGGGATCGCCAGGGACGTTACGGTGGAAAGGCGCACCAAGGCAGTCTCCGAACAATTCGCCGCCGCCATCGAGAAGGCGGCCGGTTTCGTTTGCCTTTATGATTCGGACGATCGTTTCATACTCGCCAACCGCAGCTTCATGGAATTCAACCGGGCTGTGGCCGACACTTTGGTGCCGGGAGCCACGTTTCGGGAATTCCTCGAACATCTGGTCACCAAGAACTTGGTGCCGGACGCCATCGGCCGGGAGGAGGAGTGGATCTCCTACCGCCTATACCTTCACCGCAATCCGCACGGACCCTTTGAAATCCGTCGCCAGGGCGGCCGGGTCATTGAACTCCGCGAGGAGAAACTGAGCGACGGCAGCATCGCCACTTTCGGGGCCGATATCACGCACCTGAAGACCATCGAAGGTTCCCTCAGGGAAGCCGCAGAGAGAAACCGCACATTCACCATGAATGTCGCCCACCAGTTGCGCACCCCTCTGGCCGTTCTGCGGTCCAACATTGACAGCCTGGAGAATCAGGCGAACACCGGGTCTCTGAAACGTGACGTCGATGCGATCAGCCGAATGGTCGAGCAGCTTCTCGACGCGACCCGGCTGGAGACGCTCGAGTATACGGAGTCCGACCGGGTTGACTTGGTGGAGCTCTGCCAAGACGTGGTTTCAGGGCTGGCACCGTCGGCAATCAAGGAAAACCGCAATATGGAGCTTGTGGCGTCGGAAGGCAGCGTGTTCGCGGTTGGTCATGCCGATGCCCTGGCCATCGCCACCCGAAACCTAATCGAAAACGCCATGGCCTATTCGCCGCATGAGGCACCGGTTTCCATCGAAGTGACGGAAACGCCGTCAATTCGCGTCGTCGACCAGGGGCCCGGTATTCCGCCAGGCGTACGCGACGGAATCATGAAACACGACCTGCGCTCAGACCGCCGCGGCGGCGATAGCGGCGTCGGCTTGGTCATTGTCGGGCGCGTCGCCGTGCAGCATGGGATCCGGGTCGAGATCGAAGATGGCGAAAACGGCGGTACGGTATTCGAGCTAGTGTTTTCTAACACTCAGCGACATGCCGCCAAATGACCTCTTAGTATCGCAATACTGTCCAATAACATTTACCGGAACGAGGCCACCTTGAACGAAATCCGTCTCGCCATATTCGATTGTGATGGCACGTTGGTTGATTCCCAACACTCGATCATTCATTGCATGAATGAGGCGTTCGAGCGGTTTGGTCTCGACCATCCCGCGCGCGAAGCGGTTCGCCGGGTCGTTGGGTTGCCGCTGATCGACGCGGTCGCGATTCTCGCCCCCGACGAAGGGGGCGAACGCCATGAAGACTTGCGCGCCGCCTATTCGGATGCGTGGCAGGAATTGCGGAAGATCGACTCCATTGAAGAACCTTTGTTCCCGAACGTCTTGGAGACCCTGGACGAGTTGGAGCGAAACGGCTGGCTAATGACGGTCGCCACCGGCAAGTCACGAAGAGGCCTTGATGCGACGCTCGAAAAACACGGGATTCTCGAACGTTTCGTCTCCCTGCAGACGGCCGACCGGGTACGCGGAAAACCCCATCCGGACATGGTTCTGGCGGCGCTGAACGACACCGGCGCCGAGGCTTCGAAGGCCGTGGTTATTGGCGATACGACTTATGACATTGTAATGGCCGTTAATGCAGGGGTACGTGCCATCGGTGTTACATGGGGCTACCATGAACGTGACGAATTGATCGCAAATGGTGCGGTCAAAATCGTAGATGATTTCGCGGAGGTTCCGCCGTTGTTGGCGGCGATGGTGGAGAAATGGGATGGACGCCTCCCATCCCTGATGTTCTCGGGCTGGAGGGATTGGTTGGACCCTCACGGGCCGACGGCATCAAAGTGCCAAGAGGGAAGAGCAAGCTCTTCGCAGGCAAACCGGAG
>Ga0209458_1000269_pt1 | contig 21309 bp, 22 predicted proteins | sample WorMetLIZAISLAND_FD_187411 | JGI IMG/M metagenome (GOLD analysis project Ga0209458, IMG submission 187411) | Marine gutless worms symbiont microbial communities from Max Planck institute for Marine Microbiology, Germany - Inanidrilus manae... ...
TAGTCTGGAGGACTAAAGTCCTCATCCGTGGACAAGCCACGGACTGAAAGTGAAGGGACTTAAAGTCCATAGTTTCAACTATGATGCGCTTCGCGCACTAAAGTTATTGAAGCAATGAACGCGAATAGACGCAAATAAGCGCAACGTAACCGTTCAGCCCCCGTTTCGTCATTTCGGCAGGGAGTGCCGGAATCCAGTGCCATAGATGGCAAAAACAGCAGGGGTCTGAACGATTGCAGCGCAACGGGGTCGAGAACCATCGATGATGGCGAACTGATTGCGACTAATTTGCGTTCATTCGCGTCCATTTGCGGCAAAAATAATCCCTACCCGTCATTCGTAAACAATCGAAGTTACCAAAATCGCTATTGTAGTCCTGAACCAACGCATACGCCCGTTTACAGCAAAATGGCACAAGCTGTCATTGGAAGGTGCTTTCAACGACAAAGCCCGATGTCAGACCTTCCGAAGTGAATTGCAAACCCTGCAAGCTGATTTAATGGTCTATACCAAGATGCTTGCCGATATGGCTGGTGTCGAAGACTTGACCGAACTGGAAGACCGATAAAAAGTCCCACCATGGTATCCACCACAGGGCTTTGACTGGCAGGATCTTCGCGGAAGAGTTAGCCGCGAATGAACGCAAATAAGCACAACCGGGTCAAGGACTGTCGATGAGTAATCGTTCAACTCCCACCTTGTCATTCCGGCAGGGATTGCCGGAATCCAGCGCCATGGATGGCAAAAGCAGTGGGGGTCTGAACGGTTATGTCGATGATGGTGAGCCAATTGCGACCGATTTGCGTTGACTAGCGTTCATTGCTTCAATAACTTTAGTGCGCGAAGCGCATCATAGTTGAAACTATGGACTTTAAGTCCCTTCACTTTCAGTCCGTGGCTTGTCCACGGATGAGGACTTTAGTCCTCCAGACTATGGACTTTCAGTCCATAGTGGTTGATTGCGGCAAAAAATAATTCCCATCTTCAACGTGGCCGCCGGTATGCGGCCCTATACTAAACCTGTAACACAATAAGTCGCTGCCATGAACGAAGCAACCTTCACTTTCCGGGTCGATGAGGCCCTGAAAAACGAATTCGCCGCGGCCGCGAAATTCCGTGACCGGACTGGCGCCCAACTCCTGCGTGACTTCATGCGCGACTTCGTGCGGCAGCAACGAGAGGCCGCCGAGCATGACGCCTGGTTCCGACGCCAGATACAGGTCGGCATCGACGCCGCTAACACGGGCGACCTAGTTTCGGCTGAGGAAGTCGAGGCCGAGGCCGTCGCCTGGCGCGCGGGGATGCGGCGGAAGCTCGCCCAGACCGATCAGGGCATCTCGGCATCGGCATTGTCAAACCTGTGAAGCTGGTTTGGACCCGCCCGGCAAGCGCCGACCGGAGAGAGATTCGCGAGTACATCGCGCAGGACAACCCGGCGGCCGCGCTCGCCCTCGATGAATTGTTTTCAGAAAAGGCTTCCCACCTAATCGATCACCCTGGCTTGGGCCGCCCCGGTCGTGTCGCCGGTACGCGCGAGCTGGTCGTGCATCGGAACTATGTCCTGATCTACGATACGATCGGTGACCGAGTGCGGATACTGCGTGTCCTGCACGCGGCCAGGCAGTGGCTGCGAGTGTGAAAGACAAACCACGAATAAACACGAATGGACACGAACTTTGTGTAAGCTAGTATCCGTTCGTGGTTCCAGGGTTGCGTCAGAACGCCGCAGGTAGCGGCAGAGTGAGCGCGTATAACTTTCTTTTCGATCGAGAATTTGCTTCCGGTTACCAGTCTTGTTTCGTTTTTCATCTGTGAAAATCTGCGGAATCTGCGGATTAAAATAGCCCTCTCTGTCAGGTTCGAGCAAACAGAACATCCATCTCGTCTGGTCGCCCGAATCCAGGATCTTCACTCCATGCATCACAAAACCATCGCCGAGCTGGCGGCCTGTTTGCGCCGGGGCGAGTTTACGAGCACCGACCTTACCCGTCATTATTTGGCACGAATAGAACGTCTGGATCCGCGCCTCAACAGCTACATCAGCGTCGACGCCGAGGGTGCCCTGGCGGCGGCCGAACGCGCGGATATGCGGCTGGGCCGGGGTGAAGGCGGTCCCCTTACCGGCATCCCCATCGCCCACAAGGACGTCTTCTGCACCAAGGGGCTCAAGACCAGCTGCGGCTCGCGCATGCTGGATAGTTTTGTCGCGCCTTACGACGCCACGGTGGTGGAGCGGCTGGAGCAGGCCGGGGTTGTGGTGCTCGGCAAGACCAACATGGACGAGTTCGCCATGGGTTCTTCCAATGAGACCAGCTTCTACGGGCCGGTGAGGAATCCCTGGGACCTGCAACGGGTCCCCGGCGGGTCCTCCGGCGGCTCGGCGGCAGCGGTGGCCGCCGGCCTGTGCGCGGCGGCCACCGGCACCGACACCGGGGGCTCCATCCGGCAACCGGCCTCGTTCTGCGGGGTTACCGGCATCAAGCCCACCTATGGGCGGGTGTCGCGCTACGGCATGATCGCCTACGGCTCTTCCCTCGACCAGGGCGGCGTCATCGCCCGCACCGCGCAGGACTGCGCCCTGCTCCTGCAGGCGTTGTCCGGGGTCGATCCCAGGGATTCCACCAGCGTCGAGCGGCCCGTGCCCGACTATCCTGCTGGCCTAGACATAGACATCGCCGGGCTGCGCATCGGCGTCCCGGAAGAATGGCTCGGGACGGGCCTGGACCCAGGGGTCGGCGCCGTCGTCACGGCCGCCTTGACCCGCTTCGAGGCCATGGGCGCCCGGGTCGAACAGATCCGGCTCCCCCATAGCCCCTTGTGCGTCGCCGGCTACTATGTGATAGCCATGTCCGAGGCCTCGTCCAACCTGGCCCGCTACGATGGGGTACGCTTCGGGCACCGCTGTCAGGACCCCGCTGACCTGACGGACCTCTACCGACGCTCACGGGCGGAGGGCTTCGGCGCCGAGGTCCAACGGCGTATCATGATCGGTACCTATGCCCTCTCCGCCGGCTACTATGACGCCTACTATCTGAAGGCCCAGAAGATCCGGCGCCTGATCGCCGACGACTTCCGCCGCGCGTTCGAGAAGGTCGATGTCATCATGGGGCCGGTGGCCCCGGCCCCCGCCTTCCCCCTGGGCGCCAAGACCGACGACCCGGTCCGGATGTACCTGAGCGACATTTACACCCTCTCCCTCAACCTCGCCGGCCTCCCCGGCCTGTCCATCCCCGCCGGATTCAGCGCAGACCTCCCCGTGGGTCTGCAGCTCATCGGGAACTATTGGGACGAGACACGCCTACTGGCCATTGTCCATCGGTGGCAGCAGACCACGGATTGGCACCGGGCTGCCCCTGATTTCGGTAGTGGTTAAATTCAAAATAGCTCGGTTGTGCGACGTAATGATTCGAACCTTCACTGTTTTTGCCATCCCTGGCACTGGATTCCGGCACTCCCTGCCGGAATGACGCGGTCGGGGTTGGTAGACTTAAGCATTTAAAATTTAGCCACTACCCAGGAAAAGTTATCCGTCAACACGACCTAGGCGATCCTGACCGAGCGTGCCAGCCGGTCGAACTCCTTCGTCTCCATGGGTTGGAATCCGTGCGTGGCGAGATCCGAGTCCTCCCATACATAGAGATCGCGGAAATCCGATCCCGCACCACTCCGCTGCCGGTCGTAATCCGCCACTTTCCTCGCCCGCGCCTGCCGGGAGCGGATGATCCAATCGAAATGCACTAAAAAGGCCTCGTCCGGGACGACCAGACCGGCTGATGCCCGAAACCCGGGGGAGTGGATGTCCGTGATGTAATCGACACGATCCGGTCGGAACAAGCGCCATTGGATATCCATTTTGTCCTGATCTTGCTTCAGCAACGGGTGATTGGAAAACTCGCAGTGCCCGTGCTTCCCCATGCGTACCCAGCGGCGCGGGATGCCGACGATGTTGGTGTCCAGACCCTCGAGTCGATTCAGGATTCAATCGATCAAGGCATGGGATGGAAATTCATCGTCATCCAGGCGCAATACCCACTGGGCGTCGGTATGATTCGGGATCAAGCGAACGATCGCCTCGACCCTCGGAAACTCCGGAACCACCTGGGCGTACTCGACATGTTCGCGTTCGAGCAACTCCTCAGTTCCGTCTGCGGAAGAACTATCGAGCAAAACCAAGGGTCGGATCGTCAGCTTTCGGTAAGCATGGAGAATCTCTCCGAACCACCCGGCACTGTTCTTGGTTGCAATCACGATCCGTACCCGTTCGCGGAAAAACCTGCCCGATTTCCCACACCCGGCTCTGCGTAAGACCCATTGCCACATGGAAGTGCCCCGCCTCGATGAATGGTTAACCCGCATATCTTACCGGCCTGCATAGCTTCCGGAGAGGCCGCCCCGGTGAGATATGCGGGCCAGGTGCCGCAGGACAACCCAGGTCGAATTGAGGGTGTAGGATGCGGTGAGCGCGGTTGGTCTTACAGGATGACACCGCGAGGGGGCGCGAACCGCATCGATGCAGGAGACCAGCAACTGGTGACTGGCGACCGGAAGCTGAAAGTTAGAAGCTGTCTGGTTAAAAGCAATCCTGAATAATTTGGTGTCGCCGAGAGGAGCTGACTAAATCGTACAGGATTTACAAGATTACACAAGATTTACAGGATGCTTGTATTTAGGGGTTTTCACCAATTAAGAAACTCCAACTCATTGATTATTCATATACGCTGTTGATGAAAACCATATTTTCCAAGGCGTCCTTAAGCAGGAATCCTGTCAATCCTGTGTAATCCTGTCTATTAGCGTTCCGCGACAAATCATTCAGGACCGCGCCCGGACCGGACAGGCACGATGCCAAACGCGGCATAACGCAGCATGACGCCACCGTGCTCCTTCAAGCGTTTTCTCGCGCGGCTTGGTCCGATCTACACGCAAAGCGAGATCCACGCCTCCAGGCCGCGCGGGGGGATAATGTGGGTGTAGGTTGCGTTAAGACGCCGGCATGACCCGAGCAGACGATCAGCGAGCCTTGGTGAGCCCTGGTGCGTCGAACGCAACACGTCAAACCCTCCGGGCAACGCCAAATAATTCAGGATTGCTGAACCGGCTCCGACTTGAGCAGTGCCATCGATTTGCTGGAAAATAACAGCTTTTCGTGCCGACAGCACTAGTATCCCGTTTCACCTGATTTTTCACGCTCAGAGCTCCCCAAACGCGCCCAGGCAAGGCACAGCGCGCAGGGATAGCTCTCTTCTATTGTCAAGCGTTGTAACGCCGCCTTGGCGTGTTTGGGGGGCTCCCTTCCTTCGGGCGAGGCGAGAAACAGCCATCTGGGTTGTTACGCAAGCTTGAAAGACAGGAGCAGCTATTCCGGCGTGCGGGCACTTGGCATCTGGCCGTTTCTCGCCGCGCTGAGAGCGGAAAATAAGGTGAAATGGGATACTAGGCCCCGTTCGGACGGCCTGTGAGGAATTATCGATGGCGACGACGACCTCGGTCCATGGCATGTGGACAACCCGGCTGGCGTTTATCCTGGCGGCAACAGGTTCGGCAGTCGGTCTCGGCAATATCTGGCGTTTCCCTTATACGGCGGGGGAGTATGGCGGCGGCGCCTTTGTTCTAATCTATCTGCTGTGCGTGGCCGCGATCGGCATCCCGATCATGATGGCGGAGATTATGCTCGGGCGGCGTGGTCGTCAGAGCCCGATCAACACCATGCGCACGCTGGCGCAGCGAGAGGGTAAGCATCCGGCCTGGCAGCTGCTGGGCTGGATGGGCATCGTTACCGGCTTCCTGATCCTTTCCTTCTACAGCGTGGTCGCGGGTTGGACCATGGCCTACACCGTGCGTTCCGCGACCGGTGTTTTTCTCAATATCGACACCGCCGGCGCGGATGCGGTATTCGGCGCCCTGACCGGAGATGCCGAGCGTCTGTTGGCCTGGCATACCATCTTTATGATCATGTGCGTGTTCGTGACCGCCCGCGGCGTCGCCGGTGGACTGGAAAAGGCGGTGCGCTTCCTCATGCCCACCCTGTTTCTGCTGCTGGTGTTGCTGGTGATCTATTCCTTCAGCACCGGGAGTTTCGCAAAGGCAGCCGATTACCTGTTCACACCGGACTTCAGCAAGCTCTCGGCAACGGCTGTCCTCAGCGCCATGGGGCAGGCCTTTTTCAGTTTGAGTCTGGGCATGGGCGCCATCATGATCTACGGCTCCTATCTGCACAGTGAGGCCTCGATCGGCGGCAACAGCCTGATCATCGCCGGTATGGACAGCTTGGTCGCGATCCTGGCGGGATTGGCAATCTTTCCGATTGTCTTCGCCAACGGTATGCAGCCGGAGCAAGGCTCGGGCCTGGTGTTCAAGGTATTGCCGATCACTTTCGGCAGCATGCCGGGCGGGGTGCTGTTCAGCACCCTGTTCTTCGTGTTGCTGGTATTTGCGGCCTGGACCTCGGCCATCTCCCTCCTGGAACCCGTAGTCGCCTGGCTGGTGGAGAACCTGGGCCTCAGCCGCGTGCGCGCCGCCGTGCTGGCCGGCGTGTCCGTATGGCTGCTGGGTATTGCCTGTCTGCTCTCCCTCAACGAGTGGTCCGACGTGACCATCTTCGGTAAGGGCTTCCTGGATCTGTTCGATTTTCTGACGGCGAATATTCTGCTCCCGCTGGGTGGTCTGCTGATTGCGATCTTTTCCGGCTGGGTGCTGTCCCGAGCCGTGTCGGTGGACGAGCTCGCCCTGGACGAAGGCTTGACTTACCGTCTGTGGCGGGTGCTGATCCGTTATGTCGCGCCCCTGGCGGTGGCAGTCGTATTCGTTGCCGGGCTCATCTAGGCCCCAAGGTTTTGCGGATGCCGGTCATCGTCAAGAGTGTCCTGGTTACCTTTTCCGCCTCCCGGATGTTCGATCTGGTGGCGAAGATGGAGGACTATCCGAAATTTCTGCCCTGGTGTGCAGCCGCCGAGGTTCTGTCCCGTGAAGATGACCGGATTTGCGGTCGCATGGAAGTGGCTCGGGTCGGCATTCACCAGGCCTTCACCACCTGTAATCGCATGGTTCCCGGAGAGCGAATCGAGCTGAGGCTGGTGGATGGGCCCTTCCGCAAGCTCCAGGGGACCTGGACCTTTCGGCCCCTGCGCCGGGACGCCTGCAAGGTGGAGCTCGTGCTCGACTTCGAGTTCTCCGGCAAGCTCATCGACAAGGCCTTCGGCGGGGTGTTCAACCAGATCGCAAACACCCTGGTGGATGCCTTCTGCAAGCGGGCCGAAGAGATCTACCGTGACTGAGGATCGGAATCGGGTCGAGGTCGCCTATGCCCGCAAGGACGAGCAGGCAATCCTCTCAGTAGCGGCGAGCGAGGGGCTCACGGTGAAACAGGCCATCGAGCAGTCCGGCATTCTGCGGCGATTCCCCGAGATCAATCTCAAGGTCAACCGGGTGGGGATATTCGGCAAACTCGCGCAGCTCGATCAGGTCTTGGAGCCTGGTGATCGGGTAGAGATTTACCGGCCGCTCAGCGCGGACCCCAAAGCGATGCGCAAGCAGCGCGCGGCGCAAGGAAAGGCCATGCGCAAGCGGAACGGCAGCAAAAAAGAGACCTGACCATGCCGTATTCCGGTTGACAGACGAAAACTACGAATGATGTCAGGGTTCACCCCGTGCTAAATGTCAACATGCCCTATTGCTACTCCGCCGCCTCCGGATCCGCCAGGAGCCTGGCAAATAATCCGCGATCGTCCTCCCAATCGGGCACCGAGACCAACAGGTCGGCGGGTTGGCGCTGGGCTGCGCGGTTGGGGTTCGGCCGCAGATCACCTTGCACCTCCACCAGGCGATCGGTCTCGAACAGCAGGGTAAGGCGCGTCATCGCCATTTTGTCGTGACCACGCCGTATGGCATAGGTGTAGTCCCAACGATTGGTATGAAACAGGTCGGTGAGCATCGGGGTTCCGAGCAAGAACCTGACCTGATTTTGCGTCATGCCCAGCTCCAGACGGTCGATCATCTCTTCGGTGACGATGTTGCCCTGCTGCACCGTCATCTTGTGGACAAACGGCAGCTTCTCCAGCACCGAGGGCTCAGGTTGGGAATCTTTCTTACCGAAAGCGCATCCAGCCAGGCCCAGGATTGCACCGATGACGAAATAAGCAAGAACCTTTTTCATCCTGCCCTCAAAACAGATCATCGATAACCCGGGGGGGCACTTGGTTTCGGCTTGGCGGAAGAGGAGCGTCTCCTTTTCTTGTGACGGGTTTTCTTGCTGACTTTTTTGCTGGCTTTCCCGCTGGCCTTCCCGCCACCGACGTAGGCTACGGGCTTGGGTCCCTGCAGGGCATGCACATACTCGGCCCGGACCCATTCCACCACCCCACCCGACCTGACGCGTCGCCCGCTGGCCTGGGGGACGCGCACCCTGACCATCCCCCCGGGGTGGTTTCAGGATCGCCTGGGGCTTGCCGTTGAGGGCCTGGCGCATGAAATCCACCCACATGCCGAGACCCGCCTGACCACCGGTCTCCCGCTTACCCAAGGGACGGAACTTGTCGTAACCCATCCAGGCCACGGTAACCATGTCTTTTTGAAACCGGCCAGATCCTTACGTCCGAGCCGCCGGGCCTTGCGCCCGGTCCCACGCTTGATGACATCCTGCATCATGGAGGTTATCTCGCACACCAGACCCGGGGCCAGTACCCGCTCCGCGAGGGGTCCGTCGGTCCGTCCTAGGGCCGCAGTCTTGGCGGACGACCCCCGGTAGCGGGCCCAGCAGTCCAGACAGGCACGGGGCGAATTGGCCGCGAAGACCACCTCACCGTCGCCATTCTCGATCCGACTGATGAGATAGGGCTTCACCTGGAAACCGCCGTTGGCGAATAGGGCGTAGGCCCCGGCCATCTGGAGTGGGGACACTTCGGCGGTACCCAAGGCGAGCGAGAGGCCCCGGGGCAGCTCTTCGAGGGTAAACCCGAAACGTCGGATGTAATTCCTGGTTTCCTCCACCCCGACCCGCTTGAGGAGATGGATAGATGCCAGGTTGCGGGACAGGGTCAGCGCGACGCGCATGCGGATCCGTCCCAGGTTCCGATGATCGGCGTTCCGTGGCCGCCACGCCCGCCCCCGACCGTACCGGACGAAAACGGGCTCGTCCCGGACCAGGCTGGCCGGGGTGTAGCCCTTGTTCAGGGCGGCCGCATAGACGAAGGGTTTGAAGCCGGAACCCGGCTGGCGGCGGGCGTCAACCGCCCGGTTGAACTTGCTGTCGTCGAAATAGTATCCCCCCACCACGGCCTGAATCGCCCCATCCAGCGGCGCCAGCCCGACCAGGGCCCCGGTGACGCTGGGTGCCTGTGACAGCTCCCAGGTACCCTTCCTGTTCTGCCTGAGTCGGATCAGGTCACCTACGGCCACCGCATCCGTCACCCTGCCCGGCGCCCACCCCCGCCAATTCTCGTTCCGGAACGGGCGCGCCCACCTGACCTGCCCAAGCCTCAGGGTGATGCGCTCGCCGCTTCCGACATAGACCTGGGCCGCTTTGGCACTGGCCTTAACCACGATGCCGGCGGTGAGGTTCAGCAGACGAGTTACTCCCTCCAAGAACAGGTCGAGCTGCTCGCCATCGGCACCCGCGACCTTGTACTTGGCCTCGGCACCGTGATAACCGTGACGCCGATCATAGGCCCGTAGGGCCTTACGCACCGCATTCTGGGCGGCACGCTGCAGCCGGGGGTCGATGGTCGTGGTCACCCGATAGCCGCGCCGGTAGGCATCGTCCCCGTACTCCGCGACCATGCGCCGGCGTACCATCTCGGCGGCATAGCCGGCCTCCAGATCCACCCCCTTGCGGTGCAGACGGGCCTGGTCGACGAACTCGGAAGCGGTCCAGAACTGCGCTTGGGTAATATATTCGAGATCGCGCATCCGCCGCAGAATGTAGTCGCGGCGTTCCTGGGCGTGCTCGGGGTTGGAAACCGGGTTATTCTCGGACGGGGCCTTCGGCAGGCCGGCCAGCATGGCTATCTCGGCAAGGTTCAGCGCTTCGAGTTGCTTGTCATAATAAAGGGCCGCCGCGGCCGAGACGCCGTAAACCCGATGGCCGAAGAAGATCTTGTTGAGATAGAGTTCGAGAATCTCCTCCTTGGTGAACGAATGCTCGATGTGTATCGACAACAGCAGTTCGGCGAACTTACGCCGGAAGGTCCTCTCCGGAGACAGGAAAAAGTTGCGTGCGACCTGCATAGTGATGGTACTGCCACCCTGGGTGCGCTCGCCGATCCGGACGAGACTCATCACCGCCCGTGCAGTACCCTTGAGATCGACGCCCTCGTGCTCGAAGGATCGGGCGTCCTCGGTGGCCACGAATGCCTTCACCATCAGGGTGGTATCGCGTTGAAGGGCACCGGACGGCGCCGCTCGATACCGTATTCCGCCATCAGAGCACCATCGGCGGCATACACCCGCAGGGGCTCGTGCAAGGGCATTTCCTTGAGCATGCCGGGGGTGGGAAGATCGGTCCGGACAACGGCACCAAAAGCGGCGAGGGCAAGACCCCCCACCATCGTCAGATTCAGGATACCGGCCAAGATCGCAACCATGGCGTGCCACGTGAGCGCGCCGAGGACCGAACGGCGGGGATTGCGCGGATCTGCTTGGCGCGACGCCATCCTCATAGGCAACCTGGATTCCAGACTCTTGGACGATGGCAGCTCGATTCCCAGATCTTTCTGCACGCGGAACTCCAACCGTTTTTTTGCTTCGCGTCTTGAAGAATCGCCGGGGAGGCAACTCTTCAAGGTGGTTGGATTCTACAACATCAGCACCCGCGGGGATAAGGAGTCCGAGCGACGGAACCTGCCAGTTCCCGCGTTCGTCGTGGAAAGATGGCCCGGTTTGCGGGCCCGGACCGCGGGGGGGCACGTGTTCCGTTGCGTGGACGCCGGACTCTTCCAGGTTCTGGGATGCCCCATCGTCGGAGTGGCTGCGCCTCTATTTCGGTGCATCCCAAGGCAACCGAATGATAATGTAGAGTATGAAACAACTGGTTATGACGCAGAGCACTTCTCTTGGGTCCGCTGTGTCCTAAGAGGCTGTCTAAAAACTAAGCCGTTGATTTTCATAGAATCGTACCCGTAGGGTGGGCTGTGCCCACCTCTCAGTAGTATTTGGTGGGCACAGCCCACTCTATCAGGTTAGTTGGTTCTTATACAGTCTCTAAGCGGTTCATTGCCAAGGGTGTAATCCTTGTGGGTCTCACCGCGTCATTCCGGCAGGGAATGACGGAATCCAGTCACAGGGATGTGAAAATTCTCATGATTTCCAGGGCTTCCCGGTTCCGGCAATCCTTGTCAAAGCGGTGGCATTGCCTTAACTGTCCGCAGTTGAGATGATATCTGTACCTGAAACTTGGTACTTGTTTGTTCTCCAAACTCCGTAGTATCATGTTCATCCCGAAATGCACCAATCTCCTAGTACGTGCTGGCACTTGAAATGGGCGTTCTACTTGGCATATCTCCTCCTTTCTTTCTCTGACATGTCTCTGGCTGAAACGATAATGACTCGTCTATCCCGCGTATACACGAAGAATACGCTCAATAAACGACTGCCATTCGCACGACCGAAAGCAGCGTCTACGTCTTTTCCAGGCTTACAGCCTTCCCCTTTACATTGAAGGAAAGACCTAATCCCCATTACTTTCCGCAGTCTAAGCGCATGCGATTGTTGGACCATTTTCAGAAATAGCCTCCACTCAGCACATTCCCTTCATCCGGATCCCGGTCGTTCAGAGCACCTTCTATGTGGGACACGAGGCGAGCAAATACATCCGATGAAAAAGGATTATCGTTGAGGTATTCTGCATATTCTTCACGAACTTGGTATCCATTCGTGGTATTTTTCTATCGCGTAATCAATTCTTTCTTTGTCACCAGCAGACAGCTTATTGTTATCGAGTAGCGCATTAAGTTTATCAAGGTGTGGTGTGGTGTTGGTAATGCCATTATTCCTTTGCCTGTAATTGATCGAATTTAGGGGAAGGCTCTATTTCCGGAGCACGTGAGATTGCATCTTCGAGATACCCGCGCCTATCGTCCGGAACGGTATCGAGTGCATGCGAGAGCACTTCTTCGCCAATTCTTCGTGCACGGCTAATGACAATAGAGGGCTTAGGGCACGTTGTGTATTTTGGAAGGAAGTGCAATATATCTTCTTTGATGATATTGCCAAATTTGTTCTGAAATTGCCGCTCTTGTTGTAGGGACGTTCGGATATCAACAACTTCCTCGGCTAGTCGGCGTAAAATGGCACCGTTGAAAAAGGCGGTCTTACTGAATATTTGACTCTCTACCTACTACAAATACTATTTTTCCGGCATCTCGACAAACCCGCACTAATTCGGTTAGCGACAGGCTCATATCAATGCAATATTGAACAACTGTTAGAAATCGATCCTGCCGGAACTTGCGATTTGCTCCTATTTCTGATCTTGCAGATACGAGTGGCCTCCAGCCCAGCATTTCAGCTGAAGATCGATAATTATGGTGGTAATTGAACACATTAATGTAAGGTGGCGAAGTAAGAACGAAATCGATAACGTAATCATCCAGTGGCAAATATCTTGCGTCACCCAAGTCTACTGAGACCGCTTTCTCGGATTCCGGTAAGGCTTCAATAATTGCGCGAAGCTCATTCCATTTTGACCAGAAGAATTCAATCGAAATGTGTTCATCTCTTAAATCTAGCTTTATAATTAAGGCTTCAATCAGTGTCCTAACATTTTGCTTTTCCAATTGCACCAAACTGGAAATAAGCGGTGTGATCGAAATTCTGTCGTTACAATCTGTACTAAGTTGATCAAATAGAGGAAGCCCCAAAGGAATAAACTCTGATAAGTAACTATCGGCATTTGAAATCAAGACATGGCGCTCCCTTCTGTTGTAACCGACGAACGTGTAAACCTTTGCCAATAACTCAGCAGCAGGATTTACTTCATAACCAAATGCTTCGTGACCCAAATGAGCAGCTTCAACAAGCACTGTTCCGCTACCAGCAAATGGGTCAAGAACTACATCATCCTTTCGTGCGTAGTTCTCAAGGACAGCCTGGACGAACTGCGGCGAGAATTGCCCGCGCCATGCGAGGAGATTGGTGCGTTTTTTGACTTCAATATCCAGAAAGGCGCTATCCAGGGGCTGGTCGAACGGTATGTAACTTCTTGATCTACCACAAGTTTTGTCAATCGCCATCTCCGATGTCTGCATTTTGTATTCTCATTTTATCGGGGGAAAAGGGGCCAGGCTCAATTTCCGAGTTCCAATCGATAAGGCATGATCACGATACTTTCCGGCAAGGGATTATCAGCCACTAAAGGGCACCTTGAAAAACAGGTATTTTCATCGACCGAGAGACTCTAAGCCATTGATTATTCAGACATACCATTCACGAAAACCGTATTTTTCAAAGTGCCCTAAATACGAGAGAACCGTGGATAGCTCCACATCGAGCGCTACGCGATGTTGCCCTTTCTTCTCACGCTTGTAGTCTCTCTTGAATCGGCTGGTCCACTCAATCGGCCGCATCGAGTTCTTCCAGCAATTCCTCCACGGTGTTCACGCGGGGCAAATTACCGCCACGGGCCTCTTCCATCGCCTCGATGGTCTCTACGTTCGGTACCAGTGGGTCGAACGGCAGTGCCTTATCCGCCACCGTCCGTATCAGCATCATGCGGAAGGCATCGGAAACTGTCAGGCCGGCGGCATTAAGGATAGCGGCAGCCTCTTCCTTCACATGCTCATCGACATGAGCACGTACAACGGCGTTTATTGCAGGCATAACGATCTCTTTCCCGTATTGTTCATGTGTTGGGCTACAATGTAGCCCAACACACGAACAACCTCGGTATCCTGGATCCGACAATCCAAGGCTAAAGAACACGAACCTTCATGCTTATCCTTTCGTGCTTTTCGTGACTTTCGTGGTTTATGTGATGCGGTTCGCCACCGTTCCTGGCGGCTCACCGCATCCTACGGGCTTTGTCCAACCTATTGCGGCAAGCGACTGGCAGCTAACTCAACGGCGTTGAGCTTGAGCCTTTTGTTCAGCTATGCTCTTCATCGACAGTGTAGAGTTGATCGATCTTTTCTCGAATCCACATATTCAACAAGGTTTCTTCGCTAATCCCATGTTGTTCCGCAATCCGCCTAACCTCGAAGGAAAGATCTCGATCTAATGGATAGTAACGGTGTTGAGATGATATGTGTACCCGGAACTTGGTACTTGTTTGTTCTCCAAACTCCGTAGCATCATGTTCATCCCAAAATGCGCCAATCTCTTGGTATGTGCTGACATTTGAAACCGGCGTTTTACTTCTTTCTTTCTCTGACATGTCTCTGGCTGAAACGATGATGGCTCGTCTATCCCGCGTATACACGAAGAATACGCTTAATAAACGACCGCTATTCGTGCGACCAAAAGCAGCATAAACGTCTTCTCCAGGCTTATAGCCTGCCTCTTTACATTGAAAGAGCGGCTTGTTTTCGAGTATCTCAATCACTTCATGCTCTTCAACATTGTGTTTCCATATGAGTTTCTAAACAATGTCTTCAAGCCAGACTACTCTGCTAATCTCCAAGATTTCTCCTTAATTCCTGATAGCCCAACGCCAAGCGTAACATGCCCCAATCGCGCCCTTGAGCGGAAGAACACAATTCCTCTGCGTTCTCCGCATCTCTGCGGTTCAATCACGCCTTTGCGGTTCCAATCGATGCGGTTCGCTACGCTCACCACATCCTACGCGGGCTCTGATCTTACATTATTATCATAGGTACTCTGCTCTGTGCGGTTCCAGCTTCCCGCTCGCAAGAACAAGTTCCGTCTTACAAGCTCAGCTCACTATGGGAACCGAGACGTACAAGTTGCAGGATGTCCGCATCCGGTTTGCAATAGATCAGCACCAGGTCCGGTTTGATATGGCAATCTCGATGGTCCTTCCAAACGCCTGTCAAGGCATGATCACGGTACTTTTTCGGCAGGGGATTATCAGCCACTAAATACGAGAGAACCGTGGATAGCTCCACATCGAGCGCTACGCGATGTTGCCCTTTCTTCTCACGCTTGTAGTCTCTCTTGAATCGGCTGGTCCACTCAATCGGCCACATCGAGTTCTTCCAGCAGTTCCTCCACGGTGTTCACGCGGGGCAAATTACCGCCACGGGCCTCTTCCATCGCCTCGATGGTCTCCGCGTTCGGTACCAGTGGGTCGAACGGCAGTGCCTTATCCGCCACCGTCCGTATCAGCATCATGCGGAAGGCATCGGAAACTGTCAGGCCGGCGGTATTTAAGGATGGCGGTAGCCTCTTCCTTGACATGCTCATCGATATGGGCACGTACAACAGTGTTTGTTGCAGGCATAAGGATCTCCTTCCAGTGAGGACGGCCACCAAGCCGTCGGCGCGCTTAGCAGTCTCAACGTTCGACAAGCCGCAATTGCTGCGGCAACCATAAGCCTTTGAGGTCAATGGACACAGCCTCGAACGGCGGTACACGAACTTGGTTGGCGCCGGTAAAGCGACCGACCTCGACCCAGGCGCCGGCCTCAAGCTGGTAGACCTCCAAGGTATGCTCGACCGGATCAATCAACCATGCATATCGCACACCGTAGCACGCATACAGTGGCATCTTGTCCTTACGATCCTTCCGCTTAGTAGAGGGAGATAGGATCTCGCAGATCCAATCGGGGACCACCTCGAAGCGGTGACCTTCCGGTAGATAAGGCATCCGTTCATGCCGCCAACCGGCCACATCCGGTACCGCTACTTCCGTATCCCGCATGAAGTGCACCTCCGGTTCAGGAAAAATCCACCAGCCGCCAGGACCACCGATCCCCTCACCATAAGGGCCATCAAGCTTGGGAGTGAGCTTGAGAGAAACATAGCCATGTGGACCTGACGGGCGCGGTTGCGTATGCAGTTGTCCGTTCAGAATCTCCCCGGTCACACCTTCAGGTAGGGCCTCCAGGGCCTCATAGAGGGTTGGTTGATGTATTGGTGCTGGTTGCATCATTTTCGGTCTCTGTACAATGCGGTCGAGTATTCGCCCGGCCATTTGTCCAGCACGGTGTTAGGACTAGCCGCCGAGATTGAGCGCGAGTTCATCTCGCAGCGTACCAGCGAGGCTCTAGCCAGACGTAAGGTGATTGCCGGAAAATGATGTACTAGGATGCGTCGGATATTCGTTCGTCTTCAAGGAGCGACCAGGGCGAGCGCGTATAAATCCTCCTGAAAACATGATGTTGCCGGATTAGTTTTCCCCGCGCTGGAACGCGTAGGAACGCGTAGGCGCGGGCTTGCCCGCGCTTTGGCTTGCCCGCGCTTTCCTGGGGTTCGACCTGCCAGCTTGGTTGCCTTCCAGCCCAGCGCCGGCAAGCCGGCGCCTACCGTTCAGGGCGAACCACCGCCGGTGCGGCTGACGACCGGAAGCCGGCAGCAACCTGTTAATCGGCAACAGATTTATACGCGCTTGCCCTGAAGGAGCGACAACAGACGCATAGTTGTGCTATGTAACAGTTGTCGCGACACAGAAGACGGACGAAAAGACAAGCAGACTGGTATATCATTTGACAGAAATCGCCTAAGGCCGCAGGCAAACTACACAGATTATTCTATGCGGGCTCATAGGCCAAATTGGGCCCCAGCCAGCGTTCGATCTCGCTTAAGGGCAGGCTCTTGCGTTCGGCATAGTCTTGGATCTGGTCCTTACCTAGCTTACCGACGGCAAAGTAGCGGGCCTCCGGGTGAGAGAAGTAGAGCCCGCTCACGGCGGCGGTAGGGACCATGGCCTTGGATTCCGTCAGCCAGATGCCGGTTCGGGGCTCCACTTCGAGCAGGTGCCACAGGGTGTCCTTCTCGGTGTGATCGGGACAGGTCGGATAGCCCAGGGCGGGACGGATGCCCTGGTAGCGTTCCGCGATCAGGTCCTGGTTGCTCAGGTTCTCGTCTTGCGCGTAGCCCCAGGCACGGCGGCGTATCCGCTCGTGCAGCAGCTCGGCCAAGGCCTCTGCCAATCGGTCTGCCAGGGCCTTGAGCATCAGGGCCGAGTAGTCGTCATGGTCCGCCTCGTAGGCCGCGACCAGTTCGTCGATTCCCAGTCCCGCGGTGCAGGCGAAGGCACCGATGTAATCGGCAAATCCGGTGGACAAGGGGGCGATGTAATCAGCGAGGCAGTGGTTGTACTTGCCCGCCGGTTGACGACCCTGTTTGCGGAGAAAGCGGAAGACGGCCTGGGGGTCGCCCCGTTCCTCGTCGCTGAAGACCAGGACGTCGTCGCCCACCGCATTGGCGGGGAACAGCCCGATGACGGCCACGGCCCGCAACCGCTGCTCCGCGCTGATGTGCTCGAGCATGGCCTGGGCGTCGGTGTAGAGCCTGCGCGCCTCTTTTCCCTTGTCCGGGTCGTCCAGGAGCTGCGGATAACGCCCCTTGAGCTGCCAGGCGTGGAAGAAGAAGGTCCAGTCGATGTAGCGGGCGAGGTCCCGGATCGGGATGTCCCCGAAGACCTGGAGCCCCGGCTCGACCGGCACCGGCGGCGTGTAGCTGTCCCAGTCGATCCGCACCGGATTGGCCCGGGCCCGGTCCAACGGGAGCAGGTCGCGGGCCTGGTCCTGGGCGGCGCGGCGGCTGCGTAGCTGGGCATATTCGGCGCGGACGGCTTGCGTGTAGTCCTCGCGTGTGTCCGGGGAGAGCAGGCGTGACACCACGCCCACGGCCCGCGAGGCGTCGGGCACATAGACCACAGGCTGTGCGTAGCGGGGCGCGATCTTGACCGCGGTATGGGCCTTGGAGGTGGTGGCGCCACCGATCAGCAAGGGTATTTTGAGACCTAGGCGTTGCAGCTCCTGGGCCACATGGACCATCTCGTCCAGGGAAGGCGTGATCAGGCCCGACAGACCGACGCTATCGACCTGGTGCTCGCGCGCCGCCGCGAGAATGGTCTCTGCCGGGACCATGACACCCAGGTCGATGACCTCGTAGTTGTTGCACTGGAGCACCAGGCCCACGATGTTCTTACCGATGTCGTGCACGTCCCCTTTGACGGTGGCGAGCAATAGCTTGCCTTGGCTCCGGGTCGCGCAGCGGGCCTTCTCCGCTTCCAGGTAGGGTTCCAGGTAGGCCACGGCCTTCTTCATGACCCGGGCGGATTTGACCACCTGGGGCAGGAACAGCTGGCCGGCGCCGAACAGGTCGCCGACCCGATTCATGCCGTCCATCAGGGGGCCCTCGATGACCTGCAACGGGCGCTCGACCTGGGCCCTGGCCTCCTCCGTGTCCTGCTCGATGTACTCGGTGATACCCTGCACCAGGGCGTGCTCCAGGCGCTTCTCCACCGGCCAATCTCGCCACCGGCGATCTTCCTGAGGTCGAGTGCCGCCGCCGTCGCCCTGGTATTTGGGCGCCAGCTCCACCAGCCGCTCGGTGGCATCCGGCCGGCGGTCGAGGACCACGTCTTCCACGGCGTCCCGCAGCTCGGTGGGGATGTCGTCGAAGACCGTGAGCTGGCCGGCGTTGACGATGCCCATGTCCAATCCTGCCGCGATGGCGTGGTACAGGAACGCGGCGTGGATGGCCTCGCGCACCGGGTTGTTACCGCGGAAGGAGAAGGAGACGTTGGACAGGCCACCGGAGGTGAGGGCGTGGGGCAGGTTGGCCTTGATCCAGCGCACTGCCTCGATGAAATCCACCCCATAGCGGTTGTGGTCCTCGATGCCGGTAGCAAGGGTGAGGACATTGGGATCGAAGATGATGTCTTCGGGGGGAAAGCCCACCCGTTCGGTGAGGATCCGGTAGGCGCGCGCGCAGATCTCGGTCCGGCGTTCCAGGGTATCCGCTTGGCCCTGTTCGTCGAAGGCCATGACGATCAAGGCTGCGCCGTAGCGCCGGCACAGTCGGGCCAATTCCACGAACCGTTCCTCCCCCTCCTTGAGGGAGATGGAGTTAACGATGGGCTTACCCTGGACGCACTTGAGCCCGGCCTCGATGACCTCCCACTTGGAGGAGTCGATCATGACGGGGACCCGGACGATCTCCGGCTCCGCGGCCATCAGGTTGAGGAAGCGTCGCATCGCCGCTGCCCCGTCCAGCATACCCTCATCCATATTCACGTCCACCAGCTGGGCGCCGTTCGCCACCTGGGCGCGGCAGATCTCCAGGGCCTCGTCGTACTGTTTGGCGAGGATAAGGCGCTTGAATTTGGCCGAGCCGGTGACATTCGCCCGTTCCCCCACGTTGACGAAATTCAGGCTGCGGTCGAGGTTGAGCGGCTCCAATCCGGACAGCCGACAGCTGGGTTCAGGCCGCGGCGGCACGCGCGGCGGCTTGCCCGCAACCGCCGCGGCCATGGCTTGCGTGTGCGCCGGCGTGGTGCCGCAGCAGCCCCCCACGATATTGAGGAACCCGGCATCCGCCCATTCGGCGATCGCTGCGGCCATATCCTCCGGTCCGAGATCGTAGCCGCCGAACTCATTGGGCAGACCCGCGTTGGGGTGCACGCTGACCCGGCACTCGGCCACTCGGGACAGGGCTTCCACATAGGGACGCAGCAGATCCGGGCCCAGGGCGCAGTTCAGCCCCATGGAGAGGGGCCTGGCGTGGCGGAGGCTGTTGTAGAAGGCCTCGGTGGTCTGCCCGGACAGGGTGCGGCCGGAGCGGTCCGTGATGGTCCCGGAGATCATCAGGGGGAGCGATCGGCCGTCCTCCTCGAACACGGATGCGCAGGCAAAGATCGCCGCCTTGGCATTGAGGGTATCGAACACCGTCTCGATCAGCAGAAGATCTACTCCGCCTGCCACTAGGCCGCGGATGGCCTGCCTATAGGCCGCTACCAGCTCGTCGAAGCCCAGGTTGCGCAGGCCCGGATCATTGACGTCCGGCGAGATGGAACAGGTGCGATTGGTGGGGCCCAGGGCGCCGGCCACGAATCTGGGCTTGTCCGGGGTCGAGAACTCGTCCGCCGCGGCGCGGGCGATCCGCGCCGCCGCTATGTTGAGCTCGCCGACCAACTCCTCCATGCCGTAATCGGCCATGGCGATGGCGTTGGCGCTAAAACTGTTGGTCTCGATGATATCGGCACCCGCCGCCAGATACTGCCGGTGGATCTCTCGGATGATCCGGGGCTGGGTGATGCACAGCAGGTCGAGATTACCTGCCAGATCGCACGGCCAGTCCGCGCAGCGTTCGCCGCGGTAGTCCGCCTCTTGGAGCCCGTGACGCTGGATCATGGTGCCCATGGCGCCATCCAGAATCAGAATGCGTTCCCGGAGCAGGGCCTGGAGCCTCGAATGGGAATCGGACATAGGCGGGACCTTGATTTCGAGTGTTGTGAGGATCGGGTGGACAAATCGTCAAGATATAGCACCTGACGCCACGACGCCAATCGTTTCACTTCACTTGCTACTCCCCGAATTAGCATGTTTTGCTATTATGATGGCAACGATTGCTCAAGTATCCGGATGGTTTCCCTATGATGCTCACGCGCTGCCTACCGGCGGTCCTGTTCGGACTCATGCTAGCGTTTGCTTTTGCAGCCCCTCATGCCGATGCCCAAGACGAGTGTACGTCGGATCAAGTTCTTGCCAAATGTCCATCTTTATGCCGTGAGCGCTGTCGCTCCGACAAGGCATTCCAAGCCCGTAACACCGTTGCCTGCGTACAAGCATTCAGCGTGCAGTCGGTTGACGAGTCCAGTTGTACCGACGACCCAGACGACCCAGTTGCCAGACTACACAGAGGGGATGATTTCCCGAGCTGCACCGAGAGCATCCCGGCGCTGGAACAATGGTACACCGATATCAACGAAAAGTTGGCTCGTTCCCTGGATACCTACAAGCCGATTCTCGAAAACAAATTCGATGAAACGAGGGATAAAAAAACCCTCTGTGCCTATGGTTACGAGGAGATTGCCAATGCCTATCGGCTCTCGGTCCGGGATAAAGATAGTCTTGCTGATCTTAAAGATGAGATGAGCAAGGCAGATGCTTGCTCTGACCAGGTTATGCGGTGGCAAATCGGGGCTGATATGACCGTTTCCAATACGGAGGGACCGATTGAGTCGGAGACAGCCGGTACCGGTAAAAAGCCGTCACAGGAAATCCTTAAAGACAACTTGCGCAAAAACCTGGCGAAAAAGACCCAAGCCTTAACCAAGGCTAAAACCAACCACTATGGACTGAAAGTCCATAGTCTGGAGGACTAAAGTCCTCATCCGTGGACAAGCCACGGACTGAAAGTGAAGGGACTTAAAGTCCATAGTTTCAACTATGATGCGCTTCGCGCACTAAA
>Ga0209458_1000270_pt1 | contig 21220 bp, 22 predicted proteins | sample WorMetLIZAISLAND_FD_187411 | JGI IMG/M metagenome (GOLD analysis project Ga0209458, IMG submission 187411) | Marine gutless worms symbiont microbial communities from Max Planck institute for Marine Microbiology, Germany - Inanidrilus manae... ...
TCCGGTTTGCCTGCGAAGAGCTTGCTCTTCCCTCTTGGCACTTTGATGCCGTCGGCCCGTGAGGGTCCAACCAATCCCTCCAGCCCGAGAACATCAGGGATGGGAGGCGTCCATCCCATTTCTCCGGCGTCATGGGCCCTTACATGAGCCCGATCCCGGCCAACGCATCGGCCGCCATGCTGATTTCCTTCTTCTTCGTCGCCGTCATGGTGACACCGTGGCTGGTCGTCAAGTTCAGCGGCGAGACGGGGGGCAGTCACGACAATCACGACCACGAGGGCGCCATGGGCCGCCTTTACCGCCGTATCGCAGCGCCCTTATTGCGGACCAAGCGTCGCGCCCAGATGGTACTATTGGGGTCGGCGGCCATCACCATTGCCGCCTGCTTTCTCTTTGCGACCAAGACCGTGACCGTCAAGTTGCTACCCTTCGACAACAAGTCCGAGGTCCAGGTCGTCGCCGACCTGCCCGATGGCGCCAGCCTCGAGGCCACCGAACGCGTCCTCATGGCGGCCGCTGCCAAACTCGGCGATCTGGATGAACTGACCCACATCCAAGCCTATGTGGGTACCGCCGCCCCCTTTAACTTCAACGGCCTGGTCCGCCACTATTATCTCCGCGGCAAGCCCTGGGAAGGCGACCTGCAGATCAACCTGAAACCGAAACACGAACGCGACCGGCAGAGTCATGCCGTCGCCCTGGAGATCCGCGAGCGCCTGAAGGGCCTGCATGTACCGGAAGGTACGTCGGTGAAGGTTGTCGAAGTACCGCCCGGCCCGCCAGTGCTGAGCACGCTGTTGGCCGAAATTTACGGTCCCGACACGGAAACGCGCCGCGCCGCCGCCGCCAAGGTGAGGCAAGTCTTCGACGGCATCGACTTCGTCGTCGATACCGACGACACCCTGGGCGCGCCAGCCGAGCGCCTACGATTCGAGGTTGACCAGGAGAACCTGGAATTCCACGGCGTCCACGAGGAAGTGCTCTACAACACCATCAACGTCTTACTGGGCGGCGTCAGCGTCGGCTACTCACAACGGGGCGGCGGCGTCGACCCCATCGAGATCGCCATCCGGTTGCCCAAGGAAGGCCTGTCGTTTTCCGAGCGCCTGCTGGCGACCCCGGTGCCGGCCCCAGGCGAGGCGGCCGACACCGGTGCGGTTGTCGAACTGGGCGACGTCATCCGCGTTAGACGGGAAAAGGCCTCGCATCCATTGTTTCGCCACAATGGACGCTTCGCCGAACTGGTTACCGGCGAGCTGGCCGGGCGCTTCGAGGCGCCGATCTACGGCATGTTCGCCGTCAATGACGCTGTCGCGGCCATGGAATGGGGCGAGGTTGGTCCGCCTGTGATCGCCTATCACGGCCAACCCGACGATGAGCGCGGCATTACGCTCCTTTGGGACGGCGAATGGGAGATCACTTACGTCACTTTCCGCGACATGAGTTTCGCGTTCGCCTTTGCCGTGCTCGCCATCTACCTCTTGGTCGTCGGCCAGTTTGGCAGTTTCAAACTACCACTGGTGATCCTGACCCCGGTGCCGCTGACCCTGATCGGCATCGTACCCAGCCACTGGCTCTTCGGCGCGCCGTTCTCGGCGACCTCGATGATCGGTTTCATCGCGCTCGCCGGTATCATTGTCCGCAACTCGATCCTGCTGGTCGACTTCATCCGCCAGCGCCAGGCCGAGGGCGCGGAGATTTGCGACGCGATCCTCGATGCCGGTGCGACCCGCTTCCGGCCCATCTTCCTGACAGCCGTCGCCGCCATGGTCGGTGCCGCCTTCATCCTCACCGACCCCATCTTCCAAGGCCTCGCCATCTCCATGGTCTTCGGCCTGGCTTCATCGACGGCGTTTACGCTGTTGGTGATCCCAGCGATATACGTGTGGTTGCGGGCGTAGATACGCGTCGAGGATCCTCGTCGCAGTCGGTCCTATACAGGTACCTGTATTGGTCTTTCGCCGGTCGTGATTGTTGAGCCGCGGACCTGCCTTCAGATCAGGCCGGTCGACGCGACCTGCGCGAGGTGCCGTTTCACGGTTGCGACAAACTCGGCAATCTAGATCGGTTTCGGAACATAGTCATCGCAACCCGCCGCACGGACGTCGGATTCTCCATAGCGGGCGGCGAACGCCGTCACTGCGATGACCGGGATGTGTTTGAGATGCTCTATGGCCTTCAACGCCCGTGTCAATTCGAGACCGGACCACTGGGGCAACTGGATATCCATGATGATCAGGTCCGGGCGCCGTTCGACGACGAGCTCCAAGAACTCGCTTCCGTCATAGGCCTGAATCGTTTCGTGCCCTTCCGCCTCGAGAATGGAGTTGGTCAGCTCCATGTTGAGTTCGTTGTCCTCGACGATGAGGATTTTCGCCACGATCCCTACTCCCTGAACCCCCACAAAATTACGTTGTGCCGAGTAAATCAATCAAGGAGAATTTCTACCATTAGTGTATAAATGCGCGAATTTATCCGTCTCAATACGACCTTAAACTGTCGGACCCGTAATGCCTGTTCGTAAGCGAGTCAGATCGTCAAGAAGAACAGGCGCAGCGCCAGGACACGTATCGCATGCCCGCCTGTCCGGCGACCAAGGGTGTTCGAACGGCTCGGCCGGCCAGCCGTGTCAGACGTCGTTTTCGAGAAGACCGGCGCGCACCCGCTCGACCGCCTCTTCCATCTCGGCCAGTCCCTCGAGGGCGGCGACCACGTGGCCGTCGACGCCGAGAATATCGGCGGCCCGTTTGACGGCGCCTTGCTCATCGACATGGTAAAGGCCGTCGGCCCGCGACATCTTGATGCCTGTATAGATCAACGAACGGGCCGCATTGATCGGGGCGTCGGCAACCAATGTCGGCAACAACTCGTTGAGATCGCCGCTCATAAAGTCGTATTCCCGCCAAGCGTCGATAATATCCGGCGTCGCCCCCATGGCCACCGCCTCGCTGGCCAGGTGGTCGAACTCGGCCGGCGCCACCTCGCCGTCGGCACCGGCGATGGTCAGGCAGGCATACCCGTAGTTGATCCACACCTGCTTGGTGATGCGGTTGATCTTGAAGATCTGCTTGCCGAGCGGACTGAATTCCATCATTTCTTCGTTACTCATTTGATCTCCCCCCTTTGGGTGTAGCGTGGCCGTCACCGGCCGGTCCGTAGCGCCCCGGAGCAATTATGCCCAGTGGATCGAGCGCCGTCTTTATCTTTTTAAGAGCTTCTAAATACACATCACCACCGTGGATGCCGGCGTCGCCGAAAAAGTCGGCCATTTGGGCAACGTTGAGGCGATAAGGATGGACGCCGATGGCCGACAACCGGTCGTGAAGGTCGGCATTCCAGGCCTGGGCCCGGGCTACGGCGTCGGAGTCGGCGCGGTCGAAATAAACCCGGAAGAACCCCTCCATGGCGAGCGTGCTGAGCCCGGACATGGTCAAAGCCGCCGTGACACCGTGCGCTTCCGAAACCCGTTCGACGACGGCTAGAACCTCGCCGATGTCGGCGCCCCTGAGCGGCAAGGCGCAGACGAACCCCTTCACCGCGGGCTCGTGGTCTGGATTGAAGCCGACGCCGTCGGTTTCGACGCCGCTGGCCCGGGCCATGGCGACAAGGCTGAAGTTGCCGGGTTCGCCATTCCAGCGCTGGCAAAGGGCGGCGAAGTAGGGGTCGCGGCCGGTCGCTTCCGGATCCTCCGGGTCGATGAAATCGATGCGTGCGCAATGACTGCCGAGGCGCCTGAGAATGTGATGCTTGGCCGTGGCGATCTGGCATGCCGAACCGGGCAAGTGCATCCACACCACCCACTCGCGGCCTTCCGTACCGCGATCGAGGCCGAGCCCACTGACCCTGGGGTCGAGGTCGTTGTCGATCTCGTAACCTTCCGAGATGACGCTCTGCCGGCGCAGTTCGGCGAGCCCGTCGATCACCGCCGTCATATTCTCCTCGATAAACCGCATCATGACGGCAACAAATGGGCGCTTCGGCATCAAGTCGAAGACCAGACCAGTGACGACACGCAAGTTCGATTGGCAGAAGAGCCCGGTTAGGTCTGGACCCAGACCGAGGGGATAACAATGGGATAGCGCTTCGCCGTCGGACCGTTCGTCGAAACGCCAATGGCCGGTGCGCAGGACTCGCCCATTGGCTAGGACAACTTCGAGACCGCACACGTTGGCGATGCGTCCACCGAAATACCCGACGCCGCGATCGAGACAGTTGCCGACGATGCTGGTCTCCTCCGGTGCGCCAGTGAGGTGGACCATCAGATCGGCACCAGTGGCGGCGACGGCATCGGCCAACATCCGCTGGTTGACGCCGGGCTCGACGACGGCGTAGCGATGCTCGACGTCGACAGTTCGTGCCTTGTCGAGGCCTGAAAGATCGAGCATGAACCCGTCGTCGGCCGTCGGCAGGCGCGAACCGAGCCCCCAGTTACGCCCGCTGCTGAAGGGAAAGAGCGGGACGCCGTGCTCGCGGGCTACGGCCAGGGCGGCGATGACACCATCACGATCAACCGGTCGGAGTACGCCCCGGTACTGGCGTTTCGGATATTCGGTCAGGTTGAGCTGCTGGCGTTCTAAAGTCGATGCATCGGCGGCAACCTGGTCCGAACCGAGCGCGGCTGCGAAGGCGGCAAGCGCGCCATCCCCTGTCGATGCCACTCCTTCGCCGCTGTTCATCCGGCGACTTCCGAGAGGCCCTGGCGGAACCGGAAGACGTTATCCGGATCGCAACGGCGTTTCAGGTCGACAAGGCGTTCAAGGTTGCCGCCGTAATAGGCCCGCGCCCAATCCTCCAGGTCCGGATCCCCGTAGCCGGAATAAACGCCGCCGCCGGGATAGGGTGCGACGGCCGCCTTGGCGTCGCGGGCCCAAGTCATGTTGACTTCGTCGCCATCTGGCTCCGGCCACAACGCCAGGAACTGGACACCGAATGTGTGCTCACGGTGCGGAAATGCAGTCGCTTTCGCATCGACCCGGCCGACGGCGCCGCCGCCCAGGAAATCGAAGTGGGCCCGGCAGGTCGATGACGGAGCCCGGGCATAGGCGTCGAGAACACCGTCGATGCCGTCGTCCGAAAGATTACCCGCGAAGAAACCGCCCTTCCACAAGCCACGCAGGCCATGGCCACGTTCGGTGATGTCCTCCTCGGACAATGTCTGGACGACGGAATAGGGCATCATCGAAAAGACGTCCATGGCCGGTGCCGCGGCGGCGTTGAGGGGTGCCAGGAGGTCGGCACCAGCGGTCTCGTCGCCGATGAAGGCGCCATAAACGATCAGGCACGGATCACCGTCGGGGTAGGGTTCGCGGGCGATATTCATACAAAGCGTGAAGGCGTCTGGCAGACCGGCCCCGACGATGTCGCGGTAGGCGCGCATGACATCTCGAGCTTGGCTCACAGGCCAGATTCGGGCCCCTGCGAACAGCACTTCTGACACTGGGTGCAGGGCGAGTTTGAGTTTGGTCACGGCGCCGAAGTTACCGCCGCCGCCCTTGAGCGCCCACAGGAGATCGGAGTCGCTGTCTTCGTCGATCCATCGGGTGTTGCCCTCGGCATCGACCAATTCGGCACCGATAAGATTGTCGCAACCGAGACCGTAGGCGCGGGATAACAATCCGTGACCGCCGCCCAGGGTATAGCCGGCGACGCCAACGACACAACAATCGCCGCCGGGCGCGGCAAGGCCATGCGGCAAGGTCGCGGAGTCGACTTGTTTCCAAATCGCACCGCCGCCGACGGTGACGCTGCGATTATCGGGGTCGACGTCGATGGCATCGCAGTCGCGGAGATCAATCAGCAGGGTGCCATCGTCCAGGCACTGTCCCGCCGGGTTGTGGCCGCCAGCGCGGACTCGGATTTCGATCCCTTCGTCCCGGGCAAAGCGGATCGTCGTGGCAACCTCACTGGCGTCGCGACAGCGTACGATCGTCTCGGGACGGCCCGCCACCCGGCCATTGAACAGACCGCGCGACACCTCGTAATCGTCTTGTGCCGGACCCAGAACCGGCGCCCGAACGGCCGCCGCCAGACGATCAATCATGCTTGCCCCCCTGTTGCCGGTCCGCTCCGCGACAACCTCCGTTTGCCTGGCCGACCGCTTTGACTCTCCTCTTGTATATCGGCGTCGGCGCCAAAGTTCCACCGCCGAAAGCTTAAGGTGACCCGGATGTCCGGCCTGTCGTCACGCCTCCCCGGCCTTGAATTCCGTGCCGTTCAGGCGTGCGACATGTTCGGGCAGGGTTGGAACGTAATCCTCGGGGCCGTCGCCGCCTCCGGCATAGGCGACGGCAAACGCGTTTTTCACGGCGTTGTCGATGGGATTTGACAGGCCCGCCGCGTTTGCCATGGACTCCAGGTAGCGTAGGTCTTTGACGGCGTTGGTCAGAGTGAACTTATGCGCTTCTCGATTGCCGTCGAGCACATAGGCCATGAAGGTTTGGTAGAAGCCGCAGTCCATACGGCTACCGCGGATGACTCTGTCGAACCGCTCCGGCGATAGTCCGACCTTCCCGGCCAGGACGAGGGCTTCCGCGTAGATGGCGCCATAGCCGAGCGAAAGGAAATTGTTGAGCAATTTCATGCGGTGCCCGTCGCCAATGGCGCCAATGTGGACGACGGAAGCGGCCCAGGTTTCGATCACCGGCTTGAGGCGCGCAAACACGTCGTCTCGGGCGCCGACCATGGCTCCAAGGGTGCCTTCCGCTGCCTGTACCGGCGTGCCGCCGAGCGGCTCAAGTTCTTCGGCCAATGCGGCGGTGGAATTGGGATCCGAGGTCGAGCAGTCGACGATCACAGAGCCGGATTTCAAACCACTCTTCAGCTCGCGGACGATGACCTCGACCTGGGGTGAACCGGGAGCGCATATGAAAACGATCGACGCGTTTTCCCCAAGTTCCTTCAGCGATTCGGCCTCTGTGGCACCGCTCGACAACAGGTCCTCGACGCGTGTCCGTTCCCGATGGGCGATTACCGCTAGGGGATATCCGCTTACCAAGATGTTCTTGGCGATGCCGTGTCCCATCAGACCGACGCCGACAAAACCGATCGTTTCATCTGCTGGACTCATTTTTTCCTCCGTTGCCCTGGGGGGTTTTGGTGCCGTCCGTAATACGGAATACCCTTATTGGCACTTCAATACAGTATTGAAAAAAAGCGTGCTGAACAGAGTTAAGGGATTGATCCGGAGGCACGGGTCGGAGAGCGCGAAATGTTCGGAAGATATGGATCATCCGGCTTTGGTTCCGGTCCTTACAACCCCTTAAAAACGGGACTTATTCCTTGCAACCATGGGAATTTTTAGTATACCTGTCGCCCGGTCGGCGGCCCATGGGTGCCGGCCTGTTCACGAGGGGTGCGTGAACGCCTGTTCGACAAGAAACGCGGCCCCGACGCCTTCACGGGCCGCCCGGTGAATTCTAGAGAGGGATCCCCTAGATGAGTGAAACCGCCAGTCCGGAAACCGGGGCGGAGATCGACGACGAAACCCGTCGCGACTTCCTCTATATCTCGACCGCCGCCGTCGGCGCCGTCGGCGCAGCGATCGCCGTATGGCCGTTCATCGACCAGATGAACCCGGCCGCCGACACGTTGGCCCTGTCGACGACCGAGGTGAACCTGGAGCCGATAGAGGAAGGCCAGGCGATCACTGTGGTCTGGCGCGGCAAACCGGTGTTCATCCGTCACCGAACGGCGGAAGAGATCGAGACCGCCGTCAAGGACGACAAGGCGACGGACCTGCTCCATCCGGAGACGGACGCGGCGCGGGTCCAGAAGCCGCAATGGCTGATCATGGTCGGCGTCTGCACGCATCTGGGCTGCATCCCGCTCGGCAATAAGGCCGGTGAGGTCAAGGGCGAGTACGGCGGCTGGTTCTGCCCGTGCCACGGTTCGCACTACGACACCTCGGGGCGTATCCGAAAGGGCCCGGCGCCGTTGAATTTGCCGATCCCTGAGTACACGTTCCTCGACGACACCACCGTGAAGATCGGTTGAGGGGGCGCATTATGAGCATTCAATTCAAGAACCCCGTGCTGAACTGGATCGAATATCGGTTGCCGATCTTCAGCTTTCTCGACGACTCGGTTGGCAGCAAGTACCCGACGCCGAAGAACCTGAACTACTGGTGGAACTACGGCTCGCTGGCCGGGATCACGCTCGGCATCATGCTGATCACAGGCATCGTTCTGGCCATGCACTATACGGCGCATGTCGATCACGTATTCGACTCGGTCGAGCGCATCATGCGCGACGTCAACTACGGTTGGCTGATCCGCTACATCCACATGAATGGCGGATCTATGTTCTTCATCGTCGTATATATTCATATGTTCCGGGGCATGTATTTTGGCTCCTATAAGGCGCCGCGCGAGCTCCTTTGGATCATCGGCGTCCTCATCCTGCTCTCCATGATGGCGACCGCCTTCATGGGCTACGTGCTTCCCTGGGGTCAGATGAGCTTCTGGGGTGCGACCGTCATCACCAACCTATTCTCGGCCATCCCCTTCTTCGGCGAAGCCATCGTCACCTGGCTGTGGGGCGGCTTCTCGGTCGACAACCCGACACTCAATCGCTTCTTCTCGTTGCACTACCTGATGCCGTTCGTCATTGTCGGCCTGGTCGTCGTCCATATCTGGGCGCTGCATGTGCACAAGTCGAACAACCCGCTCGGCGTCGACATCAAGGGCGACCAGGACTGTATCCCGTTCCATCCCTACTACACCATCAAGGATCTCTATGGGTTGGGTCTGTTCCTGATCTTCTTCATGGCCTTTGTCTTCTTTGCACCGAATTTCTACGGCGAACCGGACAACTACATCGAGGCCAACCCGCTGGTGACGCCGACCCACATCGTGCCGGAATGGTATTTCCTGCCCTTCTATGCGATCCTCCGGGCCTTCACGGCGGACTTCATCGTCTTCCAGGTGATCAGTCTGGGCGGCCTGATCATGTCGGCCAAACTGGCCGGCGTCATCGCCATGTTCGCCTCGATCCTGCTCCTCATGCTGCTGCCCTGGCTCGACGGCTCCAAGGTGCGTTCCATGAGGTTTCGGCCGTTGTCGGCGATGTTCTTCTGGATCTTCTTCCTCGATTGCCTCGTACTGGGAGTCGTCGGCGGCAAGCCGGCGGAAGGCGTCTGGATCCCGATCGGCCAGGTAACGACGACTTTCTACTTCGCCTATCTCCTGGTCATCGTGCCCATCGTCAGCCGCATGGAGCGACCGAGACCGGTGCCGGAGAACATCTCCAGCGCCGTCACCAAAGGCGCCATGGCGCCGCAGGCGGCGGAGTAAGGACCATGAAGATGAGCATACTCAAATCCACCGCCGCCGCCCTCGCCCTTGTCGCCGCTTTCGGGCTCTCTGCCGGACCGGCAGGTGCCACCGGCGACGCACCGAAACTGCCGAAACAGGACTGGTCGTTCTCGGGCCTCTTTGGCACCTTCGACCGAGCCGCCGCCCAGCGTGGGTTCCAGGTCTATCAGGAGGTTTGCGCTGCTTGCCATTCATTGCGCCTGGTCAGCTACCGTAATCTGACGGGTATCGGCTTCAGCGAAGATCAGATCAAGGCGATCGCCGCTGAGTTCGAGGTCGAGGATGGCCCCGACGACGAAGGCGAGATGTTCACGCGCGCCGCCATTCCGGCCGACAAGTTCGTGTCGCCCTATCCCAACGACAAGGCTGCCGCTGCCGCCAACAACGGCAAGGTGCCGCCGGATCTGTCGCTGATGACCAAGGCTCGAATTGGCGGCCCCGACTACCTGCACGCGCTCTTGACCGGCTACAAGGAAGAGGCACCAGAAGGTTTCGACATGCCCGAGGACGGCAACTACAACGTCTACTACCCGGGCCACGTCATCGCCATGGCGCCGCCGCTCTCCGACGAGATGGTGGAATATGCCGACGGCACGGCGCCGACCCTCGATCGCCACGCCCATGACGTCACCACCTTCCTGGCCTGGGCCGCCGAGCCCGAGCTCGAGGAGCGCAAGTCCATGGGCATCAAGGTGCTGCTGTTCCTGATTGTCCTGACCGGCATGCTCTACGCGGTCAAGCGCCGGGTTTGGTCAGACCTGCATTAAACAGTTCCCCCATCAGGGATTGGAAACGGCCTCGCTTGTTGGCGAGGCCGTTTCTTTGTTTCGGAACCAATGCGACGATTGAGCGCGGGTTTCGATCAGCGTTATGCTTGTGCAATTCTCGAGGACGGCACCGGGCATGGCAGTAGGACAAATCACTTGGATCAACCGACTGGGGGTATTCACGGTCTTGGCGTTCCTGGCCTTACCCGGGATCGGGAGCGCTGACCCGACGATGGCGACGGACAAGGAACGTCTGGCCGAAACTTTGCGGCACCATGTAACCGCCCTCGCCGCCGACATCGGCGAGCGCTCGGTCGAGCGCGGCCCTGGTCTCGACCGGGCCCGGGCCTACGTCATCGACGTTCTCGACAAGGCCGGCCTTTTGGTCCTTGAGCAGACCTACACCTACAAGGGCCGCCCGGCGAAACGCGAAGTCGCCAATATCATCGCCACCCTGCCCGGTTATACGGAACTAACCCCGCCCTATCTCGTCGGTGCCCATTACGACACGGTGTGGGGGACACCCGGCGCCGACGACAACGCCAGCGGCGTCGCCGTGCTCCTCGAATTGGCCAAGCGCGCCGCCGCCGACCCGCCGCCGGTGCCGGTCACCTTCGTCGCCTTTACCCTGGAGGAACCGCCCAGCTTCGGCACCGATCATCAGGGCAGCCGGGTCTTCGTCAAGAGGTTGAAGGAAAAAGGCGAAACGGTGGCCGGCGCGATCGTGCTGGAGATGGTCGGCATGACCAAGCCGGACCAGGAATATCCCCTGGCTCTCCGTCTCGCCGGTTACCCGAACCGCGGTGATTTCATCGGCGTCGTCGGAAACGGCAACTCGAAGCCATTCGGCAAGCGTGTCGTCGACGGCATGCGGCGAAACCGCGCGCTACCCGTCGAGACCCTTTATGTGTGGATGAATGGCTGGCTCCTGCCCGACACCCGGCTCAGCGACCACGCGTCCTTCTGGGACACCGGCATCCCTGCCCTGATGGTCACCGACACCGCTTACTTCCGCAATCCCAACTATCACAGTCCCGGCGACCGGCCCGGGACGCTGGATTACCGGTTCATGGCCGAACTGGTCGATAGCCTGGATCGGGCGCTCAGGTCGCTACCCTAGGCCGGCGCCTCCGGAGTCTCCTTCTTGCTGAACACCTTCAGCAGTTCAAGGGGCAGCGGAAAGACGATGGTCGAGCTTTTCTCGCCGGCGATCTCCTGCAGGCCGCCGAGGTAGCGCAGTTGCAGGGCCTGCGGTTCGCGGGCCAGGATCTCGGCGGCATCGAGCAGCTTCGCGGCCGCCTGCAGTTCGCCCTCGGCATTGATGATCTTGGCGCGCCTGAGCCGTTCGGCTTCCGCCTGCTTGGCGATGGCGCGGACCATGGTCTCGTTGAACTCGACGTGTTTGAGCTCGACGTTGCTGACCTTGATGCCCCAGGCGTCGGTCTGTTCATCGAGGATTCCCTGGATGTCCTTGTTGAGGCGATCGCGCTCGGCCAGCATCTCGTCGAGTTCATGCTGGCCCAAGACGGAGCGTAGGGTCGTCTGCGCCAGCTGGCTGGTCGCCGCCATGAAGTCCTCGACCTGGATGATCGCCTTCTGGGCGTCGATGACGCGGAAGTAGACCACGGCGTTGACCTGTACCGAAACGTTGTCGCGCGAGATGACGTCCTGGGTCGGCACGTCCATGACCCGGGTGCGCAAGTCTACGCGGACCATCTTCTGGATGATCGGGATGATGATGATCAGGCCCGGCCCTTTGACCTTCCAGAAGCGGCCCAAGAGGAAGACCACGGCGCGTTCGTATTCGCGCATGATGCGCAAGGCCGACAGGATGACGAGAACGACGAAGACAGCGAGCGCGATATAGACGTAGAGATCGATAAGCATGGATCAGTCCTCCTTGTCGTCGGCCGGCGGCTCACCGGTCGCATCGGCATCGGCGGGGCGTACGGCCAGGGTCAACCCGTCGATGGCGGTGACCTGCACGTGGGTCCCCGGCTCAATTGGCCCGGTTGACGATGCTTTCCAAACCTCCCCGTGGGTCCTGACACGACCAGTATCGCCGCTCCAATCGATGACCTCGCCGTCAATACCGATCATCTCTTCCTGACCACTGACCACGGCGACGCGCCGCGACTTTCCAAGCAGCATGATAACGGCCAGGAAGGCCGCCGCACTGAGGCCGCCGATGGCGCCGATGACGGTGAGCGACACGGTGAAGCCGGGGATGTCGGTATCGATCAGCATCACCGAGCCGACGATGAAGGCGACGACCCCGCCCATGCCGAGGATGCCAAAGGCGGGCATGAAGGCCTCGGCGACCATAAAAGCGATGCCCAATGCGATGAGGCCGAGGCCGGCATAGTTGACCGGCATCAGGTGAAGCGCGAAAAGTGCAATGACCAGGGCGATCCCGCCAATGACGCCGGGTCCAGTGAACCCCGGGTTCCAGAACTCGAAGACCAGGCCGTAGACGCCGACCAGCAGCAGGATATAGGCGATCGTCGGGTTGGTGATGACGGACAGAAACTCGGTCCGCCAATCAGGGGCCAGCGTCTGGACCGGTGCGTTCGTCGTCTTTAAGACCGTATCTTCGTCGAGGACCTTGACGGTGCGCCCGTCGGCAGAATTGAGCAGCGTCTCCAAATCGACGGCGATGAGTTCGATGACGCCGTCGGCGAGGGCCTCGTCGGCCGAGAAGCTGGCCGCCTCGGTGACCGCCTTCTCGGCCCAGTCGGCGTTGCGCCCGCGCATCTTGGCAAGCCCGCGGATGTAGGCTGCGGCGTCGTTCATGGCCTTTTCCTTGAGGCCGGGGCGGGATTTCCCGTCGTTTTCCGGTGTATCCGCATCATCCCCGGATTTCGGTTTGTCGCCGATCCCGCCCGGCAACGGCACGCCAAGACTGACCGGCGTTGCCGCGCCCAATGTGGTGGCCGGCGCCATGGCGGCGAGAGAACTGGCGTAGAGGATGTAGGTGCCGGCACTGGCCGCCCGGGATCCGCTCGGCGCCACGTAAGCGATGACCGGCACCGGCGAGGCGAGGACCGCCTGGATGATCTCGCGCATGGAGGCATCGAGGCCGCCTGGCGTATCGATGCGCAGCACCACGGCCGCGGCATTGCCTTCGGCGGCATGCTCAAGGCCGCGCACCACATAATCGCTGGTCGCCGGGCCGATCGCCCCCTTCAGGTCGAGCAGCACGATGGGCCGCCCCGCCCCGCTTGCGGTCGTGGAAATAAGGATCGCCGCCAGCGCAAGCGCGGCTGCCAGAGCGAGGGCGAAAAAACGTCGACCACCGGAAAGGCGTCCCGTCATGACGGGCCTCCGTCGGTCGGTTTTGTCTGGGCTATTATACCACAGGGGGTGAAACGGCTCTAGGAAAGGGGGTGTGGCGCATTCGAGAGCGGCCGGTCTTATCCATCTATGGCATTAATTCAATGTGTTGAATTTATATTTACGATACGTATCGTTTCGCTTATCGTTGTCGACATGAGTGATGCTGAACCCGCCCCCGGCCGCAAGCGCTCGCCGGAAAAACACGCCGCCATCCTGGCCGCCGCCGCCGATCTCGTTGCCGAACTGGGTTACGAACGGGTCAGCATGGAGGGCATCGCCGCCCGCGCCGGCGTCGGCAAGATGACCGTCTATCGGCGCTGGCCCAACAAGGCGGCCCTCTACGTGGACGTCTACGCACATCTGGTGCCGCCGGAAACTTTGGCCAGGGAAACGGGATCGCTGGTAGGCGACCTCCGGCACCTGTTGACGGCGCTGTTCGAGCTCTACCGGCGAACCCCGGCCGCGGCCGTGTTGGCCGGCATTATCGCTGCGGCGCAGAACGACGGAGCGGCCAAGGAAGCGCTCGAAAGCGGTCTCGTCTACGGGCGCCGCGGGCTGTTGACGGGGATCTTCCGCCGTGCCGTCGAAGCTGGAGACCAGTCGCCCGATTTCGATGGCGAGCGTGCCAACGACCTCTTTGTCGCACTGGTCTGGCACCGGTTGCTGACCGATCCGAGCTGCCTCGACGATGCCTATATCGAGACGATCATCGAAACCATACTGTTGCTGGGAGTCAATCCATGACCGACATCACCTACGCCGGCTACCGGCCCGGGGCTTTGGGCCGCATCTGCGAGCTACAGTCCACCTACTATGGCCGCGAATGGGGTTTCGGCGCCACCTACGAGACAAAGGTGGCCGGTGACATGGCCGCGTTCCTCGGTCGTTACGACCCGGAGCGTGATCTCTTCCTGACGGCGCTCAAGGGCGATGCTATCGAGGGCGGCATCACCATCGACGGGCCCAATCGAGACGGCTGGGCGCGGCTTCGCTGGTTCATCGTCTCCGACGCAATCCGGGGTTCGGGCGTCGGTTTTGAACTTATGGACCGCGCCATGGCCTTCGTCGAAGACAAAGGTTACGACCGCGTCTACCTGACCACCATCGACGGCCTCGAGGCGGCGCGGAGGCTATACGAACGGGCCGGATTCACACCGTCATCATCGGAAACCGGCACCACCTGGGGGCCGCCGGTGACGGAACAGCGGTTTGAGTTGGTCCGCTAGCTACTCCGCCTCGATGCGGTTGCCGTCCGGGTCGAAGACGAAGGCCGCGTAGTAGTGGTCGTGGTATTCGGACCGGAACCCCGGCTCACCGTCCGAGCGGCCGCCGTTCTCGAGCGCCGCCGCGTGGAAGGCATCGACGGCGGCCCTCGTTGACCGTGCCTTCGACTTCCATGACCACCGAGAGATACGGTTCGACGTCGTTGTCGGAGCTGCGACGCTGGCCATAGCCGAGCCAGCAGTCGTCGCCGATCTTCTCGTGGCCGAGGGCGGCCATGACCGCGTCGTAGAAGGGTTGCGAGCGTTTGACCCGGTAGACGGAGATGGAGACGTGATCGAGCATGGTGGGCGTCGGGACCGGTTACTTCTTCTTTCGGCGTTTGGCTCGGGCCGCTTCGCGCTGTTCCTCGTCCTTCAAAGTCTCATAGAGCTCCATGGCCCGCTTCGGCCGCTCGTTCTTGTGGACGACGGCGGCGACGGCCTGGATCATCGCCGTCGGGCTGTCCGACTGGAAGATGTTGCGGCCCATGTCGACGCCGGCCGCGCCCTGGCTGACGGCCCTGTAGGCCATGGTCAGGGCGTCGACCTCCGGCAGCTTCTTGCCGCCGGCGATGACGATTGGCACCGGGCACCCGGCGACCACCTTCTCGAAACCTTTTTCGATGAAGTAGCTCTTCACGTAGTGTGACCCCAATTCGGCGGCGATGCGCGTCGCCAGCGAGAAGTAACGCTGGTCGCGGACCATGTCGGCACCGACGCCGGTGACGGCCATGGTCGGGATGCCGTAGCGGTTGCCGGTGTCGATGAGTTGGATCAAGTTCTTGATGGACTGGTGCTCGTAAGGGGCGCCGATGTAGATCTGGGTGGTGATGGCGGCAGCGTTGACGCGGATGGCATCCTCGATGTCGACGGCGACGGCCTCGTTGGAGAGCTCGCTGAGGATCGAGTTGCCGCCGGAACAGCGCAGCACGACGGGGTTGGTGGCCGATGCCGGGATTACCGAGCGAAGCGCACCGCGGGTACACATCAGCACGTCGGCATAGGGGATGAGCGGCACGATCGAAAGGTCGATGCGCTCGAGACCTGTCGTCGGGCCCTGGAAATAGCCGTGGTCGAAGGCGAGCATGACCGTGCGCCCGGAATCCCGGTTGAAGATTCGGGCCAGGCGGTTCTGCATACCCCAGTCAAGGGCGCCGGCGCCTTTCACGTGGAAAGGTTTGTTCTCCTGCGGCGTGTCGAGCCCGAAATTCTTACCTTCCTTGATGTCGTCCTTGTCGGCCATGTCCCGATGTCTCCTGTTGATTCCGTTCACGCAGTAACCGATAACACCGGCGTATGCTCGTAACGACCCGATCCTTGCGGTGGCGACGGTAAGTTGACGGGATCGGGTCTTGTTCGATGCGAGTCCACAACCGCGAGGCGCGACGGACGACCACATGGAGGAAACCATGCCGGACGAAACCTTCTTCAACCTCAACGACCTGAGCCAGGGCATCCACCGGGTCCTCTCCGAAGGGCTCGAAACCCGGGTCTTCCCGGGCGACCAGTCGATGCTGTCCATCGTCCGCGCCGGCCCGAACAAGGCCGGCTCCGTCCATAGCCACCCCGAGGAGCAATGGGGCATCTTGCTCGAGGGCAGCGGTGTGCGCACCCAGGGCGGTGTCGAACACGGATTCACGGCGGGACCGGTTTCGGAACAGCGGAAACCGGCGGCGACTGACCTTACCGCGGTTCCCGACCGGAGAAGGGCGCCATCCGTTCGCACCAGCGCATGACGGACAGGGTCGCCAGGCCTGAGGCAAAGAAGCCGGTGACCAGTGGCAGGACGCCGCCGTCGAACTGGCCGGCAATGAACCAGCCGATGGGCAGGGACATCAAGGTCGAGGCGGAACCGATCAACGCGGCACCCAGACCGGCCATGTGGCCGAGCGGCTCCATGGCGAGCGCATTCAGGTTGCCGAACAGGAATCCGACACAAAAGAACGCGGCCAGAATCCAAGCCATGAACAACCCGAACGACGGCACGTCGCCGGTGGCCAGCAGGACCACCACGAAAACGCCCGACAGAGTGGTCAGACCGATCAAGGCCGTGTGGGTCAACACACGCATACCGAAGCGCATGACCAGCCGCGAATTGGTGAACGATGCCAGCCCGAGCGACAGGGCGGCGACGGCGAAATAGAGGGGAAACAGGTCACCCGTCCCGAAGGTCACCTGAAAGACCTGCTGCGCCGAACTCAGGTAGGAGAGGAAGGCGCCGAAGATGAAACCGGCGGAGAGCGTATAGGCGGCGCCGGTTATCGGCAGCCAGGGTCTCCGGTTGCCGGGCCGCGAACCAGACCGACATGACGATCGACATGATCCGCGCCATGGCGCGGCCCGCATATCCGTCGCGGACCATGGAAACGAGGACGACGCGCGGAGCCGCCGCGCCGAGCCCCTGCAATACCCGGCCGATGAGCATGGTCGTTAGGTCGGCGGCAACGACGGACAGCAGGCAGCCGGCCGTGAATACCACGTAGCCCCAATAGATGACCGGCTTGCGCCCGAAACTGTCGGACAGCGGTCCGGCAATCAGCTGGCCGAGGGCGAAGCCGGCGAACAACGACGAGACGACCAGCTGCACGTCGTTGGCATGGGCGATCCGAAGGTCTTCGCCGATGACCGAAAGAGCCGGCAGCATGATGTCCGTCGCCATGGCGACGATCGAGATCATCAGCGCCAGAAGGACGACAAACTCGGCAAACGGCAGGGGCTGCGTCGGGCGTCTCATAACGTCTGTTTGCGACGGAACAGGCGGCCTGGCAAGGAATTCGGGATACGGCGCCGGCCCTATCGCAACGAGGCTTCGATATTGCCGCCATCAACCGTGAGCACAGCGGCCGTCGTGGTGCGGGCCAAAGCCAGATGCAGGAAGGCCCGCGCCACGTCATCGGCGGTGACCTCGCGACCGAGCAAATTGCCGGACATGTAGTCGGCCTCGCTGACACCACGGGCCTTGGAGCGGCTGGCGATCATTTCCACAGTGAGCAGCCCCGATCGGATGCGGTCCGCGTTGACGGCGTTGGAGCGGATACCGTCGACGCCGTGATCCAGCGCGTATTGCTTCATCAGGAACAACGTCGCCGCCTTGGGCAATCCATAAGGACCAAAGTTTTTGCCCGGGTTGACCGCCTGTTTCGACGTGTTGAACAGCAGACAACCGCCCGTGCCCTGGGCCCGCATGATACCGACGGCGGCCTGGGCAGCGTTCTGGTGGCCCCAGAAATTGAGCTCGAAGCTTTTTCTGAGCACCGACTCGTCGACCTCGCCGATGCGCCCCTGCCAGGCGGCACCAGCATTGGAGACCAGGATATCGAGGCCGCCGAAGGTCTCGGCAACGCGGTTCATGGCCTTGCGGACGGATCGTTTGTCGGTAACGTCGCAGGCGAAACCGACGGCGCCGATTTCGTTCGCCGCATCGGCCGCCACCTTCTCATCGAGGTCGAGGACGGCCACCGCAGCTCCGGCATCCACGAACATCCCGGCCGTCGCCAGGCCGATGCCCGAGGCGCCGCCGGTGACGGCCGCGACCTGGCCGAGGAGCGGTTTGCCGGATGCCCTGTCGACCTTGGCCTGCTCAGGCGCCCAATACTCGATGTCGAACAGGTCAGCCTCCGACGCACCTTCGAAACGACCCGAGACTTCCGTCGCCGTGATCACTTCGACGGCGCATTCGGCGAGATCGGCGGCGATGCCGGCGTCTTTCACCGTGCGGCCGAGGCCGAACAGCCCCATGCCCGGAACCAGGATGACTCGGGGTTTCGGATCGAGCATCGACTTGCCGCCATCATGGCGGCGTTCGTTCTTGTCGAAGTATTTCCTGTAGGCCTTCTCGTAATCGGCCATGGCGCGGCCGGCCGCGCTAATAAATACATCGAGCTTGCCGGCTTCGGGCACCGGCAGGATTAACGGTTTCGCCTTTGTGCGGATCACGTGGTCCGGCGTCGCCGTACCGCTGGTCGCATAGCGCCCCACGTCCTTGCCGTCGACGTAGGCACGCACCGCCTTGCCCGTCCGGAAATCGAGAATGAAGCGGCCGAAGTCGCCGGCCTCTTCACCGGGTATGGCGGCGAGACCGCGGAGGATCGGCGCCACTTCCGCAGGACTGGCCCGGTTGGCTGGAAGCTTTACGGCCGTGAAGGTCTTGCCCTTCGGCTTCTGAAGCGCCTTTTCGGCGAGCGACACCAGGCCAACCATGCGGTCGTAGGCCTCTTTTGCCGAGTCGCCGAACGTGAACAGTCCATGGCGCAGGAGAACGACGCCCTCGACGTCGGGTTTGGCTTCGACCGCCTGGCTGACGCGCTTGGCGAGGTCGAAACCAGACATGGCATAGGGAACGACCGCCGCCCGTTCCTGGAAAATGCGTTTGCAGAGTTTTTCGCCGTCGGCGCGGTTACTCAAAGCAAGGACCGCGTTGGCATGCGTGTGATCGACGAAGGTGTCGGGCAGAAAGACATGCAACAGAGTCTCAACCGAGGGTGCCGGCGAGCCGCGATCGATACGCGCCGCAGCGAAGGCATCGAGCATGGCGTCATCCGAGAGGCCATTCAGGCCCTTAAGGTCTCTGAGCTGAGCCAGATCGAGCGGTGTGAAACCGTCAGGCCCGATGTCGTCCAGGTCGTGACCGGAACCTTTGACGTGGAGGACGTCGGCACCGTTGTGCTTTAGCTTGACCGACGTGTTGCCGCCGCTATGCAGCACAAGGCTCCTTTCGCTGCCCAGTAGCCGGCTGGTATAGACCCGCAACCCCAGTTTCTTGGCCGCGCCCAGACGGGCCAAACGACGGCAGAGCGACGCTGCCTCGGCGTCGGACCATCGGTTCTTCATGGGCGCGATCTCCCCCAAAATGACGGCCCGGCCAATCTGCGCCAAGGGGGCTTTCGAGGCAAGGCCGCAGTCCATACGCAGAGGGCCCCGACCGATGACGGAGCCCTCTATGTATCGCCAACCCGAAGATACCGGTGCTAGGCGGCTTCAACTGTGATCTTCCGGGTCTCCGCAACGGCTTCCGGCACCTTGGGCACGGTGACCGTCAACACACCTTTCTCGACGGTGGCCTGGATTTGATCGAAATCGCAGCCCTCGGGCAATCGGACGGAACGCGAAAAGCTGCCGTAGCGCCGTTCGCTGACGCGTATGGTCTCGTTCTCGTAGGAGTCGCCCGAGCGTTTCTCGCCCTTCAGGAAGAGAGCTTCGTCCCTCAGTTCGAGGTCGATATCCTCATGGGTCAGCCCGGGCAGTTCGGCGGTGATGACGAGCTTGTCGGCATCTTCGCGGACATCGACCCGCGGCATCAGGTCACCCACAGGTTCACGCGGAAGCGGATCCCACGTCGACCAGGGCCGCATCATCCAGTCACCCCCGCCTATAAAATCGTCGAAAAGACGGTCCATTTCCCTTCTGAAGGCGGAAAACGGGTCGCTTCTATGGACCAGCGGTTCCCGGCGGGCCGGAAAGCGGGCCACATCTTTCTTGGTCTCTGTCATGTCAACCTCCTTTCGCCGGACGCTCAAGCGGTAGCACCTGGCGATCAGACAGGAACGGGAACACCCGCAGATTACACATATGCCTGGTGTAGTTTTTTCGCCATGGGCTGGCCGCTATAAATTACAGCCATGGAAGCTACCGGATCCCAAACCGCGGCGGCCCTTTCGAAGCTCCGCAATATCGGACCCAAGTCGGCGCGCATGCTGGCCGCCGCCGGGATCGACAGCATCGAGGCCCTGCGGACCTTGGGTGCCGCAGAGGTTTATCGGCGGGTTCGTCTGACCAATCCGGACGGCGTTTCACGGAACATGCTGTGGGCCCTGCAAGGCGCCCTGATGGACATGGACTGGCGGGACCTGCCGGACGAAATCAAGGCGGCTCTCCAGGCCGAGATTGAGGGTGGGCCATAAATGACTCCACGATTGGAAATCGAATACTGCACACAATGCCGCTGGCTGCTGCGTGCCGCCTGGATGGCGCAGGAGCTATTGACGACGTTCGACGAGGGCCTTAGTGAAGTCGCCCTGATTCCGGGCCGCGGCGGTATCTTCGAAGTCCGGCTCGACGGGGAAACGATCTACTCGCGCCGCCAGACGGGACGATTCCCGGAATCCAAGGAATTGAAGCAACTTGTCCGCGACCGCATTGACCCGGAGCGAGATCTCGGTCACAGCGACCGGCCTTAGGGCGGTCTATGTCGATAAAGGGGGGCCGTATCTTGGGACTGCGTGAAATCGATCGCGAAATCCTGCTTAACGCCATGAACCTGCATCCTGTCAGGTCGAATGCCATACATTCGTCAAACGGCGACATCCTCACTCTCACGTTGATATCGGTATCGTTCACAAGGGCCCGTCTTTGTTTTTGAACGGGTGAAGTGACATAATACAATCCACGCGAACGCCCCGATGAATTGGAGAGTCGTCCGTGAACAACCCCTAACGTCCTGATTGGGTGGCGGATTTCGGCTTTCCCAAGTATTCCGAATTGCAGAAAACCGGGAGTTGTGCCCTTGGTTTCTTGCGATATCGGAGGCGTTTTGGGATTCCCTCGC
>Ga0209458_1000271_pt1 | contig 21172 bp, 27 predicted proteins | sample WorMetLIZAISLAND_FD_187411 | JGI IMG/M metagenome (GOLD analysis project Ga0209458, IMG submission 187411) | Marine gutless worms symbiont microbial communities from Max Planck institute for Marine Microbiology, Germany - Inanidrilus manae... ...
AACCGTTCTCCTGCCTCCATTGCGTCCTCAAACCGCGATTGGCGGGTGAGGCCGAGTGCTCGACGCAGAAGCGGGGTCGCGCGCCCAACTTGCGGCGCGATTGCCCGAAAGGCGGCGATCCATCGGCTAATGCTACGCTCATAGGTATTCAGGCGCTCTGGGCTAAGGTCGTTTTGCCGCCAGGAGAAGCGGCCCTCGCCAACCAGCAGGAAGGGGTCGGTAAAGTAGTCCAGCGGCGCTTCTAGCTTTTCGACAGCGAGCATGAGCTCTTCGGCTGTGACGCGGTGTTCACCGGTCTCAATGGCCGAAATGGTTTGCTGGTCCTTAAAGCCAAAGAGGCGTACGAGATTATTCTGCGAAAGCTTGCGCTCTTCTTGTAAAGCCTTGATTTGTCCGCCAATAAGTTTTGTCGTTATGGGAACCTCCATAGCACATTATGATCTTGCAGAATGCCTCATGCAATATTTTCTCGCGATGGTCACATTGTGGGAAGTGTTTGGGTTTGATTCTATGGGGCTAAATGGTCATAGGTATCCCATGGTTTCTTGTCACTGATCTCGGCCAGGTGGGAGTGCTCCTTGAACTGCAGGAGCGAAATGGGGATGTTGAGGTGTTCCGAAAAAATGGCTAGCTCGCGAACTGGTTCGGATGCGCTTGTCCTTGAAATCGAAACCCGGTTTTAGTTCTTTGGCAGTTAGATGGTCGTATACCTCGCCTAGCCTTTGGACATGCTCGAAAGCTACCATCCGCATCAGGGTGTCCTGGTTGGTGTCGGTCATCGTAATGTTCCTTACTCCCGGAAACAGTGCTCGTTGTGTCGTCTCACCAAGGGAGTGCAGTTGAGTGTCGGGAAAGCCTCTGAACGGTCCTATAAGGCCGTTTCTGATGATGGGTAGGTAAGGTCCTACGCCTTCTAATGTTTTAGATGGCTTCTCTGTGGCTCAGAGGACTGTAAAACTTGCAGGTTACCCCGTAGGGGCCGCAAGGAGCGTAGCGACTGGAGGATGGTGTAGTCAGGGATGACGAAGCTGTTGATGGAGTGAGTATGTGTGTATGCTTCGGGTTGGGTTAGAGGGAGCTTGTTCCCGATAATTGTCAATTTTCTCCTGTGGATCTTTTTGCTGGACTCTCTGCTGTTTCGTTTCTGTCAGAAGGCGCGGTTGCGGAGAGTTTTTCATAGGTTGGGGTTATTAACTATCGGAAACTATAGGTATACCTATAGGATTGTCCTGCCAAGTAGCCGTGGTTTTCCCTGCCAAGTAGCCGTGGATAACTTCACTGACTATCAGGTTTTTCCACAAGGATTATCCTCCGGAAGGGTATCTAGGATGCACCCCCAGGATGCTACGTATTGGCTTTCTAAGGTCGTTCATAGGGTGAGCTCTATACCAATTCTCCTAGCCTGGAAAGCTCCCAGAGAGCTTCTCAGAAGCTCTGAGCAACATCTCGAACCCCGACATCGATTAACTACCCCGGCGGCCGCGGCTCTGCTCTGCACGGGCCGGGGCTGCTGGACATTGATCGATGTTTGATATTTTCCTTCGGAAGGATCATGCAAGTCGGAGTGAGACGGAGCGACATTTCCTCGGAGCTGACCCTTTCAGATTTACTGAGCGGGTAGAACGGAAGTCACCCCGCAGGGGCCGTAAGGAGCGTAGCGACTGGAGGATGGCGTAGTCAGGGATGACGAAGCCGTTGATGGAGTGGGTACGCGCGTATGCTTCAGGTCGGGTTAGAGGGAGTCTGTTTCCGATAATTGCCAATCTTCTCCTGTAGACCTTTCCGCTGAACCCTCCGCTGTTTCGTTTCTGTCAGAAAGCGCAGTTGCGGAGAGTTTTCCACAGGTTGGGGTTATTAACTATCTGAAACTATAGGTATACCTATGAGATTTTCCTGCCAAGTAGCCGTGGATAACTTCACTGACTATCAGGTTTTTCCACAAGGATCATCCTCCGGAAGGGCATCCAGGATGCACCCCCAGGATGCCACGTATCGGCCTTCTAAGGCCGTTCATAGGGTGAACCTATACCAATGCCCCTAGCCTGGAAAGCTCCCAGAGAGCTTCTCAGAAGCTCTGAGCAACACCTCGAACCCCGACATCGATCAACCACCCCGGCGGCTGCGGCTCCGCTACGCACGGGCCGGGGCCGCCGGACATCGATCGATGTTCGATATCTTCCTTCGGAAGGACCATGCAAGTCGAAGAAGTTGAAGAGCACGCTTTTGTGGGTTTTGGAGTGGTGAAGAGAGCGTGGCGCTTGGCCTGGCTGATGGGATCGGTAGTAGCTCCTTCGTGGCGCGTGAGCTGATTGGAGCTTGATTGGAGCAGAGAGGATCGTCAGGTACAGTAGCAGGAGTAACCTGCTTGACCGACTTGCGGTACCCACTATCAGAAACGGCCTTACAGGACCGTTCAGAGGCTTTCCCGGCGCTCAACTGCATTCCCTTGGAGAGACGAAGCGACATGCCCTCGGAGCCGACACCGACAGGTTGACGCGCGAGCGGAACGGAAGTCACCCCGAAGGGGCCGAAAGGAACGCAGCGACTGGAGGCCGGCTCAGGGATGACGGAGGGGAAAAATTCGTTATCGGAAGAGTTAAAGCCCAGTTTATGAGGGCGATATAATTTTCATCGCTATTGTACTACTTAAACGTGGTAGGGAAGTACATAGTATTCCCGGTAGTGCTCTGATCACACTAACCGGGAAAGGCAAAGGCCCAGTGACCGAAGTCACGGGGCCTTTGTTCTTTGCGGGATTGTCTCTCGTATACTTGCCTCCCCGGCTCACGGGGAGGCGCGTTTGGTTTGGGGACCTATATACATAGCTAGCCACGACCGGCACCCCCTTCAGCGACGGCGGGCTACCACCCGCCACCGTTCTTGCTCAGTCTTTTCGGTGGGGTCATCCTACGAGCTCCTTATATCGTTGCTTGAGGTCGTCGAACCCTTCTTTCTCGATCAACGCCAAAATTGCCGCTTCAAGCGTCTGTGTGTCGTGAAGCTCTAGGCGGTCGGCTACTTCCTGAAACAGCGGTTTCATACCCCCGCGGCATTTCCCGCCAAATTGTGCCGTGTACGGCGTGCGTCTACGGCGGCGGCGTGGTGTCGGCTCGCGGCTTATAAAGCCACTCGCCGTGCCTGCATCCATAATTTGCTGTTGCTGCTCTGCTGTCGGCGGCGGTCGATACCCTGCCCCCGTCAATTCCTCAAGGTCTATTTGCTCCTTCTTATCGTCCAGACCCAAAGACGCGCGCTGCTGGTTAGACATTGGCTGCAATCTCCTGTTTCGGCTGCTCGGCCTTCATAACGTCCAAAAGGTGCTGTTTGACTTCTTCTGTATAAAGGCGCGCATTCTCCGCCGCCTTATCTATGCTGGCCTGTGCGCTTTTGCTGTCGGCTTCAAGATCGTTCACAGCACCGCCAAATGAAAAGATCGAGCGGAACGCTTCGCGGTCGATCAGCGAACACTTGAATATGTCCACCCCTGCCCCGTCGAACTCGGCGGCAAGGGCTTTGCCTGTCTTGGTGATGATCGCAGCACCAAGGCGCGTAAACAGCACGGAAAACGGTATATCGCGGCTCGCAACGCGCGCGCCGTATTTGATCGTTTTAATGGTCTTGGCGGCTTCCTTCGCGTCGTTCTGCGAAGGCTGGCAAGGGATTATCACCAGATCAGCACGGCTTACGGCTCCAATCACGGCGCTGCTGGCAACGCCTTCAAGATCGACCAGCACAAAAGGCGTTTGCTGCTGTGCCTGCTCGATCACGTCTAAGATATTGCTTTCGTTCACACCTTCGAACAGGCGGATATTCTCAGGTGTTGCGCCCTGCTTCGCCCATGCTGCGCTGTGTTGGTTGGGGTCTGCGTCGATCAGTGACACACCTATATTTTTGGCCTGCCCCTGTCGGGCAAGCTCACAGGTAAGAACAACGCAGGCGGTTGTCTTGCCTGCACCGCCCTTGCTCGATGCGAAAACAATAACGGGCATCGGAAAGGCTCCTATCTGTTGGTTATACAGTTATCCGAATGATAACTATAACTCAAAGATAACTCTCAGTTATCTAACTGCAAAGGTTAACTTTTTAGTTATCCGATAGATAACAACATTGCTAGTTATACTGTTATCTAATGGATAACCAACCATTTACATAGCTGCGCCTAGTCAAAATCGATTTTGACCAAGCCGCAGCGGATCAAGCCGGAAAAATCGGCCTCTGAGAAGCCTGCAGGCGCGTTTTTAGGGGTGGGGTAGGGCGGTAACCCGAGCAGAAGTTATCGTGGCCAATCTCGCCGGCGTAGCTTCGGACTCCGAGCGCCGCATCCGTTCGACGCTGATCCGGGCGGCGCTTGACGACGCGGTATCCAGCGAAGACCTCAAACGGAACCTAGCCGCCAAAATAAAGGGCGCAATCAGGAACGGTGCTAGCCTTTCAGATATTGAGAAACGGGTCGCCAAGGCGATCCACGACCAGCTGGAGGTCACGGCGTCTTTTGGTGACCTCCAAGCGGCGGTCGAAACGTTCGGGTTTAGGGCCGTTGGGTTGTCACTCACCTTCGAGCAACTCAGGCAACTCGATATTCCGGCCATCGCGCACTTGCGCCTTCAGGGAGAGGACCATTTCTCCGTGGTGCGGGGCATCAGCCAGAAGACTGGTTTGGTGCTATTAGGCGATCCCGCCTGGGGAAATCGAAAGCTCGAAGCCCACCGCTTCCGTGCGGCGTGGGAGATCGGCGGGAAACGGGGCAATATCCTAGTCCTCCTGCCAGAGGACGCGGTGGTTCTCGCGCCGGTCGACTGCGACTTTTTCCACGCCCCGAGGCTAAACGTATTGCTGCTTCAGAGGCTCCTCCTGTCGAGTGGGCCTCGGACCTGGCCTTAAATTTGGCTCCAGGGCCCAAGCTGCCGGCGTAATGAACACAGAGCGGGGAGATTTCACCGTGAATTAGGTTTTACTTTCCATTTCGGAAGACCAGATGGCCCGCTTCGTAGCGGACGTGGTACCCCAATACATTCGGGATGCGACCTTCTACGATGCTACGACTACCCTCCTGGTCAACTTCTCCATAAGATGCTTGATCTCCTCCAACTCTCCGGCGTCCAGGTTCAGCCCTTCCAGAGCGGCGTCTTCCATATAATCTATACCATCAATGTCCTTGTTTTTTTCAATAGGTTGCTAACCGGTTTTATCCCCTTGCCCACAGCGGCGATGGCGACAACAACAAATTTTTTCTTTTTTCTTCTTTCTCTAACGAAGCCTCCTCGTGATCTTTGCTTCGGAATCCCACCCCCTGGCTTCGCACTCGTAGAACGTGGCGACGCCCTTGAGGACTCCCCCGACATAGGGATAGTCGTAGTGCAAGCACTTAGCCCAGGCCCGGTATTTCGCGGCGAGTTCGCGCTCTTGAGATCCCCCTTCTGCGCGAGTATGAATGCCGCGCGAGTTATAAACGCCGATACTGAATCCCTCGCCGATTTCCTGGGATGCAATCTCTTCCATCGCTTCGCAGACCGGCTCGCAAGGCCATATGCCGTTCTTGCCCCCCGGAGCCTTGGCAAGAAGTTTCCCGAGGCAGCGATCACCGATGTCCGCACGGGCATACTCGCGGCACAGCCGCCGAACCTCAGTGAGCCACGTAGCGAGCGCTGCCCCGTTGATCTTCTTGTTATCGTCGGTGCCAGGAATGCTCTTTATCTTGCCAAGAAGACGATAGGCCGCTAAGGCGACCGCCGCGCGCTGCTCGGGGTTCTCAATGCTCCATTCCGGCGGATCCTTTCCTTCGTCGCTTCGCTTGTAGGCGAACGCCACTGCTTGGACAAAGACTGCCGGCGATTGCGCGATCTGTCTTTCGAGATTCGGAATGCCGTGTTCTCTGCGATCCAGTGCATCGATAAAGAGGAACTCGAGCTGGGCCATTTCGTCGACAGACACGCCGGGACGGCCGTCGAGCGAGGTCAGCCCCGCGGAAATGTAGTGCGGATCAAGCCTGAAGTAGCCTGCGGGCTCTGTATTAACCGTGGCAACGTCTCGCAACAACCGCTTAAGACGGGAGGTCTCGATGTTCTTGAAGTCCATGTGGACGGCGTAGAACGCCGCGCGCGGTCGCCGGACACCAAGAAAGCAGTCGATCAATTCGGTGAATTCGGCCGGCGTGTACTGATCCCAAGATGGGAATACATCCTTCCAGTATCCGGCGCGGATGTCCTCGTCATAACTGTCCAGAAGACGCCAGGTAGATGCCTGGAAAGGTGCGCAGACGAATAACCGCGTAAGTCGGCCGCAGCCTGCAACACGCCGGTGCGCGAGTCCTCCTCGATGGCAAGGAGGAATCCCTGCAAGCACCACTCAGCTTTGCTCCGAAGGTCTCCATCAAGAGAAAAGCAATGCCGGATGAAATCCACCCGTGATGTGACGTCGGTAACGCACAACGCCACGTAACGACCAACAGTGCCGGCAACACCAATATCGGCGAGCAATTCGGTGACTCCCTCGAAACCGCGCTCGGCCCAGATCTCGACCACCGCGTCGCGACGAAGCTTGTCAAGCCGCTCGTCGTACTTCCGGTAGTCGAATTCCTCCTCCTCGATTTCGTCGGCGGGTTCCTGTACCCAATTGGCGGTGAACAGCCAGCCGTGCCGGATGACCGGATCACGAGGCCGGAGGCTCTCATAGACCTCGCGGGCACGGCCGCGGTTTTCCTCCCCGAGCTTCCAGTGGCGGCTGCGTCGGGTAGTAAATTTACGGATGCGTTCGCGCAGCGCGGATCTGGCGGCTTCATTACTGGCTTTCTGGGACCATTCATTGATCAGGTCCCAGACCTTGGCCTGGACTTCCTCGGGTATGCCCTGGAGAGACTCGACGAGATCGCCAAGGGTGTTCTTCATCGTGAGACGGCCAAACGATGAGCAAGTCCAGAGCCTTTCGGTAGAAGTCGTCACTCTCCCTATCCATGACGACCTGCCCGGCCCCCGAGGCGTCACTGCGCCACCGGGGCCTGTAGCTTTCGTGACCGCTCTGATAGCCCGGCTTGATCTGCTCGATGCAAATCTCCCAGACGACACCCGGGAAACGCTTGGTGAGTGTCTTCAGTATCTTGATCCTTTCCTCCACTGAGGCCGCCGTCTGCGGCATCCATGATCTGAAGATGGCCTGAAGGCTCGCCTCCGGTTTGTTCGTCCAGTTGTCGTCGATTTTTAGCCGAGAAAGCCGGGAGAGGATCTTCGATACCCGCGGGAGATTTTGTGGTTTCCAGGCAAGGCACTCCAGCGCCCAGAGCAGGCCGGTGTACGCCGGCGATGCCCACAACGCATCGCTGTCAGGCTTGAGAAGGCCAAAGAGAATAGGATCGTCGCGCGACAGGTCTTTCTTGATGATCGTCAGGAATTCACCGGGCGCGGCTTCTGCGTAGCGCGGCAAGTCTTGGTCCTGGGAGAGCAGCTTTTCAAGGGTCAGCGGTGTTAGGAGAGTTCGGATCAGCACCGTAACCCGGCCTTCGATGTCGATGCCGAGACGGCTGTGGAACAAGTTGTTGCCGTGTATCGACAAGAGGACGAGTGTGTCGCAGATACTCTCGCGCAGAGCGCCGGAGTGGGCGCGTTTCTTGTCATACAGGCCTGCGGCCAACCTGTTCTCTGCGGAAGTTTAAGCGCCGGGTCGGACTCGGAAAGAACGTCTTTGGCGACACGGAAAAACCTTTCAAGTTCCGCCTGCGTGACCATCCCTGCACTCGCAAATAAGGCGTCGATCTTTGAAACCACACCCTGGTAACTTCCGGCAGACCACACCGGACAGTCCTCGAACCGAAGCAGGCGTACGATGTCATTTTCGACTGCATCGTAATCTTGCTTCGCTGCTACACGGGAGACGATACCGCGATCCGCTTCCGACTTGGCATGCCAAGCACCGACCAAGGCCATCGGCACGAGGGCCTTGGTCATGTCGTCATTGCCAGCCCATGCTGGCGTTCTGATCGCCGCATTTTTGGAAAGCCGGCGGCGTAGAATCGTCGGAGAACGGCCTGACTCCCTTGCAAGCCGGTCGGTCTCTTCTTTTTCGACTCCCATGGCGATGGGCGCCTTCTCGAGGGCATCGTGGCCGAGCAGATCAAGCGTAAATGTTGGCCTTGGTATCGACCGCGTTGCGGGGACGGAATACGATGCAGTGAAGCTGACCATGGACATCGACGAGGGGAATGAAAGGTATAGGGGACTTGATATGCTTCCTGAGTGTCTCCGGAGATGTAAAAACTGTGGCGCGGTCTTTGAATTGGCGGAGTTCCTCCTCATCGAACACGCAGGCGAGAAAGGCGATGGCCTCGTCTCGTGAATCGGCCGCAACGACAAAGGGTTTATCGCTCGGTTTGTCGAGCCACGTCTTGAACGTGCTCCGGTACTCGCTGATTGAGGATGCGAAGATATCGGGTGTCAGATGAGGCTCGCTGGCGTTGGCCCACCGGCACCATGCTCGCTCTAGCGTCTCATAGCCGCTGATCGGTATCTCGAGTTATTCGGCGAACCAGATCTGCGCCGGCACCGATTGCTCAAGCCACTGTTCAAGATCGCTTGCATCGAAAACCGTGACAGCTTTCCAGTCGCTCGCCTCGTTCTTTTGTTTTTCCAAAGTAGTCTTACCGGGCCAATTGCGAGGTGTTACGAAGACGTAGGTACTGTTGGCCCGCTCGGCGGCATCAATCGAGGACAGCCGCGCATTGTAATCCCTCTCCGCTTTGTCTTTTGACCCCTTATTCGTGCCGAACTCCCAATAGGAGTTCCCCTCGGGAATCCAAGGTGTTGCAGCGCTCGCTTCCACGAAACCATCGGGGCCTTTACGCTGCGCGTTGTCATAGCCGGGAAAGTCGACCCGGCGAAGGTTCTGATTGGTGGAGTGCACCAGCGTCCGCAGAAGGACGGGAAGGTGGGTGCGGGCTTCGATCTGACTGTCTGCCCACTGCTCGATCTGCCTTGCCTTGATTGTCAGGCAGTTTGGGATGTTGGCTATCACCTTCTCACGCCCGGCTTTCTCCAGGTCATCGCGTTGCAGGTCCGGGTTGCCAGCGATCATCGGCACCCTATAGCTCTCCGATAGTTAAGCAGCCCCGAACCTGCCCTTGTCAGACGCGGCATTGCAGATGCTGATGTGCGGCCTTCCTGTACTAAAGCCAGAACTTAAGGGCCGCGATGACGAGGCCACCGACGGTCAAGGTCGTGGCGAACGACCACGCCATGAAGCGGTTGATATGGCGCATCAGTTCATCGAAGCGCCGATCCATGCTCTCGAAGCGCTTGTCCATGCTCTGCTGCATGGCCTCGAAGCGCCGATCCATACTCTCGAAGCGCTTATCGACGGCCTCGAAGCGTTTGTCCATGTTCTGCTGCATGGCCTCGAAGCGTTTGTCCATGTTTTGCTGCATGGCCTCGAAGCGCTTATCGACGGCCCCGAAGCGCTTATCGACGGCCCCGAAGCGCTTATCCATCTGCTCCAGGATGGTCTTAATCAGCTCGCGCTGATGCTTGAGCTCCTCCTCGATGCGCACCATGCGCTCGCGCAGCTCGATCTCGTAGACCACTGGCGGCTTTCCCAAGGACTGCTCGGCGAGCCATTCACCGAGCTGACTTTTAATGTGGTCCTCGATATACGCAAGGTCTTCCGCGGCGAGGTTCGGGGCGGTCATTGGCGTTTCCTTGTGAGAAGGCTTTGGAGCTTGGGCACATTACATCTCAAGCTGCTTGGCAATCTCAAGCGTGCGGCGCTTGCCAACGTTGAGATAGGCCGACATCGCTGACCTTAGTTTGGCTCTAGGGCCCAAGCTGCCGGCGTAATGAACACAGATCCGAGCGTCAAATCGTAAACCGCTTGGCAATCTCAAGCGCCTGGTGCTGGCCGACGCCGAGATAAGCCGACGTCGCTGAGACCGTGCTTTGCCCCAGGAGCTGACGCACCGCTTCTACATTGCGGGTCTGATCGTAAATTAGCGCTGCCTTGGTGCGCCTCAGACTGTGCGAGCTGTAGGCCGCAGGATCCAGACGCGCGTAGCCGACCCATTATCTTCACCAACGTGCGGTATTGACAGGGTTTAATTGCCTCCTGGTTTGGGTCGCCGCGGAGCCTGGTGAACAGCGGCGCCCAGGGGAGCTTGTAGCTCTCGGCGATCCATTGAGCGAGCACCTTCTGGGTGTAGGGCGTGAGGGACACCAGGGTTCCTTTTCCGGTTTTCCTCTGGCGGACCATGAATTCATCGCGGATCTGTCCTTCGTGATTGGTCACGTCGGCGACGGTGAGCGCGAGCAAATCCACCCCGCGCAGCATCGTATCGATGGCGGTGGAGAACAGTGCCAGGTCTCGTTTATTGCCCTCGGCCTCCAGCAGCCGCTTGATGGTCTGGACCTGCTCGCGGCTCAAGGGACGCATTTGGCCGATGCTTCGGCCCTTATTCCAAGGTGGATTCGGTGGATTTCCAGTCGGCTTCTGGTTCATCTTCACTTTTTTATACTACCGTTTTCTATCTAATTATACAGAAAGCGTGTATATTGTAAACTACTTAGAATTGTGAAAATAATCAAACCATTGATTTAATTAAAATTTATTGAGAATCACATACTACCGCTTTCAGAAGCGATAGTATGTTTCATTAAATAAATGAATAATAAATTAAATTTATGTTTAAGTTTTTCATAATCATAATCTGAATTTATAATGAGTCGAAAAAAGCCATACTCTCCCTCTAAGCCGACCAGGAGAGTACGCACGTGCTCACTCCGTCAACGGCTTCGTCGTCCCTGACTACGCCGTCCTCCAGTCGCTACGCTCCTTGCGGCCCCTGCGGGGCGACCTGCGGGTTTTGCAGTCCTCTGAGCCACGGAGAAGCCATCTAAGGCGTTGGAAGGTGTGGGACCTTACCTACCCACTATCAGAAACGGCCTTACAGGACCGTTCAGAGGCTTTCCCGGCGCTCAACTGCATTCCCTTGGAGAGACGAAGCGACATGCCCTCGGAGCCGACACCGACAGGTTGACGCGCGAGCGGAACGGAAGTCACCCCGAAGGGGCCGAAAGGAACGCAGCGACTGGAGGCCGGCTCAGGGATGACGGAGGGGAAAAATTCGTTATCGGAAGAGTTAAAGCCCAGTTTATGAGGGCGATATAATTTTCATCGCTATTGTACTACTTAAACGTGGTAGGGAAGTACATAGTATTCCCGGTAGTGCTCTGATCACACTAACCGGGAAAGGCAAAGGCCCAGTGACCGAAGTCACGGGGCCTTTGTTCTTTGCGGGATTGTCTCTCGTATACTTGCCTCCCCGGCTCACGGGGAGGCGCGTTTGGTTTGGGGACCTATATACATAGCTAGCCACGACCGGCACCCCCTTCAGCGACGGCGGGCTACCACCCGCCACCGTTCTTGCTCAGTCTTTTCGGTGGGGTCATCCTACGAGCTCCTTATATCGTTGCTTGAGGTCGTCGAACCCTTCTTTCTCGATCAACGCCAAAATTGCCGCTTCAAGCGTCTGTGTGTCGTGAAGCTCTAGGCGGTCGGCTACTTCCTGAAACAGCGGTTTCATACCCCCGCGGCATTTCCCGCCAAATTGTGCCGTGTACGGCGTGCGTCTACGGCGGCGGCGTGGTGTCGGCTCGCGGCTTATAAAGCCACTCGCCGTGCCTGCATCCATAATTTGCTGTTGCTGCTCTGCTGTCGGCGGCGGTCGATACCCTGCCCCCGTCAATTCCTCAAGGTCTATTTGCTCCTTCTTATCGTCCAGACCCAAAGACGCGCGCTGCTGGTTAGACATTGGCTGCAATCTCCTGTTTCGGCTGCTCGGCCTTCATAACGTCCAAAAGGTGCTGTTTGACTTCTTCTGTATAAAGGCGCGCATTCTCCGCCGCCTTATCTATGCTGGCCTGTGCGCTTTTGCTGTCGGCTTCAAGATCGTTCACAGCACCGCCAAATGAAAAGATCGAGCGGAACGCTTCGCGGTCGATCAGCGAACACTTGAATATGTCCACCCCTGCCCCGTCGAACTCGGCGGCAAGGGCTTTGCCTGTCTTGGTGATGATCGCAGCACCAAGGCGCGTAAACAGCACGGAAAACGGTATATCGCGGCTCGCAACGCGCGCGCCGTATTTGATCGTTTTAATGGTCTTGGCGGCTTCCTTCGCGTCGTTCTGCGAAGGCTGGCAAGGGATTATCACCAGATCAGCACGGCTTACGGCTCCAATCACGGCGCTGCTGGCAACGCCTTCAAGATCGACCAGCACAAAAGGCGTTTGCTGCTGTGCCTGCTCGATCACGTCTAAGATATTGCTTTCGTTCACACCTTCGAACAGGCGGATATTCTCAGGTGTTGCGCCCTGCTTCGCCCATGCTGCGCTGTGTTGGTTGGGGTCTGCGTCGATCAGTGACACACCTATATTTTTGGCCTGCCCCTGTCGGGCAAGCTCACAGGTAAGAACAACGCAGGCGGTTGTCTTGCCTGCACCGCCCTTGCTCGATGCGAAAACAATAACGGGCATCGGAAAGGCTCCTATCTGTTGGTTATACAGTTATCCGAATGATAACTATAACTCAAAGATAACTCTCAGTTATCTAACTGCAAAGGTTAACTTTTTAGTTATCCGATAGATAACAACATTGCTAGTTATACTGTTATCTAATGGATAACCAACCATTTACATAGCTGCGCCTAGTCAAAATCGATTTTGACCAAGCCGCAGCGGATCAAGCCGGAAAAATCGGCCTCTGAGAAGCCTGCAGGCGCGTTTTTAGGGGTGGGGTAGGGCGGTAACCCGAAACGCCGTTTTCGCGCTGTGGGGGCTTCTACGGCGTTTCAGGCGCGGTTGAAAGTTTGGGTCAGTGCAGACACCACGGCGGCGGGGTCGGCGGGCTGCTCGTTGTAGCCCATCAAGTCTATTCCACGATCAGGGATATAGGTTTTTCGATAAGGATCATCCTTCGGAAGGGTATCCAGGAGTACCCCCAGAAGCCACGTAGTGGCCTTCTAAGGCCGTTCGTAGGGTGAACCAATATGTCCCCTAGCCTGGAAAGCTCCCAGAGAGCCTCTCAGAGAGCCTCTCAGAAGTTCCCAGTAACACCTCGAACCCCGACATCGATCAACCATCCCGGTGGTCCCGGCTCCGCTACGCACGGGCCGGGGCCGCCGGACATCGATCGCTGTTCGACATCTTCCTTCGGAAGGACCATGCAAGTCGAAGAGCACGCTTTGGTGTGGTTTGGAGTGGTGAAGAGAGGGTGGCGCTTGGCCTGGCTGATGGGATCGGCAGTACCTCCTTCGTGGCGCGTGAGCTGATTGGAGCAGAGAGGATCGTCAGGTACAGCAGCAGGAGTAACCTGCTCGACCGACTCGCGGTACCCACCATCAGAAACGGCCTTACAGGACCGTTCAGAGGCTTTCCCAGCGCTCAACTGCATTCCCTTGGTGAGACAAGCGACATTCCCTCGGAGCCGACCCTTTCAGATTTACTGAGCACGCGCATATGCTTTAGGTCGGGTTAGAGGGAGTCTGTTCCCGATAATTGTCAATTTTTTCCTGTAGATCTTTCCGCTGAACCCTCCGCCGTTCTGCCCCTGTCAGAGATGGCCGATGACTGGCACGCTCCGTGCCACGGACTGTGGAGTTAAGCGCGGTTGCGGAGAGTTTTCCACAGGTTGGGGTCCTTCACCGATCACCAAGTTTTTCTACAACAATTACACGCGCGGAAACCGGGGGTGGGCTGTGTCTTAAGGTCAGCCCCTTATGGTCGGCCTCAACCTTGGCCTTCGGGTAGCAGCCAAGAACCTGGAACATCGCGTCCCGGAATTTAGACCTGAAATTGTCCATCCGACTGTGGCCTTCTCCGAACTGCCCCTTGATCGCCGCCCACGTGATGAATTGTGGCTTCTCACGCGGCACTCGATGCAGGCGCTGTGCGAGCCAGGCGTAGATGTCCAGGGCCATAGCGGAGTGCGCCAGGGCGGCCAGCGCACGCTCGTCGAGGGGCACGGCGTGCTTTTGAAGGCTGTCGAAGTATCGGTGATTCAGGTGAAGGGTTGGGCTCCAACGAACCCGGTTGTTCTCATCTTTCGTTAGCCACAATTCGATCATGTCCACGAACTGATTGTTGATTTGCACGGTGTGTTCGTTCGCCGTCATCGCCATGCGGATGGCGGCAACGGATAGACGCTCCAATTGTTCCTTGAACGCGCGGATTTGGTAACCGTTCGGTCCCGATTTTCCCCGTTTGGTCGGGTCTTGAAGGCGTCTGACGAAAGCGGTCAGGCTGCGCTCGACTTCGATTTCGGGAGAGCCGGTCCTGAGCGCCTCGGCATTCAGGTGAGCCAGGATCAAGCGTGCCTTGGGGCCGAACGGGAGGCCGGTTTTGGTGTACCGTTCGGTACTGGGATCGATGACATATCCTGCCTCGATGTGTAAGAGAATCGAACCCTGCTTCCGCTCCCAAACCTTCACCTCATCCCCAGGATTGCGGTACGGGAGTGAAATTTGGCAAAGCACGGTGTGCTGGAAGGCGAGCTGCTCTAGGGTCTCGGTCGCAATGGAGACGCTGGCCTCCAGGCTGCGTTTCTTTACCATGGTTAAATGTCGTGGTTTGGTGTCTTTCATTGTTTCCTCCTTTGGGAGAATTGTTGTGACACCGGAACAATTGCTTGGGAGATATCTTCGTGATCATCGATAGATTGACACCCACCCCCGGCCAACGGGTCTTCGGATTCTGGCCCCCCGAAGACCAACCAACAGCGCGTGACGAACTATCTACATTGCAAAAAGTTGGAAATTGCTAAGCGCATAGAGCGTGCTTTCGGGTTGGATCGATGGTTTTACACGGCAACAAGACGCGTAGAGATGGGCGGAGGGCTTTGTTTTAGAGTTAACCCATTGTGGTTCACCTCGATTCTGGCTTGCTGGTAGCAAACGAGGACCTGGGATAGTGCGATACGGAATTTATGCTTGAAATTATTCATTTGTCTATACTCTGACCCGAACTGCTCTTTGATTGCTATCCATGGGATGAACTGTGGCTTTCCAGGCAGCATACGATGTAACCGTTGTGCGATCCAGGCATAAATATCCAAAGCCGAAGGCGCGGAATGAAGGATACCCAAGGTGAAATTCAGTGGTTACTACTAATCACCTATCTTCCATAACGGTCTCTACGGGCCTCTCTGGGCCTCCTCCTTGCTGAAGCGAAGCATTCCCTAGAGAAGATTTAAAATTTTCTCTCCGCCCCATTGGAACTGGTAGACATTAAACGAATATCTCTCAGATTTAAGAGGGACACACATGATTATAAAATCAAGAACTGATATAAAAACTACAGTTTCAGAGCTTGAAAACATGAAATCCGAAGTTGATCCAAACCGGATTAATGAAGTAGAAAAAGAGATTAAGAGGATACAGTCCGGTTCTAAAAGTGAAGATGACTCTGCATACCTCATCAATTTTCATTACGACAATGACAGGTATGCCATTATACACAACTTAAGGATTGTGTATAATAAGGAACAAAGTAACCAGGTAGCGCAGATAGATCATCTCGTAATTAACCGATCCTTGCAGTGCTTTGTCTTTGAGACAAAATCTGTTTCTGAGAAGTTAGAGATCACCGAGGATGGGGAATTTATCAGGTATTTTTAAGATAAACCATCCGGTATGAAATCTCCCATTGAGAAGAATAATCGTCACATTGATGTACTGAGGAAGTATATCGATGAAAAGGAGGAACTGGTACCTAAACGCTTTGGTAGGAAATTGAAGATCGACTACAGATCGGTCATTCTAGTTTATAATAGCGCAATAATCAAACGACCCTTTCGTTTTCTTTTCGATACGTCGAGAATTATCAAATCCGATATAGTGAAGACATATTTAAATAAATTTGACAAGGTTAATAAGAATTAGGTCAATAAAAACCAATTACGTGAGTTTTCCGAGAAACTGGATAATGAGCATCAGCTTATCAAGATCAACTACCGAAAGAGATTCGGATTAGATAAAGAGCAGTCCTGCGACGAATGCAATGCTTTGATTAATGAACGTGTTGTGCAATTTTGCCTTGAACGTCCTGAGAGGTTTGGTGATCGCGTTTACTGTAGGGGATTCCAGCAGAAATATAAAGTGACTGACTGATAGGGATTGTGCTGCCAAGTGCCCGTGGATAACTTCACCGACTACCAGGTTTTTCCACAATGATCACACGCGCTGAAACCGGGGGTGGGCTGTGTCTTAAGGTCAACCCCTTGTGATCGGCCTCAACCTTGGCCTTCGGGTAGCAGGCAAGAACCTGGAACATCGCGGCCCGGAAGACGGCTTTGAATTTGTTCATCCGACTGTGGCCTTCTCCAAACTGCTCCTTGATCGCCGCCCACGAGATGAATTGTGGCTTCTCACGCGGCACTCGATGCAGGCGTTGGGCGAGCCAAGCGTAGATGTCCAGGGCCATGGCCGAATGTGACAGCGCCGCCAGCGCCCGCTCGACGAGCGGCACGGCGTGCTTTTGGAGGCTCACTAAGTAATCGAGGCTAAGCTGGACGGTCGACAGAGGCTTTCCCGATGCTCAACTACATTCCCTTGGTGGGACAAGCGACATCAGGCTGATGTCGAACATCGATCGATGTCAAAACCATGGATACATGAAAGCATGTGATCATGTTTACATGGTTACTTGGATTGGTAGGCGTCCCACATGGCAAGAAACAGTTTGGATTTCGCACCGTGAGTAAATCTAAACTCCTCCCCTGCCCTTTGGCTAAAAGCTTCGAAGACTTCGGGCGGCACCATCACCTGCAAGGGCTTGTTCTTGCCTTCTGAGGGGCGCGGATCGGCCTTGATGACATTAGGAGCTTTACCCCTTGAGGGCGGTGCACCTTTTTTCTTAAGAGCGCCGGTATTGGTGGCCATTATGCAACCTCCTTGGCTTGTGTGAGCACGACAAGGCGGTTGATGATGGCCTGTGCAAGTCGCTCGGCCTTGTCATTCAACGAGCGATGCGGCGTTTCGGTCGCGGTTTTGCCGTTGTCGTGGGCGATGCCATAGGCCGTGGAAACCGGGATGAAGCCATCAAGGGTTAAGTAATCGGTCTGTTCGAGATAGGCCCGAGCAGCGGCCAGCTCGGCGGCACTGTTGGTGGTCTTGATCAGAGCAAACACGACGCGGTCTTCCGACACGCCGGAATCGGCGATGGTATGGGCCAGTTTCACGGCGGGACGTAAATCATCCTTGGTCTGGCCGGTCGGAATGACCACGAGATCAGCCGCGCGGGCGATCTCAAGGGTTTGCTGTGAAGAGTGGGGGCGTCCATCGAGGATATAGGCATCAAAGCGCTCTGCATCCTTCAGAGCGGTTTTGAGAGTGCCGAAGGGCTGGACCTGAATTTCTGGCTCGTGCGTGGCCTCGGCGCGGTCAGCGGCCCAATCGGTGCATGTGGTTTGTTGGGTATCCAAATCCGCGATCTTGACGCTAAATCCGTCCTTGGCGAGCTCGCGGGCAAAAAGGCGGGCAAGTGTCGATTTCCCGGCTCCGCCCTTTTGAGAAACCATGCCAATAATGTACGCCATGAAACTCTCGCAAGTTGATATCCTGAAAACAAGATAACCTTTTCATGGAAAAAAGCAATCATGTTTTCATGTAACCGTGGTTTCATGTTTCCATGTACCGGCAGAGAGATAACGTAGGGCGTCTTCGCGGCCTTGTCGAAACGATCCAGCATCGACCGGGCGCTGTCCTTGCTCCGGGCCAGGGAGGGGGCTTTCCTGTCTGCGTTCGCCTCTGATCCGACCCAAAAGTGTACGCGCGTGCTCACAATCTGAAATGCCGGGATGAAAATCCTAATTGGACTTTTAGTAATCGTGGGTGGGACGGCCGTTTGGTTTGCTTTCAGCGCGAGGGCACCTCAAGAACCATTTGCGTATGACGGAGAGTATGAGGCTCGGCATGGCCGAGCGTGCCTGTCTTATGGGTATCCCGATCGATTTCGGCAATCACCCGCCAGATAAGCCGGACAGTAGGATTTTCTGCCAGTGCCCTGGCAAAGGACTGCTCGGCCTCGGCTTGGGATTCATGGTTGGATTCTGGGAGCCTGCCAGGGTGGTGGAAACGGTTGGCGATCCATGGTGCTTTCCAACCCTCGGGATGGAGATCGATCTCGGCGATGTCGGCTTCGGCTATACCGGCGGTGGGACGCTGCGTTCTAGAAACAACATTAGCTTTCAACATTATCACTATTACATCATTCCGTTATGGGCTGTCCTTGATCTATTTACTGATGTTCCATGTATCACGGATACCGGCGAGTCTGTTTTCGACTTGGCTATGGTTAGCGAGATTCGGCCGGACTGGGGGAACGATTTATACGCCTTGCAGCTGTTTCCGGAGACCGCGCTGATAGCGAACCCGGCAGCCGTCATCGCGTGCGCCGGCGATGCGGTTGCCGCATCTTTTGGTCGGACCATCGACTCGATGTATTGGTGCATGGGAGCCTGGGGTGTGACTTATCCTGCCACCGGTCACATTACAACGGAGGATTATGTAGCGGCGAATGCAGGAATCGCTGGCAAAGGCATGTTCGTTCAGGCCCGAACCGGGAATCTTCCGGACCGCGCCGTCAATTATTGCGGCACGACACGAATGCCGATCTGGGTGAAATCGCACTGGAGGCTCCAGGAGATCGATCCGGTGGTGGACCGTAAGTGCCACAAGATCGGTCATCCTGGAATCTTGTGGACGGATCGCAAGAATCCTGTTGGCCGTCAAGACAATTTCTCGTGGCTGTTGTTCAGGAAAGTCTCATGCTGTGTGGCGTTGATCTGAAGTCGTGTCGGTCTCTCCTCGTCTCGATGCTCATCGCGCCGATCCCTGTGCTTGGAGCCGATGACCCGATCGCTCCGCTGCACGTTGTCGAACCGGACCGTGAAACCCGGCGTCTCGTCGAGGACGCGGCCAGGCAAGCCTTGTCACGCGCTAAGGCGGTCGTGCTCCCGGAGCTGGTGCCACACCAGCTCGATCCGCAAGTCGAACAGCACGCAATGGATGCAGTGGATAGTGCCAGGTCGCGTGGAATTTCCGAGCTCGACCGGATGTTCGAAGAGCGCACGCGGGAGCTATCCGCTGAACTGGGTGTTCCGAACGTCGGTCCGGATCCTGAAGCCGTGATTCCGGGATTGATCGTTCTGGCGATCTCCAGCTCGATGCCACGAAACATGCTGGCCGATTACATGGCTCAGCTTGACGGGCGTCCGGATGCGGTGATGATCCTGCGCGGTTTCGTCGGCGGCGCGCGTCGGGTCCGTCCAACCGGACGGTTCCTCGAGAAAGCTTCGAGGATCGATCCAACGGATCGTAATGGCGGACACCGCATTGTCAAGGTACTGATCGATCCGCTGCTGTTCCGGAATCTCGGGATCGATCGGGTCCCGGCGCTCGCCTATCTGGATGGCGTAACGGAAATCGCGCATTGCAACGACGAGGACTATGAGGCTGCCGTTATCGTGTATGGCGCATCCAGGGTCGATGCCGCGCTCGAACTCGCGCGTAAAAACGGAGCGCCTATCCCGGAGGCTGTGATCTCGAATTATCGCCCGCAACGTTGGGAGACGATTCCATGATCTCCTGGAAGTTATCAGCGGTTAGTAAGAGTGACGCGTATTGGTTCATCTTCTTCTCTAGGCTGCTTGTCCTGGCCGCTATTTTCGTCTTGATTTCGGCGGTCATGAGTCGGCTCGTGATTGCGAGGGGAGAATCAGTCCCTTACACACTATTTCTCTCCTTTCCAGGCAGCACCCCCGATCTGGGGGACTATGTCACAGGGTTGATATCTCACCCGATCATCGGCGATGAACCGGCTCTGTTGATCAAGAAAGTCGCGTGTGATGCCGGACAGTTCATAGCACTGTCTGGTGATGTCTTCGAGTGCGATGGCCAGCCGCTCGGCGGTTTCATAACGGAGACTTGGGATGGTAAACCGCTGAAGCCTTGGTCAGTCTCCAGTGAGATTCCGGACGGTCGAGCCTTCATTATGGGCAACCATGAGCGCTCATTCGATTCGCGCTACTTCGGGTTGGTCGACAAGCAGGAGCTTACGGTTGTGAAGGCATTGTTTTGACCTTGAATCTTGAATTGAAGACGGTTCTTCTCATTGGGATCACCTTATGGGCTGGCGCTGGACTTGGTGCTGAACGCTGCTCGCAAGGATCACAGAAGAAAGGGTATTGGTGGGGCTGTGAGCCGGTGGAACAGGACGATCAAGCGCTCGGTCCGCCTCCGGAAGAGGAGGTTCTGCTAGCAATGCTCCCGGCGCAGGTCGAACAGTTGATGCACGACTATCGGGAGAATGCGTTGCTCGAAGCGACCGAGGAAGCCGTGCTTTGGTACTACCAGCTTCAGGATTTCGCGCGCCGCAGAGCGGTCGAGTTCGCAAATCTCACCGAGGTTGTGATGCTGAAGAATCCGGACCTGAACATGCAGACGCAGTACCCGGCGAATCCTCCAGGGATGGCGGTTCGGAACAAACAGCGGTCCACGTCGATCGCCAGGCGGCTGGCGGCGGAGCGTGACCGCGCTGCGCTGATACTTCTCATGCGCGCGTCGTGCCCGTATTGCGAACCGCAACGCGCCGCGCTGCGGCATTTCCAAGCCAGGCATGGATGGGAAGTTATCGAGATCGATCTGGATCAGCGTCCGAGCGCGATTACCCGGTTCGGAACGGATTTCACGCCGACCACCGTCGTTATTTTCAGAGACAGCGACTTGTGGATGCCGGTTGCGGTCGGTGTCGAGTCCGTGCCGCGCATCGAAGAGTCGGTCTATCGCGCGCTGCGGCTGATCTTGGGTGAAACATCACCTGGTCAGTTCACGTTGCATGAGTACCAGGCCGGGACGGTGTTGGACCCGCATCGGGGGCACCAGGGGAAACGAACATGGGACTGAAAGCCGTGCTACTGGCTGGCCTTGTCTGCACGTCTGCATTATCCACCAATGCGGTTGCGGGATGGGCATCCGATTGGTTTTCCCAAGGAACCTCCAGTGGACCTGGTACCTACAGATCGCAGCAGCGTGGCTTCTACTCGGCGGGATCGTTCACGGGGCGTCGCCGTATGACGGACGATTATCTGGCGAGTCTTTCGGTTCCCCGTATTGAAGTCGGCTGTGGCGGGATCGATCTGTTCGGCG
>Ga0209458_1000272_pt1 | contig 21083 bp, 17 predicted proteins | sample WorMetLIZAISLAND_FD_187411 | JGI IMG/M metagenome (GOLD analysis project Ga0209458, IMG submission 187411) | Marine gutless worms symbiont microbial communities from Max Planck institute for Marine Microbiology, Germany - Inanidrilus manae... ...
ATTTGCGTCCGCACCGTCCGCATCGGTCACGTGTTTGTTTTTATTCTGGTTATTGCGGACGATCCGAGTTGTCGTGCGGACGATGGTTGCGTCCGCAGCCCAGTTTTGCGTCCGCAGTCCACGATGACATAAGTCGTTGTTTATATTATTTTTTAAAACGGTTTGGATGGTGCGAACGGTTTTACCAACACCTAATCCGATCCGTCATCTGACCCACCATCTGAGCCGTCATCCGAACCATCAGCGTTGGTCAATAGAATAAGCCCTCCCGAATCGGGTCCGAGGACGAAGACAATTCTGGATCGTCGGCCATCTCCTGTAAAAGAGCCTGGACTGGATCGTCGGGCATCTCCTGTAAAAGAGCCTGGACTGGATCGTCGGGCATCTCCTGTAAAAGAGCCTGGATCAGTTTTGGTGTGCATATGATCCGAATGATGCGTTTCCTGGCGTGGCCCTCGCGCTCAAACGTGATGTCGATGCCGACTTTGCGCAGGAACGTCGCTACCCGGCGGACGCGCCCTGACAAGGCCTGAGCCGACCTTGGCCAAGCCTTCGATTTGCTCACCTTCTCCCCGACCTTTTCTTCGAGGGCGCCCAGAAGCTCCGAGGCGGTTCCCGTCCACTCCGTCTCCAGACTGATCAGCGAACGGATGGCGGAGCCCACCGGGTCGGCCTCGATGACACTGTCGACGGCTTTATTGCGGTTGCCCGCATAGGCAGCGCTGAAGGTACCGGCTTTCCAGAAAGCGGTCTCGCAGGCGGTTGCCCAGAGTGCAAAGTCGGCCATGCGTGGCAGACTGTCGAGTCGGGTATTCGGCAGTTTCTTGAGACCGTGTGAAACCGCATCGAGCAGCGTGCCGAGGAGCTGCGGCCGAGCGGCATTGAATTCTGCCCACAGTTCCTTTTCGGGCCGCCGCCGTTCTTCGGGGATCGCTTCCAATGTCAGGAAGATCGCCCGGTCGGCCAGGTCCGTCCGTGTCACGATGTCCTCGATGCCGTTCAGGATCATCGGGCGCGCAACGTTGAAAAGCACCTCGTCCTGGTCGGTGTAGAGCTGGCGCACCGAGAATCCGCCACCGCTGGCGATCCGACACAACGTATCGGAGATCCCCGCGGGCAGGCCCGAGAGGTTATCGAAGGCCAGAACATGGCCGTTGTTAGCAGTAATGAAGAGGTCGCGATCCTCCCGCGGCAGAGCGCGCAGCGGGGCCGTATTGGGGTCGATCAGCGCGCGCAGGACAGCGGAAAAGGTGGATTTGGCCGCGCCCTGCTCACCGGATAGCACTAAGATTGGATACGGTCCCTGATTGCGCAGCGCGGCCAGCGCCCAGGCTACGGCCAAGACGAAGTCGTTGTCGCTCTGGACGTTGAGAAGCCGCCGTAATGTCTCGATGGATCCGCCCGACTCGGGCACCGGCAAAGCCTGCATGCCGGCGGCGCGCCGGAACCGGACCAGAGGGTTGTTGACCACGCGCCAGCCGTCGCTGTCGATCTTCACGGCCCGCCCAGTCTTGTCACCGAGATCGAGGTAAAGTTTGTCTTTCCGGTCTTTCCGGCCGCCGATTCGGATATGCACTTCCCACTCGGGGCCGTGGCGGCAGCCCGTAGCCTCGAGGACAGTGAGCGCCGACTTCAGGGCCTCGGAGTTCGGCGCGCTATCGGTCGCCTCTTTGAAGCGCAAGACCAGCCAACGTTTGAAATCCTTACTTTGGACCGGCTGGGTTTCGCAGTGGTGGCCGTTGACCACAAGATCGGCAAAGGCGGTTCCATCAGTGCTGTGGAACAGCGTAGCCTCCTGAGCCAGTTCGATCAGCAGGTCCGCCGGCTTCAGGCTGCTGCTGTCATCGCTGGCCTTTTTGTCCAAAGCCTTGTCCAGCTCCGTGACTCGGATGTCGGCGCGCTTGAGCTGGGCGCGTAGCCTCTCGAACCGGCCCTTGTCCTCTTGGCGCAGGGTCACCAGCGCTTCGAGCACGTCGGGCGCGAATGGCGCTCCTGGGTCGGCCTCGGTGCGTGCAACCAAGTCTTCCAACGGATCGGGACGATAGACGGGCTCGTTGGCCGCCTTGATGATCGGCTCGATCTGTCGTTTTACGGCCTCCAGGCCCCATTCCCGCTGTAGATCGTTGAAGTCGGAGTAGTCCTTGCCCTGCTCCTTGGACCGCTTTCCTGCCGCGATGTTTTTGGGGCGTCTGCTCCCGAAGTCGGGAACGGCGACCTCCGCCTTGATGGCTTGCGCTGCCTCCTTGGCCTTGGTCAGACCGGGATTTCTGGGGTCCGTGTAGTCGTCATCGGCGCACACCACCATCGGCAGGTCCGGCCATTTGCGGCGTAGGGCCTCCGCGACCGGCCCGAGGTTCCCGTCGCTGAAGGCCACGACCACGGGCAGTCCAACCGCTTCGTGGATGCTGGCTCCGGTGGCAAAGCCGGTACAGATGCACAGGGCCTCCGCGCCTTCGACGCCGCCGAGGATGTACATGCCGCCCTTGGCGGAGGTGTTGGGATGAAATTTCTTGTCGCCGTTGGGTGAGATGAAGTGGAGGGACTGGAGCTTGCCCTCGATGTCGCGAACCGGGACAACCAGCTGGTCCCCATCCATTTGCAATCCATTGGGTTTGATTTTCTTTTTGATCAAATAGGAGTGGCTGCTATCGGCAGCTTTTGACCGGTTCAGGATGTCGGTTATTCGGCTTTGCGCCTTTACCTCCTTCCTGTGCTTTTCTTCATTGCGTTTTTGCGCGGCCTCTGCCTGCTCTGGTCCGGTCGCCCAGTTTGGCCTGCCCCACAGGTCTTTCGCCCGTAGCTTACTAATCACGGCATCCTGAGGGCACCCCGCGTGACAGTAGACCAGGACCTTGCCATCGGCGGCGTCCTTGATCGAAAGGCTAGGGTTTTCATCTTCATGGGCTGGACAAGATGCCATCCATTGATCGCCCGCGCGGTGGCCGCCGAGTTCCTTGGCGATGGTCTTGGCATCTGATCGGAAGCGTGCATCATTCATCGGGTGGCCCTCCCGCGATGAACGACAAATGCTGTTAGAAGTCTTCGGGGTTGCCTGGTGCCAGCCAGCGCGACCCTTTTTATTTGTGGTCATCGCTGCACCCTCCCCTCACGCGCGGCCTGACGGCTGTGCTCGATCTGCTGGTTCAGCCAGCCGTTCACCTCCGCCTCGATCCAGCCGACGGCGCGGCCGCCGAGGGAGATGGGTTTTGGAAAGCTGCCTTCGGAGATGCGCAGGTAAATGGTGGAGCGGGAAAGCCCGGTGCGGGCTTGGACGGTAGGTAGTCTCAGGATTGCAGTAGTCATGTTTCTGCCTCCGTGGGCGTTGTTAAACATGGCTACGTTTTAAGGCTTCCAGGGTCAGATTAATTGATGCAATTCATTGCTCCTATTGGGCGCGGAGGACTCTTAATTGACCTGTAAAGGTATGAAACGTAAATAGAAATTAGGCGCGGATAATTATTATCTAGGACCTGTTGGCAGCCCGTCAGCACGCAGGATTTGAGCCATCACCTCTGCGACTCGGTCGGCTACTTTCTTCTGATCTTTTATCCATTTGGAGACTTCATCACTCTTCGGGGCGGTAGACTTATCCTCAGGGTCATACGTGCTCCACCAATGATGCGCGGCATCAGCTAACGTCCGAAGAAGTTCCGTCTCGTGGTCGCCCCATGGCCACTTCGCGTGCGCTTTGGTTTCTGTTTGCCCTGTCCACTGCTTTCCAAGTTCGGCGAAGGGTTCTGGAACCTTCCATCCTATCGAGCAAGCCCAATTCGCAAACCCTTGGAGTGGCACTTTGGATAATTTAGGGCGGGCTGCGTTAATGGTGACCAGATCCAAACCAGGTACCTTCCCGTGATTTCTCTTCGAGATCAACAGGCGGCGTTTGTATTCTTCTATCCCGATAAAAGGATCAGATCCGGTAATCGGATCATAATCGTCAGGTGGTTCCTTATTCAGGGACAGCGCGACTCCTTCCCAAAGCGCAACATCGGGAATGTAAAACCACGTATTCCAATTCGGAGTTTTCATGATTTTTCGTAGTGAAATTCCTGCTTCCTGGGGCTGAAAAGTGAGAAAAGTCGTATGACCTAGCGTTTAATTCAGCATCTCTCTGGAACATTCTGGACAGTATAATACGTTGATCCCGGAAGAGCCGGAAGCCTGGCTGCCCAGGCTCATCTCCTGGCGCTGTCGCTGAAGGGTAAAGCTCAACCTCCACTTCCGGGGCCGGTTCGGGACACCACCAGCCGCAGGCCGCCACTTTCGTGTTTCCCCGGACCGGCGGTCGCCACCTTGCGAATCGGCATCATTCTCCTCCCTGGAGGAGGTCTCCGAGCGTAAAACCCCGATCAGACCCCCAATATTCAAGGATTGTACTGGACGTACAAGGACTTTACTGGACTATGATTGTATGTTTGAATGGAGAGTTATTGGATTTTATCGGACGCCTTCGTACATTCTTTTGGCTGATCCCTGCTCCGCCATAAATCGCTTAAATCCAGCCACAGTCCCCGTGATCGAGACCCTCCGAGCCTGCATTCGAAGCGTTTGACTGCGCTCGATCAATTGTCCCTCATCCCGCTCCCATCGCGGATTCGCGCTCTCCCTTTTCTTCCGCGCTCAACTAACCAGACCCTTGCGGTTCCAGGTCGAATTTCGGTTCGATCGGGGGTCCAATTGGGGGTCAAATTGGGAAGGTAATCATATAACAATTTGATTTATATGGATTTTATTTTTTATTTGGGCGGAGCAGGGATCCCATGAGTCCACGCTACGCAAGGGCGTTGCCCTTATGACAAAACCGAGATGGGCGGAATGCTGTGTGGGGTAGGGAAGCGAGGTGCAGGCCTCTGGGTGATTGCGCTTGCGGGGCCTTGCCAAGCGGATCTTCCGCTCATGATCGAAGATTTACTGACCAAGGAGAAAACAGTCCAACTGAATTTTGGCGTCACGTATAGCAACCAAATCTACAACAACTTCACGCTCTACAACCAAGATCGGGTCATCTCAAGACTCGGCATTCGATACGGGGTCGCACCGAATACCGAGGTCTATAGCCGGATAACCGGTATCTGGTCTGAAACCCGCATACTCGGGTTCAACGAAACCACCAGCACGAATACCTTTCGGTGGCGAAACTTCGTAGGCGGCGTCAACCACAGGTTCTCCCCAGAAAATGCCACGCCAGCAGTATTGGGTTTCATTGAAACCGCTCTCATCGAGAACGTAGGTTACTCCAACACCGAGAAGCTCGTCTACGGAAAAACCTGGAACGCTGGACTCACCGCCTACCGCAGCATCGACCCCGTCGTCCTCGCCCTCACCGTTGGGTATAGCTACACCGCGCCGCGAACAGTCAATGGCCGGGGAAACGTCGATCCTGGCGATCTCCTGTATCTCGAACCCAACCTCAGTTTCGCCGTCAACGATCAGGTTTCGCTTTCCGGTGGATTCCGCATCAGCCACCTGGATAAGGCGAAAGGCCCAGACGCAGCTCCCGATATTCGCACCACCCGCACAGACCTGTTGTTGGGCTTGAGTTTCGCGCCCACCGCGAAGGTCACTCTGCACTCGAATGTTCTGGCCGACATCAGTGGCGACGCTGGCTCCAGCGTCGGAATTCACCTGACGTACCGGCTGGGGAAATAGTGCCTGAATCATTTCCCAAAACCCGGAGGAATAATATTATGACCCATAAATGCATACATACTCTGCTCGGTTTCATGCTGTTCATTGTTCTGGCCAGCCCCACAATGGCCGGCACGCAACAACCGGCCAGTACGAACACGCTAACGCAGGAGGACATCGAGTTCGCCTTTGGGCCAGGATCCAATATCGCGGATTTCACCCAACTCTCCCCACAGGAGATGGCGGAGACGGATGGTGACTTTTGGTATTTTTGGCCGAACATGTGGCGCTCCAGATTTCGGTTCATAGTAGATTTTGGACGGAGTTTAATTAGGGGAGAATGGTTTCGACTTGGTCATTATGCGTATAAGTTTGGCTACCATCGTGAGCTGCACAACTTCGGTCCGAAATGGGGTCCATTACAGGGAGGTCGGCCACATCTTCAGGTTGATCGTATGGCGATCAGAATCGATCCCAAAACAGGGCGACCCCTGGGTAAAAGATATATAAACGGGGAATATCGCTATCCTGGGATACGAACTCCTAAGGGACGAACTCCTGGGGACAAAAAACCATACAAACCATTACTTCGTATCCCATGGGGGAGACGTGGTAATCTAGGGAAGAGACCCGGACGCCCAGAAGCTTCATCACTAGGAGCAGAAGCATATGCCAATGTAGACGACTTCACTCCCAGTGATGCATTGATCAGTCTCATTGCTAGCGAGATTCAAATTCGCGAGGAGTGGCTGAGAGGCCCACAGCCAATGAGTGAAACCGCAGATCCATACGAAGGGCCATTACCTAGCCAAACGCTGAGAGGCCATATATTCAGGCTAGTAGCACCAACAAAGGCGGATGCATGCCGTGATTATGGCGGGCGCGTATTCGGGTGCTAATGACAACAGCCATGGTGCGCCGAGCACTCGGCGCACCATGGCCTGGAGAGAAGACAATGTTTAAACTGTTTAAAAAGAGGGAAGAACAGATTGCGGTACATCATGTTCACATAGACACAAGAGACCTAAGATACCTAAGAGAAGATAGCGGCATATCTATAGACGAATGTGAATCTTATGCTTATGCTCATACAGAGGAGCCCTTAAGCTTTCAAACGTTCCGACCCAGGATTGTCGACCTTCTAAATGCCACCGAAGACTTGCCGGCATCGAAAGAGCTTTATGTCTGTTTTAACCCAGGATTTTTCAAAAACCCAGATCCGATAAAAAAATGGCTCGATAGCATACCCGGCATCAATGTTTTATGGTGTAGAGAGCCAAAAAGCAAGTTTTTCCGATGCATTTGCAGTTCTAGTGGGCTTGATGTGCTCGTTAAGGTCTCGCATAAAAGCGCCGCACTCGAACTTTTCGACAATCTCGATATGAACAGTCGAGATATAGATGATGGTTATGTGAAAGATGGTGTTCATTGGATTGAGTTTGCGATCCTCGACAAAAGATGGTGTGATGCTGTACTAGAAACGCACTCAGAATATAACATTCTATCTTTCACTGGACTGGAGGCGCTGAAGCGTGAATCGGATTATTTTATATACTGTGTAGACTGCGAGGGCGCTGCGATCTTCGAGGGCTTCGAGGCTTGTTATGAGACAATCGCTTATGGCGCAGCGGCCCCAGCCGCATTGCGTCAATTGGTTAACCGCTGGGGAATTCCGATTAGCCTGCAACGACCGGACTCAGGTCTTTATTCGAATAATCCCCTCTTAATTGGTTAGCCGGTGGTGAATTCCGACCAGCCTGCAACGATCTGGCCGCTCATGATGGTTATTCACACATCGGGTAAAGCTTGCTGTATCTTGCTCGTCCTATTCCATACCTCCTTATCCGCTGGTGATTTTCGGACTTGGAAAGAGCTCCGGGACACCGGCATCGAAAAGCAGAACCTCGATGTCTCGTGCGGAGCCGCCGCCGCGGCCACGATCCTGCGCGCCTACTACGGTGTGGCGGTGTCCGAACAGGAGATCCTCGCGGAGGTCATCAAGGCCGGCCTCGACGTCACGGCCTCGGATCTCGAACGGGATCTCATGACCGAGATGATCCTGACCGCGCTCTCCGGTGCGGAGACCATCGAGGATCTCAAGAAGACCTTGCTCACCAGGCTGTTACACGACAAGGAGCTTTTCTTCAAACTGACCCGCGCCCAGCGTAACAGCGATATGGACTTGGCCGCTCAGCTGGCTCAGGCCAAACTAGACGGGACCGCATCCTTCGCGGACCTCAAAAAGGCGCTTCCAACATTCGGATTCACCGCACACGGCCTATCACTCAGCTTCAAGCAGTTGCTCACGATCCGCATTCCCGTCATTGTCCATCTGCGCCCTCAAGGGAGGGACCACCTTTCTGTGTTGCGCGGCATCGACCGCGAGACCGGGTTGGTCCTATTGGGCGACCCCAGTTGGGGGAATCGGAAAGTCACCGCGCACCGCTTCCAGGCGATCTGGGACGGCAAGATTCTGTTTATCCTGCCAAAGGATGATGCCCGTAACGTCAATGTGGAGCGCGGTTTCTTTCACGCTCCGAAGCCGAATACCTTAGCGACCCAGCATCTTATGTTGCGGAGCGACCCGCTTTTGGATAGCCGCAAACCTTGACCCGACAGGGAATGCCGGAATCCAGTGCCAGGGATGGCAAAATGGGTGCCGGGTTGGCTGCGCAGTCAGGCTTCTTTACCAAGAAACCACGAAGACAGACCGCGCAGGCTATCACGCAGCTTCTCGTTTGGGCGGGTCGGTGAAGATGGGTGTAAAGAGGCTTTGAGCGGCTTTCTGAGGCGCTTTCTTGCCTTCCCTAACCCCCTAACTAATACAGCTAATACAGTACCAACAGCGACCGGCACCAGCACCACTCTTCATATCGTAAGAGGGAATGTCGCTCTGTCCCACCAAGGGAATGCTTCTCCTTAGCAGGAAAAGGAGGTCTGTAGAGGCCGTTACGGAGTGGTTGATGGGACACATACGTAGGGGTAGGCGAGAAACCGCCTGAGAGAGCCGCTCAGGGCCGCTCTCAAACGTCATCGTTTTTTTCCGGCGAGGTTATTACTGGTACGTGGAGCAGGGCCGTCACATCGTCGAGACCGCTGGATCAGATAGGGTTGGTCTATCGAGCTTCCGGTAGGACAACACGCGACACAATCCACCGAAGCGTGTTGTGTTCTCGCTCAATGTGGGCATGGAACTCTATAACTATTAGCCCAGATCCGGCTCTCGATGGGGCTGGGCTCGATCAGGGAGATCTGGATACCGCTTCCGACAAGCTCTAGGCGTAAGGTATCTGTCGATGGTGGAGCAACTGTCCCTTTGGTCCACGGAGGAAAGTCAGTGCTCCTTCGGCGGCCAAGATTGGCCGGTTGCGAGATTGGGGTGACGCGGCTCACCTGTTGGCCTGCCATACTCAAGCCTCCATTGCTCAATTTTTCCTAGAAGTTTGAAGGCGGATTTTCGACGTTTTCGGTCCTCAAGCGCCATCCTGAAGAGCTGGGCGCGTAGTTCGTTTGATGCGCACGCGTGTTGCGTGAAGACGTTGGGGCTTTTCCCGTAGGGTCGTCGCTCGACGAAAGCGGTTTCGAGTTGGTCCAAGATGCCCTGTGGAATCGGCGATGGCTTGGCGTCATCGATCAGGTTCAAATTTGCAGCGATGGCTTCGGGCATTCCGAGCCAGTTCATGACTTTCGAGAGAACGCGTCGATTGAGTTCTGGCAAGTCGCGTTTGCACAATTCCCGCAGCCGCGCATCTACCTTCGGACTGCGCCGGGCTAGTTCCGTGAGCCGCGCGCCCAGCACGTCCTCGCTGTGAGGATGGCGCGGCGTCAGCGCGATGCCGCGAATGTCCGGATCGACAAAGCCCAGCAGCAGTTCGCGCGCGCGGCACGTATCGAGTGCGGCGATGGCGTTGATGTAATTGTCTTCGCATTGCCCGGAGGTCTGCGCATCGGAGGCAAGCTCGTAAAGGAGATCGACGGCTGCATCCAAGCGGCTCTCGCCGAGAGCAGTGACGAGCTCGCACAGTTCGTATCTCATGAGCCTCCGCCTGCCGAGAACGTCTCGTATCTTGACGATGCCTGCAGCAGGATCGTCGATGAAGGGGCACAGCGCGAGGACGCAGCGCAGTAGGTATCTGTCTGATTCCTGCATCCATTTCTCTGTCCGCTCGAGGACGGAATCGACCAGAGCGAACACGGTGGTTGCGGGCAAAACGACACCGGCCATCAATAAACGCTCGGTGGCCTTAAGACGGGGGTATTGGTCCCATTGACCGGGTATGGCAATCACGTCGAGCACCGCTGCCGCAGAACCCAAACCGTCAATTGCAGCAAGCGCCTCTGCGAGCTCCCTCGGGACGGCGGCGGGTTTCTCGTCTTGGTTCTGCTCTCCCAAGCGCTTGATTTCTGCATTGAGTGCGGCGACGAACCGGTTTCGCCGCTGGTCGTCGCTGGGCGGCGGAATGCTGCCTTCGCGCGCAGCCCACATCAAATCGTACCGGAACGTCTGATCGAAGGAACGCTCCGGCTTTGGCACGAAGTCGCGTGCCATCGCGGCCGCGGCGTCGGAGAGGTATTCCGGCTCAGGAAGCAGGTCAATGAGTACCTGCTCGGCGCCATACGGGTCGAGGTTCATGACGGCATCGACGTGCCAACCTGCGTAGCTCATAGCGCCACCATTGCCGAGAGGTCCATAGTCGCCGGCTACGCGCGCGGCTCGGCCGCGCCGCAGCCTAGCAATGTCAGCGCGGATAAGCATCTCTAGGTCCGCCATGTCTTCGGGTTTTCCGACCTGTGCAATCGACGAAGCTAGGTTGGCTTTCTCCTCGCCGTTGAAGTCGTCCTGGCGGAGCACGAGATCGACGCTACTTTTAAGGTATGCGCGGAGGCGTGCCTTCAAGTCGTCATCGGCGATGCGCAGGGGTTCTACGTCTGACCTGGCGACCCTGCTGAGAAGGTCTGCCGCGACTTTGATGTCGAGGGGGTTGCCGCTCGTGACAGACGAAAGGACGCCGGCCGCGGCGATGTCGTCGGGAAGGCGGCGGAACACGGCTTCCAGTTGGTTCACCACCTGCCACTCGAATTGGTGCTGCACGCCGGGCTCCGCATCCACCCTGCACCGCAGCTCGCGGAGTTTCCCAAATACGCGCGCCGCAAGCTCTGCGTCCGCGTGTGCGGCAATGACGGCAATCATGCCGTCGAAGTGCCGGTTCTTGGAATCTTCGGTCTGGAGGCGCTGCAGGTATTCCTCGACGAAGCCGTCGGGAATGGCGGTCGTGAACGGCAACCAGTACTCGTTCCCGTGGAGGACGCCTTCGGCAACCTGGGTAGCGACCCACTTGCTCGCCCAGGCCGGATCGGTTTCGCGTAGATACTCGATTACTGGTTGGATATAGCGTGAACTCAGGTTGCGCATGTAGTCGACGGGCAGCGCCGCCATCGCATCCTTGACGACGCCGGCCAGGCCTGTCTCGCCGAGCCTGATCAAACCAAGCGCGGTTTGCAGGCGCGCGGGATGGTCTGTGGTGCTTAAGATGAATCTCCGCATCGCAGCGACGGTCTTGGATCTGAGCGCCGCGGGCATTCGGTCGGCATTCTTGCGTGCAACATCCTCAAACGTCTGCGTATCCATCGACTCGAGGACGCTGGTCAGCGCGTCGTCAGACCCGCTCCACATGAGGCTGTAGACCGCCGCCTTCTTCACCGTGATGCAATTGTCCTCCGCAGCGAAGGCTGCGACCTCGCCGTCCAGACGATGATGAAGCAGTTCGGCAACGAAATCCGTTCGCGCCTCGTCGCTCCAGCTGCGCACCTGCTCACGCCAGTTCGGTCCAAGAGACGAGACTTGGATGTCCGGCCAGATTCGGTATGTGCGAAGCCGCGTTTGCTGGTCTTGTCCCGACAGAAGCGGCACGATGATATCGCTGAAGTCGGCCGAGGCGGTGGCGAGCATGGCTGCGAGGGCATACTGCCGATAGTCGCCGGCGCGGATCGCGTAGACGCCTCGGAAGCGTTCGCCGACGGCAGCGCGAACTGCATTCCAGATGCCAGCGCCGCCAAGCCGAGCAAGCTCGCCGGCGAATACGAGGTCGACGGTGAGCGCCATCTCCACCAGCTTCCCGCCGGAGCGGGTGTTTCGCTTGTCGGTTTCGTCATCGCCGGTCTGCTCGGAAAATGCTTCGGCAATTATGCGCAGCGGTTCGGCCCAAGCTGGCTTGTCTACGTAATTGGCGGTGAAGCGACCGATCGCGTCGTGATCATCGTCCTGCAGATCGGGAAGCTGCGCACGAACGTCGAGCGCAGCGTAGTACTCCTGAAGCTGCTGATGCTCGAATTGAAACGCCGTTTGCGGGTAGTCAACGCGTTCGAGAACGTGGTGCGCCGTAAGTCTCGCGAGGATCGTGGGTGCTGGCACGGACTCGATCTGTCCATAGTTCGCAAGCTCTCGTGCAATGGCTGCAACGACAGTGCGGCCATCAGCCTCGGGCAATGTTACCGCTCCGCAGCGGGTCATCTCAGTTGCGAGGGCCTTCAGGTATTCCTTTTGCCGACCGAAGATCGGTTCTGCTTGCAGTGCGTTTCTGTGTTCGTGTCGCTGTTCTTGCAGATGGAGAGTCTTGTCGAGGATGCCGATTTTTGTGGAGGGAATTGCGGCGCCTGCTTCAAACAGTGAAGCGACTTCCGAGAGGAGAAACGGCGTGCGGGTCAGCTCGTCGAGCAACTGGTCGGTGTCGATACGGTTGCGGAGTTCAGCGCCTTTCGCGTCAAGGCGAGCTGTCAGGTAAGCGGCACGCTGCTCGCGCCGAAGACGCAACAACCGAAGCCGCAATGCGCCATCGGGCAGTGGCGGCTTCAAGTGGTGCGTGCGGGTTGCGACGATGATGCCCGAGCTCGGAAAATCTCGTTCGAGCTCCCGGAGTGCATGGTCCTGCACGGAATTTGACTCCGCAATTTCATTCCAGCCGTTCAATAACAGCAGGAAAGGTTCTGTCTGCTGCACCCGTGCGAGTTTGGAGGGCGTGAGATCTTCAGCCTGGAAAGCAGGTATACCGGCAATGTGTTCGAGAATTCCCTTACGTGATGACGTCCATGCCGGAAGATCGACCATGAATGGTATGCCAACGGTGCGCACGCGCTGCGCGAGCTGTATCAGTGTCGTGGTTTTTCCGCTGCCGGCGGACCCTTCGAGAACGATGCGGCGACTCTGCAACAGCGCTTGGTCGATCTGCTCAAGCAATAGCACGTCGGCAGACTCCGCGCCATCAGGGTCAAGCCGTATCGCTGTGAGGTCGATGAGCGGTTGTCCTTTTGTCCTAGCAGCCCAAACTCGAGTAACAACGTTGGCTGCACGCCTTGTTCTGTCAATGAGTTCTGCGACCTGCGGTTCGGCATTGATATTGAGGCGAAGGGAACTGGCACAGAGCGAGGCGTTTTCCGGCATCATCATGACCGTGATGATCTCCTCGCGCTCGATGATGTGCAGTTCGAGTCTGTGTTTTTTCTGAATTTCTTTCTTCCATTTCCTTTGATCCGTGTTGCTGACTTTACGGGGCGTTACGAAGAGAAGCATCTTTAGGTCAGGAAAATTCTTCTTGGCAGTCTCAGCGTCGTTAGAAACTTTGTTCAGTGTTGGCGTGATTGAGGCGGAGAGGCCCTTGCCGATTGCCTCCTGCGTCCAGCTTGCGGCTGCGTAGGCGTCGAGACCGCAATCCTTCTTGCGCTGTTGGGCGATGAGTTCTGGCCAGCGCTTTTTGCCGAGTACTACCGCTAGACTCTGAAAACGCATCCCCTCCTCTTGGGAAATGAGTTCATCGAGTGCCCTTTCGATGTCGGTTCTCATGATGATCATTCGTATCCGAGTCAGCTCAACTTGGTGTGCATGTCGTTCTGGGGTCTAGCTGTTCGCTTAGGGTTCTGTCGCGTGAGCCTCTCAGAGGCCTGTAGAGCGGTTTTTCTCCTTGCCTTGCTTCCCCCCTTCCAATCATCCTGTAATCGCCTAAGAGAGGCTATGAGGGCCTTTCCGAAGGCTTTTGCATATCTGTCGTTGCTTTAATTCTCAATTCCGCGCCAGTGAGCTGGAATTGGGTTCCTTGGCTTGACCTTCCGCTCCGAGCGTCTCCCTCGGCAGGGATTTCTTCCTGTAGACCTTTCCGTTGGACTCTCTGTTTCCCTGTTCTTATCAGAATGGCTGATGACTGGCCGATCTGTGTTATAGGTTGCGGAGTAAGGTCTCGTTGCGGAGAGTTTTACACGGTGGTACGGAGACCGCCGATCAGGTAATCCCGTTTCGCTTGCTTGAGATCTCTAGGGGTCATCTTTGGGAAAACTAAACTCCTATTGATCCTCATCCGTTCGCTATCCTTCTTCCCCAATTGTTTGTTTTGCAGCTCTGGATTTTCTCCCGTGCGTGGGGTGCTGTCGCCATGACTAATAACCTTAACGGAGATTTTGCGTACCCAAGATTCGCACAGAGCAAACTGTGCCATGCCGGAATGCCACTTGCGGGTGAGGTTATTGTTCCAGAGGGACTGCTCTTAACGGGTCTTCAAGTGGTCGAAAAATTCATCAAAATCTGCATCGTTTTTTCCCAATTGTAAATTGTTCCCTGCGTGACACCCAGGTGGGTGTCTAGATCGGCTGCGGTTGGGAGTCCTAGCTCATAGAGCCGCTTTTCCAAATATCTCGCGCATTCTCGACGAATTTCTTCTGTTAATTTGGATGGTCTTATTTCTTATTCCCCATGGTCGAATGCAAAAACTCTCCTTGGCTATTTTAGTTCTTTGGTAAGGGAGTGTAGAGAGGCCCATTGTATTGTTAATACCTGTTGGGTTTTTTGTTTTATTGAACGTGTCTGGTTGCATCGAAGGGCATCTGGTTTCGGATAAAAAAGTATCTGAATAAGATTTGAATAGATAGAAATCTGAATAGATAGAAATGACACTTACTCGTTTTTCACATGACACTTATTTTCTACAGAAAACCCTTGGACAGGATTTTTTCAAAATATTACACATATTCAGGCGTGAATACCCGGAAGCAAGCCAAAAAAAGGTCATTCGACCCGTTTAGGTAGTTGCGGGTAATAGGATCCCGTAGCGGTGTTTCGTTCTCCGCCGGTTAGATAACGCGCCCTGTGATTTGACGCTAGGTAGGTAACGATTGGGGACTTCGGTAGACGCCCGGAAGCAATTTCTTGGCTTCCGCGTAGATTCTGTCTCGGCTCCAGTCCGGGTGTTCCGTCAGGATAGCAAGCGCGAGTTTCGAGATGAGCGCTTTGGCTTCAGGGTTGAGCTGAGCTAGATATTTGCTCACTGGATCGAGGTTGCGGGTACCGGTTGTGGCGGTGATGGTTTGTACGGGTGTCTGCTGCTTTTTGGCCGCCTTCTCCCGAGCCTTTTCATCCGCATTGCGGGTATGACTTGTTGGGGCCATTCCGGCGATTTTCGCGGTCAGCCGCTTCATCATCGTTGCGCCTCTTTTGGCGTATGCCTTCTCATAGGCTTTCTGTTTTATCCTGAGCCGCTCTCTGGCTTTCGCGCGTTCCTTGTCAAGCCAGCCCCGGAGTCCTAGAGCGTCGAAGAGCGTGGTGGAAACGATCTTGATTGCGGAAAAACTTCTGTAGGAGCCATCCTTCAACCGTTCCCGGATTTGGGACACGGCGAGATACCCGGCGTCCTTGAGCGCCGCTACGATCCGCGCTGCGCGCCGTTCGCCTAACCCCGCCCAGGTTGCCAGGTGGTCCAGGGTGTAGTTGAAGAATCCATGTTCCGTTGGGAAGCCCACGCGCCCGGTGGCTAAATCCATACGAAGCACCAGCGCGACGAGAAGCATGCCAATGCCGTCGCGGCGCTCGCTGCGGACTTTGCGTCCATCGGCGTGGAAATTTAAAACCGGCAGTAATCCGAGTTTTTCAACGTGCGACTGTAACTTTCTTGCCGCTTCCTGGGTGAATTTTGGGCGATTTTCCGGTATCGGGATGTCGAGGATTTTTGGATTTTTCGGATCGTGCCCGCAGCGGTTGCCGCTTCCGCAGGTCTTCTCGCAAGGCGTGGGGGCCAGGGAATGGGTTGAGTAAGGGGTGAAAGGAAGCGCGCCCGTGGGGCGCTGAGGGCCTCCTGAGGCGGTTTCTGACCCCGACCCGAAGATAGCCTGCTTGAGGGAGGACTCGAAGGAATCCTGCTTCTTAAGAGGGGACGCTATCTTCTTGGATAGCCTGGACTGGAAGGCGCCATTCTTCCGTGATTTCCGGGACTTTCGGGATTTGGAGGCATCTCGGTTATCCGCCGGCGCGGGGATACCGGGGGGAAAAAAACTGTTATCAACTAGGTTGAAACCCAGTTTAGGAGAGCATACAATTTTCATCGCTACTGTTGCTGTAGTACTCATTCCTGGCAGTGCTACTAACACTAACCAGGAAACTCAAAGGCTTAGTGACTTCGGTCACTGGGCCTTTGTTCTTTGTGGGGCCGTTTCGCGACCTGAGAGACTCAGGTGTAGACGCTGAGAGGCGAGGTGGACAGCCGGGAGCTTTAACCATCATCCGGCATCCGGCATCCGGCATCCGGCATCCTGAAAAATGTGGATTTATCCTTAAAAAAGTCAATGATTTATACCGGATAAATAAGAATTTATCGTCGTCCTTCTCTTGTTTAGCCAACCTGGCTTTTCTTTCCCTCCTCGCCCTCCGTTCATTTTCCCCCTTCCTTGACAGGAAGGCCGTCTTCCGCGCTCTCCGAGGTATGATTTCGCCTATTGTTGCCCTATGCGGAATTCGGTCGCCTCGATAGGATCGGGGTCATCCACGGGGAAATGCCAGTCCTCATAATCCTCAATGAGGGTTGCGAGCGTGTCAAACTCGTCATCCTCGGCCGGTGAACGTTCCCTGTCCATGAGCGCTTCAATGCGAGCCAGCGTACGGGTGTAGTCCTGCTCGGTACGGATTGGTCTCACACGAGATGTACTCATAGCAAGGAATCGGGATACCTCGCAAGCGATTGTGGAATTGGCACGCATGGAAGGATACCAAAAAGGAACAATGCGGGGTGGGGTGTGACAGTACCTACTCCAACGCTTTTAGGGAATTTTCGGAGGTTTCGTCAGTTTTGTCAGTGCCATCCACGGAACTTTTGGAGATTTTTTCCGTCCCCGGCAAGGACCTGCCGATCACCCCGGCGGCGGTTTTCAAGTGCGAAACATTGGGCGATAGCCATGGCCTCCGGCGGCCCGCGTCCTCCAGGCGGGAACTCCGCGCTGCGCCAGGACTCCCATGATGAATTGACGCCGTGTTGTATGGCCTAAATTCCGTCTTCGCCTGCTGCACTCCGCTCGGTACTTATGCTCCCTCGCTTTCCTGTGCTCCTCCCCAGAGTCTCTCTACTGAGAGGTCGTTCCTCCAGCGGACTGCTACTTGCCCACCATCGCGTGGTGTGCTATAGCCCACAGCGATAATAGTACCATCGTCTCTTTTAGTCACATCATTGGCTGAGCTGAGTTTGTACCCTGGAGTGACGTTATCGAGTTTCTGAACTTTGGGTGTTGCATCCTCCCTCCAGATGAACGCCTCAGACCAGGTGGACCCCTCAGATGTTCCAGGGTATCTACATTCCCCTACGATAACAGTCCCATCGGAATTCACTCCAAACGCATCTGCTGTCCACCAGTTAGGTTGGTAAGTTGATGGACTAACGCCGAGATTTTCTATATTGAATGTGTTGGTGTCTGGATTTCTCTTCCAGCGGACTGCATGCCCTATGGATTGGTTGCCTGGTTCAGTGCTTATTTCCACAATGACATTTCCATCACCACTTACTGCGTGGGCAAAAGCGTTACTCCGGTTTCCAAGGCATTCGAGAATCGTGACTTCTGTGGTTGTACCTCCTAGCCAACAGACCGCGTTCCAGTAGCTATTCGGTAGCAGGCATTCACCTACGATGGTGGTACCAATATCATCCGTACCCCTGGCATAACAATGATTAGTTCCGGCGGGTGAACTAAGTACCTCTACTTCTAGTTGGTTACTAGCGTCGCTCCAACGGATTGCATTTTCGGTGAAGTCTCTGGCGTTGAAGCTATACCCTACGATGATATTTCCTACTTTGTTTAAAGCGCGTGCAACACTCATTGAATATCCATCAGGGGTTCTGAGAATCTCCATTTTTGGTGTTCTGTCTTTCTTCCAACGGAAGGCACGTTCCACACCACCCGTAGTGTCGCCATTCCCCACAGCGATTCCGCCATCCCTGTTTACTGCTAGGGCGTCAACGTGCGTCCCGTCTTGGAGGCGTTCAATTCTTATTATTGTTGGGGGCGATCCATCCATCCAGTATATGGAGTACTCCTTAGATGGACCTCTAATCCCTACAATGATGGTACCGTCTTTATTTACTCCTAATGCTGCAGTCTCTAGAAGGTTATTGGGACCGTTGTTATTCATTCCAGATGCGGTACCAGTTGGGATATCTAGCGTGTTAGTTGGGATATTTTTCATGTTCTTGTTCTTCTCTATGAGTTGAATTCAACCGGAATGATCTTTCAATGATAGTTGGCTTGTCGGACGTACTTCCCGTATCGATGAATTATATCGCTGCTATCTCAAACTGCCAGTCCATTCTCATACCCCTACTTCTTTCGGCACTGAGCCTGAGAGTGATGCTGTCCATTGTGGTCGTTAATGGTAGGCGTTCTTGGGACACTCCGCCTTACCGACCTCGGTCTTAGGCCAGGTCGATCTTTCCCGTTGAAACAGAGTCCTTAAGGCAAAGGCACACAACAGGCGCGAGGCACCCCTGTGAGCCATAGACAGCCGCTAGAAGGCTACTTCTGGTCGCAGGTAATTTGTATAAAAGCAGAGGACTCCGAAAACGTGCTAGAGGGTAGTACAAGGCTGTATACGCAGGCCGGATTCTTGGTGCCATCTTTCCCGATGCGCTTAGAAATCGGACCAATCCCCTTCAGAATGGCCTGGGAATGACGATAACCAAGTTTTGGGTAGGCGATAACGCGCCGTCACCTCAGCTAATGCCCCATGCACAAAAACCTCGTATTGTGCCACCAATCGCTCGAAGGTGCTCCAGTGCATCCCCTTGGGTTTCGCGCCTGGTCCGTTGAGACAACCCGGCTCCCAGCCCAGCTTGTCACGGAGTTTGTTGGCCCGCCGTGCCAGCCGGTTATAGTTGGCTTCCCGCTGGCTGGGATAGGCCAATTGGTAACAGTGACGACAGGCGAAGATGCCGCCACCGTAGAGGATCGCCACTCGCCGACCACAACCATGGGGGGCAGAGAAACCAGGGACGTTGGCCACCAAGGTTACAGGTGGTCCAGTCGAGATAGATGGGATAGCTTTCGTCCTTCCAATTTTCACCGCCGCTTCGGTGATGGTAGGTGAGGACTACCCGGCCCGGTTCGATGCGCACGTGTATGGCCGAGATCACTTCGTCCTGACGTGACCACTAACAGACAAAGGATTGATGCAGAGTAAGCAGGCCATCCCGTTTCCAGCGCTGCACGTCTACCGACCGGTAATCTCGGTAGTGACTGTCTTCGCCCGCACGTACTTCCCGCTGCCGTTTCCGCCGGTGTCGCAGTCATCGCCTTCAGTCCCGCGTGTCTACCTCCTCCACCAGTCTGCGCATGGATCGGACGAGAGCTACAATTTCTCTTTGCTCTGCAATGGCCGCTGCCGAATAGAAGCCGTGTTTTCGAGCATGGGCGTTACCGATCGGAGCGCCGGGCGATGTTCCCCCATGCATGCGACAACGGCCGTTCTCCATCGCGGGCGACCGGCATGGCGTCCCGGCTCGTGTTCTGGCTCCACATCGGGGGCTCAAGTGCATGGGCAGTAGCGTGGATGTTCTCCTTTGCATGGGGTTGTTCCTCCGTTTTGTGTTTACCCCCTCCCCCTCTGTGATCTTTCGATGTTCCCGACGACTGCCTGGCCACCGGCGTGAACGTGGACATGCTCGACCATGATTTTTTGCCGACCCTTGCCGCGATGCTTACCGAACGCGCCCAGAAGCGCCGCCCAGGTCCGAGACAGTTTGTTCGCCTGATCGAGGTGCTCGCGCCGCAGCAGGGGCCGATCTTCGAGCATGGCGCGGCGATAGCACCTCATGGCGGCGTTGTGGGCGGCGATCAGCTGTGCAGCCATCATGCCTTCCAGCTCGTCTCCGGGGGAGATCCCGTCCAGCGCGCCGACGATGGCGCGCCGGTCTTTGTCTTTGACGGTAGCACCTCCTGGATTCTCCCACAGCGCCTGCATGGCCTGATTGGCGATCAGGTGATTCCAGTCGTCGGATTGCGAGCCGCCGATACGTTTAAATACGCCCTTCCAATTTTCCCGGTCACTGACGACAAGGGTCTTCGGCTCGGTTGCTCCGGTCTGCTCCTGTTTCGTCATGGTTTACTCCTTAGCCGTGGGATGAAACGTTCGCAATAGCGCTGGTCCGTGTCCCACCATCCGATGATGGCTTCTGGCTTGCCTTTCGTGCAGTGCCCAAGGTGCGGGCGGTCAATGCGCTCGAAGTGGACACAGCCACCGCAGGCCATTGGATGATTCGCGATTATGCACTTCGCGATGTGTGTCGCGAAGTGCATAATCGCGCGTTCATTACATCCCTAACATTATGGCTCATAGGAACATAACTCTAGTAGAGTTCCCTCTGGATCCTCGAAATAGACCAAACGCTTTTTAAGATTACCCTCCTGCGGAATTTGTGCTGTGGGAACCTCTTGCACTTCACTATGAAACCTGACCCCTTTTCGTGCACAGGCATCAACAACTCCATGAATATCGTTTACTTGAAAAGCGATATGTCGTAATCCCTTCGTGTTTGGTATCGTTAGTTGGTCTTGGCGCGTTCCTTCCGGAGCTATATATCTAATTAGCTCAATATTTGGACCATCACATCCATTTAGGATTACCACATCGGCCTCCACACCCTTTAGTCCGACTACTCGATCAGCCCAACCTCCAGAAATCCTAGCTTTATTGAAAACATTTAAACCAATGACATTGGAGTAGAAATGACTCATTAAGTCAATGTCATCGACAACGATGTTGATATGATCAAATCGGATTTTTTTAACCGAAATCATTTGGAAAATTAACCTTGATGTTTCAGCCCGTGTGGGCCTTGGTTGGTCGTTGTGGGTTTGCTGTGGCCTTGGCAAAAAGCGTTCGCAAGAACGCCGGTCCGTGTCCCACTATCCCGCAATGGCTTCCGGTGACATTGCTTCCTTGACTTCAAAGGGCGTGATGTCGATCCCCCGGCAGACGTCGGCCAGGGTCTCCAGCAGATTGGCGTTTCTTGTTTTTATTCTGGTTACTATGGATGATCCGAGTTGTCGTGCGGACGATGGTTGCGTCCGCAGCCCAGTTTTGCGTCCGCAGTCCACGATGATAGAAATCGTTGTTTCCAATTGTTTTTATTGACACTGCGGACGACGCGGACGATGCGGAC